>Ga0056121_1000037_pt1 | contig 74604 bp, 65 predicted proteins | sample WorMetHEROISLAND_FD_83872 | JGI IMG/M metagenome (GOLD analysis project Ga0056121, IMG submission 83872) | Marine gutless worms symbiont microbial communities from Max Planck institute for Marine Microbiology, Germany - Olavius sp. 1 HERON ISLAND ...
ATTAGTGTCTCTATATGTTTTTATTCCGAAAAGTGTTGCAACGAACAACGCTAACGCAAGGGTTCCTCCAAGTATTTTTAATGCTGTACCAATTAAAAGTTTTAACAGATCCTTAGCTCTATCGAATTGTTCATTTACTTTCTTATCGACCTCTTTTAGCATTTCGCTACGAATAGTATGAATATCCTTTGACAAATCTGTCCCGTTCGGCATTTTTTTACTCCTTGGTGAGGAATTAAATATGTTATAGAACTATATCAGCCCAATAATAATCGCTTACCGGGCCGAATTTGTCCGGTATTGAAGCTTTATGGCAGAAGGGGCATTTTATGCTCATTGCTGAGGCACTTCTTTCCAGTACTTAATGCAGGGCTTACCTCCCTGACATTCAGGACACTTTCTTTCGTGCATATCAGATCCGTTTGCTCTGTTAACAAACTCACAGATAGAACACTCGGTTTTGTACGCATATTGTCCGTGATCAGTTCCTTTCACTCCGCAATGACCACAGCATTGTTGACCATTACGGTTGTAGTAACCGAACTGCACCGATTCTCCATTGCCTTCTGGCCATTCGACAAATTGAGAAGGCTCGTTAACCCCTTTCACCTCCATTGTTGTTAAATCCTAATTTGTGTCTTTATTTTCCCAAAACATACTGGTATTCCGGCGGGAACAAATTCGCCGCCAGGAACCGATTTTATTTCATGCAATTTACCATCTCCGAATTTGACGCTGTTTACACCCGTCAAATCCTCAAAAAAAGTCTGAAAGTCCGTCGCATTCTGGCCCAACTTTATGGCATCCAGTGAATCAGAAATAAGTTCATGGACAACGAAAACGGCACAATGAGCATATTGATTTTTAGCTTCGATCAGAGTACCTGCCAAACCGGTTAGCAACTGGTGTTTGAACTGGCCGATCCTATCATCAACCGGCCTGCCGAATATGGCTTTTGATAGGCCTTCAATCCTTGCCGGTACATTAGAGTGCTCTTTCGCCCTATTAAGATTTGCTGAAACAGTGTCACCAAAAGCCTCGTCCGCTTTAGCCTCGATAGATATGAAAACTTTCTCCTTGGCCGATACACCCAGAACACCAAGATCCTGATTCCGGCCTTCACCTCTGAAATCGTCCAGCTTGGTAACCATTTCAGGAATAGCCCACTCAGGGGTAAAATCACGTGTGATTGTGTGGGTATCGAGGATGGACTTCAGTTCCACTGGTATGGCCGGCTTTCCGGTAAGGAACCAAGCTTTGGCAAGCTCCTTGGCACTCCTACCATCCTTCCAATGGAATGCGGCCCTTTTAGGCGGGGCATATCTGAACCAATCTCCAACGGAATGGATCTCATCACCAGCCATGTTGCGGATAACGAAATCAGCCATGCTAACGGCCTCACTCATCGGATTATGGGTTGTGAACAGATTTGAAATGCGACCCCAGCCTAACACCTTGGAATGAAATGTCAAATTACAGATAGGTTTTAAGCAATTTCAGTGGGGCTTTGGTGTGCAGGCTTCTAAACCGGTCAAATTAGAAAAATGGAAATTATGAAGTGACCAGAACTGTAGGTTGTCAAGATGGCAACTGCATCACTCTATCAGGGAAAAAGAGTTTATGCGAAAAACATCGTCATCGTCGTCATGGAAGGATAAAACAACGTGATTACAGAAGGTTGATGGATGACGGGAATTTACGAAATGACGGTCATGTTCGATGGTGCGGGGAAATTTTTCGAATGATGGGAAACTTGGGTCAGCGTGTCTACCGCGCAGAAGGCATAGGGGAAATGCCTGTCATTCCCCCCGCGCCTCTCATTGATTTATGCTATTTTTTTCTCCCTGTGTATCCATATGAAACCAAAAATTCACCTATTTTGTAACCTCGATTGTATTTTTTGCCAAACTCCTCAACCATGTCTGACATTTCATGAAGAATTGCAACTGCCATTTGACATTCTTCTTCGCTCATACAATCATAGTCAAACTTACACCTAAAGCCAGTTGTTTCTATTTCTACTGCCATAATATTCCTCCTTTTTTGATAAGGGTTAATTAGAGTGAAGCTTCAGGCCACTCTTCCGGCTTCTCGTTCGGTGACAGCCCCAGTTTCTTTAGAAAGTCGCTTTTAAATAGAACCAGAGGGTCGTCTTTATATCTGTCGTAGATCGGTTGAAGCCGATCAGGCGCCTGGCCCTCCTCGATTCTATCAAAGGCCGCATCAATCATCGGGTCCTCGTATTTCTTGATGTACCAGGCATGGTTCATTGTCCCGATCCAGATGGACTGGGTGACAAAGGGCCTCAGTTCCTCCACAAGGTCGCAAGCAGTCGCAGATTCAAGCATAGGCTCCATGCTGACCGATGTCCGAAATCCGGCCGAATAGGTGGCTATGAGGGCCATTTTTCGCTCGGCAAAGGTCGGGGCATTCGGCTCCCAGAATTCCAGAATCGTTTCCGTATTCGTTCCAATGGTGAATCTGAAGAGGATCTGATTCTTGTAAGCTTCGAATTCCTGGCAAAGCTTCTCGATTAGCTCGGGCCTGGGCTTGGACACCACCAGAACACGGTTTCCCGCCTCCAGCAGCTTGCCCAACACAGCCTTGCAAGCCTCGAAGTTGTCCTCTGTAATGTCGTGGGTACTGGGGAACATGACCGTCTGATCGTATTTGGGATAAGACTTGGCGACGTCTTTTTCCCTGACAGCACCCAGTTGCCATTCCTCATCCGTCAGCCTACCGAATCGAAGCACGGCTTCCCCTCTGGCGTAACAATAAAGGCAGCCGTTAGAACAACCGTTGCAACAGTTAATGGTCTTTTCTGACCAATCCTGCACCCGATTGATTTTGGATTTCGCGGATTTCTTGGTTTTCCGAGCCGGCAACAGGCTTACATCATCCGCCCTCACCTTTTTAAGGTTCTTTTGAACAACCTTTTCAGAGGTGTTGGCATAGCAATATAAACATCCATGGCCGCAAGTACTGTACTCACCGATATCCACACTACTGATGCACTGGCACGCCTCACGCTGACCACCCGCTTTTAAATTGGCCGGAATCGACAAATAGTCCATCAGGGCCTGGTCATGACCGAACTGGGAACGGATCAGTTCGTCGTCGATACACTTGTTGGGCTGGATGCTATATTGAGCCAGGTCTTGCTCGGCACAGGCTGCCACAGTCATCCCGTAGCGTTCACCGATATCAACCAGGGACTTGGCCATAAATTCGACCTCACCATCTGTAAAGGCCCTGACGTTAATACCGACCTTAGCCAGCTTCCTGTCAGCCTTTTTGTGAGTCTCAGGCCTAAAGAAACTGAACACCAGCTTATCGGTATATCCCGTGAGCTTTTTGGCTATATCCTTAATTCTCTGGATCAGAACCTCAGGGGTGATGGCGTCAGTGAGGATCAACGGGTCGGCCCTCCAGATGACCCGAGCCTTGCCGATACGGTTGGACAGATGCTGAAATGAATTGATCCGGTTGTGAAGATTGGGCAGCCCCGGCTCCAGCCCCTCGGCTTCGTAGTCGTTCAAAGTGAATTGAAAATAGTAGTGGATGCCGCGTTCGTCCAACTCAGGAAGGCGAAAGGCCATGGGAACGGGGTCTTTGGTCCAAAACACTATAAGCCTCAAGAGCTCTAACAAAACGGTAACCAGCCAACCTCCAAAAGGACTGTTATAGACCAACTTTCCTTTCGCCAGACGATTGAAAAGCCATTCACTGTGAAAAGCCGGGATGTCAGTTCGACGGCTGGCAGAAAGAATTATTGGAGAAAAAGTTTTTTGTTTGCCATGTTTTTTTGCCGTATCAGTCGACTCTTGGTGAACGTCACCATCTTGAAGTGCGGTCTGCAGATCGACACTATTGGCAAAGGTGGCTCTAATTACCGTTTCCGAGGACGATAATGCAGCAGCAGCTTCCATCAACTTTGTACCGCCCTCCAGGGTAGTTACAGCAGCCTTTCCGGGTTTCGGCTCTAAGGCCGAAATACGGCTTACATCCGTAGGCTTTGATACAGGAACAAGCTTTTCGGTGGAAACGGCCTTTTGCAGCAGGTTCAAGGCGTTTCTCGCACGCCCCCGGGCTTCCTCGACGATGGGATGAATGACCTCTGTGGAAGGGATGAGCCCCTCTGCTTCACAGACATTCATCAGCAGGCACTCGATTTGATCGTCAACCAACGGCTTGAACTCATATTCGACGCATCGCCCCCTCAACGGTTCGATGATATCGTCTGGCTCGGTGCTGCAGAAAATGAAATAAGCAAAGCCAGATGCGTTCTCTACCTCTTTCAGCAACAGGTCTTGAGATTGCGGGGTAAGCCTGTGGCACTCATCAAACACGAACACCTTATGAGCGCCGAACATGGGGTGGGACTGAAACTGCTCCCGCAACTTCCGCATGGCATCCACGCCGTTTAAACTGGCATTGTTGAGCTCAACGAAATTATAGCTGCCAGCAGCCACAACGGCTTTGCATGCCTCGCACTGTCCGCATGGTTTGCTGGTAGGTCCCTTCTCGCACAACAATCCCATGCCGATAATCCTGGCGCAGGTGGTTTTGCCCGTGCCGGTGGTGCCATGAAACAGATAGCTGTGAGCGATATTGTCATTCTTGAATCCGTTAACGATCATCCTTTTAACTTCATCCTGCCCGTACAGCTCATCTGCGCTGCAGGGTCGGTATACTCGGGAAAAGTCCCCTTGACCTCTTTTTTCTAACATCGAATTTCCTCCCTATTTCTGCTCAATTAATTATTAATTTTCTATGTATTAAATGGTTCGGATTGATTTCCTACTTGTGTCAGATTGTCTCACCTCAACAACAGGCCGAATTGCACGAAACCCGCGTGGTTGTTGGGTCTGGCGTACCACTACCATGAAGATTTCACCACCAGAGCAGATTGTAAAAACACCTCTCTGGCACCTTCTGGCACACACTTTCTGAAAAAATCCAAAAACAGCCGAACCCGCATTTCTATTTTTGCCTGACTCGATCTTCATGCTGACTCTTCCTCCTGGCTTTTCTCTATTTCCCTGACATAGAAAGCCAGGCGCTTTTTGGCGATTCGGTAATACTCCGGCTCCAGTTCAACGCCTATAAACCGTCGGTTGAGCTTCTGGGCGGCGATTAGTGTCGACCCAGACCCTGCGAACGGATCAAGAACGATATCCCCCTCCTTGGAGCCCATGGTGATGAGATAAGCCATGAGAGTGATAGGCTTAACTGTGGGGTGGGTGTTGAGTCGTCTTGAGGGTCTGGCTTTCTGCGGCACATTGCGGGTATCCTGCCCAGTATCGCGACCTTTTATTGAGGTAGCCTGCAAACCCAAGAGCCCTTCATCTTTTTCCTTCGTACTGGCCTTTGGAGTGATTAGAAATGGCAGGCTGCGGCGGACTTGGTCCTGAAGATCCGGGATATTGACTTCGGCCCAAGCATCCAGGGAAAAATACCTGGAATACCCATCGGGAGTGAGACGATTACCGGGCCCTTGATAGTCTGATCTACCGCCACCGAATTCACCATAACCGGTTGTCTTGGATCTTACCCAATGGCCCTGATTGAGCCTTCTACCATCATCAATTACGCTATCGCTGACGATCAAGTTGGCAGGAAAGCGCCCTTTTTCGTGCGCCTGGCGCTCGATGTCCTGCTTCCATTCCTTTTCCGGACTCCATCGGACCCCGGCCTTTTGATGCCATTGGGGTTTGAACCCATAGCCTTTACCTCGGTCATGCTGATGGCGATTTCCGATGGTTGGCGTTTCATGACCGTAAGGAATCCGGCAATCATCCAACCAGGTTACCCCCTTGCCTGTCTCCATGGCCTGGGTGGTATAGTTTTTCTGGTCCAAGGGCTTCATGACCACGAGGATCACCTCGACCGCCGGCTTCGGCTGGAACCCAGCGTAGGACCCTATCAGCGCCTCAGCTTGGGCGGTGGCAGGTAGCGTGTCCTGGACGGTTATGCCTGTATAGCGTCTCTGGCCTTGCCCGTAATTACCTCCACGCAGGTCGGGCATCGCTCTCTCACCGACAATGACCCTTTCGGCGCCAAGCTTCCTATCAACCGCTTTTGAAATGTTGTGGGCTTTAGGAAATCCGGTAGCATAGGTCCAATACAGCGACGTGAAGCCCGTTTCGAATCCGGCATCTTCCAAGTCAACGATCACTCGGGAAAGGACGTCCTGCCGTGGGGCGGCAAAGACAAAAGCGAACCCGCCGGGTTTCAATACGCGAAGGCATTCACGCCAGATAGCCGAATCGACCAAGGCCTTGTCCCACTTCTTGCCCATGAACTTCAGGCCATATGGCGGGTCGGTTGCGATCTGGTCGACGCTGTTGTCTGGGAGCTGCTTCAGGAGATGCAAAGCATTCCCCAGGCAGATACGATTGATAAAATGATGAACATCGAAGGGAAGCCCCCGTACCAAGGCACGGAGTTCGGCCTCGTTAGCCTCAATAATGGCCCGAAGAGCCGGCGTTAGCCGACCCTCCGGAGCCCGAATCTCAAGTTCCTCGCCGTCATCGTGCAATTCGATCTCACCGATAACGAGCTTATGGAGTAATGCCGCCGACATCTTAGGCCACCATTTCCATTGCTTCGGGCGCTGTAGAAACTTCCTGGGCCTCAGCCACAGTCTGTCCCTCGAACTTTCTGAGGATGATGAGCCGCTTGTCCGGGGTTCGCTTTTTTTCGATGGTGATCCCCTTGGTAGCCAAAAAACCTTCGAGACGCATCAGGCGGTTGGACAGAGTGATAGGGGATTTGGGCCATTCCGGCTTCTCCGAAATCTCCTTATATTTCCCCTTCAAATAATTGAGCAGTTCCGAAGCAGTTCCCTCCCAGTCGTCCAAACCGGACAAGAGCTTCAACACAGCCTCTGCAACAGGGTCCGCCTCAAGGGCCATGTCGACCATTTCGAGGCGATTGTTCTCATAGGCCTTGAGGAATCTGCCATTTTCCCAGGGGCAGGCAGGTTCAGCTGCAACCACCCAGCGAGCAAAATCAGCCATCCGCGGAAGAGGGCCCAGTTTCACATGGTCGATGTTTTTCAGAGCCTCGACCATAGTGTCGTAAAAAGCGCCAAGGATTCTGGGCTTTGCGGCCTCCCATCTCGCTCGTATTTCACTTTCTGGTAGGCGATCTGCTGCAGATATCGTTGACAGATAGAATGAGATGGCCCTGTCGAGCAGGTCGTTTTGATAGGCGAATTCCGAAATACCATTAAAAAAGGACGGTCTTTTCGCCTTAAGAATGACCTCCTGGGTATTGGTAAAAAGCTTACGAAGCCGGATCTCACCCTCGGTGCTTAGCCTGCATATCGCATCGGACATCGCCTGTTTTAGCTGGGAGACGTTATCAAAGCGAAGCAACCAAGTTCGCATAGCAGCGATAAACAAATCCCGCTCTGATCGAGGTAATGCCGCCAATGCTGCCGCTGAAGGGTCGATGAGCTCACCCAGCAATTTGAGCATTGTGCTTTTTCCAGATCCTTGTGAACCGTGGAAAATGGAAATCGGATAAGGCCCGTCAGGATTCATGCAGCCGAGCACCAAACTGGCCACGAGAATGAAATCATCCTCTTTACCGATATTTATAAATTCAGCCAACTCCCTCATGTCACCGCCCCTCTCAGGGTACGGCAGCGACAGCATCCCAGGAAACCTTAGAAAAAAAGGTGGTCCCAAAGCCTGTTTTGTTATGCGCCAACCTTCAGCAGATATTTCGACAATCTCGCCGAGTTCGTTACAAAGGTTGACATATACAACACCTTCACCCCCGGCATACCGAGTGTAGGTTTGATACTCATACCCTTCGAGGATTGCCATCCACTCTAATTCTGTTTTTATCTGAGCAATCGCTGCTTTCTTTGAAAAGACACCGTTGTTCAGGTAATAGAACCGAGCAATGATTCTCTCGAATTCCCTGCTGTTGACCGGCCAAACCTCTACGCATTTACCGGTATGGACGGCAGCATACGGGACGCCATTCTGGTCGTGAAAGAACTCCGCCTGACCGAGAAGAGCTTCTGTTGCGTTTTGGGTGGAATTCTTCTTTCCACCGGCCTCTACCTGGGGTTGTACAACTGGTGCGGTGACATTTTCCATAAAATCCTCCTGTGTTGTGTGTTTAATATACACCATAATAAAGGCGCCAAAAAAATAGTCCCAACCATAATCACTGAAAATACAGTTCTCTGTTTCATGGAAGCCTCTCATTTATTGTTGTGTATTTTACACTACATTAAAGTCGCGTATTCAGAATGTCAAGAAATAAATTATCCCTGGGAAACAGAAAGCGTTCATTTGGTCGTCACTGCCGTCATAGCGTCATTATTCGACCAAAATTCTCTGTATCTCCCCAACAGCCAAATAACTCAGCTGTTAAATAGCTGTTAAAATAGACCAGCAATATGCACTAACCTTTTGCTGGAGCGCCACCATGCACACTATGCACACAGTCAGTACCAATCGGTGGATTTGGGTTTTTTGCTATATTTATAAATAGTTAATTGTTGTTCAAAGTTAAAAATTTCATTGCATGGGGTTCAAGGGGTCGGAGGTTCAAATCCTCTCGCCCCGACCAATTAAAACTACGATAAAGGGCACTTGCGTCGCATGTGCCCTTTTTCAGTTTAAGCGATTGGATGGTTTGGGTGCAAGGAGTTTGCCGGATGGAATGTAGATTCATAAATAGTAAGCAATCCAATGGTCCAGCAACAAAAGAGGCTTGTGCGCCACTGGCGCATTCAATTCCCCCGCCACAAAACCGGCGGGCAAGTCTCGCCCCGACCAATATCACACATAATAAGGGGTGCTTGCAGGGCAGGTACCCCTTTTATATTGGGTATTTGCATCTAATTACGAGGATTAAGAATGATAAAAGTGTAGGACTGAAAGGTGAAACTGGAAAGCGCTATGTAGGCATCACGAATGACCCGCCTCGTAGGCTCAAAGAGCACAAATCAAAGAATTCAAAAGGTAGCCAGGTAATAGGCGATTTCACGGTACTGCATACAGAGCAGTTTTCAGACTACAAAGCTGCGAGGAATCGTGAGAATTTTCTGAAGTCTGGACAAGGACGTCAATGGCTAAACAATCTGGAATCTAATTCGGAGCCCGCCACAAAACCGGCGGGTAAGTCTCGCTCCGACCAACATTAGATGTTAAAAAGGGCACTTGCGATGCAAGTGCCCTTTTCTATTTTTGTAATGACCTGATGCACTTGTACAGCTAACTATCACTTCGTAGTAAGTATACTACGTACGACCTTACTATTTGTTTTTATAACTAAATTTGATAACCAAGGGCAATTTACCCGAGCATTTGTGTTACTTTAATTACTATATCAGATAGGTGGCGTGGTCCTACCCTGCTGCGTAATTTCTGCTTAAAGAGGGGATCCGTGTAGACGGGCGCCCTTCTGGGTAACAGAATTTGAATTTTCATGCGATAACGCCTGCATCGGCTCTGACGTCATCTGCTTACTGATGAATGACTTGCTGTTGGGCAATTCGCTTCTCGTGCTCGTCATAATTTGACTGCATCATATGGTTGATTACCCACTCAAGCTTCTGTTTAATGCTCTGCAGATCCTGCCCGCCTTCAAATTCCTTCTGCAATTTAACCAATTGTGAGGTTAGCTGAAAGCGCGCCCGGATGACGTTTTCATTATATTGCGCTTTTTTAGCCTTTCTTTCCAAATGGGCCATTTCCTTAGCATCACCCCTGACGAATGATTCAACTGTGTCAACGAGACGTGTCAGAATACGGTAGACGACCTCCGAAGAGAACCCGCCGAGCATGGCCAGTGTGGGCTTGCTGATTTTTCTTACATTCTCGTTTGTAAACAGATCTTCACTTACAAGGTTGGCCAGTATAACACCGGCTATCAGACCCGTAACGACTCGAATCCAGTAGTGTCCGTCATACTTGATATCATATGTGCCCCTGACCACAAAGCGGTTAGCTCGATAAAGACCTGTAAAGGAAGCTCCCAGTGCAGCGGATGCCAAAAGGGTCGGCAGTAACAAAATTTCCGTTAATGATGATGTACCTAAGTTCACATTTCCGAAGGTTTGTTTCAGCATAGACAAGGCTATGAATATGAAGAGCGACGCGAAAGCGAGAATCCACAGCCTGCGAACAAGGGGAATGGGTCCAAGAAAATTCAGAGTTGTTTTTTGACGGCTTTGATGGTTCATCAGCAATATGGTTCCGGGGTTGGCGGGTCTAATCAGACGCTTCAGTTTGTCATGCGCCCATGCAAGCTGCCGGATCTTCTGGTCAATCCTTGTTGGTAGGCGACGGTCTTGTGTGACGTTGCTGACCTTTGATACCTCTGAGTTATCGTCTGCTTGCTCCGCACCTCGACCAGAGGGTTCCTGCTGAAAAGAAACTGATTCAAGGACTTGGACCACCGACATCGGTACACTCAGACCGGAGGCAAAAGCGTGAGCGGCCATAGCATCGCATTCCAGCCACAGTTGTTCTGCCAGAGAGCCTTCGCTTCGGTTGCTGCTCTTTTTTTTCCTTGGCATGACCTCCTCCTTTCGGGCAAACCGGTGTTCATTGATAAATGTAGCAGTGAAAGCAAAATCGCGTTGAAAATACGTTTCGAATTGACCTGAAAGGTAGCACTACAGCGGTAGAGATATTAATAGACTTAGTATGTCGTCTGATGAGAACTAATTGTAGTGTAGCCCAATACTCAGGATGTTTGAATGAATCCCTACACTCAAAAGATTTGATTTACTAGCCCTACTGCCGTAACCACAAACGTGTATGCATATCAACAGCTATCGCTCAGAGTCTACGCCAGCATGCGGCGCCATTCACTATAGGTTGTTGTCAGTTCACTAGATTGCTACATATCGCTTCTATTTCAGCTTTGTGGGTGCGTTTAAGTTTTCTTGCTTCTGCCTTAAGGTTTTCGATGTTTCCTTTCGTAGCATTATCCAGGTCGTCTGACGCAATGGAAAGATTTGTTTGCAGTCTGATATATTTGTCGTCTAGAAACATTTTCATTTGATAGTTTGCGGCATCAGACACACCATCAAACATGCAATTTAACAGGGGAACAAGCCAGCCAACTTTGCCCCAGTCTTTTGCTTCGGCGTAGGAAATTGGGCGAATCAATTCACCCGTGCCAAGCGAGACCACAAAGAAGTCTTTTTCCTCCGGAAAGATTTTCATGACTTCGGCAAAAGCTGACACTGCCGGGCTGTTTATGAATACACCACCATCAACCAATGCTTTAGTGGCACCACCAATGGGTATGAGTGCCGGCTCAAAATATGTCGGTGCGGCCGAGGTTGCGCGTGCTGCGTGTTTCATTTGAACTGATCGATGTTCTTCTCGCCAGCTTTTTAGAAATAGCGGTTCCCTATTCTGAATATCGTAGCTGGTAATAAGAGTTCTGGTTAACCCAGAACCCAATGGGTCATCATCAAAGTACTCGTCTAAAATCTTTTCGAGCCCCTCGTGGGTATACAACTCATCGGCCAAACCTCCAACTGAGGACACCCCCTGCCAAAGTGAGCGTGAAAATATTTCTTTGCCGCGCAACTGATAAATTTTGGCTAAATCACGAGCCGAATATTGCGGTATGCCACTTCCGTTGTCTTTGGAAAATCCTAAAGCAAGTATTCCCCCGGTCGAAGTTCCTGCAATCAAATCGAAGCAGTCTGCTATCGCCTTACCTGTCTTGGACTCAATTTCTGCAAGCACAAGCGCGGGGATAAGTCCCCTTATTCCACCCCCATCGATGCTGAGAACTCTCTTCATTGGTCCCTCCCTTTAGAAAAGCTCATTACATAGTAATTGGAGATCTGATTTTTTGCATAAAATGCAAGATATGACACCATTTGTGACTTTATTATCAGTTTAGGCAGGTTTTTGAACACTACCATAGTCATTTGATAAGTCAACAAATTCAATATTTTTGCCGGTTTCCCCTTTACACTTTTGTCACTCACCGGTGAATGTGTGAGATTTCTCATAAACCTCATCATTAAATCGGTGATTGATATGAAGCACTCCTTCATAATAGCATTTCTATGTGAGGTAGTGTGGGTACCGTATTGTATATTCAATAGAGAAAAGCTAATAATAAGAAATCGAAACTTAGTGTTCTGCGCCCTCGCAAAAGCCTAGTTCTGGTTAAACAATTGGATAGCTGATGATGCAACTAAAACAAACCTTCATGAAACCAGCGATCTTGCTCCTGGTCCTTAGTATGTTATTGGGCTGTGCCACGAAACCAAAGGACCCATGGTCGGAATTCATGCATATGGTGGTCACTTCTGCCCGGGAGAAGAATTATGACAAGCTGACCCGGGAACTGTCCCTGCACCGCTGGGAGGAGATAAAGGCGTTTTTTGAGAAGGCGTCGATCGTTGCACCAGTAACGCCACAAAACGAACCCGATGACGATGAATTGTATCGGAATATGCGCGAAGACGTAAAGGTGTTCATTCGCTCGTATGAAGATTTGTTCGCCGGCAAACAGGTCGTTTACAGCACCAAGCGCCTTGACATGGACGGGGTCAATTTGTTTTCGGTAATCCTGTGGGTCGAAAAGGACAACGCCTATTCCGGCATTCTCATCCATGCGGTCTGGCAAAGACCCGACGACTTAAAGGTATTGGAATGGGTGTATACCAAGCCTTCGGATGCTCCCGGCTTGTTAAAAAAGAGAGCCAAATTGAAGGTCCAAAATTTAGACGAGTGTATATTCCCAGAGTTTATCGAATTTGACACGGAATGAGGAACTTGATGAAAAATCCGAAATCCGAATATCGAAATACGAAACAATAAGGGCAAATCACAATGACCAAAAGAAGCAAACAAAACCTGTCATTACAATAGGTCAGCCTCTATTTTTGTCATTCTGTCATTAGAATTTAGAAATTGTTTGCGGCGTTCGCCTTGAGGACATTCCGAATTTCGTGGTTGCGGCGTAAGCCTTGAGAACATTCCGTAATTCGATGTTTATTAAACCTATGTTTAATGTATCGTCTTTTTGGCGCTCTCGGTAAACACCATGATGTAATAGATGTACCTGTAGACCGCCAGCAAGGCCGGCATTCCCCCCATGATCCAGGCGAGATTGAGCGCTCCCATCTTATCTCTTTTTTTCGCCCATCTGCCGTAAAGGGTCCACCCGCCGCACCAGATCCCGAGACCAATGGTTAGAACTGTCCAATTGACAAAAAGCGTTGTTAGCGGTGACATGGGTTTTAATCCTCATTTTGTGGGTAAGTATATATTTTTAAAGTATCGGTACATGGAAGTCAATGAGGTGGATTATTACCGCTGGCTGTTAGCGATTAGCGGTTAGCTATTAGAGAACGAGCACCCTTTAGGGCACACTTGTCCTCAATAGTGTTGACAATGTTACCAAATGGGTGTTACTTGCGTAAAGAATCCTGGCCGGATTTAGGGAAACAGACTGAAGACTGAAGGCTGAAGAAAACCCTTAAACCCAACCTAACTAAAATACTGATGTTAGAAACAACGACGGCAGCGAATCCGAAGATCCTTGGGGTCATTGGTCTTTTAGCGCTTTTACCTTCAGTCTTCAGCCTTTAACCTGAACAATTTTAACTGCAATAGCATAATAAAATCAGATGTATGACTATAAGCGCAAGATAGAAAAAGGGTTTCATTATTTAGGTATCTGGGTCATCCGCTGCCGTTTGGCTATTCTGCTGCTGACGGTGGTGGTGGCCGGAGCTGCCATTACCCAGCTGCCCAAGCTGAGTATTGCCACCTCGGTGGAAACCCTTTTCTCGCGGGACGATAAGCTGCTTACCGATTACCAATGGTTTCGCGGTCAATTCGGACGTGACGAGAATATCGTGCTGCTGGTCTCTTCCGGTAACATCTTCAGCCCTGAATTCCTTTCCAAACTCAAGTGGCTGCATGCGGATCTGGAGAACTCGGTCCCGCTGCTCAAAGAGGTTCGCTCGCTGGCCAATGCTCCCTACATAGAGACGACCGACAGTGGTAGGCGTGCCAGCCGGTTTCTCGATACCCTCCCGCGGACAGAGGAAGAGTCGCGTCAGTTCAGAAAACGCGCCATGGCCTATCCAGGCTATAAAAACCTCTATTCCACCCCGGATGGCAAGCATGCCATGGTCGTCATCAAAACGCAGGCGGTCTCGGCGTTGACGCCCGATGGTAAACGTTTGCGCGGCTATGCGCGGGGTGTCCCCGGGGCGGTAAGCCCGCCGCATTCCGAAGAGCAGCAATCCATATCCCAGGTAGAGAATATTGCCGTCATCGCCATTGTCGAAGCCGTCATCAAACAATACCAAGACCCGAACTTCCGGATCGCATTCAGCGGCACACCGGTCTACCAGTATCATGTGGAACCGATGGTCCGCGCCAACATGATCAAGATGTGTCTGACGATCCTCTTCGTTCCGCTGCTGCTCATGCCGATCGTGTTCGGCCGGGGCTCGGGCGCTTTCTTTCCCCAGATCACGACTATCCTGGGCCTGCTGGTGGCGCTGGGTTTGATGGCACTGCTGTCGGTGCGCTTCAGCAATACATCGTCCATGCTGCCCTCGATCATCATGTCCATCGGCTTAACCGCCCCCATTCATTTCCTGGTGGTTTTTTACAAATATCAGAACCGGGTCGGAAAGTTCCGCGGCATTATCGCCACCATGCAGCACTCCGGCTTTCCGATCACCATGACCAGCCTCACAACCGTGGGGGGCTTGATGTCATTTTCATTCTCTGACATTGCGCCCATTGCGGACCTGGTAAACTTCACCATCACCGGCATTCTCGCCATCCTGGTCTTTACCCTCTTTTCCCTGCCCGCCATTCTCTCCATCCTGCAGGTGGTAGAAGGGGTAAAACAGGGAGAGGCAAACTACAAGGCCTCCATCTTCAACCGAAGTCTGCAGGCGCTGGGCCGCCTGGGGATCTCCCGGCCGCGCCCTGTTTTTTATGTGTTCCTGGCGGTTACCATTCTGGCGGGCATCAACCTTCCCAGACTACATTTTTCGCACAATGAGCTGCACTATTTTGAGCGGGCTTCCCGTTTCATGCGACAGGTCCGGTTTATTGAGAGAGAAACCGGCGGTTTTCGGGCTTTGGAAGTGATGATCGACACACAACGGAAAAATGGCATCATCGACCATGATCTGCTGGCGGCGTTCGAGAGGCTGGATATCTACATGCGCGCTAAGACCGATGCTTATGTCCGGCCTTTCGTGGGACGCACCCGCTCGACCACCGATCTCATCAAGGAGGTTGCCTGTGATCCCGAACGCCAGGGACCCGATGACTGCAAGCTTCCCGAGGACCGGCAGGTCCTGGCTAAGCATTTTGACCGCCTGAACCGCATGGTTCCGGAAACGCTGCTAAATTACACAGATGCGGATTTAAGCATGGGGCGCTTGACCGCCATGATGTATTGGCGGGATGCGGCCAATGATGTGGATTTCATCAACAGGGTGAAAAAATTCACCGCGGCGCTGTTCGACTCCGGTGCCAAAGTAGCAGTCACCGGGGTGGCCGCCATCAACTCCGGCATTCTCGATGCGATGATGACCAGCCTGGCCATAGGATATGGCACGGGCTTTGTGCTGATTACGTTATTGATGGTCCTAACCATAGGAGAGGTGCGATTGGGACTTTTGGCCATGATCCCCAACTTGTTTCCGATTGTCATCGGTCTGGGCGTCATGGGGTTATTAAAGATCCCGCTCAATACTTACAACCTGATCGGCGGCTGCATCGCAATTGGGCTGGCAGTGGACGACACGATCCATTTTTTCCACAACTTCCGCCGGTACTACCTGCAATCCGGCGATATCACCTTTGCCGTGCGCGAAACATTGGGATCGGCCGGCCGGGCCCTGCTGGCCACGACCATGGTGCTGGTGGCCAGTTTCTGGATGCGACTGTTCAGCGACTTGAAGGTGGTCGCCGATTTCGGCCTGGTGATGGGGATTGCCTTGCTCGTGGCTTTCCTGGCCGATGTCCTGCTCGCGCCGGCCCTGCTGCGGATCTATTACGGGATTGAAAAAACAAAACCACGGGAACAAATTGACGTAAAGAATCCTGGCCCGGAGGACCAAGCATTGGATTACACCCAAGGGGCCGGATTGAGGGGAACAGGCTGAAGACTGAAGGCTGAAGAAAAACCTCGGGATGTAGCTTTTAGCAGTTAGCTGTTAGCGATTAGCTGTTCGTTTTTGCATTTAAGCTTAAAGCCAAAGGCTGACAGCTAATAGCTCTCATCTATGATTTTTAATCATGGAGAGGCACTCCCTAACAGTCTTCAGCCTACAGCCTAAACAACCTGGGTTCATATACCCATCATAGCCGATTATCTTAAACGTGGCCCTGAAGACCAAGTTTTTTAGGACCTTATAAAGAAGGCGCAAAACGTATGATGCCCATGAAAAGCATCCTCAAGACAGCGGCCGTTTACCTGGTCAGTGTGCTGGCCATCGGTGCGGTGATCTACGCCTGCATAAGTTTATTTGCGCAAAAAACCTTCTATCTTGATCAGAAACAATGGAACCCAGCCAAGCCAGAAACACAGCACATCGATCCGGAGCGTTTGGCCAAAGCACTCGATTACGTGGACACGCGCCTGCCCACCGCCCGCAGCCTGCTGATGCTGCGCAACGGAAAAACAATCGTCGAGGAATACTACTGGCAAGGCGGGCCCCAGGAGACGGATTACCTCCATTCCCTGAATCTGCCGCTCCTCCAGGTGCTGGTCGGCATCGCCATCGATCAAAAGCTGATCCAGGGGCCGGAGCAGCCGCTGACGGCTTTTTTCCCCAATCAAATGAAACAGATTCTGGCCGACGATGCCGGGTCCTTGACCCTGGATCACCTGCTGCGGACCCAGGCACCTTTACTATGGGGTTCCGATAACCCGGACTACTGGAATCTTTTTTATACCAAAGAACGGGTTGCGGCCAGCCTGCGCATGGTTTCGCGGCACCAGGAAGAGGTTCAGCCCGCCATGAACTTTGCCGCCGCGCTTTTATTGAGCCGGGTGATTGAAAAAGTGTCCGGCCGGGGCATCGTCAAGTTCGCTGACCAATATCTGTTCAAACCACTGGGAATTACGACTTACGCAACTACCGGAGACGATCTGCCCTACGACTCCCTGATCGGATTCCAGCTCAAAGCCCTCGACCTGGCCAAGATTGGATATCTGGTGTCTCGGGAAGGGGCCTGGGAGGGCAGGCAGATTGTCTCGCCAAAATGGATTCGCCGGCTCATTGACAGCGCCGCTTCCGTCCAGCTCAATGATATTCCCGGAGGCAACTGGGTCAAGACAACCATAGCGGAACGCGAATGTCTGGTGGTGCACGGTGATGGCGGGCAATATCTCATCCTAGTGCCGGCTGCGCATGTCGTTTTGGCGGTAACGTCGACCAGTCGTTTTCCATTGCCGAAAGATACCGGGCGCAGCCGCCTGCTCCAGCTGATTGTCGCGGCTGTGCTGGATCCATCCGACCCAGCGGTTAAAACGGCCACGTCAGAGCAGGAATCAAAAACAGTAGCGGGTGACAACACTTACATATTCGAGCCCAATTACGTTCTCTCCGTGGCTGTTCCACAGGACATCCTGAATTTCTTCGATCAATTTGCGCTGGACATCATCAGCAAGGACACCGACCGCATCATTGAAAACTATGCCCGGGCGTACAAACATCAACGGGATATGCGGGAGTCTATCAGAAACTCCCTGGAAAACATGTTTACCTCACCATCCCGCCTGATGTTTAGCGGCAGTCCGCCCCCCCTGGAATATATTCACATCACCAGGCTACGGATCGAAAACAATCGCGCCTATCTGCGCGGCAAGTTAAAGTTTGCCCACCGGACCTACGCCGGCCCGCAAGGGGTCTACCCCCTGGAGAATTTGATTAAACTGAAAGGCCGCTGGCGATGGCTCGGGTTACAGGAAAAGGCCGAACTGCTGGACAGGGATGACTATTTCGATGCGGAACTGAGTGATGAGCTGCACCAGTTCGTGGAGGAGTGCGCCGAGCCCCTGTTGGGGGAACCTTCGTTTTTCGGAAAAGATTGTTTTGCAGACGACTTCCAATTGGACGGCAAGGGGAAAGGGTTGATCGCCGAGCGGATTCAACCTTTCTTGCAAGGAGACACCGCCAGACGCCTGCACATAACAGGCTTGCAACGAAATAGTGCCACCTACCGGGTGCAAGGCTATATAGAGGGCAGCGCCCTGGGTGATCTCGGTTTGCCTGTAAATCTGCATATTGTTCAAGAAAATGGCAACTATAAGTGGCAACGAGAGACCACCATATAAATGTCTTCATGCCGGGCGTAGCCATCGACGAAGCCTGGTTGGCCCAATCCGCCTGGGGCGAATAAATCCTCAGCCTGCGCCTAAGCCATGGCCGATAGACTTCGTTTGGCGTGGGTCGCAAAGCAGAGACTTGATCTTGTCGCAGATCCCGTGTTTATCAGCTGGGAACCAAAATCCTATTTTGGAATTTCCTCTCCAAATTGTGGGTAGAATTGAAAAATCGATCAATATCCGAGCTTAATCGGTCTGGTTTAAGGTTGAACTTAGTCCCTTTAGAGTGTTTCCCCGGATACGTTCTCATTCTCCTCCAGCTTAAATTCTTGGGTAGGTTTGAACAGTTTGTTTGAATAATGCTATAAGGCCATGATATGCATTGCGGCCTGTTCTTCACTGAAAGGAATTTGATACCCGTTGCCCCTCACCAATCCCATATCCGGCATCATCCTCGGCCTCACCGCCGGGGTGGCACCCGGCCCGCTGCTGGCCCTGGTCATTTCGCAAACACTCTCATACGGTAAAAAAGAAGGCGTCAAGGTCGCGTTGGCACCGCTCATCACCGATACGCCCATCATCCTGGTTACATTCATCATCGGCGTTCAGCTGGCGACCGACTCTCCGGTTCTGGGCCTGCTGTCTTTAGCGGGAGCGGTCTATATCTGCTACCTGGCCTGGGAAAGCCTGACAGTCAAACCGGTCGACCAGGGTGCTCCGGCACGCCGGCCGCATTCGATTAAAAAAGGCGTCCTGGCCAACTTCCTGAACCCCCAGCCCTATCTATTCTGGATAACGGTGGGCACTCCCATGCTCATCAAGTCATGGGCCGTCGAACCGCTAAATGCCGTACTGTGGGTCCTTGGTTTTTACGTTATGCTGGTGGGGAGTAAAATGGCATTGGCTATTCTTGTGGGGCACTGGCGAGAGCTTTTACAGGGGCGCGTGTACCTCTGGATCAACCGGTGCCTGGGGCTCGTTCTGCTCTTTTTTGCGCTATCACTGGCCAAAGATGGGCTGATCCAACTTTTATAGCGGCGGCCGGGTCCGACGGCTTTTTCAATTGCAGTCGCCAAATTCATTCGCAAACTGACGAAATATCATGCCGTAAGGTTGGCGATCACCATCTCGGCTGCATTGGCTTGCGCTTTATGGATATGTACTTTGGGGCGTTTTGACTTAATCAGTTGTTCCGCTTCCGCCAGAGTACCCACAACACCCCTTAAGATGAGTATTGCGGCGAGAACAGTAGCTGACCGTCCATGGCCCTGGGCACAATGGATGTACATGCGCTCGTCTTTATCTTTGAGAGCATTTAATAATTCGGTCATGGCCTTTTTATTGGGAGCGGCTGCATCCAACAGCGGCGCGGAGATGTATTGATATTTGTCGGCCACACCGGCAGCAGCCGGAAATTCGGCAACCAAATCAACGATCAATTCTGCTTCGGCCGGCAACTCGATCGAAAAAGCCCTGCGGCCCAACCAGATGCCGGGCACAATCTCATCATAGACGTTTTCTTTGGATATGATTCTTTCCAGGTGCCAGCTCACCCAGCTGATGATCAGGTAGGGAAGCAAGATAAACTGGCTGGGCAGCCGCATCTTGCCATCAGGCAGTTTCCCAAAAATGCCGGGGTAGTTAAAGAGATAGCCAATACCAACCAGCAAGAAGCTGACACCACCCCATACAAAAAGCGCGGCAACAGCGCTGTATAGGTAAGCCAGGTAAAACATGACCAGCGCTATCAAAGGCAACAGTATGCCATACTTCATTTGAAGGTTCCCTGAATGCGTTCTTGGTTTGCAGTTTGGATAGCTATGGGAATTGTGCCCGAATATTTCGAATCAGGCAACCCCACAGAAGGTAATCTGGCTGGTGGGCAGCGCCACAGAACGTGCATCTCATCCTTACGCCCCTAGCTTGCGGCGCCTACCTGGCTTTTTTAGATCGTCTGCTTGTTAAAGCCAAAGCCCAACCCCTTGCGCCAGCGGTAGTAGTTTTTGGCCTTTTTTTCTTTTTCCAGCAGATCAATAAGAAAATTGTAGATATAGGGCGGATTGTAGTCGCCAATCCGTGCCCGGCAGTTGTCGGTTCTGCATTCAACCTGGGTCAAATTAAAATTTCGCGAGTAAGACAGTTGCGCGGAATTGTCATAGAAGAATTGAAACTTGGTGATCATGTCCAGCTTGTCGGCATCGTAAAATATCGTAAGTTCATCTAAAAAATGCTGATCGCTGACTTGCCCATCGTGCACATCGAATCCAGCCCCCACACCTATGAGCTGGCTGTACTTTTCCACTTGCGAGATCTTACCGATATTCAAAGAATACAGCCGTTCAAGATCTTCTATGGGCAGCAGTCTTTTTACGACAATCGCCAAGTTGGGACCCAAAAGATACTTTATCTCATACTGATTCGGGGAATCGGTTACCAGCCTTTCCTTGCGCTTACCCTCCAGGATAAGATCGCTTCGAAACAGGCGTTTTTTCCGCTCTTTGGCTTTAAGGGCCTCTTCGATCACGCTGGTGTGAATGCGGTAATCTTTTATATTGTTGGTTTGAGTTTTCATGATCCGACCCCCCTCGATGTATGAGGATCCATGCATAGAACAGCACGGATAAAACGGACTTTTTGTATTAAACGAGCAATATCAAATTCATAAGCATTGTTTAGGCGAAATGAAGGGTTTGCATGAATTTCCAGCTGAATATTTCTAATGCAGGCCTGGCTGACCTGTTGCCGGTAGTAACCGGCAAGAGGAGGATCGGCATGGGGTCCTATCTTTCTGGGCATCTTGAAAAAGGACGGATTCACGCTAAGGATGTCCGTTGACGTATCACTTTAACTTATAGAAATCATATATAATTTATTCATACACCGCCCTATTTGCACTAAAGCCTTAAGTTTTGTTCAGCACTGTCGATATGAATAGGTATAAGGCAAAAATCATTTTAATGCCAGCATGGACAAAAAACGTGGCGCCAGACCGCCACATTCAAATTCTGGAATGCCCTGGCGATGAGAATATTGGTTGCTGAAGACAATTCTACCTCGCGTTTTATCTTAGAACGCACCCTATCCAAATGGGGACACACGATTGTATCCGCCGCTGATGGGATCGAAACATGGGAAAAACTGAAAGGCGATGATGCTCCCAAACTGGCTATCCTGGACTGGATGATGCCGGGTTTGGATGGCATTGAGATTTGCCGCCGGTTGCGTCAGATTGACACAGCCGTTGCAACGTATGTGATCCTGTTAACCGCCAAGAGCGATAAGAAGGATATTATCAGAGGACTGAATGCAGGTGCCGACGACTATATTGTAAAACCTTTTGATTACGATGAGTTGCGCGCCCGGATTGACGTTGGTCGTCGCGTTATCGAATTGCGGACGACCCTGGCGGAAAAGGAGAAACTGCAGGGGGTACTCGAAATGGCCGGGGCCATCTGCCATGAACTCAATCAACCGTTGATGGCTATTTCGGGATATTCAGAACTGCTGCTGATGGACATCCCCGAGGATAAGTTGCAGCACAAAAGCTTAAAAAAGATCAAAGAGCAGGTTGATCGGGTGGGTAACATAACGAAAAAGTTGATGTGCATAACGAGATACAAGACCAAGAACTACCTCAATAAAAACATCATCGACATCAATGCCGCAATAAGTAGAAAACGATCAAAACTCGAAAGATCCAAGAAGCAAAGCTAACTATAAAAGAATTTAGGCGCCCCCACGACAACTACCTGCAATTTAATGAATATCCATCTATTCTCTCCAAAATCATAACACCTCCCCGCCTGGTTTTAATCTGCGCTTAACCAAACATTTAGAGACTATTGACAAACCTCTCCATTCAATATATCCATTACTCAATTAATTTATTGAATAATTGAGAGGTGAGTCCATGAAGAGTCCAGGTCGACAATTCAAAGATGCCATTTATGAGCAGTTCGCAAGGATCGGCAAAGCTGTGTCGAGCCCTAAACGATTGGAACTGCTCGACCTCATTTGCCAGGGTGAGAAAACCGTTGAAGCCCTCTCAAAGGAAACCGGGCTGACCGTGGCCAATACATCCCAGCACCTGCAGACGCTCAAAACAGCCCGTTTGATCGCGGCTGAAAAAGAGGGCCTCTATGTGAAATACCGCCTCGCCGATCAAATGGTCTGTGAGTTTTTCCGGTCTATGCGGTTGCTGGCGGAAAACCGGCTCGCCGAAGTGGATATGATCAAGCGTCGCTTTTTAGAGGGCAAACAGGGCATGGAGCCGGTCAACCGGGACGACCTGTTGCAACGGGTGGTTGCAGGTGATGTCACGGTCCTGGATGTGCGTCCAACCGAGGAGTATCGGAGCGGGCATATTCCCGGTGCCCTGTCCGTGCCGCTGGATCAGCTCAAGGCGGTTCTGGCCGAACTGCCTGCCGACGAGGAGATCGTCGCCTATTGCCGGGGCCCCTATTGTGTGCTGGCGGTCAAGGCAGTCGAAGTCCTGCGGGCAAAAGGGTTCAATGCCATTCGGCTCGAGGAGAGTGTCCAGGATTGGCGGGCGTTAGGTCTCCCGGTCGAAACGGGTTAGAGGCTATCTGAAAGAAGTCTTCTTGTCGGGCGTAGCCTTTGGCGAAGCCTGATTGGTACAACCCTCCAGAGGCGGATAAATCTCCGCGTTGGGCGTAAATATCAAATCCAACACCTTTGATGGAGAAGCCCAATAGGTTTCACCGATCCGGGGAGAATTGCCGATTCTATGCTTGGAGTAAAGATCGTGTAACAGTTTGTTATTATATCTGTATCATCTTGTTACTTTTCTTGTGCGTACAAGAAAAGTAACCAAAAGAAAACGCCCATAAGACGCGGCCCTTCGGGCTGCCCTGCGCTTCTCGGAAAGGGCGCGCTCAGCACAACTCGCTACGCTCAAACACGCACTTCGCTCCTTCGCCCTTTCCTGTGATGCTCGGCGCGTCTTAAAGGGGAAAGGCAACCCCAAAATCAGTCCCCTTTGAAGGGGGCCTCCTGACGTCTCATGCTTTGCTTGTCGAGTAGCGCTCAGGGTAGAAGGCTGTTTTAAGCTGATTTCTCAGACGAAGGATGAGAGTAAATGAAAAAAGGAAGAACCACACTCCTGGCTTTTCTGGCCGTGGCCGTCACGGTGGGGGCCCTGTGGTGGACCAATGGAGCGGTGACATCCAAGGAGGCGACCTGGGGCGATGTGGCGGCCGAGGCCGAAAAGGGTGGCTATGCGCTGATTTCAACCGACGAACTGTGGAAGCGCTACAACGCAAAACCTTCCAACCTGCTGCTGGTGGACACCCGCCAGGAATGGGAATATCGCACCGGCCACATCAAAGGGGCTGTGAATTTCCCCATGGAACCGACCTGGCTGGCCGAATGGCGCAAAAAGGGAGAACTCGGCGGTTTACTGGGCAAAGACAAAAAGCGCCCCATTGTGTTTTACTGAGCGGGCCTGACGTGAGTCCGCAGTGACTCGGCGGCTCGGGTGGCTGTCCAGCTTGGTTATCAAAACATATATCGCGACCCCCTGGGATATCCCGAGTGGAAGAAAAGAAACCTGCCCTTGGAAGTCCAACCGGCGGGACTGGCCGGCATGGATCATCAGCCGGAAGCACCAGGCGTCCTGTACGGTTGGGCCATGATCTGGACCCTGTTGGGTATCTTCGCCGGCGGTATGGTCCTGAACCTGACCCCGTGTGTCTACCCTCTGATTCCCGTCACCATCTCCTACTTCGGTGGACGCAGCGACCGGCGCCGGTTGATCGGCCACGGGCTCTGTTACATTTTAGGGTTGTCTATCACCAATTCGATCCTGGGCGTTGTCGCTGCCCTGACCGGCACATTGATGGGGGCCTTGCTGCAAAATCCCCTGGTGCTTACCTTCGTGGCCGCAATCCTGATCGTTCTGGCGACGAGTCTTTTCGGCTTTTGGGAACTACAAGTGCCCAGCGGTCTGATGCAGGCCGCATCCAGGTCTTATGCCGGCTATTTCGGCACCCTGTTCATGGGCCTGACCATGGGGGTCGTGGCGGCGCCCTGTATCGGGCCTTTCGTACTGGGCCTGCTGACCTGGGTGGCCAGTATGGGCAGTCCCTGGTTGGGATTTATCGTCTTCTTCACCCTGAGTCTCGGCCTCGGCTTGCCGCTCTTCTTCCTGGCCATCTTTTCGGGAAATCTCAGCCGGCTCCCCCGCTCGGGCGAGTGGATGCTCTGGGTCAGAGAACTGATGGGCTGGATTCTGGTAGGCATGGCGGTGTATTTTGTAAAACCGATCCTGCCTAATTTGGCCGGTGTGCTGCTGGCGGCTTTGGTCGCGCTTTGTGCGGGGCTCCACCTGGGCTGGCTGGACGAGACCAAGGCGACATTCCGGACCTTCGAATGGATCAAAACCACGGTGGCAATCGGGGCGCTGGTAATCGCCACCGCGATGATCGGCAACTTGCTGAAGCAGGGACCTGAAGTTGCCTGGCAGCCTTACTCGGATCAACTATTAGCGGAATCGAAGAGCGCCGGCAGGCCGGTGATCATTGACTTTTCGGCTGACTGGTGCAGCCCCTGCCGTGAAATGGACACGGTCACCTTTCATCATCCGGATGTGGTCAAACAGGTGGAACGATATTTCACCCCGATCAAGGTGGACGTCACCCAGAGCGGCAACCCAGTTCACGAACGCCTGCTGCGGGACTATAATGTCAAGGGCGTCCCCACCATCGTGTTTTTAAATGCACAGGGCGAAGAACGCCCTGATTTGCGCCTGGTGGACTTTATGCCGCCGGATCAGTTTCTGATTCATATAACCGGAATGTTGGATTCCAAAAAAGGGCAATAGTCCGGAAGGTCTCTTAAGGAGGTAATTATGCTTAAAGTCTGGTTTTTTCTCAACGAGCCTAACGGCAAGCCCTGAAAGCATTTTAAAAAGATGATGCCCGGTCTGGGCGAAAAGTACGCGATCGATATCGAGATTACCTCAAAACCCAAAGCAGACTACATGACGGATGAATACTTTGAGTTGGATCTGCCGGTTGCGCCGGCGGTTATGGTGGGAGAGGAAATCGTGGTCGAAGGCTCCGATGTCGATCAGCACGAGCTGGAGTCTGAAATTTGCAAACAGTTGGGGTTGCCGGAACCGGAGAAGAAAGGGCTGATCGACAAAATATTTAAGAGGTAAACAATTTGTTTTGAATGCTAGCACGCTTTTTATGGTTCTGTTAAATCCGAAGCACGAAATTCGAAAGTCGAAACAAATCCTAAATTCGAATGACCAAATGACAAAAACAGAGTCATCGCTATTGTGCTATGGTTTTCTTTTTTCCTTTTGGTCATTTTGATTTGCCTTTTATTGTTTCGGGCTTCGTGTTTCGGATTTCGGATTTATTAATCGGGTATTACAAGTGCAAATAACCACTGAAACAGATGAAAAACCCACCCGCCCCGCCAGGGCAAAGTTAAAGGCGGTGTGCCTTGTAGTTTTCATCATCACAGCGATATACGTGATGCGGTTTACGCCGGCCAAGGATCTGGTGACCCTGGCACGGATGGAGGGTATCCTGCAGGCAGCCGGATTCTGGGCGCCCTTGCTGTTCATGTTGATTTATGCCCTGGGCGTCTGTCTGTTCGTGCCCGGTACCGTGCTGGGCGCGCTGGGGGCCATTTTTTTCGGGGCTTACTGGGGCTTTGCCTATGTCTGGGTCGGCGCCATGGTCGGCGCCAGCGCGGCCTTTTTCATTGGCCGCTACCTGGGGCGGGAGTTTGCCGCCTCGCTGATCGGAGACAAGCTTAGAAAATACGACGACGCCATCGCGCGCAACGGCTTCGCTACGGTCCTCTATCTACGCCTGGTCTATTTTCCCTTTACCCCGTTGAATTTCGGCATGGGACTGACCCGGGTACGCTTCCGGGACTATTTTTTCGGCACCGGTCTGGGTATCCTGGCCGGCACCTTTATTTTGCTTTTTTTCTTCGGCACCTTGAAATCGGTCTGGGCCAGCGGCAACTGGGGCCAGCTTCTTTCCGGTAAGGTCTTCTTTTCCTTGGCCTTGTTTGTTTTCTCGCTATTTATCCCCAAAATAGTGAACGCGCTTAAATACAGATCCGCTGCGAATTAAAAGGCAGCGTAACCCATGCAAGGACACCCTGCCCGACATCCACGATGTAAGTTCCAGCCTTGAGTTTCGACAGATTATTTGAAATAGTCTGACTAACGTTCAGTTCCCGGTGATGGAGACAACAAGACTGATCCATTCAGATATGCAGGCTTTTATAAAGCGTCCTGGTGCAGAAGACCGGCTTTAAGGTGCCCTTAAAAGGGCCCAGCGCTAAAAAACACTTACAAAAACAGGCATCGCGCAGAGGCCGATCGAACACGTAAAAGCATCGGCTGCCCAGCTAAAGGATGTAGAGATATGCGGAAACTAAATAACCGGTATGCGTTGCTGATCGCGGGCCTTTGTCTGTGCACCTCGATACTCACCCTGCCGGCCATCACCCGTGCCGCCGACTGCCGGAATATGGACCAGACGCACAGTGCCTGGAGCGCCTTGTTGGAAAACTGGGTGAGTGATGACCGGGTGGACTATGCCGGGATGAAGTCGGCCGCCCGGGCGCCCCTGGAGGTTTACCTGGAATCGCTCTCGGCAACGTGTGTTCCTGACTACGTAACCTGGTCAAGGGAGCAGCGGCTGGCCTTCTGGATCAATGCCTACAATGCGTTCACCGTGAAATTGATTGTGGATCATCACCCGATCAGCTCGATTCGCAAAATCGGCTTTCTTCCCGGCGCGGCCTTTCGCCGCCGTTTCGTCCCCATGCCCGAACTGAAGGGGGGGGCGATATCCCTCGACGACATTGAAAATGACACGCTGCGCGCCGATTTTCGCGAGCCACGCATTCATTTTGCCCTGGTGTGCGCCTCGGTGGGCTGCCCCCCGTTGCGTAAAGAGGCCTATCGGGCGTCTGACCTCGACCGTCAGCTCGACGAGCAAACGCAGTTATTTCTGAATGATACGGACAAGAATCGATTCGACCCGGTCACAAATACCTTGTACCTGTCGCCGATATTCAAATGGTTCCGGGCCGACTTCGAAGCGGTAGCCGGATCAGAGGCTGCCTATGTCGCCCGATACCTGGAAGATCCGCGCATCAGCAAACCCGGCGTAAAAATTAAGTACACCGATTATGACTGGTCTCTCAATGCCCCTGTAACAGCCGACTGAGCCTGGCGATGGAAAAAATAAGAACAAAACCCCCAAATTGAAGGAGGCGTATATGGCAAACAAAAAGAATGTGGTGATGGTAACGGTGCTGGCAATTGTACTGGGATTGGGTACCGCCTGTTTCGGCCTGCTGGGTGACAGAAAGCCGGCCAAGGAAGCAGATGTTCCCGAGTGTGCCGGCCTGAGCGGCCAGGCCAAGATCGATTGTGAAGCAAAATACAAGTCGCAATGAACCGGCCCATCACCTCGGAATTCAATGAAACCCGGAGAATTCTTGCCGCAACCTGGGTCAAACTTCCGGATGAGCTAAAAGGGCCGACCCAATTCCTGGGGCGGCACTATGCGGGGTGCGGCGCTACGATCGGCGCCATGCCGCGGTGCGACTTCAGCTGCACGGCCTGTTACCTCGGCGTGGCCGCAAATCGTATGCGTCCGCTGTCGATGGGAAAAGTAAAAGCCCAGATTCGAGCCCTGCGGCATTGGCTCGGGCCGGCCGGCAATCTCCAGTTGACGGACGGGGAGATCACCCTGCGGCCCCCGGCTCAACTGGTCGAGCTGATTGCTTACGCGCGTTCGGTCGGTCTCGTTCCCATGGTGATGACCCATGGTGAAACGTTCCGCCGTCGGCCCGGTCTGCTCGAACATCTGATGACCGCTGGCGGACTTACCGAGGTCTGTATCCATATCGATACAACCATGCGCGGCCGCCGCGATCGCTACGCAGATGCGACCACAGAGGAGGATCTCAACGACCTGCGGGCGGAATTCGCAGAGATGATTCGCACGGCCCGGCGTCGAACCGGGCTCAGATTGGAGGCTGCTTCCACGGTAACGGTAACGCCGCTGAACATCAGCGGCATCCCCGGGATCGTGCGCTGGTTTCTAGCCAATGCCGACGCCTTCAAAATGCTGAGTTTTCAACCCATAGCGGCTGTCGGCCGCACCGCCCCCGGATTCGGGAATGTTACCACCGATCAGCTCTGGTCACGCATCGCGGAAGGCGCCAACAACCCGTCTCTGCGGCGGGGGGAGGGATGGCTCGGTCATCCGGCCTGTGGCTGCTTCGTGCAGGGTTTGGCGACCCGCCGAAAAGATGGTGTCAGGCTCGTGCCTTTGTATCGGCGTGATGACGCCGACGACATGCGGTTATTGCAAGGCCTGCTGGACCGGATGGGCGGGCTCTCATTTCGCCTGGACTCACGCAGGCGCGCTACGCGCAAGATGGCCCATGTGTTAAAGCGGAACACCGGTTTCTTTTTAAGACGCGGAGTTCCCTACCTCCGGCGGTTGCTGAAACGAACCGGGACCCTGCGCGCCCGCTATTTCTGCATCGTGAGTCACCACTTCATGGACCAGGCGGAGATCGCCTCACCCGCGGGCATCGAGCGCCAATCCGTCTGCGTGTTTCGCGTTCCCATCAACGGACGTCTGGAGCCGATGTGCGCAGTCAATGCCCAGGGCGTTCGTGCCGGGTTTTACGAAACAATTGAAAGGACACTATCCAAGGAGGCTGCCTGATCATGAACCCCTGGGGCCTTTTCACTGCTGCGGGAGCCGTTGTAGCCGTACTCTGGCTCCTGCGTCACCACAACAGCCTGGGCATCTCCCAGAATGAGTTCTGGGTATCAATCTGGACGCTTGTAATTGGTGCCATTGCAGGTGCGAAACTCCTCTTTCTCATTTTGGGGTGGGAGCACTACGCGCGCGGTGAGTTGCGCTTCTGGGCTGATTTTGATGTCGGCTTTGTGTTTTTCGGCGGCCTGTTGGGCGCACTTCTGGCAGGCCTGGTTTTCGCTCGAATCCGCGGCCTCAGTTTTATGCGGGGGGCGGATTACTATGCGGTCGCGATTCCCATGGGTCACGCGATCGGCCGAATCGGTTGTTTCTTCACCGGTTGTTGTGCAGGACATCTGCCCCACCCCGTGCAGTTGTACGAGTCTTTCGGTTTGGCGCTGATCGCTTTTATCTGCCGTGGGGTGCTCTTCCGGGTTGAAGCTGAGAAGGCTCAAGCCGGTACCGCATTTCGCTGCTACCTAATTTTGTATGGACTGCTGCGCATCTTGCTCGATCCATTGCGGGCGGATGGCCGGCCAGAGCGATATTTAGGCTTCTCCCATCAGCAGTTGATCGCGCTGCTAATCGTGGTGGCCGTGCTTGTCTGGCACGCGAGGACATCTTCACGCAGGTCCGCTTTGAATGGATGAATGCCGGCCAGGAATGACCCATCGCGATTGTATGTTTTTGCGATCAAAGCCAAATGGCGGGTTGACCGGGGCTGCATTCGGCTGTGCTGGCCGATGAACTTGATTCCCCGGCCAGCGCTTTTAATATCCAATTCATTGCCCACCGGTATCAAATCTACAACCGCCCCTGCCTTTTCAATCTGCGTTCAACCATCCAGTGATAAAGCTTTGACAAAAGCGGCCGTAAAACAGGCAGACCGATCAGCCATGCCAGGGGTTTCAGGCGCGGTACGCGGTTCATGAGAACGATGTAGGCGTCCATCTCGGAAAGCACGTTCTGGTTTTGATCCTGGATGTGCAATTCCATCAGCGCCCTAACCGGATCAATACCGATCCGACGTAGGTGGTCCTCCCGACCGGTGATGTCTACCCAGGTTACCGGATTGCCGGCCTCTACGGATAGTTTATCGTAGGTGTGCATGTCCTTGATGCAACTCGGGCAACCGCCGTCGTAGTATACCGCAATGCAGTCGTTTTTGGATTCCATCACAATATCCTCTTCATCCTGTGGAAAACTAAGACTGCGCTAGCGGGCCGTCAAATCTAACTTTGGCGGCAAATTCAAGGCTGGTGCCACCGGAAGCTGGCAGGCATTTTTACCCACTGTGCACCTACAATCAGAAGAAACCAAAAATCGAACAACTTACCGTGATTACAGGTCTTTAGAACTAAGACCGGTTTGGGGTTCCCGACGTCACATGGGCAACCATTGGCAGGTCTCTTGACATGACCATGCTTCATACAAATGATCTGATCAGACCATGTTCTTTTGTAATTCGCACGACCTGCCGCCACAACGACACTATCGGGTATTTTCGTACCTCTCTGCCCGGCACCACCAGGGTCAACACCACCTTTTCTCAGAAGCACAGGTCCGCGCGCCTTACAATCTCCAGGAGGAAAAAAATATGACGGAAAATAAAAAAACCACAGACGAGTGCCGGTTTGATCCACTGGATGCCGATGGAGAACCGAACCTGTGCTGCTGCTACACGTTCGACGAGGAGGGCAATTCCACAGATCCATGCTATGTGCCTGTCGCAGATAGCTGCCCCTGCTTAGAACCCGTCTCAAAATAGTCTTCTTGTCGGGCATAGCCGATAGGCGACGACTGATTGGCCCAAACTTCAGCCTGCGCATAAGCTACGGCGGATAAACTTTGTTGGGCGCTCGGAATAAGTCCTCGAAATACCGGAAGTATTACTCAGGTTCATTCCTTACGCCCGCCTTGCACCACGTTAGGCATTAGCTTCGCGTCATTTTGAACCTAAATCCGTTTTTTGAGATGGGTTCTAGAAACAATGCCTATAGATAGCTAAAACCATGATTGACTCTGACAAGAAAAATCCACCTAAAAAACGGTCGGATAGCAGCAATGCCCTGCTGGCCCGCTTTCCGGACGAAAGCATGAATCCCGTGGTCCGCGTGAGTGGCGACGGTACCCTGCTCTACATGAACCAGGCCGCTGAGTCGGTCATGCGCGATTGGGAACCGGGCATCGGTGTGAGATTGCCGCAGGCGTTCATGGAGCAGCTCAACCGTTGCCTGGAAGACGAAACGTGTATCAAAGAGGGTCTGGAATGCGAGATCGAAGACCAGCGCCTGGTCTTTATCCCGGTACTCATAAACGGTACCGATTCGCTTTTGCTCTACGGGCAAGATGCCGACCGCTGGCGCAAATACGGCGAGCACCTGAACCTGTTGGCCAACGTTTTCGAGAACGTCATCGAAAGCATCGTCATCACCGATGCCGATGGGTATATCGAACAAGTCAACCCGGCCTTTACGGCCATCACCGGCTATGAACCCGAGGAGGTCATCGGCAAGACGCCCCGCATCCTGAGGTCCGACAAACACGAACCGGAATTCTACAAATGGATGTGGAGCGAGATCAAACACAAAGGTGTCTGGAAAGGCAACATCTGGAATCGGCGCAAAAATGGTGAGGTCTACCCCGCCCTGCTCTCCATCGCGGCCGTTAAAGATGAAAATGGCCGCACGACCCATTATTGCAGCATCTGCCACGACGTAACGGGGAAGAAGTACAACGAGGACAGGCTGTGGTTCGAGGCCTACCACGATGTCCTGACCGGCCTGCCCAGCAAACAGCTCTTCTACGACCGGCTGGACAGGGCGTTCACGCGGGCTGCGCGGGAAGAGACCATGCTGGCCATCCTGTTGATCGGCCTGGACGGGTTCGGAGAGTTCAACGACCATTTGGGTTACAAGACGGGTGATCTCATCCTTCAGGCCGTGGCCACGCGCCTTAAAGGGAGTATCACCGGTGACGACACCATTGCCCGCTACATGGGCGATGAGTTTACCATGCTCATCAGCGATAACGGTAACGACGCTGCGTTTGCCAAGACACGCGCCGAGCAGATCATCAAATCCCTAGCAGTTCCTGTCCGCGTCGTGGACTACCAAGTCCAGGTCAACGCCAGCATCGGCATCTCTGTCTATCCGCTCGATGCCCGGGACATGCACTCACTCCTCGACAATGCCCGGCAGGCATTGCAAGCAGCCAAAAGCCGGGGGGGTGTCCAGTATGTTCTCGGCCATTCGTCCCCGCCTTGAGTCCCGAACACCCAGACAGCGTTTTTCTCATATGCCTCCCACCATTGGCCGCTGCTTAAGTTTGCGGCAAAGATACCGATATACAATAAAACGACAGTACCCCAGCCAAGGATGGATACATGGACAAGCGTGACTACATATCGAATGTTAAATTCTTTCTCCTGATTTTCATCCCGTTGGCTCTGTTTTTTTCGTGCATTACCGGGCTTTTTCTGTACCAGGAAGTGAACAAGCAGACCTCCTTGCTACAGTCCAATGAGATGCAGACCATCGAAAAGCTGAACCGGATCGTCAACGAGAATATCCGGTCGGTCGTCTCGGACCTGTTCCGGCTGTCCGCCAACCCGGCCATGTACCGGATGATAGCGGATGAAAACGTCGCCACCCGGCAGGAACTGTCCCGGCTCTTCAAAAAACTCAGCCGCCGCGCCGGCCTCTATGACCAGGTCCGCTTCCTGGACGCCACCGGCATGGAGCGGGTCCGCATCATTTACAACAAGGGCGGCCCTTTGCAGGTGCCCGCGAACAAGCTCCAGAACAAAGGCAACCGCTATTATTTCAAGGACACCTTTAAACTGGAACCGGGACGCATATTTGTCTCGCCCTTCGACCTGAACATAGAACGGGGCAAAGTCGAAGTCCCGCTGAAACCCATGATCCGCTTCGGCACACCGGTCATCGACCCCAAGGGCGCCAAACACGGCATTGTCCTGCTCAACTACTTCGGGAAAGAACTCCTCGCAAACTTGGAGCAGGCCGCGTCCGATTCAGCCGGCGGTCTCATGCTTCTCAACGCCCAAGGCTACTGGCTCAAAGGCCTCGAGAAAAATGATGAATGGGGGTTTATGTTTCCGGGCCGCAACAAGCCGACCCTGGCGCAACGCCACCCGGAGACCTGGAAAATCATCGCTTCCAGCAAAGCAGGACAGTTCCACAATGACCAGGGTATTTACACCTTCACCACGATCCGGCCGCTGGATCGCAACATGCAGAGCAGCACCGGCCACGCGGCCGCAGCCCAGGCCAGCGCCGCGGCCCTTCCCAACCGGGAGTTTGCCTGGAAAGTCGTGACCCTGGTGACCAGCCAAAGTCTCCAAAAGCGTCAGGCCGCAATTTTATACGGCTGGCTGCCTTTTCTGGTGTTGACAGTTGCGTTTCTGGCCCTCGTATCCTGGGCAATCTCCCTGACATCGACCCTACGCAAGCAAACCCAGGCGGAAAGGATGCACCGGGAGCGGCTCCAGGGCGTCCTGGAGATGGCCGGGGCCGTCTGTCACGAGATCAACCAGCCGTTGATGAGCGTATCCGGCTACTCGGAATTGCTTCTGCTCGACACCGAACCCGGCTCGCCCGCGTACGTCAAAGCGGAAAAAATAAAAGATCAGGCAGACCGCATGGGCCATATCACCAAAAAGCTGATGCGCATTACCAAATACGAAACCAAGGGATGTCTCGATGGCAACATCGTGGATATCGACAAGGCCGTTGATGGCGGCCCGAACAGAGGCAAACCGGCGTCGCAGGGGCAATTTCAAGGCAGACCAGGGCCGGCGAAAAAGACCACTTTCCGGGAGCAGGCCGGTTAGGCGGCGCCCCCATGGTCTTAAAGGGTAATTATGAACATGAGGCAATTAGAGAATAAGGATTCGCTGACAACCGACACCCGACGCAAAATAAATTTTTTGCAACTGACCTTCTCCATCGGGATTGGGATAAGCCTGATCTTTGCGACCAGTGCTACCTTTGAGCAGCGCTACATCCTGTCAGGCATTGGGTATTTTCTGACCGTATCGTTTGCCATTTGTCTGCTGCACATCCACTATACGCAAAATCCTTCTGTCTCCACCTATTTCATCATATTCACAATCAGCGCTTTCATTTTCTACATGACTTTCAAACAGGGCATCACTCACTCTCCCTGGGGGTTGGTCCTGCCGGGCGTCACAATGTTCCTGCTGGGCTGCCGTAAAGGGGCCGCCTGGTTGACGTTTTATTTCGGCCTGCTGGTAATCAGCTGTTTCAATGCCGTGGCCTGGGACTTTTACCAGTATCCACCGGCCTACCAGGCCCGCTACCTGGCGGCTTTTTTCTCCGTCGCGGTGATCACCTTTTTTTACGAAAAGACCCGGCAGGCCGCCCATGAAAAATCAATCGCCCTGCTGGATGAACTCTCCGAAAAAAACAGGATTCTATCGGAAGTCGCCAACCGCGACGGACTCACCGGGCTGTTAAACCACAGGGCCGTGCACGAGAAACTCCAGCTGGCTTTCGAGGAGGCCTCCCGCTATCAATATCCTTTGAGCCTGATCATGCTCGATATCGACAATTTCAAAACGATCAACGACCGCTGGGGGCATCCAATGGGCGACAAAGTCATCAAAGGGGTGTCTACCGTGTTGAAAAACACCGTGCGGGGTTCGGATGTCAGGATTCGTTTCTCTGAAAACCCGGCAAAGGATCCCACGCTAAACGGGTCATTCCAAACCGCCGCCCGTTACGGGGGGGACGAGTTCGTTCTGCTATTGCCCCATTGCAACCACGATCATGTCCTGGCGGTCGCAAATCGCCTCTTGAACCACATCCGGTTACTCAGTATTCAGAATTATGAAGGCGTAAAAGTGACCGCCAGCATCGGCATCAGCTTTTTCGACGGACAGGATGAAACGCTTACCCCGCAGCAACTGGTAGAGCAGGCCGACCAGGCGCTCTACTTCGTCAAGGAACAGGGCCGCGACAACGTACACCTCAATTACCCACCCTTGGCAAATTAAGTGCTGATCCATACGCCTTTTCCCCCCAAGAAAACAAAAAAGGCGGGTAGCCATACGCCACCCCACCTTTTAGACTGCTTTATTACCAAAGCTTTCTACTTGTAAAACTGAATCCCGATCCCGTTCGGTTCAATCCGAGCAATCCGGCCACGCACCAAAATGGTTTTGGCATCCTTTGATCGTTTCATTCTGATCGCAATCTCCTGGCCGGTCGTAAACTCGTCGCTGGTTTCTATAAAGCACCCGCCGCCACTCAGGTCGAGCACAATCCCTCTATATTCATCACTGCCAACGGTGAACATCGTTTCCGTGTAAAGGCTGATCCGTTTTTCTCTTTCTTGTTCATCGGAACGACGCCGCTGCAACGCCTCCAGCAGTTTCTCCTGCTCGGCATCGGTCATTTTGCTGATGAGCTCCACCAACTGGTCAAATATGGGTATGTCGTCATAATCGTCATTGTCGATGGGCGGCATGGGTACCTCCTTTCCAAAAAATCGAGCTTGCCGATGCGGGCACATCAATTTTGCTGAGTATTCGCTCTGATACGAATCGAGATAGGGTGCATTGTCAAAATGCAAAATTTCTATACCACAATAATAATGTTATCTAAAGTAGTTATATGATTGGCAGGCTGACAGGAGGGCCAGGTGGAGAGAGAATCAGTCTTGCGGCCGGCATTCACCGGTTGTATAAATCAGGCATAATTAAGGCGGGTTAGCGTTTTGCTGCCCGCCTTATCAATGCCCGCTGCCGTTGGCAGCGACCATTACCCGATTGTCCCCTCAGACAAAATGAATGGTCAACTTGGTCTTGTCCGATTTTTCCTTTAGCTCCAGCTTGAGATCGACACTGCTGTCTCTCACCCCGAGGGCCATTCGCGTTTTGCCGTGGGACTTGTCGAAGTGCGATATTTCCCGCACCGCGTCGAAAATATTGTCGGCGACATCGGAATTTATGTCGGGCAGATCTTTTTCCCGATATTCAGCCGTTACTTTCACCCGGCCGTTTTTATTGCGGCTGATGGATATTTTTTCCGCATATTCGTTGATGCCATGGAGTGCCGCCAGGGATAGCCATTTCAGGGCAGCGTCCTGCCGGTCCTCTTCCTTGTCTATTTTTGCCATTTCGGATAGGAAGTCGGTGGTCGCAAAGCAATCCACGAATTCCTGCATTTTCAGATGTTTATTCTGGGTATCTTTCATGAGTGATCTCCCTGTATCTTTTTTTGGAGGAAGTATTTAAAGATGCTGCTTGTAGACTGTATAGTTGATCTGGTGAATCCAACAGGAGCAAACCGCTAACGTCTGATAACTTTACAGGCAAGCCGGTCGTGCCCTGTTTAATGGAAGGCGATAGACCAGAATTCCAGCAGCACCTAAATATAGCTAATTATGTTACCCAGACGTGTCAACACAAGCCGCCTATTTCTGTGTTGCAGGTGCTGACAGCTGTCCGACACGCCGGTTTGAGATATGATATTTATGGTTCCCTGGAGTGGCAACAGGTCGCTATTTTCATCTGGGCTCGGGTGATGCGGCCGCCGGCATTCATATGATTCTCGCTAACAGAAATATCACCACAACTATCACAGCCGCCAATAATAGAAATTGCCCCATTCCACTCTTTGCATTGGGATCTATTCCGCTCTCTTCCAGGAATGCCTGCAACCGGGTCTCGTCCATATCGCAGCAATGGGGGCATCGGTTGTGCCGCTTGTCATAGTAGAGACCGCAGCGGGTGCATTTGATCTGATTGCGCTCCTGTATGAGCAGGATGAGTCTGGCTACGAGAGACATCTTAACTCACCTATCAATGGCCGAAAATCTGGCTGGTGTCCAAACCGGCATCCGAAAGTGGCCGCAATTTCGCATATGGTGTGTCCAGTTCAATTCCGAAATAATCGCGCAAGGCCTCCAGATACGCCGGTCCATCTTCCAATTCCAGCACGTGCTGATCTCCGGACGCCGCTTTTTTCAGGGTTTTGTTCAAAAGCGTTAGAGTACCACCTGGAATTGCCAGGGCCGCCATCCGCACCGTGGTAAACAGGGAATTGGGATGGGTGCTGGCATAGTGGTTGCCATACAGGATATCAGGCGGCAACACTTGCGTCATCTCAAAACTGTACAGGCTTTGCCACTCTTCGTCTGTCCGGGCCTGCAGCATGAAGCCTAAATGGCCGGCCTCTATCAGTCGAATCTGCCGGCCATTCTGAGGAAAGGAACGATCGAGCTCCAGGGGGATGGGAGCCCGCGGGTTTGAGCTCCCAAAACCTACATCCGCAATCCACTGCCGGCCGCGGATGGTTGCCAAGGTAATCTGGTGCCCACGACCCGAAGGTGTTCCGGTCAGATGCACCCGTGCCAGAAGGGGGCGGGCATCGAAACCGAAGGCCTGCAGCGCCATGAGGAACAAACCGTTGAGTTCAAAGCAATATCCGCCCCGATTATTGTGTAACAGCTTGTCACACAGGTCAGCCGGTTCGAGCGAGATGCCGCGGTCTAACAGAATATCGAAATTTTCAAACGGAATGGTGTGAAGCTGCGCACGCTGCAATTCGATGAGCAACTCTTCAGTCGGCCGGACACTGCCGGAATAGGCTACACGCGCCAGGTAGGCTTCCGGGTCGAACACGCCATTTCCCATTCCCATATTTTCCTTTCTAACGGTCTTCCCCTGTTTACCATAATCGATTGGGCGTTGCGCTGTGCAGTGACCAGGCGGATACCCGCCTGCTTCAACCTTTCTCTCGAAAAGAACTGCGCAGATGCTCGGCGAAACAGGCGATGGTTTCCGCGACAGGCTTTTTGGCCATGTGCAGAATGACATTGGATACCGGCAGGCTCGGAAGCCCTTTTTCGGGCCCGGCGATTTTTAGATCGGCCGGCACGTTGCTCCTGACGATCGGTGCGACGGCGAGTCCGGCCCGTACGGCATCCAACAGACCGGAGATACTGCGGCTGACGTAGACTATCTGATACCGCAAACCTGACTTTTCCAGGGCCTCGACGGCCCAGCTGCGGAATATGCAGTCTTCTTCGAATACAGCCAGCGGTAAGGCTGCTTTTCGGACTGCAAGATAGCCGGGATGGGTCACCCAGACAACCGGATCGTGATAAATTGCCTCCCCACCTTCACTTATCTGGGTGCAAAGTCCGATGTCCAGCGTTCCCTTGTCGATGGCTTCCTTGATGCGGTCGCTGTTTTCACAACGCATTTCGACCCGCACATCCGGATATGAGGCCGCAAACCGGGCCAGCAACCCCGGCAGAACCCCGACCGTATAGTGTTCCGGCGAGCCGAAGCGAATCCGCCCCTGAAGCCCGGGATTGGAGATGGCAGCGACCGCCGCGTCGTGTTCCTTGACAATCCGACGCGCAAAATTGATCAGCAGGTTGCCCTCGGCCGTGAGGTTTACGGACTTGCCTATCCGGTCGAACAAGACCTTGCCGGTTTCGTCTTCCAGACGCTTAATCTGCATGCTAACGGCAGATTGTGACCGATTTATGCGGTGCCCGGCCCTGGTAAAACCGCCAGTATCCGCCACGGCAATTAAGGTACGTAGATAATCTATTGACAGATTCATTTTAATCACAAATTTTGATTATTTGTATCAAAACTATTCATTTGACAAATGATTTTAGCGATTTTAAGTTTGGTGTCAAGCAAAAATCTGTAAATGGAAAAGGAGATCACCAGATGAAAATACTAATCGTTGGCGGGAACGGTACCATCGGTAAAAAGGTCAGCGACCATTTCTTAAAAAAGCACGAGGTCATCATTGCCGGCCGCAATGCCGGCGACGTTACCGTGGACATCACGGACAACAAATCTATCGAGGCCATGTTTGCCGCTCTAGGCGCGGTCGATGCGGTGGTCTGCATTGCCGGCGAAGCCAAGTGGGATGCATTCGAGAACCTGACGGAAGACGATTTTTATATCGGCCTGCGCAGCAAACTGATGGGACAGGTCAACCTGGTCCGCATCGGCCAGGAATATGTGACCCCCGGCGGTTCGTTTACCCTGACGACCGGCATCCTGGCCGACCACCCGGTGGTCATGACCACCAGTGCCGCCATGGTGAACGGCGGCCTCCACAGTTTTGTCAAAGCGGCCTGCCTGGAACTGAAAAACAGCATTCGCATCAATGTGGTCTCGTCGGGACTGGTCGAAGACGCCGTCGAAAAGTACGAGGCCTATTTCCCCGGCCATAACCCCATTCCCATGGGAAAAGTGGTGAATGGGTATGTGAAGAGCGTGGAAGGGGCGGGGACGGGCCAGGTCATACGCATATACGACTATTAGAAGCGGCATTAACGGGATTCATAGGGCACAATATCTGCGTTAGACATGTGGTTCAAATCCTCGAAATACCATTCAGTATTCCTCCGGTTTAAACTGCATGCCTGCCCTGCTTGCTTGTCAGGCGAAGCTTTTAGCGTAGACTGGTCCAGCGTCTTGTCCGGCGTAGCTTTGTTAGCGAAGACGGAAGCTTGCAGAGCGAAGCCTGGATCTGAAGCGCAATTAAACCCCCGGAAACCGTTTCTATAGTATCTCAATCCTCAAAAAGCCCTCAAAATACTACATATATTCCTCAAAATACAACCTTTAGGCCTCCTTGCCTGAGATCATTTCTCAGCGTGTCCCCAAAATCCAACCGGAAATTAGGTGGCGCTTTGCGGCGTGTTGTTATATAGTGACGGGTAGTTTCATCCTGCGACCCACTCCCCCAAAAAACAGGAAAGGAATGGACAATGTCTATCCATGAGTTGCTAAAAGATGTCCCTTTGTTTAATGACTTTTCCGAAGAAGAAGTGCAGATTCTGGTCGATAGGGACCCGCCGATCAAAACCTATGTAAAGGACGACCACCTGATAACCGAAGGCGATACATCCACCACACTCTTTCTACTGGTGAAGGGGGTCTGCCGGATTACCAAGCAGCAGGACGGCACCAATATTCAGCTGTCCCGCCTCAAACCGGGTGAGATATTCGGTGAAATGTCGTGGGTTTCGGGCAAACCGCGGCAGAGCAACGTGGTCGCCAATGAAGACGTTACCGTGATAGAAATGGACCGGGACTTTTTTGAGCAAATCAAACCGGAAATGAGTAATAAAATCAAAGATCACATGATAGCGCTGCTCATCAAGCGCCTGGACAATATGAATGAAGCGATTATGCGTATTTCCAAGTTGATGCGTGCCTAAAGGCTCTTTTTTCAAACCAAAATAGAATTGAAGCGGTTTCAACCCACCCCTCGGGCTCAATCACTGTGTTGGGCCGAGGACTTTAATCCTCGAAATATTCTGTATTTTCCTGCGGCTAAACTCCTCGTCCCGCCTTGCTTGCCCGACGTCATGATTGTCAGGCGTGGCTTCCAGCGCAGACTGATCCGGCGACTGGTCCGGCGTCTTGTCCGGCGTAGCTTGGAAAGCGAAGACGGAAGCTTGGAAAGCGAAGCTTGAAGTCCTTGGAGCGAAGTCGGAAACTCGAAAAGCTTGGACGGGCCCTGGAACCCATAGAAGGTTTCAGACCGTTTCTTGTCGCATTTTATCTAACAAAAACAAGGTTATAGAATGAAAAGAATATACATTATCTTCTTATTCACAGTCTTTTTTTTCACCGGCAATGCAACCGGTATGGGAGCCCGGGACTTTTCGCTGGATCAGATCTCCCTGCCGCCAGGCTTTAAAATAACGGTCTTCGCAGAAAACGTTCCCAATGCCCGTTCAATCAGCCCGGGTCCGGATGGGGTCTTTTTTGTGGGCTCGCGCAACGCCGGCAAGGTCTACGCCGTGATCGACGAAAACGGTGATTTTCGAGCGGATAAGGTTATCGTGATTGCGCGAGGCTTATGGTCTCCCAACGGGGTGGCCTACCGGCACGGAGATCTATTCGTGGCGGAAATCAACCGGGTGATCCGCTTTCCCAACATCATGCAAAACCTCGCCGCTCCCGGCAAGCCCGAAATAGTCAACGACACCTTTCCGTCGCGGCGCTGGCACGGCTGGAAATTTATCCGTTTCGGTCCGGATGAGAAACTCTACGTACCGGTCGGCGCCCCCTGCAACGTTTGTATGCAGAAGGATGAGCGCTTCGCCACGCTCATGCGCATGGACGCGGATGGCCGCAACCTGGAAATTTACGCCCAGGGTGTCCGCAACACGGTGGGGTTCGACTGGCATCCGCAAACCGGAAATCTCTGGTTTACGGACAACGGCCGCGACTACCTGGGGGACAACCTCCCGCCGGATGAATTGAACCACGCGGTGCGCAAAGGGCAGCACTTCGGTTTCCCCTACTATCACGGGAAGGCGATATCCGATCCCAAGTTTGGCAAACTGGCACCGACGGATGCCTACACCCCGCCTGTCCAGGAGCTGGGTCCGCATGTGGCCTCGTTGGGGATGCGGTTTTATACCGGGCAGCAGTTTCCCCGAAAATATCACGGCCAGGTTTTCATCGCGGAACATGGATCATGGAACCGCAGTACACCGATCGGTTATCGCATTACGCTGGTGTCCCTGAAAGGCGCCCGTTCGGTCGGCTATGACGTGTTTGCTCAGGGATGGTTGCAAGCGGACGGTACCGTGACCGGACGGCCGGTGGATCTGGAAGTGTTGCCGGACGGCTCCCTGCTGGTCAGCGATGACCATGGCGATCGTCTGTACCGGATAGTCTATCGGCCCTGAATTCCCGCAGACAACCTATCGACAACCTGCCAGCGCCCTAACCGGCGTACTGATCGTAGCGCTCATGAACATACGCCTGGCGCGCCGCATGAATGCAATGGGGGGGTTAGTAGATTAAATCGGCCCGTTTGAATTCGCGCCGCAAATCCTCGACGCGGCGACGATTTACACCCAGGTCCGAGTAGCCTGAGCGCGAAGCCGAGCGGATGGCAACCCGATCTGTGGCTTGATCCCAAAGAAGCTCCAGATCATCAACAAAGCGGAACAACCGGCTTTTAAACTCGGCGTGTAAATAGTGCTCGGTGTGTGCGACGATCGTGCTGCGCGGTAATCGGTCGACGATCGCGTGGATACCTTGCCAGGCTGCGGAAGGATCACCTTTCAACCGCAAGGGCGTCACGTTGTGCCCGCTGTCCGCGGCTTCCGAGGAGACGCAATTGGGTTTGCCGGGACAGCCGGCCAGTCGTCCAGGGGTCCGGTCGTTTTCAGCGACCGCGTCCTGCGGACTGGTTATTTCCGGAACGATCAGCGCGAACGCCACGCTTAAAAGCCCCATGGAACAGCTCCTTTCACCCGGCTATCACTTCCCGGTCATGTCGGCCTTTTTATGCAGTTCCAACCAGGCGTTCATTTCCAGCAGCGCTTGAGATAGATGGTAATTGCCGTCGGCATACACCGCGTAATCGCCGCCACCGGCCATGGACGAAGCGAACCGAATCGTATTGGCATAGAATTGCCAGATGTCCATCCACCGTTTCTCAATGGCCTCATCAAAAGGATTGCCGTCCGGGTCGGCATATTTTCCCTTCCAGAAATCGTCCATGATCTCGGTGGCCAGTTTGACATCCGCATTGGTCTTCTTGATGGTGTTTTCAAAACGCCGCCAGTGCCCGTCGACCCAGGACGTGTCGTGGCAATTGAGACAAGCCGCCTGCATGGCCTTGCGGCGTACGGTCTGCTCTTCAGGGGTGATCAGGTACTCCTTGGCCAATGTGCCGTCGAGACTGGTCGGCAGGGCCAGCCCCTCGCGGTTGCGGATCACGGAGGTGTCCGGTTCCCGGGGATGGGGGTGGGCATAGACCAACCCGAAAATGCGCCAGGGCAGACGGTTGTTCATTTGATGCGTCCTTTGGGACACCACCTCTTCATCGGCATTGACCAGCAGGCTGATGTGGCAGCTGGCGCAGGTTGGGGCGGTGAAATCCTCCCCGATCTTCCAGGGCACCGCGTTGAAATCCCAGGTTTTGTGCATGGCGGAATAGATATTGCCGTGCTTGCTGGCTTCGTAAACCTTGGCAGCCGGCACATCGGGTCCCACATGGCATTCCTTGCAGGTGTATGGTTTGCGGGCCATCTCGATGGAAAACGCATGCCGGGTATGACAGGCCGAGCAGGAACCCAGGCTCCCGTCCAGGTTGACCCGACCGACACCCTGGTTGGGCCAGCCCTTGATGACGGGAAACTCCAATTCACCGGCCAGTTCGGTATCGCGGATCTCCTTACCAGTCACCATCAGCTGGGTTCCGTGACAGTAGTAGCAGGTCTCCGCCTGGGTATCGTCGTTGGCCGCTTTAAAAGCAATACGGCCCTCTTTTCTTTCCTTGGTCCCGATAATGCTACGCTGTAGTTTTCGGTAGAGGGGATTTTCGGCCAGGTTTGCATAGGCGTTGGCCATCAGGTTTTTGGTATACTGGGCCGCTTCCTCAGTATGACAGACGGCACAGTCCTGGGGGCTGACCACCACATGGATGTCATAGCCATTGTGTTCAAAGGTATCTGTGTGGGCCTCGGGCCGCAGGTTGTGACACTCGGCACACCCGACGGATGTCCCGGATAGTTCGGCGGGGATTTTCCGCGAGGAAACCTTGCGTCCCAAGCCTTCTACTTCCATAGCCGCCTTCGGCGTGATTTTGGCGTGGCGGCTGTTTTGCCAATCCTGAACGATCCCGGGATGCAGGCTGGCGTGGCAGTCGAGACATTCGGATGTCGCATCGCTGATCGGTATTTCCGTAGCGCTCAGGCTACCAGGTAAAAGGAACAACAGGCTCAAACCGAGCATTAGGCTGATATTTCGCATGGCGTCCTCCAGGACAAAACGGATCTTGGGAATCAGAGCTAATCACCATATGTCAATTCGCAGATGACTATAGCAATAACCGCCAGACGGAGCAATTGTTATTGAACACTCCCCGCAACCCCGGTTGCGGGATCTCCGCTGTCTCCAGCAAGCTGCGGGGAATGCGCTCGCTGTTCAGTACATCAGCTTTTCGTATGGCTGACCCCCACAGCAATGCATTCATAAAAGGGTAAACCTTGATATTAAGCGAGCTTCGCGTTAAAATAGGATATTATTTCCAACAGCATCCCGACGCTCGATACGACTCGCTTCCCGCTTACACGGATGTATCCCGCTATCACCGCACGTCGGCTTCCCGTCCCTCATTCGGCCCGCGTTTTCAGCACCACGGTTTCCAGACCTTTCCCACTTCTGCGAACCTGCAAAATGGTTCATAAATTCAGCTTATTGAAAGGAAGGCAGCCATGGGAAAAGCATTCTTGAAACAGATCGCCCGGCTGATGCACCAGGCCGATCCCTCGGCCAGCTTTGCGTTTGAATTCTGGGATGGGGAGACCATCCGGTTTGGAGCCCCCCCCAAGGTCACCATGCGCTTGAAATCGAAGAGCTGTGGCGACCAAATCATATCCAAAGGCTTTTTGGGTTTCGGCGAGGTCTACATGGACGGCAATCTGGAAGTGGAAGGCGAGCTGTCGGAGCTGCTTCGTCTGGGATTGGCCATCGATTTCGACCGCCACCGCCTTTCTCTCCCGCATAAGCTGTGGTGCCGCCTCCGAGCATTGTTCAAGCGAAGCAGCCGGCAGGGCGCGTCGGCCAACATTGCGTTTCATTACGATCTGGGCGATGACTTTTATGCCCAGTACCTGGATCCCACCATGACCTACTCTTGCGCTTATTTCAGCAAGCCGGATGATTCCCTGGAACAGGCCCAAGGAAACAAGTACGAACACATTGCCCGCAAGCTGATGCTGCAGCCGGGCGAGACGCTGCTGGACATCGGCTGCGGCTGGGGCGGCATGCTCATCTATGCTGCCGAAAAGCACGGGGTGCGGGGCACCGGCAATACGCTTTCTAAGAACCAGTATGCCTATGCCCGCAAAATGGTTGCGGATAGAGGGCTGGCGGACCGCGTGAAGATTCTTTATAAAGATTACCGGCAGCTGCGGGGGACATTCGACAAGGTGGTATCTATCGGCATGTTCGAACACGTCGGGAGAAAATACATCCCGGTCTTCTTTCGCAATTTGGCCCACCTGCTGAAACCCGGCGGCGTGGGCCTGTTGCACACCATCGGCAAGGATGCCCCTTCCGGCAGAGATCCCTGGACGTTCAAGTATATCTTCCCGGGATCATACCTGCCGACCCTGTCCGAAATCTGCCGGGGGCTGGCCCGGATTGGCTGCTGCGTATTGGATGTTGAAAATCTGAGGCTGCATTACGCCCAAACACTGTCGAAATGGTCGGAGAACTATGAGCGCAACTTTGACCGAATCAGGGAATTATGCGATGACCGGCTCGTCAGATGCTGGCGCCTGTTTCTCAACAGTGCCATGGTTGGATTCCGCCATGGCGAGTCCCGACTTTTCCAGGTACTGTTCTCCAACGGCCTGAACAATGCGCTGCCGATCACCCGGGCCCATATTTATCGGCAGTGACCAAACGGTCCTGTCGACCGGCAATTTCCGGCCGGCCGGAAGAATCATGGGCACCGGCTAGTACATGCAACGCCCCGGTTAAAGGCTTGACACCCCCGGCGGCCGCCCTATTTTTAGGTATCGTGTAAGGATTTCAGCCAGCTTCGATTCTGCGCGAAATCTCGACCGCTGCAGCATTATCTCCACCTTGACCTCACCACCAGCCTACTTCCCGGACCGACCTTCATCAATATCCGATTGCATGACGAAAGGAGGAATGCGTTATGAAAGTACCTTACCGTCTCATACCCGAAATCGAAAGACGCTTGAGTGCCTGGAACGAATGGGCAACCCGGCAGTCGCAAGCAAAGGCAGCGCCCAGACCGTGCGTGACCATATCCCGTGAGTTCGGCTGTCAGGCATATCCCTTGGCGGAGGCCCTGCATGCCCGGTTGAATGCCGGGGCAAAAACCGGAGCCGAGTGGACCGTGCTGGACAGGTTGCTCCTGGAAAAGATCGCCCAGAAATCAGGCTATGCCAAAGCCGAACTGGAATACATCACCCAGGTCGATCCCACCTTCCAATCGATGCTCACCACCTTTATGGGTCGCGAACATGCCGACCCATTCGAGGTGTTTTTCTATATCAAAAAAACAGTGCGTTATTTTGCCAAGGCCGGCAATAGCATCATTGTCGGTCGCGGCGGGGTCTGCCTGACCCAGGACCTGCCGCAGGTCCTGCACGTGCGGCTGACGGCTCCCATGGCCTTTAAACTCAAAACCATCATGGCCTACATGGGCAATACAAAAGAGGAGGCCCGGGAACACATTGAAGCCCGCCAGGCCGAACGGGATGAATTCACCCGCCATTTTACCAAGATGGACCTGTCCGATCCACACCTCTACCATCTGCTGATCAATAACGAAAAATTTACGGTTACGGAAATGACGGATATCATTACCGAGCGCCTGGGGGGACTGGTTGCAAATCGGCCTGCTGATACTTAATTTAATTCCGAACCGGCCCGTGGGGTTATGCCGAACACCGACCGAAGAATAGAAGAAAGGCAGAAAGAAAGCACCATGAATTTGGACGCACGCCCGTTCTTGCGAACCGCAAGGGGTAGGACAGGGGGGTGGCAACCGGTTCAAAGCTCGATCAAACGAACGACATCCCCGTTCTCTCAACACTAAGCGAGGTAGCCATGATTGAATTGAAAACTCTCAAGACCGAAGCCATTCCGAGCGCGTTGGAAAAGGCCGAGCACTACCGCATGCTGAACGATCCCGAGGAGGTCGATAGTATTTGCCTCGACATCCTGGCGGTTGAACCGGGTCACCAGGATGCCCTGATCATGCGCTTGCTCGCCCTGACGGACAAGTTCGTCCACACCGGACTCAACCCCGCATTTGAAGAGGCGCGTGACATCGTGAAACGTCTGGATACGAGCTATTGCAAATCCTACTACACCGGCATCCTTTACGAACGGCGGGCCAAGTATCACTTCAATCAGGGCGGCCCGGGATCGGGTACCGTGGCATATGACTGGTTCGTCAAGGCCATGCAAGCCTATGCACAAGCCCTGGCGGGCTGTGACCCGGACAACCAGGATGCCCTTTTGCGCTGGAATTCATGCGCCCGTTTCATCAACAGCCACCCGGAGGCGCAAGGCGAAAGCGAACCTCCGGAGGGACTGTTGGACGCATTTGAGACCCCCCACTGATGGGGTTGGCTCAGGACGCGCCATCTTTGGCCTTGTGCTTCTCCAACAGGCGCTTGGTCTGATTAATGCGCTTGGTGATCAAAATGGCCCGCGGGCAGGCCTGGGTACACTTGAAGTGGTTTTCGCAAGGCCATACGCCGTCGGGATGATTCAATACCGGAAACCGGGTCTCCAGTCCGCGGTCCCGGTTATCCGCCAGAAAACGGTAGGCCTGGGCAATGGCGGCCGGGCCCAGAAAAACGGTATTGCCGTCCAGCACCGGGCAGGCTGAGTAGCAGGACGCACAGAGGATGCAGTTGGTGGTATCGTCGAATTGCATTCTCTCCTCCTGGGACTGCAGGCGCTCGGCAGCCGCTACCGGCTCGTCATTGATCAAAAAGGGCTTGATCGAGCGGTACTTTCTGAAAAAAGCATCCTGGTCCACAATCAGATCCCGCTGCACCGGCAGGTGTTGGAGGGGCTCCACGGTAACGGTATCACCGTCCTGGCCGGCCACCTCCTTGATCAGCGTCTTGCAGGCCAAGCCGTCTTTACCGTTAATGCGCATGGCATCCGACCCGCAGACTCCGTGGGCGCAGCTTTTCCGAAACCCCAGACTCCCATCCTGAAAACGTTTGATCTGCATTAACGCATCCAGGAGCCGTTCGTTCGGATCGGTTTCCAACTCATATTCCTGAAAATAGGGTGCCTCATCCGTGTCGGGGTTGTAGCGCTGCACTTTGAGGATGATGTTCATGGTCGGCTCCTTGTAATCAATAGGTGCGCGGTTTGGGCTCCCAGATGGAGATATCCACCGCTTTTAGGTCAATTCGCACCCCGTCGCCATCCAGATAGGCCAGGGTGTGTTTAAGCCAGTTGTCGTCGTCTCTTTCCGCGAAGTCCTCCCGGCTGTGGGCCCCCCGGCTCTCCGTCCGGTTGAGGGCCGAGGCGGCGGTCAGCAGGGACAGATCCAGGAGGTTGCCCAACTCGATGATTTCCAAAAGATCCGTGTTAAAGGCTTTGCCGGTATCCTGGACCCGGACGGTACGATATCTTTCCCGCAGCGCCTGGATCTCGTTGACCGCCGCTTCCATATCACCGGCGTTGCGGTAGATGCCCACCTTTTCCATCATGGTAACCTGCATCTCATCAGTGATGTGTCCACCGTGGGGTCCGGTGCTGCCGTCGGTGAGCCGGGCAATCCAGGCGCGGGCCTCGTCCGCCACGCTTGCGGTGAGCTTCGGCGGGTCGGCCTGCTTGACATACTCGCCGATATGCTGACCCGCCCGACGTCCGAACACCACCAAGTCCAAAAGACTGTTGGTACCCAGCCGGTTGGCGCCGTGCACCGATACACAGGCACACTCACCGGCCGCATAAAGCCCGTTCACCACGGTACCCGCACTGTCTTGTACCACGCGCCCCTGAGCATCCGTGGGAATGCCGCCCATGGCATAATGGGCCGTGGGTAGCACGGGTATGGGTTTTTCCGCCGGGTCGATTCCCAGGTAGGTTTTGCAAAAGCTGGTAATGTCCGGCAGTTTTGTGGTCAGGGTGGTTTCACCTAAATGGGTGGCATCCAGATGCACGTAATCGTCAATCTTGCGATCACCCCGAATGCCCTGGCCGGCGCGCACTTCGGTCATGATGGAGCGGGCGACAATGTCGCGGGGCGCGAGGTCAAGTAAGGTGGGCGAGTAGCGCTCCATGAAACGTTCGCCATCCCGGTTGTGCAATATACCCCCTTCACCGCGCACAGCCTCGGATATAAGGATGCCCAGCCCCATGATGCCGGTGGGATGGAACTGAAAGAACTCCATGTCCTCCAGGGGAATGCCGCGCCGGGCACAGACGGCCGGGCCATCACCGGTATTGGCAAAGGCATTGGAGGTGATCTTGAACATGCGCCCGAATCCGCCGGTGGCAAACAGCACCGCCTTGGCAGCCAGAACATGAATTTCACCGGTGGCCAGTTCCACGGCCACGACGCCCTGGGCGGTGTCACCGTTCAAAATGAGGTCCACTACCTGGAACTCGTCGAAGAAGGCCACTTCATTCTTGATGCACTGCTGGTAAAGGGTCTGTAGAATCATGTGCCCGGTTCGGTCGGCCGCATAACAGGCCCGGCGCACGGGCCCCTCGCCAAAGTTGCGGGTATGTCCGCCGAAACGGCGCTGATCGATGCGCCCTTCCGGCGTGCGACTGAAGGGCAGCCCCCTATTTTCCAAATCGTAAACAGCCTGGATGGCCTCTTCGGCCAGAATCTGGGCCGCCTGCTGATCGACCAGATAGTCGCCGCCCTTGACCGTGTCGAAGGCGTGCCATTCCGGTTTATCTTCTTCGACGTTTCCCAGGGCAGCGCTGATGCCGCCCTGGGCGGCACCGGTGTGGCTTCGGATTGGATAGAGTTTGGAGAGGACAGCAGTCTTCGATCTCTGGCTGGCTTCCAGGGCCGCATACAGGCCGGCGCCGCCGGAACCGACGATCACCGTATCAAATTGGTGAATCACGGGTACCTCCTTGGGTTACAAACCAGGTGGAAAGGTGCGGCGGGCAGCGGGTCAGGGCCCGAGTTGCCCGCGGTTTCGGGTCAAATATCGGCCGCGGCAGGCACACTCCCCCGGGAAAAGATGTTACCGGCCGAAGATGTGCTCCGACCGGTGATTGATTCCGGGGATGTTTTCCATCGGGTTGGGAGAACATCGACAGCCGGAAGCAACCGCATGAAAACCTGTTTGCCAGAAGCGTGGCAGGACAGGTACGGGATATTGAAGCGCGCAAACAGAGCATCAGGGGCTAAGCACCAGCGGTCAGAGGCGGACACTGCCAGTTCGGCCCGCCTGACGGCATATAACCAGTTTTGTAGACATTCGACAAGCACTTTCTGGTCAGTGATCTGGTTTATGTCCGCCGCATTAATCCAGATATTGTCTGACGGCCTGCGCCGCGTATCGTCCGGAAAGCAAGGCCCACTGGATACCCGGGAGGCTGCCGTGCTCGCCACAGATAAAGATTCCCGGGCCAGCGGGGCTGGGGGGACGATAGGGATTCTGTGTCGGCAGCGATTGATCGGGCAGCGCGTGGGAAATGCGATATGTCATAAGGTGGTCCCACTGCTCGACCTCGCGCCCAAACCAAGCGACCAACTCGGCCTTCACCTTAACGACCAACTCACCAGCGGCCATATCCGGTTCCCCCAACAGCACCACCGCGATCAATGATTTTCCCGCGGGCGCATAGCCGGCCGAGACCTGGCTGGGAATAGCGATATTGTTGATCAGACCCTGCCCGTCGCCGTTCAACATGAGATAGGCAGAATGCCAATTCGCCCGGTCGGCGGCGAAATAAAGACAGGTTTCAGCCAATGAACCACTGCTGGCCGGCAGTCCGAGCAATCGCGAGGTTTCCGGGGCTTGGGCGGCTGCCACAACAGCCCGGGCCGGCATGCGGGTCCCATCAACCAGGGAAACCCCGTCTGTGTATATCCGTTGCACGCACATGCCGGTCCAGACGCATTCACCGGGTAGACCGGCGGCCAATTGGCGCGGGATCTGCTCCATGCCCGCATCCGGCAGGGCGGCGTCACCGGCAGCGAACATGCGCAGGACATATTGCAGCACCCGACTGGAAGCCTTAATCCGGGGATCCAGGCAGACACCGCCAAAAAAAGGCACGAAAAAGCGCCTGATCATGTTATCCGAGAAGCCCGCGGTCTGCAAAAACGCCATGGCCGTCGATTCCGGTTGGTGAAAAAGCGTCTCCAGAGGCCCGCGGCAAGCCTGCCAGGCCAGCTTTAGCAACCGCAGGCGATCCGCCAGGCTGCCGATGGGCGCGGCGATGGTGTCCAGCAGGGCCGCGGGTCTGCGTAAGGGATCGGCCAGGGTATAAAACCGCCCCCGGTACCGAACCTTGGCACCGGGCGCAAACGTCCGCAATTCGAGCTGCCCGTAATCGAGCATCCGGCGGGCCTCGGGATACGCCGTCTGCAACACCTGAAAACCGCGATCCAGGCGAAAGCCGTTCACAAGGTCCGTTCGAACACGCCCGCCGGGGCGACGACCGGCCTCAATTACCAGGACGGGTATTCCCAGAGCATGCAGGTGCCGGGCACAAGCCAGCCCGCTGATACCACCACCGACGATAATGACCGGAATGTCTGCACGCGTCATGGTAGACTCCTGGGCTCGTGTTGCGATTCGATTATGCCTGACCATAATTCACGTTAGCCCCGGGCGCAAGCTACGCTGGTGTACCCCACCCCAACCGGAACTTGTCAAACCGGCCTTGCTCCGGACGCCACCTTTATCAACCCGGTCTGATATGCTATGTTTTTTTTAACCAAATCTGGCCGCACCCTCCGGCAAACCAGTTGCGCCGGCAGGTTCCGGTTTCTCTTTAGAGAGCGACTATTTTTATCCGGGTCCGATAACCGGTTTTCATAAATGACCCACAGGCTGAAAGGAGTTGCACATGTTGAATTTCAATCTGAGCCCGGAATTGGTCGCCCTGCAGGAAAAAGCGCGTAATTTTGCGCTACAGGAAGTCCTCCCGCTGGCTTGGCGGTTTGACCAGCGCGACGAAACGTCTCAGGAAATTATCCGCAAGGCCGCAGCGGCCGGTCTGATCAATGGGGATGTTCCCGAGGCTTATGGGGGCAGGGGTTTCGGATGCCTGGAGGGGGTTATCCTGACCGAGGAACTGGCCGCCGCCTGTGCGGGGCTGGCCACCAGCATTTTTGACAATGCACTGGGTATGGAGCCGCTTATTCTTTGCAATAACGAGGAACTGAAGGCCAAGTATTTCCCCAAAATTCTGAATAAAGAGAAGTACATTGCCTTCGCAACGTCGGAACCGACCATGGGATCGGATGTCGCCGGTCTGCGCTGCCAGGCCGAGCGCGATGGAGACGCGTATATCCTCAACGGAACCAAGTACTGGGTTACCAATGGTGGGCTGGCCGACTACGTCTCGGTGTTTGCCACGGTCGATCCAAAGAAAGCCCATGCCGGCATTTGTGCCTTCCTGGTCGAAACCGCCTGGGAGGGTGTCAGCGCCGGCAGACCCATCCCCAAAATGGGACAGCGCACCTCGAATACCACCGCCATCAACCTGAAGGATGTAAGGGTTCCCAAAGAAAATATGCTGGCCCCCCCGGGTGAGGGTTTCGTCCTGGCCATGCAAACCTTTGCCCGCACCCGACCGTCTATCGGGGCCTTTGCGGTGGGAACCGCCCGCTCAGCCATGGAGTTCGCCATCGACTATGCTAGAAAGCGTAAAGCATTCGGCAGTAAAATCGCCGATTTTCAGTCCATTCGGTTCAAACTCGCGGAAATGTACCAGAAAGTTGAAACGGCCCGCCTATTGGTCTGGAAAGCCGCCTGGGAAAGTGACAATGGTATAGATCCGAATATCAGTGCTTCCATAGCCAAGATGTATGCCACCGAAGCAGCCTTTGAAGTGGTCGACCAGGCCTTGCAGGTCATGGCCGGATACGGCTACACCCGTTTTTTCCCCATCGAAAAATTGCTGCGCGACGTTCGTCTGTACAGAATCTACGAAGGCACCAGCGAGGTGCAACGGATCATATTGGCCGGGCATGTGCTTGCCGCTTACCAGGCGATCATGCCGCCTTTGGAGGACCTGGCCATCGAACTGTTTGCCCATGGAGAAGTGCCGCCCGAAGCCGACGTGGCCGGGCTCAAATGGCGCTGCCGGGTTTGCGGCTATGTCCATCGTGGAGACGAGCCGCCGGATGAATGCCCTTACTGCTTTTTCCCGGCCAGCGCTTTCAAGTCGGTTTAACAGCGGTTGGCGCTAAGCGGCGGTTTACCCGATTCATCTTGATTTGGCCTTGACAAGGGGCGGCCGGGAAAACATATTAATCCCAATTGCCGGGTATGGATGCCACCCTGCTGTATCCAGAGAATATCAACATAAAGGAAAAGTAAACGCCGTCTCCCAATCCAAAAGAAACGCCATGAAACAAATCAACATTGCCCTTGTCGGTATTGGAAACTGTGCCAGTGCACTTGTGCAAGGTGTCCAGCATTACAGCCGGGCAGAAACGCAGACTGTACCGGGCCTGCTGCACCGGAATCTGGCCGGCTATACCCCGGCCGATATACGCTTCGTCGCGGCCATTGATATCGACGCCCGCAAAGTCGGTCAGGATCTTTCTAAAGCGATATACAGCCCACCCAATTGTTCCTTTGAAATAGAAAAAGAGGTGTCGCTTGCGGGGGTGCCGGTGGTCATGGGACAGATTCTGGATGGCGTCTCCGAGCATACCCAGAACTACGCCGAAGACGAACGCATCGTGCTCAGCCGGGAACAGGAAGCCGCGGAGAGCGACATCGTTGACCTGCTGCGGACATCCGGGGCGGACATCCTGGTCAACTACCTGCCCGTGGGATCGGAAGCGGCAACCGGCTTTTATGCCCGCTGCGCATTGCAAGCCGGCGTCGGCATGGTCAACTGCATACCGGTCTTTATCGCCAGTTCGCCGGAGTGGGAGCAGCGCTTTCGACGCGCCGGTCTGCCAATCATCGGTGATGACATTAAGAGCCAGGTCGGCGCGACGATTCTACATCGCGCGCTCGTGGATCTTTTCCGCCTGCGAGGTGTCAACATTCACCGGACCTATCAGCTCAATGTCGGCGGCAATACCGATTTTTTGAACATGTTGAACCAAAACCGATTGGCCTCCAAAAAGGTTTCCAAATCGGAAGCGGTCCAGGCACGCTTCACCAAACGGTTGCCGCATAACAAATTGCATGTCGGCCCGAGCGATTATGTGCCCTGGTTAAATGACAACAAGGTCGCCTTTATGCGGGTGGAAGGCAAAGGTTTTGGGGGCGCCCCCGTTGATATAGAACTGCGCCTGAACGTGGAGGATTCACCCAACTCGGCCGGCGTGGTGATTGACGCCATCCGCTGTTGCAAGGCCGCCCTCGATCGCAAAATTGGCGGCGCCCTGGATGCCGCCTCGGCCTTTTTCTGCAAACACCCGCCTCAGCAATATGGGGATGAAGAGGCCCGCGACCGGCTGGAACGCTTTCTGGTGGGCGATCTCAAGAATTGAACCAACCTGACCGCAAGCGACCCTATGCACCGAACGACCCATATTCACCTGGTCCGCCATGGACTGGTAGACAATCCTCAAAACTTGTTCTATGGGCGGCTGCCCCGTTTCAGGCTTGCGCTGCGGGGACTTGCCCAGGTACGCCGGAGTGCCGTTTACCTGATGCAAAAACCGGTCATTGCGCTTTTTAGCAGCCCCCTGTTGCGTGCCCGCCAATCCGCCCGGGAAATACTGGATCTGATCCAATTGAAGCGCATCGGCATCTCCCGGCTGATCACTGAAATTCATTCACCCTTCGAAGGCCGCCCCTTTGCGGAAATCGAGGCCCGCAAAGGCGATGTGTATACCCACACCGGCCCTCCGTATGAGCAACCGCAGGACGTTCTCGCGCGGACTTTGCGGTTTTTCAAACGCAGCGTGAACCACTACCGGGGCCGGCATGTTGCAGCGGTAACGCATGGCGACATCATCGTCTTCGCTTTTCTATGGGCCCTTGGCAAACCCCCGGACCCCGGCTATAAGGGGCGTCTTGATTCGCTGGGAATGAAAAGCGGTTATCCAGCCCACGGGTCCGTGACCTCTTTTGCCTTTCAGAACAACGCCCAGGCGCCTCTGCCGGTGGTGCGCTACTGGGAACCGGCTGGAACTGCTCACAAGAAAAGTCCGGTCTGAAGTCCCGAGCAGACAGCCTCTGGTGTTGCGTCTCATAAGTTTCTTATTTGATACACTGCCGCAACTATGCTTTGAGGTGAGAAAAAATTCGAAATTAGAAATTCGAAACTCGAAACAAAAGAGCAAATCATAATGACCGAAAGAAACAAACAAAACCTGTCATTACAAACTGGCAGGATCTGTTTTTGTCATTTGATTTTTTAGATTTTGAATTTGTTTCGAATTTCGTGCTTCGTATTTCGAAATTAGTCAACCGCATTAAATAGAAATCAAGCGGGCCGAATTGGTTTGCTTTATTTGTGGAATGCAACACTACTATTGGGGTCAGGGCGGCGCCATCACCCGATGAAACCCCTCGGCCAGCTCATATGTCTCAGCGGCGGCCATTTTACGGCATTCCTTACGCAAGCGGGCCTCCAGTTTCTCAATTCTGAAAGCCGCCATCTGGCTGGCGTGGCAGCGTAAAGCCGCCATCTTTTTGTCAAAGGTGGCGGTAATGTCGGACCGAAAGTTGATATCCTCGGCCGCGTAGAAATATACTTCCGCGACTTTATGGGGTTCCAGTCCTTCTTCGATAAGGTCCGGATAGGACATAAAATCCCGGGCATAAGGAAATATGGCATCGAGGGTGACCTGCCCGACAATACGGTGATCACGATGCCAGATGTAGCGCCGGTAGGGGTCCGAGGTGATCACAATGCGGGGACGAAAGGTTCGAATCTGCCGTACGATGGCTTTGCGGAACTCGGGTGTGTCCTCCAATTCCTGGTCGTGGTATTTCAAAAAGACAACCTGTTTGACACCGAGGAGCTCCGCCGCCTGACGTTGTTCCTTCTCCCTTATCGCGATGAGCTTCTCGGGTGTGAGGCTGCGATCGCTGGTGCCTTTGTCGCCACTGGTACAGACAATATAGATCACGGTTTGACCTTCGGCCGTCCACCGGGCCACGGTACCGGCGGCGCCGAATTCCGCATCATCCGGGTGAGCGGAAATAACCATGATATCAGCTTGGATTGAATTCATTGGGTTCCCTTTGCAGTTTGGTTCGTTTTACATCGATCATCCGGCGGTACTGCTCGCAGAGCCGCCTGGTGACCGCCGGCCAGGCGAACTTCAAAACAGACGCCCGGATGCCGGTCGGCGACATGTGCCCGGCCCGGCAGTGCTGCAGCACCTGTTTGAGTGTCGCTGCAATTCCTTGCGCCGTGGGCTTTTCCACGATACCACCGTTTTCGCCGTTGCGAATGATTGTATTGACCAGGCCCACCGGTGTGGCCACCACCGGGGTGCCGCTGGCCAACGCTTCCAGGACCACCAGACCAAAGCTTTCATAGTAGGAAGGCAGAACCAAAAGATCAGCGGCGTTATAATAATCCGGCAAATCGGCATGCGCCACCCGGCCAATGAATTGAACCCGGTCACCGATGCCCAAGTGATCGGCCAGTGACCGCAGCCGCACGGTGGTATCCGCCCCGGCGCCGTCGCCCCCGATTAAAAGGAGCATGATATTTTCAGGCTCCGCTACCAACGCCACCGCGGCCAGCAGGCGCTCAAGCCCCTTGATCGAAACAAAGCGGCCGACGAAGAGAATGAGCGCTGCGCTTTTATCAAGTCCCAGGCGCCTCCGGGCTCTGTCCGGCCGTAGCGTTTTGAAAGTTGCGGTGTTGACGCCGAAAGGGACCACCCCCACCTTTGAGGCTGCAATCTGTGCCTGGGCCACCAGTGTTTCTTTCTCCTGTTCGGTGGCCACCAGCATACGATGGCAGGCACGGGCCAGGCGCCGTTCCCACTGCATGCGCCGCAGGGGTTCGGCTTCTTGGGGACCGACATCGAGTTTGAGGCGGGCCAGGGTATGGTAGGTAATCATATGCGGCAGGTCCCACTCCTCCTGGGCCCACAACCCCAGCCGGGCCGACAGCCAGTAGTGGCTGTGCAGCAGATCATAGGCCCGACCATCTTCACGGACAAAGGAATTCAGCGCCTGAAAATACCGTGGCAAATAATCGTACAGATCCGCTTTGGGAATAGTGCCGGCCGGTTTGCCGGCCAGTTTCACCAAGCGCACGTTACCGTGCAGCGCAACGATCTTCTGGCGGTGATCATCCCCGGCCGCCGTAAAGATATCGACCCGGTGCCCTTGCCCGGCCAGCTCCCGGGCGGTCTCCCGGACCACAATGCTCATGCCGCCGGTATTCGCCGACCCCAGACGACCTGTAGGGCTGGAATGAATACACAGCATCGCAATGGTTAGTTTTTCTTCAGTCGCCATCGTAAAGAATCCTGTCCCGGAGGACCAGGCTTTGGATTGCCCCCGGAAGGGGTTTGTCCAAAACCTCTGAGTTTAAAGTGACTAAAGTGCACCACGTTAGGCATTAGCTGCGCGTCAACTAAAGTGCCTAAAGTTTATGAGTCGCTTCGCTCCGCTAGTTTTATAAAATTGGCAGTATGCCTTAACCCTGGCCCAGACCGGATACCGGTTGTGCCATACAAAGACATAAGTGTATCAGTTTACGACGCTACCATAATACTTGAATCACACGCACCAGGGCAGGCTTTAGATCACTTCAAACTTTAGTTCACTTTAGACACTGGCCACAGTCTTTAACGGCAGAGCCAAATATTTCTTTCAGCCGTCGTAGCCAGAGGCTACACTGGCGAAGTCGGCGACCTGGCGCTAAGAACCAGGTGTGTGAAGACTGAAACAATCGTCAGACCCTTGGTGGCACTACTTAAACTGGATCGTACATCGATAAATCAAAGTGGCCCGGGCACCGAGCCGTTGTTTGTAAGTTTCCGCACCCTTGAGCAGATCGTAGCTTGAAAAACCCCTGGCGATGGCATCTTTGATACTCAGCACCTTACAGAGCAATCCGACGCTCAGCGACCGGTAGGCGGGATCGTACCCGCTGTTGTAAAGGTAGCGGGTGCGCCGGTGATCAAAGCCCATCACCGCAGAAACCTTCTGGCCGTCAAGCTCCAGAAACCCCAGCATCAACATGTTCAGCTCGGAGAAGGTCTTCGCCAGCGCGTGGAAATAGTCTGCCATTGGGGCGGTCATGAAGGTTGCTTTGTCCGGGCGACTGGCTCTGAACAGCTCCAAAAACAGATCAACCGTCGCCGGTCCGGCAAGCCCGGCTCCAACCTGGCGAAATTGCACGGTACCGGCTTCGTCTAGACGCCGCAGTTTTCGCCGCAGTTCGTGGCGCTGTTTGCCGTTGAGCTGCTGTAGAAAGGCGTCCCAGGTTTGCGGTAGCTGAACCTGGTAGGCCACGTCCTCCTGCTCGCAGGTGACCTCCCAATCATTTGACCGGGCGACCGGCAACAGGTCCGTCCAAATCCGGGCATCGGGGCGTACTCCCCGCAGGGTCACCCGGCGAATCCCGTTTTGCCGCAGGTGATCCAGGAGGGGCTCGGCAAAGCCGTTGACGGTACCGCGCCCACCGACCACATCGAGGTAGTCGCAGACATCGGGACTGCCGATCAGCTCGGCGGATGTATCGCGCCGCATGAAGGGCGCCAGGGCGATGATCTCAGGGCCCCGTTCCACGGCAAGGATATGCGGCTCCTGGTCGGTTCTAAAGGCAGACCACCAGGTCTGCAGCCAGGGGGGCAGCGTAAAAAGACAGTGCCAATCCAGGGTTCCACGCGAACGGGCCCACAGTTCGGGCAGTTCCGTAAACGTCACCGGACGCGCGGTAAGGGCAGTATGTCGGGCCTTGCTTCTATTCATCGCATTCGTCGGAACGCAACGGTGCTTTCCGCTCATCCAGGCGAACGGTCATTCCGCTGCGGACCGCCTCTGCCAATGCATCAAGCACCCGCATGTTTCGGACACTCTCATCCGGGGTGAAGTCGAGAGGGGTGCGGCCCCGGATGGCATCCGCAAAATGGGCAACCATATGCCGGTATTCATCGGCCCCGGGGGTAGACAGGGTCCGGCCGTTTTCCTGGTCGAATTCGCGCAAGGTGAAGAAGGCTTCCTTTTCCCAGGGAATGTAGGCGTTATGGGGCAATTCAATGGCGGCGCGGTCGCCCACCAAAGTGTAGGTTTGCTGCAAGGCCGACACGAAACCGGCTTCCACAACAGCCAGTTGGCCCCCGGCAAATTTCAGGCTGGCAACCAGTTGCAGATCAACCCCGCTGGTGTGGTGGGTCGCCTGGGCCTGTACGGCGATAGGCTCCTGGCCGAAATACCAGCGCGCCGCACTGACACCATAGCATCCGACATCCATCAGGGCGCCGCCGCCCTTTTCCGGTTGCAGCCTGAAGTTGGTGGCCGCCGCCAGGACCGGTGGCTCCATGCGGTAACAAAACGCGGCCCGGATCAACTTTAGAGTGCCCAAGCGCCCCTCGGCGACCATCTGCTTTAAAAGCCGGCTGCGGGGATGGAAACGGTACATGAACCCCTCCATCAAAAGCTTGTCCGCCTGGCGGGCGGCGGCGGCCATCTCATCGGCCTCCCGGGCATTGCACGCTATCGGTTTTTCACACAGGACATGTTTACCGGAAGATAGTGCTTTCAGGGTCCATTCGTGGTGGAGGTGGTTGGGTAAGGGGATATAGACGGCGGTCACCTCAGGGTCGCTGAGCACCGCCTCATAACCGCCTACAAGACGATCAATATGGTGCTGGCGGGCCACATCACTGGCCGCTTCGGGCCGGCGAGAACCAAGCACCTGTACCCGGCAGCCCGGCGCGGCCTGAATTGCGGGAATGACACATTTGCGGGCGATGGTGGCCGTGCCCAGAATGCCCCAGTTGACCGTTTCAGACATGCAACACCTCCGCGCGGCCACCGTTGGCCATCGACCGGGACGCAGCCTCCAAAATCGCTACCACCTTTATCGAATCGCTCAATGGGGCGGCCAGGGGTTCCCCGGTCAGCAAGTGGTCCGCCAGATTGCGGTGAAAGGCAAAATCTTCCCTGGGTGGTATCTCGGGATGGATGACCTCGATCCCTCCGGAGCGGTTTTTGCGGTGCAGGATGATCTGTGGCGCCATTTCGGTCGCCGGGATGTCCCGTTGTAAAAAATAAAGATCGGGGTCATGATCGTAGGCGGTCACATCCCGCCATTGGGCGATCAGCGCGCCTGCGGTACCCAGCAGGTACCACTTGGGCTTCCGGTAGGCGGCAATGTCCGAATGCATGAATTCCGCTTCCCGGCCACCCTCGAAACGGATTTGGATGCGTTCCTGATCGGCATTGGTGACATCGTGCCAAACCCGCTTGTGACGCGTTCCCCTGACCGTTTCAATGGGATCGTCAAAAAGACTGACAATCCAATCCAGATAATGGGCACCCCAGTCATAAGCCGTGCCACCGGAAACCGGGGCATGCGAATGCCAGTAGCCGCAAGGATGCCAGAAGCCGCCCACGAACGTTTCCAGATAAAACGGATCACCGATGTGTCCGCTCTTTACGGCGTCCATGATGGCCAGGTAGTCCGGGTCGAAACGCCGGTTCTGGTGGCAACTCAGGTGCACTTCGGCCTGGGCGGCCGCGTTTAGCAGCATGTCGGTTTCACTTTGCCGCAGCGCCAGCGGTTTTTCGCAGACCACATGCTTGCCGGCTGCCATGACCTGCCGGCATAGTTCGGCATGGGTGTTCGGGGCCGTGGCCACGATAACCAAATCAACATCCGGCCGGGCAAGCAATTCATCGCCGGTGGCGCACAGCCCGATATTCGCAAAATCTTCACTGGCCTGGGAGAGGCGCTCCGGGTTCAGATCGCAGGCCGCCCGCAAATTCAACCCGGCTGTGTGCCGGCACCCCAGGCCGTGCAGGCGTCCGACGGAAGGCGCATATCCGAGAATCCCCACACCCAGCTCCGCACCGAAAGCGTGCCCGGTCAGCAAGAGTAATACGCGGTAGCAGAGTTGTTGGATATCCGCATGATCAAAGGACTGCAGTGTGGTGCAGGCGACCTGTCCCTGGCCGGCCGACCGGCGCACCAGCACTGCCTGGTGGGTGTAGTGCCAATCGGTGTACAATACGACCCGGGCATCCGGCGCGTCAACCCGCAACGGCTGGAATGGGCCGGGGACATAATAGGCGTCGCGCAGACGCTCAGCGGTAGGATCGTCCCGTTCGGTAAAGAGCACCCGCAGTTCGCCCGCCGGGCCCACTTCCTCCGGCTGGGCACCGAATATTTCGTGCACAGCGGTTGCCGACCCGTTTACGGTATGCAGCCAGGCCCCGCCATTTTCCACATAATGAACCAATTCATCGCAGGCGCCAGCGACCAGGTCCGGCCCGGCCGTTATCACCGCATCCACATTTTCATACTGTGCGGAAAAATGCTCGTCCCGGGCAATATCCACATGCGCCAGACCGCGCAGGTAGTCCAAAAAGGGCTTGACCGGCGGGTCGGTTGCGGATCCCAGGTATAGAATCGAGATTGGCTTGTGTTTATGCATGGCGGTCTATGACTCCTGTGGTTTAGATGGGTTGTCCGGTTTTTTAGTCACGATCGAGACCCTCCAACTCTGCTGCCGAACCCGGAGAGGTTCTAACTGTCCGGAGAGCATATGCCATCTATGGCGTTAGCGAGGAAGACTCAAACTATCAATTATTATACATCATGTTGTTACTTTTCTTTCGCGTGAAAAGAAAAGTAACCAAAAGAAAACGCCCATAAGAGGCGGCCCTACGGGCTGCCCTGCGCTTCTCGGAAAGGGCGCGCTCAGCACAACTCGCTGCGCTCAGACAAGCACTTCGCCCCAAGCTAAAATATGGTCGCCCTTTCCTGCGATGCTCGGCGCCTCTTAAAGGGGAGTTCAAACCCAAAAACCGGAGTCAGCCTCCTTCGCGGAGGCTTCATGATGCTTCCCGCTCTACGGGTGGAGCGTCACTTCTCCTGCAAATGCCACTGGACGCCGTTAGGGGTGTCTTCGATACGGATGTCGGCGCGTTCGAGTGCATCCCGCAAAGCATCCGCTTCTGAAAACTGCTTGTGCTGCCGAAACCGGTCTCTGAGAGCCAGCAGGTCATTCACCAGGGGTACCAGAAAACCCTGCTTGTCCGGGGCTGTTTCCTCCAAAGCGCCGCCGGCGACGACGAGCATGTCGCGCAAAATCTCTCTGGCTTCCGATATGTTTTCACTGCTCTCAAGATCCTGACTGCCCCGCCAGATCGCGCTGTCCATTTCCAGCAAAGCATTGGTGACCCCGGCGGCATTTCTAGCGGCGATGGCGTTCGAGAACTTTTTTTCAATGCCATGGATCGTGTGCCAGAATGTCGACCGATTGGCATCCACCACGCTCTGGCTCCCCGGGCCCCGCGTCGGGCCTTTCGGATCTGCGGGTGAAAGGGTTTCGCCGCGCAGCACGTGGGCCGGAAACACATCGCCTTTGGTAAAAATCTGCTGCTGATCGCCCTGCAGGACAATCACGCGACCGATGCCTCTCACGGTCACCTGCCGGGTATCCAAATTTATCTCGCAGGCCGTGTGCTCATCAAGACCAAGCACAATCGTTTGCTCAGGCAGCTGTGCCAATAATTGCCGGAAGCGGGCTTCGCCCATAAAGCAGCGCCGGGTGTCATGGGTACCGCCCTCGGCATTGTTCCAGTGGGGCACGACCACCAGGTCATACCCGAAACCGGCCAGCAGATTGAGACCGTTTACCCAGTGCAGGTCGGCGCCGACCTTGTAGATTTCATAGACCGGCAAGGTGTGGCTCCCGACGGTCAAGGCTGCGGCACTGGCTGCCACCAGGCAAGCGCCCGCCTCTATCCGTTGCTGTAGAATACCAGGTATGGGTGAGGTTTCTATCTGACGCACCGCGTAGGTCGGGCTGCCCGGCCCGATTAAGACATAATCGGCCTGGCGCAGGGTGTGGAAGGCGATTTCGGCTTCATAAGCGGGTGTCTCGACGGACGACTTGAAAGAGGCAACGGTCAACGGATGTTGCACCCGGTCTTTGAAATACTGGACGGCGGTTTCGGCAATCTTGGCGACATTCAATTGAAAACCGGCCGGGGTGTCCAGAAAAACCGCCCGCTGCGGCGGATCCAATTCGGCCAGCAATGCTTTGTGGACTTCCACCATGGTGGCCGTAAGTTCGCCGGAACCCATGAGCACGATTTTTCCGATTGTCGGCATCATATTAGAAACTCTACTTATATTGTAAACCAAACAATGGGCAGGCTGGTTTTGAATCGCCTGCAAAGCGGGCAAGGTTCGCTCGCGTCCAGATCGTGGGGCGCTTGAAACAGCCACCTGACCGGCAGCAGGTTTTCACACTAAGCATACGATGAGGCAATGTTGCTTTTTGGGGCAACAGTAGCTGTCACTCGAAGGGTTGGATTTTTCGATACCCTGCAGCGCTACTTTCGGGCGACTGCACGGCCCTGTGCAATTTCCGGCTGAAGTTTGAGCTTATTACAGTCCAAAAGACTGGTCAACGGCGTAGCGCTCTTTGCGGCCGCCACGATAAAGTGTCACCGCACCCTTTCCATACACCTGCCAAAGGCCCTGCCAGCCTTCGCTGAGCATGCCGGTCTGCTCGTCAATTCCGATGATAATGCCCTCCGGGAAAAGAGTGGTAACGGCCGGCACCCAATCGCCGCCGTAGGTGTCATGATGCGGTACGACACAGACCCCGCCGCAGAGGCCCAGACCGTCGGCCAGCGCCTGATCCCACGGATCATAGTACCGCTCACAGAGTACCATGGCACCGGCACTGCTGCCGGCAATGCAGGCGCCGCGTTGTTCGGCGGTTAACATGGCTTCCCAGCAAAGGCTGTTCCGCAGGGTATCGGCCAGGTAGCCGGGAAAACCACCCAAGAGAAAGATGAGATCGGATTCACGCAAGGCCTGCGCGATAGCCGGCGCATTGGATAAGTTCTTGTCAATCAATGGAAGCCATTGGACATGGTCGGCTCCCAGACTACGAAACCAGTTTACCCCGTTGGCGCCGGCTTTTTCATGATTGCGGTCGGGCGCCGCGGCAGTCGGAACGATACTGATGCGCGCGCCGACACCGCCGACGACTTCCAGCGCCCGCCTGTCGGCATGGTCTATGCGGCCGGTAAACTCAGCACCTCCTTGCAACAGCAGGTATCCCACGGCATATTCCTATTTTGATTAGTTGTAACGCCAATCACTCGTTTTCTATCGGAAAGGTCATCGTGGCCCCGTACCAACCCATTATCGAAATGATGGGGATGAGGAGCACATCGAGAACCAGGTATACCCAATTCGCCCCCTGCTCGGCCGTCAGGACCGTGGGGTCCATAAGCCGCCAGACAAACAGAAACACGGCCAGGGCAAAGAGCACGATCGATAATGGTAGCTTGATGGCAATCGGGCGAGACATTTTGCCCATGTAGTTGTACCACCAGGTAAGCACGCCGGTTGAAATGGCCACGATGCTGAATAAAATCCCGCCGGCCAGGCAGTGAAACGCCGTGGTTTCGAATGCCGGTTCACCCGTGACAAGATAGAGAAAATTGAAAAACGGATTGGCCATGAAAAACACAATCGGAAAATGCACCGTCATGGGATGGGGGTGGCGGCGAAAAAAGGGGTTGGTTTCAAACAGCCAGGCCAGAACTTTGGGCAGTTCTACCTCCGCCGCGTCAACTTTTTTCAGGGTGCCCACCTGGGTGTAACGCTGTAATAATTCATGCGTGTGGGGCGCCGCCTGAATATCAACGGTCAAGTCGGTGCCGGCTTTGTGGCGGCGCATGTGCATGCCGCCTTTCCACAGCTTGCTGGCGGATACATCATAGACAAGGCCGTCATAGGCCACGTAGGCCGGCTTTCCGTCTTTACCATCATAAGTCTCAAGCTCTTCAAGTGTAAATTCTTTCATCACTCCAACCTGCTGGTTTACAGTTCAAAATTCGGCCGGTTTAACCTTCGCTATCTATGCGGTGCCAATGCCGGACTGGAAACTTCCCTGGTTGCTTCTGACTTTCCGGAAATATCTATTCGCAACAAGTTAAGCCAGCAACCAAAACCCGTCAAGGGTAGCGGCGGCAATCCCTCACAACGCCGGTCCCCGTCGCTTTCGTTGAACAGTGCCACACGTATGGTGATATCTTGCTGACTGCTTTTTACAAGATCTCAGCCGCCCGGGTTTTCAGGCTGGGCCCGGTAATAGGTCCGGTATTCATTCCGAACCAGGTGATAGGGCCGGTATACTTCCAGGAAAAATTTAAACGACGCCATTTTGAGAAATGAGTAAACCGGGGTTGCCGACAGGCTGGCGACAGTGATGCGCAGCCAGAAATTGTCGATCAGCAAAATGGCGCCGGCCGGTATCAGGGCCACGAAGATCACCTCCACCACAATCCGGAAAGCGAAAAAAAGATAAGACGGCCACAGGACCGGCCAGCTGAAAAACAGTCGGTAGAACAGGCCCAGCTTTTCCCGAAAGCTGCCCTGCGAGATCACGGCCAACTTGGAAGAAAAAGAGAACCCGGCCATTCCCAGAGGCATCGCCGCCCCTATCCAACCAACCAGCAACATGAGCGCTCCCACCGAGGGTGCCGCGGCCCACCAAAGTCGGGCCAGGCTGAACCCCAACAGGCTCCAGACGGCCACCAGGCCGCAGACCGTCCCAATGGCGATCGCATCCCACACCACCTGCTGCCATTGCAGGGCCAAAAGCGATCCAAGCAACCCAAACCCTTTACGTTCAAGGCGGTGCATGCGCCGCATATCCGAACTGGGCCACATGGAAATGAGCTGTTTGAGAAAAAACAGGGCCACTGCCACCAATAAGGTGCGGTAATCGGTCAAAAGGTCCCCAAGAAGGCCCGGCAGGGTCTCGAAAACATACTCAGCCAGTTGCCGGCCCCACTGCTGATCGAGTCCCAGCGAGAGTTTACCCTTTTCCGCCGCCAGGAGTTTGCGCAAGACGCGATCAGCGGCAATCAGAAAAAAAATAAGGAAAAAGAAGGATTTATAGCGAAACAGGTCCGCGACGGAATCGACCGCCAGGATCCGCAAAAGTCTTTTCATGAACCAGGTTTCTCCAACGTATTAGGATGCGATATGGCTTCGAGGCGCACGTCCAGAGTTTTGCGGTAATGATGTGGAATGTGCAGGTGGAGGGCGTGGTCCAATTCGGCAAAGTAACTGACCGGTTCCACCTGGTAGTCCAGGATCGTGGTCCGGGCGGTCTGGTCGGTATCAAAAGAAACCCGGTGGTCGAAATGCATCCAGCCAAAACCGTGCGCGTCCAACCTTACCCAGGAGGCGCCGCCAATATGGTAGCTCACGTTAAATCGCTCCGGATCGGCATTGATGCGGACAACCAGGGTGTCGGTGTCAGCCGGAATCGTGACCGGATAGGTATAGGTTTCGTAAAAGGGCCGCCGCGTGGCAAAGCCCCCCACGGCCAGAGCCAGGCAGACAGCCATGACGACGAGCAACCCCACCCGGCGGGCCGGCTGGATCTTTACGACCTGCGGACGCACCCGTCCGGCCGGAATGGCCAGGACAAGGTAGTATAATGCCGCGGCCACCAACAGATTAAGCCCCAGCGACCAGAGGGTGTCGGTGATAAAGTGCGCCCCCTGGATAATCCGAGTTGCGCTCAGGGCGCTGCCCAGTACCAGACCGGTCCCGCCGCCGGCATAAGCCACCAGTCGCGAACGCCGGTGGAGACCGAACAGGGATACCAGGGTGAAACCCATGGCACAGTGGCCGCAGGGAAACGAACCGCCCTGCCCTGGGATACCTGGCTCATGGACATCCCGATAGCTCCACTGACCACCAAAAATGGTCACCTGATCCGGCCGGGGCCGGCCCCAGTATTGCTTGAGGACGGCGTTGACCAGGATGCCGGAGCAGATCACGGTTGTCAGGACCACCAGCAAGCAGTACGGCCGCCAGTCGGCCAGGCTGCGGCGAAATTTGCCCACGAACCAGCCGACCAGCGCGGCCAGGGTTACGACCAGACCGGGGATAGTGCCGTAATGATACAACCACCGCCAGGGTTGCGTATCGCCCATAAACCAACCCCGCTCGCCATCATAAAAGCGGGCGGCAACCCTCAAATCGGCACTCGTCGCAGCCAAGACAGCAGTCAACGCCACCAACACCAGGGTGAGCCCGGCCAGTACCAGCCAGCCGCGGCGGCGGCAGGCGGATAGGCTCATCCGGGATTCAGAGGGTATCTGGTCGGCAGGTTCCATCATTCGATTATCTATCCCGTTGCAACATCTGCCAGGGCCTGGTTCAGGCGCCGGCAGTATTGTCTGCTTTTAAAGATACCCCATACAGTCAGCGGAATGCCGGGCAGTACCAAAAGCGCCAGCTGTCGCGCTTCCGAAATCCAGAATGCCCGCAGGCCCAGGCCGGCCAGCACAATGCCCAGGCAAGTAGCGACCAGGCTAAATCCCAGCAGCACTTCCCATCCGGCCGCCAGGTTTCCAGATCCTTTGAGGCCATCCCGGTGTCTTTGCTGTAAGGGAACTTTCAGAATGTGGTGGTACAGTACGTGCAGGGTTACCCAAGAGATGACCACGGCCCCAATCACATCCGTCACCCAATGGGACAAGGTCATGCAGCGGGCCAGCCCCATGGCCAGGGTATAGGTCAGCACCCCGGCCCCAACCAACCACCCGGCCGGCTTTAAGCCGCGGCCGACCAGGGCATAGGCCATCGTCATCATTACAAATACCTGCGCCGTGTGCCCACTGGTGAAACTGCCGTGATATATTCCCTCGTTTATCACGTGCGGACCGATTTCATACCAGGCTGTAAAGGGATGGCTCCCGCCAAACACCAGATGCGGGCGGGCCCTGGCCACCAGCCACTTGAGGGTATGTACCCAGGCAAATGCGGTGATGAGCGAGCCGGCCAACATGAATCCAAGGCTCGGCCGCCAGGCGGCCAGCCCGGCAGCGGCCTGAGGCCTCAGGCTCAACGCATAGCACACGAAAACTGCGACCAGGAACAGAACCGCCGGGTCCCCGCCCCCGGGATATTCGCCCTCGAAAAGGGATTGTCCCATGAATTCGGCAAAGGCGGACCAGCCGTTCTGCCAAATCCATTTGGTCAGGCGGTAGTCAACGGAGGTCGCCAAGAGCATTGCCGCGACGGAACCGAGCAACAGGCAGCCCAGCCCCCAGTGTTTTCTCATATCGAACGCCATGTGTGCCCCGTGTACCTGGTTGGTCAATTCAATCGCAGCATACCATAAATCCCTAAAATTTCTAACATTGCAAACCAAAATCCAGGTCACTGGTACCTACAATGTTACCCAGAACGTGTCAAGGTTACGGGCCACACCGACGGCCGGGCACCCTCTGGACCGGCATCAGCCTAGCTGGGTGCCACTCGTGCGGATCCACCCTTTTTCATTGCCCGGGGCTAAAGGGGCTCCGCCCTGCCCGCAGCCAAACCCGCAAACTGCACGCTTGCCCGCCGCGCGGTAATAAACCCTTGACATTTAAAGCCGACCACCCTATCTCAAATTCATGGCAACCAAACAACAGGAAAAAATCACCATGTTTCTTACTTACTGGTGGTGGCGCAGCTTACCATGAAGTGCGCCTGCCGTATGTAACCTGACTGCAACTTAAAACATGAACCGTGGGCCACTTCAGAGGCGCCACGGTTCTTTATTTGAGGCCGTGGGACCCTTCAGACCCACGGCCATTATTTTTTATTCTTCCAAAAGCAAGGAGGCCACAATGATCAAAGAAGCGATCATCACAGCCATCAATGGCAAGGACCTGAGCGCGGATGACATGGAGAAAACCATGGATCTGGTTTTAGACGGCCGGGTTGCTTCATCCCAGATCGGTTCACTGGTTACCGCCCTGCGCATGAAGGGTGAGACCGTGGCGGAAATCGCAGGCGCGGCCCGGGCACTGCGCAAACGGGCCGTGCGGCTGGATCTGGACAATGGCCTGCTCTCTTTGGGGCGCGACGATATCCACGTCGAACGGGAGACCGTACTGGCCACAACCGGTGCAGAGGCCGGCAGCACCCGGACATTCAACATCTCCACCGCCACCATGTTCATCGCCGCAGCTGGAGGTGTCAAGATGGTTCGCCACGGCAACCGGGCCGCGTCGCGCTATTTCGGCGCCGGTGATGTCCTGGAAAGCCTGGGCGTTAACCTGGAAATTTCCAACTCCGATATGGAAAAATGCATCCAGGAACTAGGGATCGGATTTATCTTTAAACCCCTGATGAGCGGCCCCATGCAGAATGTCGGGGCCTTCCGGGAGGAGATGGGCATCCGGACCATTTTCAATCTGATCGCCCCCCTGATCAATCCGGCCGGGGCTTCGGCCTATGTCCTGGGCGTCTACGACCCCGACCTGACCGAGAAAATGGCGCTGGTCCTGTACGAACTTGGTGCTGCCAGAGCATTTGTGGTACATGGGGAAAGGACCAACGATGAAATCAGCCTCTGTGGTGCCACGACCATTGCCAGGTTCGCAGCCGGCCAGGTGGAAAAACAGGTGATCGAACCGGAGGATTACGGTTTCCAGCGTGTCGGCCCAGAGGCCATCACGGGCGGCGACGCCGCAGCCAATGCCAAGATCGTGCGGGATATTCTTGGGGGCGAGCAGGGTCCGAAACGTGATATTGCATTACTGAACGCAGCCGCCGCCTTCATCGCCGCGGGCCTCGACGACGATTTCAAATCCGGGATCGAGCGGGCCGCCGCGACGATCGATTCAGGACAGGCCCATTCGAAGCTGGAGGCCCTGGTAGCCTTTACCGAACAGTGCCGGCCGTTTGTCAGAAAAGAACTATAATCCGATTTTTGCAAAAGCCTCATGACACATTTAAGCAGCGTCAGTATCAATCTGGATAAAGCGCCGACCAAAGCGGTTTATCCGTTCAATCTGTCCATCTTTCAAAAGACCAGGCAACTTGAATTCTCAGCGCCGGTCACCTTCTTCTACGGTGAAAACGGCGCCGGTAAATCCACGCTTTTATCTGCATTGGCGGAAAGATGTCGGATCCACGTGTGGGAAGGGGTGGAACGAACCCGCTATGAACGCAACCCCTATGAGGGCATGTTCTACAAGTTCATTGCGGTGAACTGGACCAACGGATCAGTGCCGGGATCGTATTTCGACTCTGAGATTTCCAGAAATTTCGCGGCCTACCTGGATGAGTGGGCCGCCTCCGACCCCGGGATCCTGGAATACTTCGGCGGAAAATCGCTGATGTCGCAGTCCCACGGGCAGTCGCTCATGTCCTTTTTCAAGACTCGCTACCGCTTCAAGGGGCTGTACCTTTTGGACGAACCCGAAACCGCCCTGTCGCCCGGCAGCCAATTGGAGCTATTAAGGGTACTGAAAGAGATGGGAAATGCCGGTCACGCCCAGTTCATCATTGCCTCACACTCCCCTATTCTGTTGGCCTGTCCCGGAGCCGTCATCTACAATTTCGATGCAAGCCCCATCCGGCCGATCCCCTATCGGGAAACCGAGCACTACCGGGTTTACCGTGACTTTATGGCGGATCCGGAAACGTATTTGTAAACTGATCAACAATTAAAGTTGATATTCCACATGATATCATTGGCCATATCAAACAGAAACAGCAACCCTTTGCCGGTCAGCGCCAGAACCGCTGCAATTACCGGGAACTACGCAACAAAGCGATTTCATCCCGGGCCATCATAATGAATAAATCACCATCCTCCTGGCTCAAGACAGCACGGGCAATGCCTCGCCGAATTTTTCGTATGAAGGATCTAAGCTGCCTGATAGCGGGCTTTACCTTGCCTTTCTCTATAAAACGATTGACTCTATTTATATTTGCCAGGTAGGCGTTTTCCACTCTTTTCGGAAGCTCCAGAGCTAGAATATTCTCTATGATCGTGTCGGAAAGATCTGTGGGTGATGTAATATCGTTCACAGTAATGGTAATATCGATTTGGTCTGCTAAAATGGGAGTCCCATCATCCTCAGCCAGAAAGCTGACTGTGTATTCACCTTGCTGAGTGCCGTCGGGCCTCCACGAAAAAAGCCCTGACTCCTCGTTGAATGCTGCACCTTCGGGCAGGTTTAAAGCAATTATTGAAATGATGTCGTCTTCATCCGGATCGATAGCGGACACATAAAACTCAAGAGTGTCATATTCAGTGACTGTCTTTGGTCCAACAGCATCAAAGACCGGCGGGTTGTTGGCGTTGAGAATAGTGATGGTAATCCGCTCTGTGTCCAATGCCATTGGATTGCCATCATCCATGACGGTAAATACAACATTTTGATAGCTTCCGGCGTCACCAGGCTCGGGAGTCCAGCTAAACGTAGCTGCTTGGGAATCAAAGCTTGCCCCATCCGGAAGATTTTCAACAGCGAAGGTCAGAATGTCTCCCTCGTCCGGGTCTGAAGCAGTAATTGTAAACTGGAGAAGTTCAGATTCTCGACCTTCCTTTGAGCCGATTGGATCGAGGACCGGAGGACAGTTGAGGTTGTGAATACTGATGAACCCTCCGCTCGGAGTTGCTTGAGTTTCCCCTGTAATTATCAATTGAATCGTATAATTATCCAGTGCTCCGGCTTCCAACATCTCGGCCTCTGAGAGCGTGAGGAGCAGGTCATCCAGGCCATCTTCGTTGACATCCACAATCTCGGTGGCCGTTGGAACGATTCCTGTCCCCGAGCCAGGATCACCCACCAGGATACTGGCCGGGTCGATGGTAGTGGCATCAAGTTCGTCGTCGGTGAAGATCGCGATCGTATTCGTAGACGCAAATCCGCAGACTTGGCAAGAGGCGATATCGAGGTCGGTCAGCCGACTCAAAACCATGTCGTCAATCATTGTTGCGGTTGCGCCGCCGGAAATCACAACCCGAGAGATTACGTTCTCTCCGACATCGAGCCCGAGCGGGTCCCATTGATTAAAGCCTGTCACAACGTTTTCCGGACCAGACACCGTTGCCACGAGGAGATCATTCGCATCAAAGGCATCAAGCCTCACTTCAAACAAGGAGGCATAGGAGAAGGCGAACCCTGAGACAGGATCATTGAAGAGGATCTCCGCCTGGGGTGGAGCCGGTGGCCATGTATTGGGGTCCTCTATCCACCACAGCACGACACCCGCGCCGGAGGGGTTGTTCTCGACGCCCCAGCCGAGCGTATCAACGGTCCGCCAGGCGCCTATATCACGAATGTCTTCTGGAAGAATCATACCTGTGCCCGGGATTAGACCAACCGGTTCAAGGCTTTGGGCGTTCTCGAACGTCGCCGTTATATGAATCTTATGCGAGGCCTCTTTTTTCTCAAGTGAAACGACGATCTCGTGATTCTGGGCAATTGCTTGAGAGGAAATCATAACTGTCAAAAAAAATGTAAACTGTAACATTTTTGTATTCATAGTTTCCTCCTTTACTGCCTGATAGAAAAAGATTGTTCCTTTTTATGCGGGCGAACAATGCACTAAAAAAGACATAAGCGATTTATTGAATCTATCATCTGGCTAATATCAGATCATCCAAAAGCTTAACAAGACAGTCAAACAAGCTTAATGGCCCGGGCGGACGGAAATACTTTATATTTTTAAGTTTTTACAGCTGTAAAGAAAGGAAATGAGATGAATTCACCTTCCAGGGTCGCAAATAGGGAACTCTCACATTGTACACCGCTGTAATGTGTACCCCAAGATGTAACGGGTCCGAAAACCGAACAGCGACGCGGATCCGGCTATCTTATCCTCAAACGGGTAGCGCCGCTAACAAGCATTATGTCAAAAACGCACCGGCAGGTTGCGGGAATGGCGATTTCCGACCGCCGCAGAACGTGAGGGCATGGTCAAGAACAGCCCCTATTTTCCCCAAAGCGGCGCAATGTTGTGTGGGGCGTCCAAGGTGTCTATCCCCCCCGGTTATCACCCCAGGGCCGCGTCATTGCCACCAAGCAGGAAAACATCTTCAAGCCCGAATACAAGTCGGTGGCGGCCTGCGGTGCCGTGCGAGCGGTCCGGAGAAATAAGGGCCAGCGGTGTCCGCAGTTTCCGGGGAGGGGATACCGCTGCTTTCCCGTTCCCCAGTGATCCGGTAGAACTAATCATCCCGGTCAACCCAATTGTCCCGGTATCTGCCCCACCTTTTTTTCCAGTAAGAGATCCATTTCGGGTCTTCGATGGAAAAACTCCAGGCATCGGTGTAAACCCTGACGCCTCTCTTTTCTCTGGCCTTTACCCGCCAGTAAACAATCCCACCGCGCTTTTCCATTATACGGATAATTGCCCAGGCGCCCCTTCGGGGCGTGAGTGACGTGACGGTCTGTTTCTTTTTACGTTTTACCGGCAGGGTCAAGGTCCGGTATCGTGGGAAGTTTGAAAATCTTGAAAACTGGACATAAAACTTTTTGTAGTCCCCGCCCTCCCAAACGAACGTTGCCGGGGGTTTGTAAGGCAGTTCCGCGCCGCTGGACGGGCTGACCAGTCTGAACGACGGCAGGTCGTTGACTGTGACGGTGATCGTCCGGGTGTCGCTCAGTGTTCCGTCCGACGCGGTAACGGAGATGCTGTAGGCGCCGGCATCCTCAAACCCGATTTCCCAGGTAAATGTGCCGGTGCCGTCGCCATTGTCGACAAAGGTTGCATTGGCAGGCAGGCCTGTCGCCGAGAGGGCCGGGGTCGTGCCGTCCGGGTCCGTGGCGGCAATCTGGAGGTTCAGGGTTTCGCCCTCATCGACAGTCTGATCCCCGATTGCCCCGAGGACCGGGGCATCATTCACGGCGGCCACCGAGATCGTGACCGTGGCTGGGGCCGAGTCTGCAAATCCGTCGTTGGCCCTGTAGGTGAATGTGTCCGTGCCGTTGAAATTGGCAGCGGGGGTGTAGGTAAATGATCCGTCGGGATTCAACACCACGGCCCCGTGGGCGGCATTGCCGGCCAGGACCGCCGTCAGGGTGACACCGGAGATATTGTCGGTGTCATTTACCAGCACGCCCGGCGCCGGTACCGTCAGGGGCGTGTCTTCGACGGCACTGTAACTGTCGCCCAGCGCGACCGGCGCTTCGTCATCAGACACGGTGATGGCGTAAGTACCGGTTCCAGGGGCGCGGCCTTCATTTCCGGCACCATCCCGGGCGAGGATGTAATAGAGGATTTGTCCGGCGGCGTTATCGGCCACCGGCACCACCGCACTGCCGGCGCTAAAGTCGAGCCCGGTGTATCCGACGGCATTGATGGGCCGGTAGTAGAGCGTTGCCGAACTGAGTCCGACATTGTCACCCAGGGTGGCGGTAATGGTCACCGGATCACCGGTGGTGCCCGTGGTGTTGCCGGTGGGGTTCGTGATCGCCGGTGGTTCGGTGTCGACCACGGTCACCAACTGCGTGCCGGTCGTCTGGTTGCCCGCGCCATCGGTCGCCGTCCAGGTGACCGTGGTGGTGCCGAGCGGGAACAGCGCCGGTGCGTCGTTGGTCACCGTCACCGGTCCCACGGCGTCCGCCGCCGTCGCCTGGCCGCTGTCCACCCCCGTCAGCTCGCCTTCAGCTTCCACCGTGACGTCTGCCGGCACCGTCAGCTCGGGCGCCGTGGTGTCTGCGACCGTCACCAACTGCGTGCCGGTCGTCTGGTTGCCCGCGCCATCGGTCGCCGTCCAGGTGACCGTGGTGGTGCCGAGCGGGAACAGCGCCGGTGCGTCGTTGGTCACCGTCACCGGTCCCACCG
>Ga0056121_1000038_pt1 | contig 73885 bp, 58 predicted proteins | sample WorMetHEROISLAND_FD_83872 | JGI IMG/M metagenome (GOLD analysis project Ga0056121, IMG submission 83872) | Marine gutless worms symbiont microbial communities from Max Planck institute for Marine Microbiology, Germany - Olavius sp. 1 HERON ISLAND ...
CCAGATTCAAAAAGTCTACCACCTGCTTCGGATCGCTGCGCATCAACGTGATATCGGCTACTTCCTGCCCTAAGTGGCTACCGGAATGTACGGCCATGGACAGATCGGCCTGTACCAGGGCCGGGGCGTCGTTGATGCCGTCGCCGATCATGGCTACCCGGCGTCCGATGGCCTGGAGTTCTTTCACAAACGTGGCTTTATCCGCCGGCAGCATCCCACCGGCTGCCTCCGCGATACCGATCAGTCCGGCCACCCGATTGGTGGTGTCGATATCATCACCTGAGATCAGGTAAGACCGATATCCTGAAGATGCAAGGATCGCGATGGTTTCTTTGGCAGCCGGCCGCACCTTATCACCAAAGATGAGGACTGCACACAGCTTTCCCCCTTTTCCCAGGTACACAAACGAGGGCAGGGCCTCGTCAGCGCTTCGCGTGTGCAGATCCTGCAAATCGACAGCGGCCAGTTCGGCTGCCAGAAAGGCCGCCGATCCGATTTTCACTTCGTCACCACCGACAAAGCCGGACAGCCCGTTTTCAAACAGTTGGATGTCGCTGACCACTGGTATGGAGAGGTGATTGACAGCGGCCTGCCGTTGGATTTCCATGCTGATGTAGTGCTCGGATGCGGTTTCAAGACCGGCGGCCAAGGCCAGGACCTCATCTGACGATTCAGACGAAAAGGTCTGGATATCGAGTAATTCCCAATGGCCTTGTGTCATCGTCCCGGTTTTATCAAATACCAGGGTGTCCAGCGTGGGCGATTGCTCGAAGCAGGTAAAGGATCGGACGAGGATACCCTTGCGGCTGGCCAGGGATATGCCGGCCACCCTGGCCAGGGGGATGGCGACGCCCAGGGCGCAGGGGCAGGAAATAACCATGACGGTGACGGCGCGGATGATGGCCTCGGCCGCTGTTAATCCAACCAGTTTGCACACGATCCCGGTTCCGACGGAAAGTGCAAAGATCGTCGGCACGAACCATTGCAGAACCTTATCGGTGCGGCCTTCCAGGGGGGTTTTTTCATCCAGGGCCCGCTGCATGATTTGGATCATCTGTCCCAGGATGGATGCCGCGCCTACATCGTCGGCCTTTACCTGAAACGTGCCTGTTACCACCAGGCTTCCCGAGTAGACCCGGTCCCCCGGCGCCACCTGCAGAGGCAGCGATTCTCCGGTCAGGGAGGATTCATTGAGCGTACCGCTGCCCGCCACGACCTTTCCGTCTGCCGGCAGGATTTCGCCTTCGGTCACCTGGAAAAGATCGTCGGGTTGTAATTGCTCGATCTGGCTGTAGCGCCCTTGTGGATAATTGTCGGTGCAGATCTTTACCTTGGTGGGCTGCAGGGCGAAGAATGTTTCCAGGTCCAACAACACCCGGTTCTTGGCCCTTTGCTCCAGCCATTTGCCCAGCAGGGCCAGGGTTACCAGCATGGCGGCGGTGTCATAGTACAGGTGCAGGCTACCCTGAAACAGGTTGAACGTACTGAAAACATATGCGGTCAGGGCGCCGGCCATGATCAGGGTTTCCATGCCGAACGAGCCGGTGCGGAGTCCGCTGATGGCCTTTTTCAGCAGGCTGTGACCGCCATAAAAGAGAACGAGAGTGGTTATGGCAAAGATCGGCCAGGAGAGCTTGTAGATGGTGTCGGGGGAAAAGGTGGTGATAAAGCCGGTGTAAAGCGCAAACGACAGCATCATGACATTCATAGTGAAGAAGGTGGCGATGCTGAACCGAACGAATTCCCGGTTTCGGCCGGAGAAGCCACTGTCTGCGTCCGAGCCAGCCTGATACCCCAGGCTCTCGATAACACCCTGGATGTGGGTGGGCGATGTCTGCATCGGGTCATATTCGCAGCGAACCCGGTCAATGGAAAAATTACAGACAGCCTGTTGAACACCCTTTGCTCTTTTAAGGCCTTCTTCAATGACCCAGGCACAGGCCGGGCACCACATGCCGGTGACCTTCAAGTTCAACTCAAGATGGTGGGCGTCGTCGCTGATGGAAGAAGGGGCGGCTTCCTCCGGCAAAGCGCCTTGTGGCTGTTGGTATGATGGCAGGTCGGCCACACTTTGGGGAATGATTCCCAGGTTTTGGCATTTTTTAAATAGGGGGCTTGAAGTAAAGTCAGTTGGGTCCGGTGAATCGGAGGCTTCCGAGAGCATGATGAATACCTGCCGGCAGCCGTTACAGCAGAAGTAGTATGTTTTCTGATCGGATTTATACGTGACTGTTCGTCCGGCCGGATTGGGCAGGCCGCAGAGGTCACAATTGTCTACAGGGGGGGTCATGTACACATCCCGAATATTTCATGCTTTCGAAACTTTGCATCAAAAGAATTTCGGAGAAAAATTCTCATGAAAAATTCGGGTTACGGGCGGGTGCCTAAAGATTTCACGTAGGCGATAATCTGCCAGCGGTCTTCCATCGAAATAGTGGAGGCCAGAGCCGGCTGGCGTCCATCGGGTTTGCCGTAGCTAATCTCGTTGAAGAAGGCCCCGTCGCTCATGGCCTGCACCTTGGGGCTGCGCAGGTCGCCCGGCAGGGGCGCGAAGCTTTGACCCACGGTGCCGTTGCCGTCGTGGTTTTGTCCGTGGCAATGGCTGCAGTAGCGCGTGTAACCGATTTCGCCACGCTTGAAATCAAAGGCGGATGTACCGCTCAGGGGCGAGATCAATTCTTCGGCCCGGGTAGTCCGCATAAGAACTTCTCCGCCGTTGAAGGGAATGATGCCGGCGGTCATGATGGGAATGGGCTCCTCGTGGGGTCGGATGGCCGGGGTTTGCCACATGCGCCCTACAGACAGGTTGTCGTCATACGCGGTAATTACAACGTAGGCGCCGACAAGCACCACGGACACCGCTATGAGGATAACCACTACCTGTTTCATTTATTCCCCCTTCTCGCCCTTCACATGCTGAGGATAGGGCAGGCTTGGATAAATTGCATAGGGCGATTCGCCCGGGACATCTTGTACAGGGCGGTAATCCCAATCCGGTTGTCCCAGGTCCCCGATGACGAAATAGGCCAGCCCGCCTTTAATGAGGATGAAAACCAACAGCAACACGATAATCACCCACGTCCGGAAGGTGGAGTGTTCGTGATGATGTTCGGTTTCCGTATGGCCGCTCATAGCTTAATCTCCAGGACACCGTAGTAAATGATGTATAAAAACGTCCACAGCAGGGTGCCGGCTATGATCAAAATCAATGTCAGGGGGAAGGGCGCTTCGCGCTCTTCGATCCCATCAACATAGGTCGTGTGGACTTCTTGCATGCGTTTCTCGGAATCCTTTGATCGAAAATAGGTGCCGGACAAACTGACCGCCAGTACAATGATGCCCAGGACGGCAGGCAGCAGGTACAGGATAAAGTGCAGCAAATTGCGTAATTCAAAGTAATGCATATGCGCATCCTCTATTTTGCGGCAAACTCAGTTTGCACGCCACAAAGCAAATATCACCACGGCAAAACTGGAACACAGGCCCACGATCACCAGACCGAACAGGGCATATACCTCAATGCGGCTGGCGCGGGTAGCTCGCACGGATTTCTGGGGTCCGGCTTGCGCTAGCGGCAAAAAGCGCGCGCGCTGCTGATCTTTAAATTGACCGTTTTTCAACGCCCAGGCAAATACAATCAGCGCTACAAAAAGTCCAAAAACCATGTAGCTTATGAAGTATGGATAGTACATAATGACAATTCATCAGGGTTCGTAGGCAGCGTCGATCCCCCTGGGTTCCTTGTTGGCATCCGATTCATTGATGAAATAGACCGCCACGTAATCGCCGACCTCCCAAATTTTCTGGGATTCCAACTCATGTTTGAAATAGGGCATGGCCGTACCCGTGATACCATTCATTATCTGGTAATAAATGATACCGCCGGATATCTCCCGCCCTTTTAGAATCGTAAAATTGAGCGGCGGTGGATAGATCCAGGGCTGGGCCGGGCCCATGCCGTCCCCCACCGGACCATGGCACCCGATGCAAAACTGCTGGTAGACCACGTGGCCGCGCTGCAAGCTGGCCTTGGTGGTTGGATAGGGATTGGGCAGATCACGCCAGCCCTGGGGCACGATTTCGGCCAGCCAGCGAGCATTGGCATCCGGTCCGGCCTCGTAGGCCTTGATGGATTCTTGCTTCCAGTAACGCTGCCGCTCCATACGTTTGTCCGCCGCTTTCAGTCCCAGGCTTTGAACATACTGGGTAAGCGTGTCGATGCGCTCTTCGCCCAGCCATGCAAAGGGCGGCATGATCGAATTGGGACGCGTGTAGCGCGGATTCACGAAATGCGCAATGTGCCAATCGTCGGGATGCTCACCACCTTCCTGCGACAGGTCGACACCGGTGCGGGCCGACCCCAGCTGAATGGGGCGATCCCCGATATAGTCGCCGGCCTGGGCAATACGGTGGGCGCCATGCCCCCAATCAAAGGACCGGATCGATTGGCTGTGGCAATACACACAGCCGTTTTGCAGGTAGATTTTAAATCCGGCCTGTTCCACCTCCGTGCGATCTCTGTAAATATCCGAAGGCGTGTAGTCTGTCGTCGCATAGGGCCACACCACCATCAACAAGACGATGACGGTCAAGATGGCGAGGGCCCCGCCGACCACAGCTATGGGGGTCATCTTCATTCTGTTGCAGCTCCAGGATTGAAAAATAGCGTGCGCACCACGTTATATAGACCAATATACGCGCCCGCGAGGATAAAAAGCCCCGCCGAAGCGCGAATAACATAGTAAAGATGAATCTCGGGCAGCACCCGATAAATGGTTTCGCCGTTGTACCAGGCATTGCCCTGGATCAGGCCGACAATGGTCAGGTCGACGGCCATCACGGAAACGCCGATGAGAACCAGCCAGTACTGCAAGTCAGCCAGGTAGCGGCTGTACAGCGGTTTCTTGGTTATTTTGGGAAGGACAAACCAGAGACCGCCCAATGCGGTAATGCCGGCGAAGGCGAAAACGCCGATATGGGCATGTCCAACCACCCAGTTGTTGAAATGGGTAATTCGCTGGACTTGCGGCAGCGCCATGAAACTGCCCTGAAAGTTGGCGAAAAAATACATAATGGTGCCGGTGAACACAAACTTGGCGCCGATGTTGGCATGAATATCCCCCAGCTTGCCCCGCACGGTGTACCAGATGTTGATGAGGAACACCATCACCGGTATGACCATGGCCACACTGTCAACAATGGAGATGACTTTCAACCACGTGGGCACCGGCACCTGTAACAAATGATGTGTGCCGATATGCGTATAGACGACAATCAACGACCAGAAGCCGATCAACGAAAGGGTGTGGCTGTAAAGGGGGCTGCGCGTTGCCAGCGGAAGGACGTAGTAGGCCACAGCCAAGCCCAGTGGTGTCAGCAGCAGTCCGAAAATGTTGTGGCCATAAAACCAGAGCAAGATAGCATCGGGAATGCCCAGCAGGGCGCCGCTGTCCGGTTTCCAGATAACATTGCCCAGGCAATACCCGACAGCAGTCAGGATCAGGGCCGCACAGGTGTACCAGATGGATACATAGAGGATATGTTCCTGCCGCTGACGCACGGTCATGAAAATATTGTAGATGACCATGACGATCAGGACGGCGATCATGATATCGACGGCCCACGGCAGCTCAGCGTATTCACGGCCCTGGCTGAAGCCCAAGGCCAGGGTTATGACCGCGATCACCAGCATGATGTTCCACAAAACCGCTGTGACGACGCCCAATTTTTGGCTGTGCAGACGGGTGCCCAGCAGGCGCGGTGTGTAATACAGGGCCGCGGCCAGGAACCCGGGTGTGACAAAACCGAAAAGCACCAGGTTGACATGAATGGGGCGCGAGCGGCCAAATTGAATATATTCGATATTGGCCAAAAAGTCCGGCGCGATCAGATAGCCGGCCGCAAGCATGCCAAAGCTCGTTGCAAAGGCAAACCACACCGCGGATGTCAATGCGAATGCCTTGGCAGCCAGGTGGTTGGTCTCGGTATGTTCTATGCTCTCAGCCAAATCAGTAGGTCCTTATCAGGATTTAATCGAATTCCTGTGTGTTAAGTTTTAGGTGTTAAGTGTTAAGATAAACCAAAAACCTTGGAAATGATGTCTTAAAACCTAAAACTTAAAACAATTCCTTTCGTTTCTATTTTGCCTCTACCCGGACTGACCGCTATCTGTGGCCATTGTAAAGTCGCGATAATCAGGGGTGACCGTGTTAAGTCTTATGTGTTAAGTTTTAAGAAAGACCAATTACCTTTGTTGCCCAGTCTTAACACCTAACACTTAAAACTTAAAACAATTCCCAGCAATTTCTTACTACCTCTATCTTTGGTCTCTTCCTTTCAATTTCATCAGGGCTCAGCCCGGTGTTAGCTGTGACATGCTATCCAGCAGTCCAGGGGCGCCTTCTTCTCGCGATGACACTCGATGCAAAAGCCCATTTTGAATCGATGGGTTCTCAGGCGATCGGCTTCTCTAACCTGTCCGTGGCAGCTCTCGCAAGCAATCTCCTTTTTTATATGACGCTTATGGTTAAAGACCACATGTTCGGAAACATGAAATACCTTGCGCCAGGGTGTCGGCGTTTTTGTATTGTAATACTCGTGCTCTTTCAGGATCTGGGGGTGATTGGCGATAATGTAGTTGTGACAGTGCAAACATTTTTCCACCGGCGGCAGACCCGGGTGCAGGGAGTATTCCACATACGGGTGGCAGTAGTAGCAATCGATGGCCTTGACCCCCGAATGCAACTGATGGCTGAACGGGATGGGTTGCTCCGGGGCCATGTTCTGGCGGGGGTAAAAATAGAACGCGTACAAGAATACCAGCAGCACCACGACGGATAGGGCCGTTATCGCCAGGGGCCCCCGGTTGGCATTGATCGTTTTGAGGGTTTCCTTGAAGCCGGAAACCGCGCGCATGGGTTTGCCGCCGGTGCCCACGATGATGGTCAGGGTCACGATGGTTAGGATCCCGATGGTGGTAAGCAGTATCTCCATTACTTACCTCCCCCGGCATCCACCTGGAGCAATTCCGGGAACTGCCGCAGGTAAGTGGTGACGGCCAACGCCAGCAATCCTACAAAGCCAAGGGCGACCAGGACATCCGTAAAGCCTAAGGGCAAGCTGGTGGCATGGTGGTGATAGGCCGGCCCGATCAACAGGTGGTGCTCCAGCCACATGCCGCTGATGACCACCGTGCAGATGACGATCATGGCTTTCGGGATGGTTTTGATCTTTTTGTTCAGCAGGATCAAAAACGGGGCCACGAAACAGACGATGAACACCGTCCAGGCCACATTGTTCCAGGGGTATAGCATGGTGCGTTCGATGATGTAGGCGGTCTCTTCAGAGATGTTGCCGTACCAGATGACAACGAACTGGGCGTAGAAGAAATCCGCCCAGACCAGACAGAAACCGAAGAAGAGTTTGCCCATGTCATGGAACTGGGAAGATTTCAAACTGAATGGGGTCTGGGGGCTCATATGCAGGATGGCCGCCAGGATGATCAGGGCGCCGAACCCCATATAAATCGCCTTGGCGAAGTTGTAGGCCCCGAACAGGGTCGAATACCAGTGATAGTCCATGCTCATAATCAGGTCGTAACCAATCAGGGAAAGGATCAGGGCGAAACTCAGCATGTACAGATACGCGTAAACCGTCATCCGGTGTTTGAACTTTTCCGCATCCGGCGGGTTGTTGCGCCACCTGGTGAAGAGAAAGTCGCGCACCTTGCCGCGGGTACCGTTGTCCTTTAGCTTGAACCACAGGGCATGATAGAGATAGAGAAGGCCGAAGCCATACAAAAGGATCAGGCCGATCAGGTCACGGAAGAAAAGAAACGGGACATTGAGCCAGATTTCCTTGCCGTGCAGGTCCTTGCCCAGCCAGGGGAATACATGCTCCTGGCCAATGAACAGGATCACGAACATGACGAGAGAGACCGGGAAGAAAGCGCTGAAGGATTCGGCCAGGCTGGCCAGCGGTCCGCTCCAACGGGCTTTGACCGCATGCATGAGGGTCGAAAAAAGCATCCCGCCCTGGGCTATGGCCGACACGAGCAGAAAGCCGACCAGGTAAGCCTGCCAGGCCCGTCGCGGGTGCTGCCCGCCGGCCTTGATCAAGAAGGCAATCGCGCCGACAGCAACCAGGCAGCCGAAGACGATCATCAGCGGGGAACTTTTTTTCGAATCGGTCATAGATTTCTTCTCAAGCGACGCTCGGGGCCGCCTCAAATGTTCTGATGCGTGCACCTCTTTCGGTAAAAAAGGCTTCCAACTCGCCGGATTCCTCCGGCCCGCACGCCGCCAGGATGCCATACTGATCGGCGGAACATTCGGGCGCGTAATTCTGGCTGTAATTGAATTTTGGCAAATTGGCCTGGGTGATCAGGCCGATTACATTGCCGAACACCGCGAATAAAATGGTAAACTCAAAGCCCACGATAAAAAAGGGCACCAGCGCCACAATCGGTTTTCCGCTGACGATCAGGCTCCAACGGGCAGCGGTAAAAGCGGCCAGCAAAAAGCCAGCGAAAAATCCCGTAATTCCACCGGCAAGCGTGAACCAGCCCACCCGGCTCTTGCGCATTTTCAAAGCTTTGGCAATGCTTTCACTGGGAACGGGGCTGTGAACCTTTTCGATGCCCCACCCCAGGGCCTGCATGTCGGCGATGGCGGCCACGGCATCCGCCTCGGTTTCAAAAAGTCCCATTAATTTAATCTTCTCAGCCGTCATGCGATGCTCCGTGGTGCAGGGTTTCTTTCATCTCCGTCATGGACACCGAAGGCAGGTGTTTGACAAATAACAGGAACAGGAAAAAGAAAAGGCAGAAGACGCCGATCATAATACCGAATTCAACCAGCGTGGGGCTATACAATCCCCAGGCATTCGGCAGAAAACCGTGGGCCACACTGCCGGCAATGATCACGAAGCGCTCATACCACATACCGATGTTCACCAGGATGGAGATGATGAACAGCGTTTTCAAATTGGTCCGGACCTTCTTGAACAAGTAGAAGAGTGGTGCGATCGTATTGCAGGTTACCATGATCCAGTATGGCAGGGCGTAATCGCCGAAAGCCCGCCACCAGAAAGATTCCATCTCAACGATATTGTGGCTGTACCAGGCAATGAACACCTCGGTGGCGTAGGCGAAGCCGACGATAAGGCCGGTAAACACAATCGTTTTGGCCACGCTTTCCAGGACATGGATGGTAATGATTCGTTCGTAGCCGAAGATCTTGCGCAGGGGTATCAGCAAGGTCAGGACCATGGCCAGGCCCGAGTGGATGGCGCCGGCCACAAAGTAGGGCGCGAAGATCGTCGTGTGCCAGCCCGGAATGACTGACAAGGCGAAATCCCATGACACCACGCTGTGGACCGAGATGACCAGCGGCGTGGCCAGCGCGGCGAAGAAAAGGTAGCCGCGGGCGTAGTTGTGCCACTGGCCCTGTTCGCCGGTCCAGCCCAGGCTCAGAATCGTAAATATCCGCTTGCGGGTACCGGTTGCCCGATCGCGTATGGCCGCCAGATCCGGCATCAACCCGGTGTACCAGAACAGGGCGCTCACCGTCAGGTAGGTACTGATCGCCACCACGTCGAACATCAACGGCGACTGAAAGTTGGGCCAGAGGGTCCGCTGATTGGGAATAGGCAACATGTAGAAGACCAGCCATACCCGCCCCAGGTGAATGAACGGAAACAGGCCAGCGCAGCAAACGGCAAAAACGGTCATGGTTTCCGCGGCCCGCGCGATGGGGTTGCGCCATCCGGCCCGGAAAAGATGCAGGATCGCGGAAATGAGCGTCCCCGAGTGGGCGATTCCTACCCAGAAGACAAAATTGATGAGATAGGTGCCCCAGTGTACCGGGGTGTTCATCCCGGCCACGCCGACACCGATGAAGATCTGGTAGAGCCAGCACCCGGCCCCCATCAGTACACCGGCAAACAACAGGGCCACAATACCCCAATACTTCGCCGTCGGCGGACTGAGGGTGTCGATGACAGTGTTGTCTATCTCTTTGTAGGTCAGATCGGACATGGGTTCCTTAACTTCAAGTGCCTAAAGTGAGCTAAAGTTTGAAGTGATCTAAAGTTGAGGCATTCTACCAATTGGATGAAACCACTGGAGCGTAGCGACTCATCAACTTTAGGCAATTTAGATCACTTTAGTCACTTATAACTTCTATATCTCCTGTAATACTTTCTTAAGATATATCACGGCCGGTTTCGCATTCAGATACCCCAGCACCTGATACGCCCGGGGATCCTTGATCAACTTGTTGATTCGGCTGTTGGCCTCCATGAAGCTGCCAAAAGTCAGTGCCCCGGTGGGGCAGGTCTGGGCGCAGGCCGGCGTTACCTCGCCGTCGCGGATGTCCCGGTCCTGATCCTTGGCAACCTGGCGGGCCGTCTTGATGCGTTGCACGCAAAAAGAGCACTTTTCCATGACCCCTTTAGTCCGCACGGTGACATTCGGGTTGAGCTGCATCTGCAATGGATCGGGCCACTCCCATTCATACCAGTTGAAACGGCGCACCTTGTAGGGGCAGTTCTGGGCGCAGAAACGGGTGCCGATGCAACGGTTGTAGATCTGGTTGTTCAAGCCCTCAAGGGAGTGATGGGGTGCATAGACCGGGCAAACCGATTCGCAGGGCGCATTATCGCAGTGCTGGCACATCATGGGCAGAAAGTTCGATCTTTCCGGATGCTCCCGATCCTGGTACCGCGAAATCCGCAGCCAGGCCATTTCCCGGCCTTCAAGAATGCGCTCCTCACCGACGATGCCGACATTGTTTTCCATATAGCAGGCCGAAACACAGGCCCCGCAACCGATGCAGCGGTCCAGATCCACCACCATGCCCCAGCGATAAGTGTCGTGTTCGTGGGGTGGATAAAAATCCCGGCGGCGGTCATACCCGGCCGGCGTCGGCGGCGTGAAAGGAAAGTCTTCCATAGTGAGACCGGGCTTGACCTTCTCTTGCTTTCCTGCGTCCGCCAATTCTGCCAGGGGAATTGAAATCGCGATTTTGCGGTTATACTGCGACGTACTGCCGGCCAAGCACGCCAGTTGCTGACGTTTTCCGGCGCCGCTTAACTGCTTTATTTGGGTTGTGTAGGCCAGCCCACCGGTGTCCCGATCAACCATAGCATCCAGAACCTGCAACGGGTTGAGACCACGATCACGGGCATAGCGGCCATATGCGGTGTGGCCCTGGCCAATGGCCATGGCGCTCACATCCGGGTGCAGCCCCTCGTAGCCATAGACCGGCGCCGTCAGGTTTCCGGCCGCGGAAGAGACGGTCACGTGGTCGCCATCCTTCCATCGCTGAGAGCGCATCACGGCCGGGTGCACCATCAGGGGCGTTTGCCAGGCCACCTGGCTCAGCGGATCCGGGATTTCACACAAAAGGGATTTATTGGCCCCGCGGCCGTCAAAAAAGCGAACGGACGGCATGGCCAGGAAGTATTTGCTTTTATCGTTTTTGCCGACTCGCGCCAGGTATTGTTCCAGGCGCTGCAGCATATCCGGGTTCGGGGTCACGCGCCGGTTGTCTGCGCCCCGGCCTTTATAGAAACGCCCCCCTTTTTGAACCAACCGCAGCCACTCGGTCGAGAAAGCGCTGTCTGGGCGACCGGTCAGTCTGGCGGCCACCAGCTGCTTGTAACTGGTGGCCGGCGGTGTTTCAAAAGCCGCCTTAAACATCACATCACCCATGGATGGGGCCTTGAAGACTTTGCCCATGGCCGGCTGCAAGGTCCCGGTGACAAATTGTTTGCCTTCATACGTGTCCCAGGTTTCCAGGGCATGTTGAATCGGAAATACCAGGTCGGCCACCGCGGCGGTTTCGTCCAGGCTGTTGGTAAAGGCGACCTTGAAAAGGTCCTTTTTGAAGAGCGCACCGGCAACGTCGGTTCCCGGGGGCAGGGTAAACAGCGGGTTGGTTTGATGGAGCAGGAGTACGTTCGCCGGCCCTTTGTCGATTTCCTTGAAAAACTCCAGGACCCGGGCCTTGCTGGAAGCGGCTTCTACCCGATGCCGGTTGTCGAAATCGTAGCTGGTCAAAACCGGATCCAGAAGCACGTTCAAGGTGGCCGCGGCCAGGTCGGCAACGCCGGCCTCCGGACCCGCGGCAGACGCGGGCCCCAGTATCAGGGGGCGGTGGGAAGCCTTCAATTGGCCGGCCAGGTTTCCCAGTTGGCTGGTGTCAATATCGCATTCAGCGGCCACACCTTCAGCATCAAGGCTAGACGTGATCTGCTCAAGAGCTTCCCTAAATTCGATCGGGAAATGGTAGCCAGCACCGCCTGCCAGTGCTTTTTTGATTAGCCAAAGCGCAACCAGCGCTTCGGTTCCCGGCCGGCAGGCGATCCATTGATCGGCATTGGCCCCGGTAAGGGATTGCACCGGGCTGACCTGGATGAAGCGGCCTTTGGTTCCATCCTGAATGGCATGCATGGCTTTGAATTTCCAGGCATACTCTACCGGAGAGAGCCAGGTTTCCAGAAAATCCGCACCAAATCCGAGAATGAAATCGGCCTGCTCCATATTATAGGCGGGCAGGATCGGGAGGCCGAAAAGTTGCCGATGGGCATATTTCAATGACTCGTAGGCAAAGGGTTCGTAGATAACTGGTCCGCCGCTGTTCCACTCGGCAAGTGCGTCGGTGAAGACCTCTTCGAGCGGTCCCCCGACCACCTCGGAAAGCATCCGAACGCGGTTTGGTCCTTTGGCGGCAGCGGCATTGGCCCTATTGCGGATCATGGCGATGGCGTCTGCAAAGCTGATCGGCTGCCATTTTTCCCCTTTTTTCAGGAGCGGTTGCTTGAGTCGGTCCGGGTTGTATAGAGATTGCAGGGCCGCCTGGCCCCGCATGCAGAGTTTACCCTGGTTGATCGGATGGTGGGGATTGCCTTCGAGCTTGATGAGGCGGCCTTCCCGGCTCTTGGCGATGACGCCGCAGCCGGCCGGACATTCCCGGCAGGTCGAGGCATACCAGGTGGCTTCACCGGTTACCATGTCGTCTGGGGCGTTTACCAGGGTATACAATTTCTCCCCGGTTTCGGAACCGCACCCAGCGGCAAAGGCGACACTGCCGATTCCGGTGACTTTAAGGAAGGTCCTACGATCCATGCAAGCTGCCCTTTGAGCGTACAGGTGGAGAATCAGACGTATGTGATATGGCAACACAGATGTTGCCGGAATTTTTAAGAATAATATTTGTTCCACCCCATAGCTTGCTCAGGGGCGGTTAGAGCACCGGGCGATTAACCAGCCCAGCGAGTGGGGAATGCAGAAGTCGCCGAAACTTACCCTGGGTTGGTTAAAATGGTTCGTCACAATTAGAACAAGATGATATTGGTTGTCAACGGTTTTTACTCTGGTGCCCGGCAGTGCGATCAATATAAGGCGTCAGTTTTTTTATTATTTTTCCTGACCAGCCATTCACATGATCAGATGTGGTATTTCGAGGAAATAGATGAAATATTTAACGATAATAGTTATCATTAAGTTTTAAGATAACTGATAAAACCCCTTTTAATAGTTGGCTTCCGGTCTCGAATGATTATGTTATTTGGTTATAAATGTCCTAACAGACCATTAAAAGGAACAGAACAATGTCAGATAAACTGATAACCAACGATTTTCGGACCGTTCTTAGCCTGGATCCGCTGCTGGATTTCTGGCGCGAAACCGTGGCGCCGCAGTGCCCACACATGGCTGACATGTTTGCGGTATTTGAAAAACAGCTCCTGGAAACGCCGGCGCTTAGGGGGGAAATTTCCGATCCGGCCGCAGCGGCCGAGTTTACCGATATTCTCAATCCCCTGATGACGGTGGCTTTTCCCTGGTCCACCTGGGAATCCGAGTTGACCAGCGCTTTCAAACCGTTTACCCACCATGCTTTTTATGCCACACCGGGCTACCGCAAGTACCTGATCGACGACGAGGGCCTGATTGCCGGCCGGCGCAAAAATGTTGAAGATGTCCAGGATTACACCCGCAGGGTTAGGGCCTATGCCCTGATCCTCAAGCGACTGTACGGCATAGATCAGGGGCTGGACGCCCCTTTTGTGCGCATCGTGAAGGACGTCGAAACCGGCCTGGAACGTCATTTTCAGATGCTCCCTGATTTCCAGTTTATCCAGGTGGGGACCGTGGGCAAGCCCCGGGAGCTGACTGCGGACATGCGTCGTTTGGTCATCGAGCACATCAACGATCCGGATGTGCTGGCTACTCTTTTACCACCGGAGTCCTTTGAATTCAGGGGGTTTACAATCGTACGGGCTGTAGATGTCACCGAATCCGAGATTACCTCTGCGTTGGAACGGGACCTCATCGACCAGGAATCGATATTTTCTGCGGACGGTTTCGGGAATCTCCAGAGCCGCTTGCGGACCCTCTTTGGCGTACCGGACCTGAAGGCGGGCTTGGCCGCCGTCACAGGTGATGGGGAGAAAGTTCTGATTTTGAATGCCGGGGAGAATTCCGATCCCGACTGCAAGTGCCTCTTCACCAATTCCAGTCATATTCCCATGGAGCAACTGGAAAATTCCGTCTGGCTGCAGGCCGTAGAGCGGGAGGAGATTCTGCGCATACCGGATCTCAGCCTGGAACCGAACCTCGGTGCAGTTGAACAGGATGCGGTCAACCATGGGGTGCGCTCGATCTTGATTGCCCCCCTTGTCTTCGGTGGTGAGGCTATCGGGACCCTGACGGTCAAATCCACGCGACCGAACGATTTGAAAGCCCTGGATAGCACCAAAATGCGTCATATTGCGCCCTTGTTTTCCATGGCCCTGAAGCGGGGTCTGGATGACATGAACAACGAGGTCCAGGCCGTGATCAAGGAAAAATGTACGGCTGTGCACCCTTCCGTGGAGTGGCGTTTTCGCAAGGCCGCTCTGGACCACATGGAAAGATTGCGCGAGAGCAAGCCGTCGGAAATGGAGCCCATTGTTTTTAGAGATGTGATCCCCATGTTCGCCCAGTCGGACATCCGCGGCTCTTCTGAAGCGCGGGTGAAAAGTATCCAGGCGGATCTCACCGAACAGTTGACCCTGGCCGGGAATATCATGTCCCGGGCCGGGGATTTCAAATCCTGGCCCCTGCTCGATGAGTTCAGCTACCGTATTGATAAGCGCATCGCCGAAATCAAAACGGGTCTGACGACCGAAGAAGAAAGTTCCGTGGCCGCGTTTCTACAGCGGGAGGTTGAACCGGCTTTCGCTGAACTGGGAGCCATCGATCCCAGCGTGGGCCGGGCCATCGATAGCTACCAAATGGCCGTTGATCCGGAACGCGGGGTTGTCTATCGCAAAAGAAAAGATTTCGAGGAGAGCGTATCCCTGTTGAACGAGCGGCTCTCGACGTACCTGGATCAGCAACAAGCAGAGGTCCAACAGGTGTACCCCCATTATTTCGAGAAGCACCAGACCGACGGCATCGATTACGTCATTTATCTGGGCGCTTCCATGCACCCGGAAGGTAAACTCAATCCTTTTTTCCAGAAGAACCTGGCCTTGTGGCAGTTCATGGTCACCTGTGGGTTGGCCTGGCACACCCGTCAGGTTCAGGCGAAATTGAAAATTCCCCTGGATACCTGCCACCTGATTTTGGTCAACAATGCGCCCCTTTCCATTCGGTTCCGGTACGACGAGAAACGCTTCGATGTGGATGGGGCCTACGACGTGCGGCATGAAATTATCAAATCGCGCCTGGATAAAGCCCATGTACGAGGCAGCCGTGAACGCCTGACCCAGCCTGGCCGCATTGCCGTGGTCTTTTCCCATCCCCGCGAGGGTGAGGAGGTCCAGCAGCATATCGATTACCTGCAGAGCCGGGGTCACCTGAATGATGACCTGGAGGTGCTGGATCTGGAGGATCTGCCCGGTGTCCGAGGGCTCAAGGCAGTGCGGGTGGGTGTAAACCTCAAGGTCGAAACGGTACCGGTCGGCCTCGAACAGCTGGCCGGATAGCCGGGTCTCTGTCAGCCGGCAAATAAACAGCCATCGCTGGGTGCTTGCCTTTAATGCACTGTTCGGGCATATTGACCCTAACTTCTATTTCAATAACAATTGCCGACCCTATATCATGGAGGAAATCGAATGGCGGATGCAGCACTGGAGATATTAAAAGAGGCTATTATGCTGGAACGGCGTGGCCGGGCGTTTTACCAAAAAGTCGCCGATCAGGCCCAAAACAAAGCAGTCCGTGAGTTCTTTGAAACCATGGTGGCCGAGGAAAACCACCACATGCATATCCTCGGTGAACAGCTCAAATCATATCGTGAGAATCAGACCTTTGCGCCGCTGTCGGATGGTGATACCCAAAGCCAACCGATGCCGGACCTGGTGCTTTCTGAGGAAGTGAAGAAGCAGATCGCCACAGCCGATTTCGAGGCCGCCGCCATTTCTGCCGCCATGCTGATGGAAGAGCGGGCGGTGAAACTTTACGGGGACCGGGCCGCGGCTACCGGAGACGACCAGGAGAAAGCGCTTTACTTGTGGTTGACGGATTGGGAGAAGGGCCATCTCGCATTCTTATCCGACCTGGACCAGACGTTGAAGGAGTCGATATGGAATGACAATCAGTATTGGCCTTTTTAGAATCCTACCTCTTTGTGCCATGCAGCCCGCCTTTAGGGGCTGCATGGAAAAACCCATTTAGAAGCTATCTCAAAAAAGTCTTTTGGTCCAATCTCGGCGTTGGGCACTAAATCCAAATCCTCGAAATACTGGAGTATTCCTCCGGTTCGAATGTAGCGCCCGCCTTGACCTTGAACCAAAATCCGTTTCTTGAGATAGCTTCTAAGCGTATACTCCATTTTACTCGCATTCCAGCGGGTGCTTATCAGCAAACTCCTCCCGACTTTTCTCAAACGGAATGAAAAATGCCAGTAGGGACGGAATGACGAACAGGGTAAAGATCGCGGATACGGCCAGGCCGCCGAGGATGACGCTGCCCAGGCCCCGGTAGAGCTCGCTGCCGGCGCCGGTCGACAGCACCAGCGGCAACATGCCGAACAGACTGGTGGTCGTGCTCATAAAAATAGGCCGGATGCGGGTTTTGACCGATTCCAGAACCGCTTCTACACCGACAAAGCCCAGATAGCGCACGTTGTTGAGCGCCTGATGCACGATCAAAATAGCATTATTCACCACGGTACCCACCAGGATGATGAATCCCAGCATGGTCACGATGTCCAATGGCTGGGGGGCGATGAACCGGTCGACCAGCCGCAGGCCGATGAGCCCGCCGGCACCGGCCAGGGGCACGCTGAACATGATGATCAGCGGGTAGAAAAAGTTCTCGAACAACGCGGACATCAGCAGGTAGATAATGACCGCCGCCAGGATAAGGTTCCACTGGATGGCGGCGATGGCTGAACGGAGTTTGTCGGCATTGCCGCCCACGGTGATCGTGGTGCCGGGCAGTTTACCGGCGCTGCGCAGGGGTTCGATAATATCGGTGTTGATGGTTTCTAGGGCGGCCTGGAGCGGGGTTTCCACCGGCGGGGTGACTTGCAGGGTGATGTTGCGCTTGCGCTCGCGGTGGTTGATCTGGACCATACCCTGGCTGTACACCAGGTCGGACACGTCGCCGATCCGGATCAGGTCCCCGTGGCCGTTGGCGATCAAACTGCCGGCAATGTCTTCGGGCGTTTTAATGTCACTGGCCTGGCTGCGCAGGACCAGATCGATCTTTTTCTGCTGCTCGGGCTTGTATTCACCGATCTTGCGTCCGTCCATGAGCACGTCCACGTAGAGCCCTAGATCCTCTTCCGTCATGCCGTTGGCCAAAACCCGGCTGCGGTCGGGGATAAAATTTGCTTCCGGATAGCTGTTTTCGATGGACGGCACCGGCCGGACCTGGGACTTGGGCATTTTCTGGCGCAGGGTCCCGAACAGGGCGCGGGCGGCATCGATGATCGCATCGATCTCCTCCCCGGCAATATTGACCTCCACTGTCCGCCCGCGCCCCAGGCCGGTCTGGAAGATGCCGGCCTGGACGCTGACCCCGAACACGCCGGGGATGCTGTTCATGACCCGGTTGAGCATGGGCATCATCTCGCGGGCCCGGGTTTCATGCCGGCTGATGGCACCGAACAGGGTGATGCGGTCGGCGGAAACGTAAAAGATGTTCTTGATCCGGGGGACGCCGTCCTTTTCTTCTTCATCATAGTACGGGCGGGTAGACTTGAAGATGTAGTGCCCGATGGCCTCGCGTTTGTCCAGGGAGTAGCCCGGCGGCGGGATCATGATGTTAAGGACCAGGTTGCGGTTGCCCTGGGGCAGGTATTCAGCTTTGGGGATTAGGGCCATTACAACAAAAACAGCCACCGCCGTGAGGGTCGCGACAGTGAAGACGCGGGTATACCAGCGGCTGACAGAGAGCGTGGATAACCTCAGCAACCCGCGCCCCAATAGCGCCCCGAAACGACCCACTATGCCGTTTTTCTTTTGTTTTTTCTTCTTGCCGGCCAGGCGATAGAACTGGTTGGTGATACTGGGGATGGCGCTGACCGACACCGCCAGGCTGAGTAAAATCGCAAATGTAATGGCAATGGCAATGTCCTTGAACAGTTGGCCGGCTTCCTCTTCGATGAAAATAACCGGGAGAAACACCGCTACGGTGGTGGCCGTGGATGCGAAAACGGCGCCCCACACCTCCCGGGCCCCATCGTAGGAAGCTTCAAAAGGGCTTTTACCCATCTGGCGGTGCCGGTCGATATTTTCGAGTACGACGATGGCATTGTCCACCAGCATGCCCACCGCAAAAGAGATCCCAGCCAGGCTCACCACATTCAGGCTGCGCCCGAGGCCCCACATGAAGATAAACGTGCCGATCACTGAGATCGGAATGGCGACCGCGGTAGTGAGGGTGGAGCTGATGCTGCGCAAAAATATGAACAGCACCGTCAGGGCCAGCAAACCGCCAATGACCACGTTGCGTTTTACCAGTCCTATGGCGTTGTTGATGTAGGGCGTCTGTTCATAGACAATTTCGATCCGCAGATTCTGGGGGTTTAGGATTTCCTTGTTGAGAAAGTCCGTGGCGACCTTCATGCGCCGGGTCAATTCGATGACATTGGCCCCCTGCTCCTTGCGCACACCCACCACAATCATGGGCTGATCGTTGTGCATCACGGACACGTCATTGACCGCATATCCGATGCGGGTATCGGCAATCTGGCTCAGATGGACCCGGCGGATGCCGTCGTCTTCCATAAGGACATCCAGCGGGTCGCCGGTGGCCTGGAACTGGCCGGTGGTGCGGATACGGTAATTTTTCTTTGCCAGCCCCAGGACCCCGGCCGAGACATTGACATTGGCGGTCTGCAGGCGGTCCACAACCCGGCCGATGGAGAGGTTGTAGTGACCCAGGCGTTCAGGGTTGATGACAACTTCCAGCTGCTTGGCCGACCCGCCGAAGACGAAAAGGCTGCCCACACCCGGCACCCTGTCGATGTGCTGGCGGACATCGTTTTCAAAAAAGGTCCGGAAAGTGTTGATTCTGTAAGGGTCGCCGACGTTGGATTTTATGACCATCCAGATTACCGGACTGCTCTGGGCGCCGGAGGCCTCTATCACCGGCTTCAGGACGTTTTCCGGGTACTCACGCACTTCGTTGAGTTTGTTGGAAACGGCCAGCAGGGAGGCGTTGAGGTCCGTGCCGACCTCGAAGGTTAGGGTTACCTCGGCCCGGCTGTTGTAGCTGGCGCTTTCCATGAGGGTGAGCCGCTGGATCCCCTTGAGAACCCCCTCTTGCTCTTCGATGATATCTTTTTCGACCTCGTAGGGCGTAGCTCCCGGCCAGATGGTGGTTACTGTTATTTGGGGCAGTTCCACATCGGGCGTGAGCTGAACCGGCAGACGGTTGATACCGATCAGGCCGAACAGGACAACCAGAATGATGCCCACGGCGACGGAGACCGGCTTGGTGATGGAGAATCGGATGAAGTTCATGTCTGTCCTTGAAGCCTGGTAGTACAGGCCAGATTAGAGATAGTGCGTTTCCTCAGGTTTGAAGGCTGAAGTCCTAAGACTGAAGGTAAGGGCTATGGAATATAATAGGGCCTTTGATGTAAAACCGCTATTTCATGTCACCTGTATTCATCAAGGCTGAATCCAGTCCCGATCAATGATTTAAGGTTTTGCTTCAGCCTTCAGTCTTTAGCCTGATCACCTGAATCCGGCCAGGATTCATTGCTTCGCCTCTACGACCGTAACAGCCTGGTCCGGACGCAGGCGTTCATTGCCGTCCACGACAATCGGCATCCCCGGCACGATGTAAGGGTTGTCCACTCCCAGGTACTCTCCGTCAGTTGCCACGATATTGATAGGGAGTATCTTCGCCTTGCTTTCCTTGACCGTGTAGACGAATTCCTTGCCCTTGAAGCGCACCAATGCGTCGCGTCGGACCATTTTCAGACTGGTTTTGGCGCTGACCGGCACGTCCACCCGGGCGGACATGTTCTGGATGACCCCGCTGAAATAGGGAATTGCAATGCTGATTTCAAAGGTCTTCGATTTGGGGTCGGCCACCGGGATGCGGTTTGCCAGTTTACCGGTCAGCTTTCGCGAAAGCGGCGTTATGTCAATGGTCAGTTCCAGACCCGGTTTGACAAAGGCGACCAGCTTTTCGTCCACGGCCACCCGGACCACCAGGTCATTGATGGAGCCCAGCAGGCAGACGGCCACTCCCGGTGAAATCCATTCACCCTGGGATTTGTATCTGGCCAGCACCAGCCCGTCAAACGGGGCCCGCAGGGTGCTTTTTGACAATTCCAGTTCCTTTTTGGCCAGCTTTACTTTGAGGCTTTCACGCTGGGTGAAGAGCTCCTTGAGGTTGAAGTCCAGATCGTCATACTCTTTTTCAGTGGCGATGTTTTCGGTGCGCAGGGCGCGCAACCGTTCCAAATTCTTTTCAGTTTTCTGGATGGTTATGCCGAGCTGTGCGATTTCCTGATTAATGATAGCGATGTCCTTTTCAAGGAAATCTGTATTAAGTTGAACCAGCACCGCGCCCTTTTTGACCACGACCCCTTCCTCGATCGACTGTCTGGCGATCAGGCCACTGATTTCAGCCGACAGTCCAGCGGTTTTGTCGAAGTCGACGACTCCAACCATTGGACGGGTTTGGGACAGGTCTTTGGCAAACACTTTTGCGGTAACAACTTTGGCGGGTGGTTGCTGGGCAAGAGCGGTTCCACAGAGCAGAAGCACAATCAGGATACTGGTGATAATTCTCATGCTGAGACCTTTTCTAAGTTTGTTTATAATTAATAAGGCGGCTTGTGGGATAAGGCAAGATTTTACCCATTTGAGTACCACCAAATCGAACGTTTGGAAAGATTTTCTTAATTTCCACTAAGGACTTTTACTAAACTGTCTTCTTGTCAGGCGTAGCTCGCAGAGCGAAGCCTGATTGATCCAATCTTCAGCCTTCGCTGGAGCTATGGCTGATAAACTCTGCCGGGCGCCTAGCCTGTCTGTCAGGCGTAGCTTTTAGCGTAGACTGATCCGGCGACTCGTGCGGCGTAGCCTGAGGCGAAGACGTAAGCTCAGCAAGCGTAGACGGGACCTTGTCGTAGATCCCGCGCTTTTCGGCGGGGAACCAAAATCCAAATTTAGAAAGAGTCCTTGAATCCGACGGATTTCAATCTGGCTGCCATGGCATCACAATGGGAGCCGCGCCAGTAGATGCGGTCGCAGCCGGGGCAGGTTTTAAAGGTGTTGAAATACTTTTTGGTCTTGGGTTCCAGTCGGTGGATAACTTCGGCTTTGGCAACTGATTGCAGTTTTTTGTTGCAAAGTAGGCAACGTGAAAAAAAGTCGAATGGGCCGGTTAAACCAAAGAACTGCAGGGTCTCCAGCAATTGATCTTCAGGGTGCGTAGCGCGGACAAGTCTGCCGAACACGATTTTGTTTCGTTTGAGCAAGGCACGGTCCTTGGTAAGAACGATGCGCTGTTTACGGCGGGCCATTTCGGCTATTTCTCTGTCCCGCAAGCCATTCTCATAGGCGGCGTCAAAGCCGGTTAGACGGAGGAGTGCGGCCAGCCTTCCCACGTTCACATCGACGACGAAACGGACCGATGGTAGCGGTTCCGGTCGGAGCAGGGATGGGATAGTTACCTCGAATGGGGCTTCAATCTCCATAACCCGGACCTCCTGGCCCGGTTCGGGTATGAAGCCGAAATCCTGGTTATGGTCGTCAACCCGGATACTACCTATTTCGGTATGGGGAACACCGAATGACTCCACGATGTCCTTGATTGAAGCCCGACGCTCCAGTGGGTATACTACTGGACCCCGTTTTCCCGGCCGCAACAGTTCCTGCAGCCCTTCGGATAGCTTAATCGTTATGGTCTGACTTGTAGTTTCCGCTGGCATTTTAATTCAAAAAAGGTTTTGCTTAAGTTACACTAATAGAAGCGGTTTTAAATGTGCATTTTGGATCAAGGTCAAGGCGGCCGTGAGGTTCAAACCGCAGGAATACTGGTTGGTATTTCGAGGATTTGAACCGAGCGCCCAACGCCGAGATTGGGCCAAAAGGCGCTTTTAAAACCGCTTCTACCGCCAGGGGTTAAAGGACGCGCTTTGTGCATCATGCCCGCCAGAAAGGTCGGGCGAGTTTTGCCGTCTCCTCGGGTGCATTAAATGTGGCCATATCGCCCAACATCACTTCATAACCGGTGTGGTCATTTCGAACCCAGGGGGCATAGTTGGCGCGGGCCAGGATCCGCAGGCGCAATTCCAAACGGCTGGCACTGTTTTCCACAGACAACAGGCCCAGGTTGTAGCCGTTGCGATGCAGACTGCGGTAGAACTTTTGGGTATTGAGTACCCCATGCGAGAGATCTTCCCAGTGCGTTTTGTTCAGGTCGCGTAAAGCGTAAACCCCCGGCAGGATGCCCCAGATTTCAAAGAACCCTTCCGGCGCGAAAGCTGCCAGCCAATGCCAGCCCCCGGTCCGGCCAACCCAGCGGGCGCCATCCGTCTGTTCGTGGGTCAGGTAGTCGGAAAAAAGGCCATGGCCGGTTTCGGATTGATACACTTCGGCCCGTTCGTTGAGAAACCGGATGTAGTTGGGTGGATCTCGATCGGCATGAACCTGCAGGTGTGGATGCACCAGTGATCCGCCGGCCGACGGCAGATGATTCTGGGTGATGGCCATGTATACGGCTTCAGGGTCGGACGTCAGCACCATGTTCAAATAGTTCCTGCAGTTCATGAAGCTGTCGGTATAGGACTGTACCGCGGCTTGTCCGATTTCTACGAAGTGGTGATTGTCAAAGAGACTAACCGCCGAATAGCGCCCATACGGAAAGAGGTTGGGAAAAAGGGTGGAGGTGCCCAATTCAAGGCGATCCGTATCTCCAAAACTGTCCGGGAGGGTCGGTGTTCGCATTTTTAGCTGCGGTTGACAAAATGGACAGGTAGCCTCTTCTTTGGCAGCCGGCGGCGGAGCGGGCAGGGTGTCCATCCCGGTTTCCTTCTCGGCAGCCCGGGCAAAGGTGACCCGGGCCGTGCGACCGGTAATGGGGTCGGTGCGGATTTCCACCGGCTTCTCAACCAGGGTGCCATCGGGATCTACGATTCGGGAAGTCAACGAATTTACCTGAAAAAGAAGCGCTTTCATCGGCTGTGCTCCAGCATTCATGGCACCTGAAACTTCAAGGCTGCCGGATGGTTATGCTTAGCCGGCTAGTAAAAAGGCCTGGATTGCCTGCCGGGTGAGTGTCCGGCTCTGGGTATCGGACAGGAAATGATCACTGTTTATGGCCTGGAACGTGACCGGCGAACAAACCCTTCTAATGCAGCTCATACTGGCGTTTCTAAGGATACCGCCACCGATATCCAATATTGGGTCCCGGCTGCTGTAAATGCATAGAGCCGGTGTTTGCGGTAAAGAGAAATTAAACTCGACATTAGATGAAAGCCATTCAAACAGCACTTTCAAAACCCGGGTTCGGTTGCGGTTCAGCGTACCAAAACCATTCACACCCCGCGCAATATTGGGAAATAGCGATTCCAAGTAGCTGTCTATTGCATTTTTAAGGCTTTCAGCCGGTTTATTTAATGAAAAACCACGCCGGCAGCAGCGATATAGCGCGTGCAGGAAGGTTCCCTGAAAAAATGCGGTGAGCGGGTTGATGAATACGACTTTTTTAAACGGCTCTCCGGATTTCAGGGCCCCCAAGAGCATGGGGATCGTAGCATAGCATGCCGCGATCCCATAAAAAGGCAGCCCGGTTTTGTGCGCGCGTTCGGCCGCCATGGAAATCATGATGCGGGTGTCTTGTTCGGAAGATGTGAGTGAAAACCTGCCCCCGGACTCACCATGTCCCGAGTAATTGAAGGAAAAGGGATCCAGGTCGTGCTTGCACAGCCATCGAAAGGTGGCCAATTGTTGAGCGGGACTCCCGCCAATTAGAGGCGGAATGAAAACCAGCCCTTTTGGGTTGGTCACCCGGGTCTGAACCCATTGAAGCCCCTGGCCATCGGGTCGTTCCGGGGTATATTCAATAAGTAACCTTCTCAATCTGTGACTGTCTCGTTTTATAAGTATTGCTCCCGACTATTCCAAAGATCCCTGCCGGAATCAAGCACCAAAAACAGCACCTAACATTAAAGGCCACCTCTAATAATTGTCTTTTTGCTCGATTTCTTCGTTTCATCGAAATTTTAATCCTCGAAATATTCATTATATTCCTCCGGTTAAAATTTCAATGTGCCTTGAACTCAATCAAAAATCCTAATTATTAGAGGTGCCCTAAAGTTTTGTTATTGATTAACCGATAAAACATACATCAACGGTAGTATTTAATTTGTTTTTTTTCCAGGAGAATAGAATGAAAATTAAAATCAGCACGTTATTGGTTGCATTGGTGACCTGCATGTTTCTGGGCCTAACTGTGGGATCGGCTCCTATTCCGGCCCAGGATGCTGCAACTAATACCTACATCGGTTCCGAGGCTTGTGCGGCCTGCCATGAAGGTGAATACGAGACGTTTTCCCAGCATGCCCGCAAGGCCAAATCGTTTCATAGTGTTGAAATTATGAGAAAAGGCCTGACTCCCGAGGAGGAAAAGGGCTGCTACAAGTGTCATACCACCGGTTATGGGCAACCCGGTGGCTTTGTTTCCATAGAGAAGACCCCCCATCTGAAAAATAATGGTTGCGAGGTTTGCCATGGCCCCGGAAGTGTCCATGCCGAGTCTGAAGATCCGGAAGATATTATTTCGGATGTGAGCATGGATAGTTGTCTGGTTTGTCACAACTCCGAACGGGTGGCGGCATTTAAATTTAAACCGTTATTATTCGGGGGTGCCCATTAGGGACTGCTTCTAAATTGTCTTTTGGTCCAATCTCGGCGTTGGGCGCTCGGTTCCAATCCTCGAAATACTTGAGTATTCCTCCGGTTGGAACCTCACGGCCGCCTTGACCTTGAACCTAAATCCTAATTTAGAAACAGCCCCTAAACAATACTGATGGATGCGGGATTTGCCAAAAATAAAAGAAAAACGGGATATTGAACATGAAACTGTATAGATTTATCAAACAGCATCTCTGGATGAAGGTTCTCCTCTCTATTCTCTGTGTCATGACAATTGTGCTCGGCGCAATCATAGGTGTCAACATTTACAGCCAGAAACGTACCATTGAGGACCAGGCCCGTGAGAACAGCCTTTCTTTGGCAACGTCGATAGAGGGCGGCATGTTTGATGCCCTCGCCATCGGAGACAATGACACCGTTCGACGGCAGTTTTCCCGCTTACATGAAAAGGCTGCCAATCTCGAGGTTTTCGTTTTTGATTTCAACCGGGATGTTGCGTTTTCAACCCGTCCTGATGCGGCGCTAAAAAAACTGGATACACTTGTATCCAGCAAAGGCGCCATAGCCCTTGTCGAAAAAATGATAGCTTCCGGTGAGGCCCCGTCCCATCCCATTGATGAAACCATTGACGGCAAGGCTTACCAGAGCGTTTTTAAACCGATTCTGAATGAAGACAGGTGTTTTCATTGCCATGGCAGTTCCCGAAAAGTGCTTGGGGGCATGCAGGTCCGGGTATCCATGGAAAAATCATTTGCAGCTTTGCAGCGTGCCTTCAGCACCAGTTTTTATATGGGTACCGCGGGTGCCGCTATTTTGATATTGGCGATTTACCTCCTGTTTCACAGAATGGTAAACATCCCGGTGAGAAACATGCTCAACATGGCCGGCAAGATGAACTTAGGCGATTTTTCACACGCCGTGGATGTAAAAGGCCGTGACGAGATCAGCCACATGGGCAACCGCTTGAATGAGGTAAACGAGAGTCTGCGGGCCATGATCAAGGAAATAATGGATGCCTCCGGTCGGCTATCCCGGGTTTCCAGTGAACAGGCGGCGTCCCTGGAGGAAACCAGCGCCACTGTCGAGCAGACGACCAGCACCATTAACAAGAATTCCGAGAATGCTTACCAGGCTGATGAAATGATGAAAGGCGTTCGGGGTGAAGTAGAGCGTGCCAATGAATCCATGGACCAATTGACAGCGGCCATGAGTGAAATAAGCCAATCCAGCGAGGAGACAGCCAAAATTGTGGGGACCATCGATGAGATTGCGTTTCAAACCAACCTGCTGGCGTTGAATGCCGCTGTCGAAGCGGCTCGAGCCGGAGAGGCCGGCGCCGGGTTTGCCGTCGTGGCTGATGAAGTGCGCAACCTCGCCATTCGAGCTGCCGATGCTGCCAAAACCACGCATTCTTTGATTGAAAAGACCGTGGGTAACATCAAGGCGGGGGCCGGTATGGTGCATAGCGTCAGCGACGCCTTCCACGTTGCATCCGACCGGACCGTCAACGCCGGGCAGTTGGTGAATGAAATCGCCCTGGCTTCAAGAGAGCAGGCCCAAGGGATGGAAATGGTGAATAAGGCTATCGCCGAGATTGATAAAGGGGTTCAGGAAACGGCCGCCAACGCTGAGGAGCTGAACGCATCCACTTCAGAATTTAAAATTGAGGCCGATACATCCAAAACGCCCCTTTTGCCGAAACCGTAATGGTTGGCTGTGACCACTGCAGACCATCAATATGATCGGCATTGGTTACCATGTGTTTAGGCTGAAGGCTGAAGACGGTTCGGTAGTTCCTCCCCATGATTGGAAATCATGGCTGGGGCTGTTGGCTATTAGCCATTAGCTTTTAGCTGAGATGCAAATATGGTTCGCCAATCGCTGAGAGCCAACTGCTAAAAGCCATATCACGAGGTTTCTCTTCAGCCTTCATGCCTGCCGGGCGTAGCCTTTGGCGTAGACTGGCCTTCGACCTAATTCCCTGAACCCGACCATGCTACGAAGGTGTTTTCTGGGCACTCGCCCTTTCCAGGGGCAATCCACGGCCTTGCCCCCTGAGGCTGTGTCACAGTGTCCCCTTTGGCTCCATCTCGGCGTCAGATCAAAATTGCAATCCTCAAAATACTCAGTGTATTCCTGCGGTTGAAATTTAGATTTTCCTTGACTTGAAGCCAAATTGAACATTGTGACGCAGCCTCCCTGGGCCAGGATCCTTTACAATTGCCATAGAATCCGGTCAATATGGGCTTCGATAATCCCATACACCTTCTGGTATAGTGACGGGGAACCGCCCATGGGATCCTGTACGGCGTGTTTTCGTTTTGGTTTGCCCGGCCAAGCGCCCAGGAGCGCAATGCGGTCGCTGTGCCAGGGGTAAAAGGTGTTTAGAAATGAAACATGGCCCGGTTCCATACAAAGGATCAGGTCTGCCGCCTGAAGTTCTTCCCCGGAAATGGGCCGTGAGCGGTGTTCTGAAATGTCAACACCGTTTTCCGCGCAGACTTGCTGAGCCAGATCCGTGGCTGGTGAATCGTCCAGGCCCTGAACCCCCATGGAAGAGACGGTTCGGTCGCCAACCCCGGCATCCAGCCAGCGCTGCCTCAAGATGCCTTCAGCCATTGGGCTGCGGCAGATGTTGCCTGTGCATACAAAAATAATGTCCGGCATGATCTATCCTTTACTTCTTTAAGTAGGCGATTAGGAGTTTAGGCCATAGGCTGTTAGGCAGTTCCTTCCCATGATTGGAAATCATGGTTGGAGGCTGTTTGCTATCAGCCATTAGCGTTTAGCTGATATGTAAATATGGATCGCTTATCGCTAATAGCCAAATGCTAAAAGCTATATCCCGAGGTTTACCTATAGCCTAACCGCCTGTTATCTACTTCACCAATCTCAAACGATGTGTTTTCGAAAGCTGCCTCCAGAGTTCGGTAATAATGGCCATGGCCGGCTCAGGTTCACCAGGCAGCGCTTCATTCAGATAGCGCGTGCAGGAGGCCATCAGCAGGTCATTGCCCCTTCCCAAGGCAAATTCATCACTCAAGTATCTGTCCAGTGCCTGGAGCAGACTTTCCAACTGATTTTTCTGTAAATGGGCAATGGCGCTTTTATCTTTCAGGCGGAGCTGCTCTATCAGGACGGCGACGGCTTGATCAACCGTTTCGGGTAAATTCATTGAGGCACTGTCGGTTTCCCGTCCAGGCAGTTGCACGAGACCCAGGTAATAGGCACTTTCCAAGATGTCAGCGGTGGCCTGGTAGATCAGGGGGTCCTCGCTGGCCCGGGGGCCGGCGACGTTCAGCACGCGGATATCGTACGCCTTGACCCAGTCGTTGATGATTCGGGCAGCATCAAAGGCGGCCTGGGTGTTCAAATCGACGTGAAGACAAAGCCGGCCATGGTGTTGGGCCAGCTGCTGCGTCAACCGGGAACCCCCTGACAATGGGCCGTGTGAAATGATAACGGTTGCTTCGGCCGACACCACGTTTTTTTCCGTACGCGCACGGTATTCAGCGGAAGGCATTTCTTTCAGTTGGTATTTATCGGCAAGCGGACCGGCTTCGGTTTTACGGCCTTTCGGTATCCAGCCGCCATATTCGATTCCCAATCGAATCGCTGTGTCCAGGGCACCCTGGTCAGCACCGGTCTGTCCTCCCGAGATGATTTTTTCAATCACGGCTGCTATCCACGTGTATGTATTTGAGGGTCTGGTTCCACGACAGTTCTTTTCTGTAAGAATATTGTACAGCAACCACTTGATTGCAATACAAAAGGCGCATATTGCTTTAAGTCAGCAGGTGGTCTATGGATAGAAGCGGTTTCAAAACCTCCCCTCGGTCCCAATCTTCAGCCTTCGCTGACGCTATGGCTGATAAACTCTGTTAGGAACCTTGAACCCGATTGAAGGTTTTGAAACCGCTCCTAGAAAAACGCGTGTACGGCAATGCCGTACGCCTTTGATATGGAGGTGCCATGCAGATTGCCTCAAAACTGCCTGAAGTTGGGGTTACCATTTTTACGGTGATGACCCAGCTGGCCAACGAAAGCGGAGCCATCAACTTGTCACAGGGGTTTCCGGATTTCGATGCCGATCCATTGCTCAAGGAGTTGGTCTGGAAATACATGCAGGCCGGCCAAAACCAGTATGCCCCGATGCAGGGGGTTCCTGCCCTGCGGGAAAAGATCGCCGCTAAAACAGAGGCGTTGTATGGGCGCGCCTGTGATCCGGCCACGGAGATTACCGTGACGGCCGGTGCCACCGAAGGCTTGTTTGCCGCCATCACCGCCGCTGTCCAGCCGGGTGATGAGGTCATTGTGCTGGAGCCGGCCTACGATGCCTATGTCCCCGTCATCGAACTCAACGGGGGCCGACCGGTTTTCGTCAAAATGAGTTTCCCCGATTACCGGATAGACTGGGGTGCCATGCAAAGCGCGCTTACCCCTAAAACCCGGCTGATCATCCTGAATTCTCCCCACAACCCCACCGGGGCGATGCTTACCGCAGCCGACCTGCAGCGTCTGGTTGCGCTCGTCGCGGGAACCGACATCCTTATTTTAAGTGATGAAGTCTATGAGCACATCGTGTTCGACGCCCGGCAGCACGAAAGTATTCTCCGTTACCCGGACCTGGCTGAACGCAGTTTTGTGATCAGCAGCTTCGGCAAGACCTATCACACCACCGGCTGGAAGGTTGGCTATTGCATAGCGCCGCAATTACTCTCCAGCGAGTTTCAGAAGGTGCACCAGTTTCTGACCTTTGCGGTGAACACCCCGGTCCAGTTGGCCTACGCCGAGTTTCTGGATAACCAAGAAGCATACCTGGGGCTGGCGGCTTTCTACCAGGAAAAGCGGGACCTGTTTTTGAGTCTCATCGAAGGTTCCCGGTTCAAGGCCCTGCCGTGCTCCGGGACTTATTTCCAGATGCTGGATTACGCGGATATCTCCGATGCCCCCGATCTGGAGTTTGCCCGCATGATCACCATTGAGCATAAGGTGGCGGCGATACCGCCGTCCGTTTTTTATCATGACCACACCGATGCCCGGGTGCTGCGGTTCTGCTTTGCAAAAACCGACGATACCCTGAAGGAGGCCGCAAAAAGACTATGTCGGATCTAACTGTCACCATTGTCCAGAGCGAACTGGTCTGGGAGGACCCGGCGGCCAATTTGAAACAGTTTGGCCAAAGCCTGGCCAACCTGAAAAATAAAACCGACCTGGTGATCCTGCCCGAGATGTTTACCACGGGTTTTTCCATGCAGCCGGAGCCGGTGGCCCAGACCATGCAAAGCGACACGGTCCAGTGGTTGCAATCTACGGCCGCAGAATTGAGTGTCCACCTGATGGGCAGCGTGATGATCGTAGAAAATGGCCGCTACTATAACCGATTCATATCCGCCGGGCCGGGCGGAAAGCTGCAAACCTGTGATAAACGCCACCTGTTCCGGATGCTGGGGGAAGACGACATCTATACCGGCGGGCAGCGCCTGCTGACCGTCACGGTCAAGGGATGGAAGCTGCGCCCGTTTGTCTGCTACGACCTGCGCTTCCCGGCCTGGTCCCGCAATCTAAACAACGACTACGATGCCGCTGTGTACGTGGCCAATTGGCCGGCCAAAAGAGCCGAACACTGGAAAACGCTTTTAAAGGCGCGGGCCATTGAGAACCTGTGTTACATCATCGGGGTCAACCGGGTGGGCACCGACGGCAATGGATTGGACTATAGCGGCGATTCGACCGTCATTGACCCGGTGGGCAACACCCTGTTCACCATCCACAACGATCCGGCTCTGCGCACCGTAACCCTCTCCCGAGAGATCCTGGAAAACTGGCGTCGCGACTTTCCGGCGTGGCTGGACGCCGATCACGATGTATTAGACCTCCCTGACACTGCCACATGAAATCCTTGGTTCACGCTTTCAACCTGACACCGCCCTGGTTTCAGTTGACCATAGGTGCTGTATTGATCAGTTTTTCAGGGGTTTATGTTAAAATCGCCCACGTTACACCAGTCGTGGCCGGTTTCTACCGCATGCTTTTCGGCGGCGTAGCCCTGCTCATGCTGGTTCTTCTGCGCAGGGAAATGCGCCTGAAAGGCGGTCCCTATTTCTGGTACGGCCTCTTTTGCAGTTTCTGGCTGGCTGTGGATCTGATCCTCTGGCATTTCAGTATCCACGTCAACGGTCCCGGGCTGGCCACCATCCTGGCCAATTTCCAGGTCTTTTTCATGGCCCTGGCCGGTGTCTTCTTTTTGAGCGAAAAGGTGAGTTTGAAGCTGGTGATTTCCATACCGCTGGCCTTGCTGGGACTGTTTTTAGTGGTGGGTATTCAGTGGGAACGCTTGGGGGGCGATTACAAGCTGGGGGTATATGCCGGGCTGATCGCGGCCGTCTGCTATACGTTGTTTCTGTTGAGCCTGCGCAAGCTTCAGAATCTGGAAGATCCAATGTCCACCGCAGCCAACCTGACCGTGATCAGTTTTCTGACCGCAGCTTTTTTGGCTGGAGATATCTGGCGTCAGAGCGGCAGCTTCCATATCCCAGACATACAAAGTACCGTAGCACTCATTGTTTACGGGATTACCAGCCAGGCAATCGGCTGGTTGATTATTACCCGGGCGCTGCCGAAAATCAAGGCTTCCCTGGTGGGGATGATCCTGCTGCTGCAGCCGGCCCTGGCGTTTGTCTGGGACATGTTGTTTTTCAGCCGGGTTACGACCCTGGTGAACCTGGTCGGCATTGCCATAACGCTGGCCGCTATCTATCTGGGGGTTACCGCGAAAGCGACTCACAAATGAAAAGGGCGGTATCGATTTCGGCTGAGGGCAGGCAAACAATAAGTCTTTTTCGAGATGCCGGGGCAGACTTTCTGGCCGGCTTGCCGGGGGCTAAGGTTTTTTCCAAGTTCCGGATAGCGAAACAGGCTCAACCGACATACTTTTTTAAAGAAGCGGCAAGCTGAGCAGTGCGCTCTTCAATCTGGGAAAGAAAAGTATCGATGCCGCCCCGATCCTCTGCATCAATAGCCTGTTCAAGTGATACCGCTGCGGCATACAGATCTTGGGCTGCAAGGTTACCTGCGGATCCTTTGAGGGAATGGTTTAAGTCCCGCGCTCCATCCAGATCATCGTGACTGATCAATTCTCTCAATTTGGGCGGCATTGATTTGAGATCTTTCCAGGAATCAACGACCATCTCTAGATATCTCTCAAAGTCACAACCCATGCGTTCCATGGCCACCTCTACGTCAAGCCCCTGAATTTCAATGGCATTTGAAGTGGTTTTTTCATCGCGGGACACAGGACTATCCTCTTGGGCGGCCACAGAGCCGTCACCGGAGATATAATTATTTAACACCTGAAAGAGTTTCAAGCGGTCAATCGGTTTGGAAATATAATCGTTCATACCTGCAGCCAGGCATTTTTCGCGATCGCCGTGAATGGCGTGGGCTGTCATGGCAATAATGGGCAGGTTTTTCAGACCAAGATCGGCCCGAATTCTGGCCGTGGCCTCCAGACCATCCATTTCGGGCATTTGCACATCCATGAGCACCACATCATAGGTTTCGGTTTTGATTTGTCTATGGCCTCCAGACCATTTGCCGCCGTGTGAACTGTCATGCCGGCAATACGTAAAATTTCGATGGCCACCATCTGGTTTATGGGATTGTCTTCCACCAGCAGAACCTTCGCTGACGCGGAAAAGTTATTAAGTTCATGTAAATTGTTTTGCGATGAATATACGGCTTGATGGCCAAAAGATTCCATAATGGCATCAAACAGATGGGAGGGCTTTACCGGTTTCAGAAGCAGTGATTCAACGTTTTCAGACGATAACAAGGATTTTGTTTCAATGGCATTGCAAGCCCCAATGAGGATAACGGGTAGGCCTTTGTCAGGGGTTTGCGCCTTGATTTGTTTGGCCAAAGATTCGCCCGGCATGTCCGGAAGGTTGTGATCAGCAATGAGTAGATCATAAGGGCTGGTGTCGGCAAAGTCGGCGCTGAGCGATAAGGCCTCCTGACCTGTTTTCACCAAATGCGGCTGAATGCCGAACGATTCCAGCATTTGTTTTAAAACCTGCCGGGTTGATGAGTTGCCCTCAGCCACCAGAACCCGTTTGTCCTGCAAGTTGGAGGGAAATTCAAATCTTCGGTCTGGAGAAAGAGCCCCTTTTTTAAATTCTAATGTGAATTCAAAGAGGCTTCCTTTGCCGGGGGTACTTTCCACCGTAATTTTGCCATTAAGCATGGATATAATCTTCTGGCAAATTGCCAGCCCCAGGCCGGTGCCCCCGAATTTTCGGGTTGTTGATGAATCTGCCTGGGCAAACGCGTCAAAAAGGGTTGCTTGCAATTTGGGGCTGATTCCAATACCGGAGTCTCTGACCCCAAACTTCAAGCGAACCTGTTCGCTATCTTCCGCCACCTTTTGCACATAGATATAAATATCTCCCGTTTCGGTAAATTTCAAAGCATTCGAGGTCAAATTTACAATAACCTGCTGGAGTCTTAAGGGATCGCCCATAATTTCATAGGGGACGTCACTTGCTATGTCGATAACCAGTTCCAGATTCTTCTTGCGCAAATCATCCATGAAAAGATCCGCCGCATTGTAGATGATCTCTCTGATCTGGAAGGGCGTTTTTTCAACTTCCAGCTTGCCGGCTTCAATCTTGGAAAAATCCAAGACATCATTGATTATCCCCAGTAAGGCATTCGCCGATGAGTTGATTATGGAGACGTATTCCAATCGCTGCGGGGGCTTCAGGTCGGGGTTTTTAGCCAGTTCAGACATCCCGATTATGGCGTTCAAGGGGGTTCTTATTTCATGGCTCATATTGGCCAGGAAACGGCTCTTGGTTTTCGCTGACTCGTCAGCAATTTCCTTGGCTTTCTTGAATTCGATATTGAGTTTTTCAAGATCCCGGGTGCGTGTCTGTACGCGTGTTTCAAGCTCATTATGTATTTTGCGCAACTCCTGTTCAACACGCTTGCGCTCCACGATTTCCAGTTTAAGGTCTTCATTTGCATGGGCCAGCATTTCGGTTCGGTCTTTTACCCGGTCCTCAAGCAGCAGGTTGGTTTCCAGGGTTTTTTGTTGCTCCTTGTGCAGGAGCTGGGCAAGATAGAAATCTCTGCGGGCCGCGTACTCTATGGAGTAACAGGAAAACATACCGATGGTATTGGCACTGATAAAAAAGAAGTTGTTGTTCATGAGAATAGGCAAAGGGGTGTCAATGATGACCGTGGCCATAATCTCATAGCAAAGCACAAGCAACCATCCCGTGATGGTTGCCCAGATGAACCTAGCCCGGATGAAGGTATATCCAAATATGAAAATCAGCATCAAACCGGCGTAATAGGAATAGTTTATCGGCGGAGGCGCGATAATAATCATGGTGATAATCCCGAGCCCGGCCAGCAAGACCACGAAGGCAAGTGAAAGCTGCATATATTTTTCATAACTCGGGAGATAGGTCAGTATAATGACAAAGGCGGTGACGGGACAAAAAACAGCATACCGGATTAACCACAATTGGTCTTTCATCTCGGGCATCAGCTGGACATCGAGGATGCCAAACAATGCATAAAACAATATGGCCAGGCACAGAGAAATTCTGACCTGATTCACGTATTTAAGAAAGTAGTCTGCCAGAAAATCTTTTTCACGAACATCTGAGTCCTCGCGAAAAGATAGCGTCAGCAGCTTAATCTTCATTTCATGACGGTCGAGAATGGAATGCTTAGGCGTATTTGTAAGGCTGGATTCCATTTATCTCATCATCTTGCTTTTGGCAGTTAATGATAGACGGAAAGGGAAGAAAATGTGGCGTGAACCAGACAGGCAGTTAACATATCCTGGTCTTGGTTTGATTTGCTCAGTATGTAACAGGCATTTATTAAACACTAGGACGCCTTATTCATTTTGAGGGATAAAATCCTTTCCGCGTTTCAAATGAAGAAACAGATTAATGCCTTCAGGCTCCTGTCCCACACGAATATCTGCGTCTTTAAAGTTGCAAGTCTTTGCCAATGATATCAGTTGCTCAGGCGACCTGTGTTTCAAACGCCAGTTACCAACGATTTCCATATAAGCGCGTGTTGGATTGTTGAGCGAAAAATTCCCGATCACAAGTTCACCATCTTGGTCTAGAAATTCGGAGATCCGATTCAACAGAAATATAAATTTTCTATCACTCAGGTAATCAAATAGCCCCGCAGACCAGATCAGTCGATATTTTCTCGTTGTGTTGAAATCGAAGGCATTCGAATGAAAAAATTCAATCTTCTCGAGGAAGTCCTTACACAGGTTTTTTGCATATGATATGGCCAGTGGATCAAAGTCTAAATTATCAACAATTAACCGGCTGTCATTGTTTTGCGAAAAGAAATCAAACAGATCCCGTGCGGGTCCGCTGGCAATGTTTAGTATGCGCTTGCGGGTAGCGGGGGGGTGTACATTCTCGAGACCATTTAGAAGATCAAGAAAATACTCTTTTCGGTTGCGTACCGCCACCGGAGCTTTTTGGAGTTGAAAATAAAGATCCCATTTTCTTAGATCCGGGTTGCTGGAGGTGTGCTCAAGATAGATTTTTTCAATGATCTCGTAATCGCCGGCATATCCATGGGGCTTGATGAAGACAAATCCTTGAAGTGTCAATATCGAGAGGGCCTCGCCCATAGCTTCCCGTAATAACTTGAGGTCCTTTTTAAATAATACCCCCTTTTTAAGGCCTTGGTGTATGGTGTTGAGCCACTCCGTAAACTCGTAGTATTCTGAAGGGTCAGGGCCGCCCCTATCAACCAGCTTTTGGATAAAAGCAAGGTGATGCTCAATTGGAAATTTGACCTTAGATATTTTGACAACATCGGCCATGTCTGAATTCATTTCCACTTTAAGGTCTTTCCGATCTTCATTAATTTGGGGAGAGCAGAGCTTTCTTGTTGCTTTTATTGCATAAATCAACATCATCTGTCAATTGCGAAAAAAAGAAAGAACACCTGCCTTAATATCGGGTTCAAAAAGTACCACATCCGCACCAATTACCCGGCCGTGGTTTCATTCTTTTAGAATTGGGAGAAAGGCTGGGGAAGGCTCGGCTCGAAATTCGCCCGGGTATCGTATCGATTAATATCCAGAAATAAACCGGTCCGGCTAATTCGATTTCGGTACCAGCAAGCGGGAAGGGCCAAGCTGGCTTGATCCGGGCCCAAAGATGCCAAGCCGATGCACAGGTGGGCTCGAACGGATGCGGTTGTCATTGTAATCAAGGTAGTCTATTAGATGGCCTTGTAAAGATCATTTTCAAAAACAACCCGGTCATTCTTCAAAAGGCCTTCCAGGTGCTTTCTGTTGATCGCCCACTCGGCAAAACGATAAAAGTCCGCCGGTTCACGTTCCTTCAGATAGACAAGCCAGGCATTGATGATTTCCTCCCGGGATCGGGGCTCGCTTAAAAACTCCAGCAACCGCTTTTCACGCTTTTCAATTACCTCAAGATAGTCCCCCCACAGGTGCCCCGGTTGTGTCTCGAAAACACCGTTTTCGTGGCAGGTGAGCCAGGTGCGGGCCGGGATTTTTTCCAGGTTCCGGACAGAGGCAATGGTGTCCGAAATACTGGAATCGCGATCGCCGTACCAGGGTCCAAAGGCGGTAAGATCGTAGTCGCCGAGAAACAGCACCCCGGATTCCGGAAAGAAAAAACACAGGTGCCCCGGGGTATGCCCGGGGGTGTGGATGATTTCCACGGTCAGATCACCCAGTTGGCGCGTGCCGGATTCCAGGGCAATCCGGGGTTGCCGGGGTCGAAAGTGAAACATGTCGGTTACGATGTCACGCCAGCTATCCCGAAAAGCCGTTTCCTGGATGTTGTATGCATCCAGAAAGCTTTCTACACCGGCCAGCGGCGGTGCATCCAGGGGGTGGATACCCAAAGGCCGGTCCTCGAAAAGGTCGAGGTCCATGAAATGGTCCTCATGCCAGTGGCTAAGCCAGACCTGCTCTACCCCTTCTTCATCGCGCAGCCGTTTCAAGCGTTCGCGGTCCGAGGCAGGATCGATGAGGATTTTGGCGGATTCGATATAGATTGAGTGGCAATAGGGATACTTGCCCCGGTTGAGGCCGGGGATAAAGCGCACCGGTCCAAAGACCTTTTCTTCCATGGATCACCCTTTTCTATAGATCTGTTTCCAGGGAGTATGCAGTTTCTCACGGCAACTGGCCAGGGCCAGGTAGAGCGCGCCCACGGCCAGCTCGGCGCAGTGAAAGTGGTCCTCCGGCAGGGTCTCCAGGAAGGCAGCAACCTGCTCAGGAGTAACTTCCCAGGCCTTTTCAGCTGGATGACCTTCCACCAGGTGGGCCACGGTATTTCCACAGGCATTGGTATTGAGGCAGCCGTCGGTGGTAAAGGATACGTGCTTGATGCGGTCGCCGTCCAGCATCAGAAACATCTCGATGGTGTCGCGGCAGTCGCCGGTCTTTTTTCCATATCCGTCGGGATTATGGATCTCTTCATGGTGGTCGGATCGCAGGGCCATCTCCAGGAAGTTTAGCGAGTGATCCTGCCAGAAACCGCTGTTTTCTTCTGTCATTACTTGCTGCAACCCCTATTCTATGCTGTTTCAATTGGATGAGAAAATAGGGCGAAGGCTTCTTTTTGTCAACCGATTGGCTCTTTCGCGTGGAAATAATCGGTATCAATTATAAAACACCTTGCGGCTTTGATAAAAACATAAGCAACGCTCGCGGTTCCAGGCATTTTTGCAACGGTTTGGTGGGGCTTTTGGAACCGTTTGACCGCATTGGCGAATATGTCCATCGGCAGAGGTATGGGTACCAATCGCATTGGTTGTCGCGGAAGTTGTCGTTTGGGGAGTTACCGAATGCCGCGGGTGTGAACTACTGATTTAACCCTATAGAATTTATTCTGAAAATGAACCGATGAAGATGGCCCGGATAAATTCCGGGCCATTACATTTTGCATGAATAGAAGCTATCTAAAATAATGGATTTTAGTTCAAAATGACGCAAAGCTAATGCCTAACGTGGTGCAAGGCGGCCGCGAGGTGCCCCGCGTTGCGGGACTTCCCGATTGCTTTATTCCTCGACGGTGGGTCGCAACCCGGAGGAATACTAAAGTATTTCGATGACTTGAACCGAGCGCCCAACGAAGTCTATCGGCCGTAGCTTAAGCGAAGGTTGAAAATTGGGCTAATCAGTCTTCGCTCTGCGAGCTACGCCCGACAAGAAGACTTTTTTGAGATGGTTTCTACTACCTTTTCAGGTTGACCAAGACCCTGTCCGGATCACCAAAGACCATGGCCTGCTGTGTGCGGCCGTAATTGCGGCGGGCCGCATAACTCATTTCCCTGTTCAGGTAGTGATGGACTTCACTCAAAGTGACGGTGCCGTCGGCTTTGCCATAGCGGTTTTTATCGGCAGCTCCGCCAAGGGCCTGCAACAGGTGCTGGGTGAACAGCCCATGCTCGGCCTCCCAATTCCACGAGGCCATCTGATCCTCACGCGCGGCTGTGACGATGGTCAATGCGGCCACCGGGGTTGTTTTCGCAACGACACGAATTCCGGAGGCGCCGCGCAGCAACTGGCCGCCCGGGCTCTGGCCTGAAAAACAGGCTTCGATAAACACCGTGGTGGTGCGGGCTTCCATTTTGGCAAGATTCTTATAGAGCAGATCGAGGGGATAGCCTTGGAGTTCAACCATGTCTGGATCGCAGCCAACCGGTAACAGGTAGGCGCGCCGATCTTTGGTTCCCGGGATACCATGGCCGGAATAGAAGACAAAGAGATCTGATTCGCGGGGACGAATCCAGCGCCAGAGCTGGCCGGTGTGGGAGCGAGCGTTACCCAAAACCGTTTCCATCTCGGCCAGGGTGGCATCCCGCAGGTCAATGATGTTGCGCTCACTTACCCCCAGCCGCTCGAGCGCGAAGGTGCGCCAGGCATCGGCATCGCGGTGCGCAAAATCTACCCGAGGCACCTCTTCGGTGTAATTGCGATTACCGATAATGACGACTACGGCATCCGGATTGGTATTCGCCTGGGCGGCGGTCGCCTTTGCAGTACGTGCTACGGGTGGCGCAACCTCCTTTTTGACAGTCACGCGATCAAGTTGGGGTGCCCGCGATACGATAGTGTCCAGTTCCATCTCATAGGCAGACCAGAATTTGGCCAGCCCCATTCGCAGGGCGGTAGGCGGCGGCTGCATACGTTTGAGTTTGTCGGTGGTACTGTCCTTTACTCGAAGGCGCAGACCGAGCACAACATCAATACCTGCATTTGTCTCTTGTATAATTACATTGGCCAGCACTTCCTTCCCGGAAGGATCCAGGGTGACCCACCATTGATAGAAACCCAGATCCTGGCTCACCAGGTCGCGCATTTCTCGGGTTTCAGCGGCCTGCACCCGTTCCCACTCAGATGCAGTCAAAGGGGTGGGGGCCGGGGCGGCCATGAAAATGAAGCCGGTTTCATACGTCTGACTCTCGATGATCATCCCCAGATGACCAGCCGCAGACTGGACGGCTTCGAAGCCCTGGCGCTTGGTGGCTTTGAACGTGCGCCGGCCCTCGTTCTTAAGAATTTGTTCGTTCTGCGCCTTCCAATCGGATTCTACTCTTTTAGCAGCTTTTTTTATCGTGTGCTGGGATACACAGGCGTTGGTGATGACGGCGATTAAAATAACAAACACCAGACGAATGAGGGTATGCATGGGGCACCTCCTTTGAAGAGACTGTGTACCAATGTCTGCCTTGGCTTCATCTCGGCGTCAGCTAAAAATTTCAATCCTCCTTGACCTGAAACCAAATTGAACGTTGTGACCCAGTCTCCATGGGTAGGGTTTTACGCCCGTCCATTATTTCGATCCTAGCGAGTCGTTTATAAGGAAGGTGTTTGGATCGGCTCTACCTACAAAACATCCCAATATGGTTTATGGGCATTTAACAGAATAATTATCAATTTGTGTGCCAGAACCGCTGTTCCTTATCAACCTTGTGGATTTATTTGTTTTATTTGGTTTGATTTTCGTGTTGCATTGTAGTAATAAAGACGCAGTGTTCATTTTGTGATATAGTGTGTATACACGATGTGGCCTGCAATGGAGATATTATGAGTCAGCTTTACAGACTGGACCCAGATGAGCGAGAGTATTTTTCGCTGGTCAATAGGGCGGTACTCAGCAACCCCTTCAGTGCCGAGCGGGACCGGATCGACCAGGAGATAGCCGGGCGGTTGCCGGGTAACGACCGCATAGAACAGATCGATGCTGCTATCCGGGAAGTATCCTCCCGCCTGGAGCTTTTGCGCCAAAAGGGGCGTCTCGATGTGAGTCGCTATGCAGGCGCGGATCGCCTGGCACTCGAGCGATCCCTGGCATTTGATGTATTTTATCGATACGTCGATGATCTGGATCAGCTTATCGAAGACCAAATTGACCAGGGTGATAAATCCCTCGTAGCAAAATTTGCCAACGACATGCTGGGGGATATGCAGGCTGGGGGCATGTCTAGAGCGGCGGCGATCCGTTACCTGGAATACAGCTTTCAGCTACGGCGGGCGTACTTTTTTATTTACCGGGGGCTTATCGGGTGCAGTGTTGGAATGCGCAAATTGCGCGAGAGGTTGTGGAACAATGTCTTTACATCGGACATGGACATCTATGATCGTCATTTACGGGACCGCATGGAGGATTTCTCCACCCTGATCCTCGGTGAGACCGGCACCGGCAAGGGTACGATTGCAGCCGCGATCGGACAATCCGGATTTATTCCGTTCAATTCACAAACCGGATGCTTTGCGCAAAGTTTCACCCGGTCGTTTATAGAGCTGAACCTGAGCCAGTTTCCGGAAACCTTGATTGAATCGGAACTGTTCGGACACCGCAAGGGGGCGTTCACTGGGGCGACATATAATCATGAAGGTGTTTTCAGTCGCTGCAGTCGACATGGAGCCATTTTCCTGGACGAAATTGGCGAGGTCTCCCAGCCGATCCAGATTAAACTGCTCAAAGTGCTTGAAGAGCGCCAGTTCAGTCAAGTGGGCAGTCACGATGTATTCAGGTTCGCAGGCAGGATCATTGCGGCCACAAATCGACCCCTTGAAGACATCGTACGCCACAAGATCCTCCGGGACGATTTTTTATACCGGATGTGTTCGGATGTGATTATCGTCCCGCCTCTGCGGCAGCGAATCGACGAGGATCCCCGGGAATTGGGCGATCTGCTGGACCATACCGTGGCGCGTATAATCGGCCGGCCTGCGGATGAACTTGTAAACCGTGCCCGAGAAGTTATCGAGACCGATTTAAATACAAGTTATCGGTGGCCGGGGAACGTTCGGGAACTGGCCCAATGTATCCGTCAAATCCTGCTGAATGGCACCTACCGGAGTATCCATCGGGATTTGTCTGGTGCTGCACCAGCCCGGTCCGCAGAGAAAAAGAAACCGTTGGATCTGGATGCACGTGGCATTTTGCAGCAGCACTGCCACCGATTATATCGAGAATACGGCACCTATGGGGAAGTTGCCCGGCGCACCCGCCTGGATCGCCGCACCGTCAAAAAGTACATCCTAAGCTGGGAACACCGCCAGTAATAAATCTTACAATATAAAAGCTCTCTCAAAACGGGATTTTGGTTCAAGGTCAAGGCGGATACAAATATCAAACCGCAGGAATACTTGAGTATTTTGAGGATTTGATATTTGAATCCAACGCGGAGATTGGGCCAAAAGGCCTTTTTGAGAGAGCTTTTAGGCGGCGCAGATGCCGTATCTCGGCAACAGCTCATGAATAACGAAAAACCGGTGCGCCATGACCGCATCATGGAACAATTTCCAATTACTGCTTAAAAACCGGGGTTTGTAGGTGTGTACCCGCAGGTCGTGACTCACGCCAAGGGCCTTTGCCTTCCATGAGTGTTTCCCCCGGGGTGCATAGGGGACGGTTTCAGGGCCAAAGCTGAACTGGCCCTGGCGGATGGCCCGCAGCCAGTGTTTATGCCGTTCCGCACCGGACTCTATCCTTAAAGTATCAAAAAGTGACCATATCCGGTCTCTGTCCGCGACTGGGAGGTCGGTCGACGCCGCATTCGGATTGCCGCTTATAAAGCGCTGCATGGCCTGGTGCAGGTGCCGGGCGGCGGCCATGAACGCATCGGTGTTGTTGCGTTGCACCAATTCGCCCTCCCCGTTTTTATATTGCCAGGAGAGAAAGGGCATATCGGGGAATACGTTGGCGCGGCCGTGGCCCAGGGGCGGAATGGCGTCATCGAGCAGGTCAAGGAGCAGATCTTTCAACGGATTGTCAAAAACGCCGGAGGGTTTTGTTTCCCGTGCATTTTCGACTTCGTTGACCGCGTGTAAAACACCGGCAAAGCCCTGGTGGGCCCAGGTGTCGGCGTACACATGCATGGCTACGCCGAGACGGTGGAGGCCATACGGCTGGTGACTGCGGGCGATTGTATCGGCGACCATCTTGCGGGCCACGTGGCTGTTGGGACGGCAGATGATTTTCTTGATGAACTGGCCGGAGGGGTTACGGCCGGCAGGCTTTCCACCGTTCCCGGGCAGGAAATGAAAGGGAAGCCATACCAGGTGGTTGGCAAGTTCTTCAACATTGCGCGGATCCAGCATTTTGTGGGCACTTGACGTCCGGTGATACAGGGCCTTGTTGTCAAAATAGACCGTGCCGGTACTGGTGGCATCATCCACGTACTGGGCCGCATAGGCGATGATGTTGGCTTCAGTTTTTTCAAACCCCGCCAGGCGAGCGAGCACATAGGTTACAGTATGGTGAAAATCTATCTGCACAGGTCCCTCCTTGCGTGTGAAGATAAGTCGGGAAGAAAGATCTTTTGAGGCAGCCGCCATGTTTTATTGTCGGCCTCGGGCTTAGCCTCGCCATACCCGAAAAAGGGGTGCCAGTCTACAAATTGATTACCTAATTTTAAAGGGGGATGTTGTGGTCTGGCACCTGGCAAAGGTACCATCGGTGGAGAGGCATTATCAACCGAATTGTTGTGCTTACGAACAGTTCGGAAGTACCAGACGTTTGTCAGGTTCTCCTTTGCGGCGTCGAATCAGGTTGCCGCGACCGCCGCGGGCCCGTTTGGGCGGTGGTTTCTTTTCAGAACCACCTGTCTCACGGTCCAGGAGCTTTTGCAAAAGCGCATCTATTTTTTCAATCTTTTTCTTATCCATGGGATCAGCTTTGAATACCTGCCGTATTCGGCAAGGATCAACCCGGGGACGGGATAGTATTCTTGAAGTGTCTGAATTGTTGGTTAATTTTCTTTGTGTAAGCGGTGTCGGCCAGTGATTTGATCAAAATCGCCGGCCCCTCACATGGTCTATCGGCCTTTATGCCGAATAACTTTAGGCATTTTTTAGGGTTGCAGGGCAGTCAGAGTTAGTGTCCATCCAGAATTGTAGATTTTGGTTCAGAGCACGTGTCCGGCGTAGCCTTTGGGCGTAGACGGAAGGCTTGAGCGATTTTGAAACCGCAGGCCTAGCGGGCTATTCCGAGAATAGCGCTGACGGTTGCGCCTGGTGGCTTGAAAACCGGCACTGCGTACCCAAAAGCACGCTTGTCGGGCGAAGCTTCAGCGAAGCCTGAAAAACGCCGCTCAGGACCAACTCGACGTCGCCCAGAGGCTTCCCCCTTCGTTGCGAACTTCGGAGGACTGGATGCCGGGCAAGAAGATGCCGTTAATGGATGGGCACAAGTTAAGGGGATGTATTCCAGATATCTATCGGCAGGCTGTAGTGTTTAATGGTTTTCTGCAGTTTTATCCAATATTTCATGTCGCCCTTCTTCTCCATGATCAGGACGATACCGGCCCGGCGGCCGGTTTGCAGGGCATAATGCAGACTTTCACCAATTGATTCATACCACATATCGGCATAGTCGAACTCAATGACATATTTATCCGATACACAATCATATTGATCAGAGACCGACACATCACCCTGATCAAAATATTTCGCACACCAGCGCTCTTGATACCAGCGTTTTGGGTACAACCGTTCCGCAAATACGATGCTGGGAATGAGAATTACTGCAAAAAAATAAATAAAGATGGCTTTACGCATGAATATTCCCTTTTATTTCATAATCATATGAAGTATTTCTCCTGACTCCTGACTCCTGACTCCTGACTCCTGACTCCTGACTCCTGACTCCTTGACCCCTTGACCCCTCGAATTTTGCGCCTTCTCAGAAGTTATCTCAAAAAACGGATTTTGGTTCAAGGTCCCGTCTTCGCTGTCTGAGCTTACGTCTTCGCCTCAGGCTACGCCGCACAAGTCGCCGGGCAAGCAAGGCTCCCAACAGAGTTTATCAGCCATAGCTTCAGCGAAGGCTGAAGATTGGGCCAATCAGTCTTCGCTCTGCGAGCTACGCCCGACAATAAGACTTTTTTGAGATAACTTCTGCTATAACGCCGGCATTTTATCCATAACAGCCATGATCCGTTTCTGCCGCCACCGAACGTGTTCGCCCGGCGTGACCGGTGACCAGCGTCGGGGACTGGGCAGGATCGCCGCCAGCAGGGCAGCTTGTTCCCGGTTTAGCTCTTTGGCAGACCGGCCGAAATAGACGCGGGCGGCCGCCTCTGCCCCCAGGATATGCTCGCCCCAATCCACCGTGTTCATGTAGACTTCGAATATTCTCTGCTTGTTCCATAAAATCTCAATCAAAACGGTATAGTAGGCTTCCAGTAGCTTGCGGATGATACTCCGGCTGGGCAGCAGGAAAATGGTCCGGGCGGTTTGCATGGTAATCGTACTAGCACCCCTGCTTTTGCCGGCGGTGAACAGGTCTTGGAGAACGATCTTCAGCTCAATGAAGTCGAAACCATGGTGCTTTAAAAAACGCTGATCTTCTGAAGCGAGCACGGCCCTTTTTAGATGGGTGGACATGTCATTCAAAGATACCCAATACCAGGCCGGCTTTTGCCAGGACTCCCCTTTATATACCTGGACCACCCGGTCGTAAGTCGTGCTTAACGTAAACGGTGGATTTACAAATCGCAGGGTCAGTACCTGGAAGATGGTAAACAGGATGAGCGCGGTGGCCGCCAGGGAGAACATGGAAAGCGCGCGTTTCAGCTTGCTCTGTTTCTTTTTTTTTCGCGGCACTTGAAGGGCCTCATTAAAAAAAATTACTTCCGGGTATTGCTTTCAAGGTAACTGTTCTTATTTTGACCAGCGCTATTGGGATACACCCAAACCAAATTATTTTCAAAAGATTCTTAAAATTACTTGGAGTGGCCATGCAAGCGGATAGAGATTTTCGATTTTCGATCCTTTGGAACCTTTTCTTAATCAGCACCGGGACATGGATGTTGGGCGTGGGCGTCAAGGCCATCGCCGTGCCGCATGGTTTAATTACGGGCGGAATATCCGGTTTGGGTCTGTTGATCTACTATTTCACGGATACGCTTACGCCGGGAATCTGGTATTTGATGGTCAACATTCCGGTTTTCATTCTCGGCGGTTTGTTCGTGAGCCGACGGTTCTTTTTTTACAGTCTATATGGAGCGTTGGCGCTTACCGCCACTATTGATCTGATATCTTTTGAGATTCCGGTTAAGGATCCCGTTTTGGCGGCCCTGGCCGGTGGTGTTTTGATTGGGGCCGGCGCCGGCATCGTACTCCGGTCCCTCGGGTCAAATGGGGGAACGGATATAATCGGGGTTATCCTGAACCAGAGATTCAATATTCCCATCGGGCGTTTCTTTTTCGCCTTCAACCTGGTTTTGTTCAGCTTGGGTTTCGGCCTGCGCGAGCTCGACCCGATGCTTTATTCCGTGGCCATGAGCTTTCTGACCGCCCAGGTCATGGATTACTGCCTCAGTATTTTCAGCCAGCGCAAAATGGTCCTTGTGGTTTCTCAAAAAACGGATGCTATCGCGCCGCTGGTGATGGAGAAATTAAAAAGAGGTGCCACCTTTCTGGATGGCCAGGGGGCTTATTCCGGCCGTTCCCGCAAGATTCTCATGACCGTTGTGCATAACCTGCAACTAAAGCGCATGGAGGAAATTGTTTTTGGCATCGATCCGGACGCATTTATGATCACGGAAAATACGTTCAATGTATTGGGGAAAGGTTTTTCAAAAAGAAAGGTTTACTAAAAGCGGGTAAATCCTGACCGGCGTGCCGGTCTTAACCACCGGAAAGATTGGTTTTTCTTAACACTTAAAACGCATCGTCTTATTTCGGTACCCGGATCAGTTGGGTGGCCACCAGCGATATAAGACTCATGGCAGCCCCGGCAATGAACACGATGCGGTAGTCGATCATCCATACAATTCCGCCAAGTGCCGGCAAAAATACAGCCGCAATATGGTTGATGGTGAAACTGACGGCCATGCTCGGGGCGATATCCCGTGGGTCTCCAATTTTCTGAAAATAGGTCCGGATGGCGATGGCGAAGTTGAAAAAAATGTGATCGAGAATATATAGGACGGCTCCCACCAGTTTCGAATCCGTAACAGCATAACCAACAAAAATGAAAATCAGGCTGAAGTATTCCACTGACAGGACTTTGCGTTCACCATAGCGAATGATGGCCCGGCCGATCATGGGACTCAAGAAATAATTTACGGCATTGTTGATGACAAACAGAATGGTAATCTCCCGAACAGAATAGCCGAATTTTTTTACCAGCAGGAACACGGCGAAAGCGATGAAGATCTGCCGGCGGGCCCCAGACATGAAGGTCAGGAAATAGAAAAGCCAGTATCTTGACCGGAGAATCATCTTTTTATGTTGGGGCACCAGGTTTTTATCGGTTGGGTCCTGGAAAAATCCCCAGGCAGCCGTAGCCATGATCAGGCCGCCGATGAGCAGGTAGAGCTGGGTATAACTCAGTAACGGTTCCAATAACCAGATGCCCAGGCCGATGGCAATACTGGAGGCCGCCGCCACGCTGCGTTGTTTGCCGAATACCCAAGGGGAGGTGCCTTTGTCAAAATACTGCAGGGTCAATGACTGGTTGGTGGTCTCGTAATAGTGAAAACCGAAGCTCATGATCAAAGTGGTCATGGCCAAACCCAGGTACGAGGGGAAGAAGCCCGTTATGGCCAGTCCGAAACCCAGTCCCAGGATCGAAAGGGCGGAAAGTCTGTGTTCGCGGATCACGAGGATGGCATAGATGACCAGCAGGGTCATGAAGCCCGGTATCTCCCTGATAGACTGGATGACGCCAATATGATTGCCGTCCAGACCGCCGACCTCCACGGCAAAATTGTTGAACAGGGTTCGCCAGGCCTGTAGCCCCACGGTGGCGCAGGCTGTGAAGACCATCAGGTAGAGATACATGGGGCTTTTCATTGCGTCTCGCATAGGCCTTGCGAAATAATATATGCCCGAGATTAATACAATAAAAAAAGCATGTTGCCGAAAAACGTAAAGTGTCACTTGACACTTTTTGTTTTTATTGGTTCTATGGCCCTGTCATGCCAACACCTCCCCAAAAAGAGCGACCGACTACCGATAATGGAACGCCTTATTATAAAATGAAAGATCTTGTGGCGGCCACCGGCATACCCAAATCAACAATTTTACTTTATATAAACAAAGGGTTATTACAGCAGCCGTTACGACCGGTTACAAACGTGGCCTATTACCACCCCGATTGTGTGCAGCGCATTGCCTTTATCCGGCGCATTCAATCCAGCCACCGTTTGCCCCTGGCTGCCATTAAAGGCTTGCTGAAAGAGATGGATCGCGGGAAGGACATCAACACGCTGCTGGATCTCCAAACGCTGCTGTTCGCCCGCGAGGGAGAGCAACGTCTCGATGTTGAGGGCCTGGCCTTGGCTACCGGCTTGACCGCAGACCAAATAGAGGCCCTGGTGGCCGTGCGCCTGCTGGTCCCGTTGGAGAAAGGACGATTTGACCGCGAGGATGTGGCCGTTGGCAAGCTTTTGAAAACCGGGCTGCAGTTAGGTTTCAAATTTGAGGAACTCGCATTCTATCCACAACTTGCTGACCAGATCGTGCAAAACGAAATAGAATTGCGCCGTCGCCATACCCAGGATCTGGCGTTTGAAGAGGATGCAGCCCTGACGTTGGAAATGACCCATTTGGCCCGGGGGCTGCGGACCTATATTATTGACCGGGTTATGCAGCGCCGGTTGATAAAACGCCGTCTTAAAGACGACTTTTGACCCAATCTTCATCCTTCGCTGAAGCTATGGCTGATAAACTCTACTGGAAGCCTTGCTTGCCCGGCGTAGCCTGGAAGGCGTAGACGGGACCTTGAGCCAAAATTCGTCTTTAAGACAGCCTTTTGTTTTAAAGGACTTAAAGATAAGGAGAAATCATGAGAGACCCGTTGTTTGAACCCATTAAGATCAACCAGGTGGAAATCAAAAACCGGATATATCTGCCGGCCATGCACCTGGGCATGTGTGTGGATTTTGAAGTGACCGACCAGATCGTCGAATTCTATGCCCGCCGGGCCAAAGGCGGGGCCGGGTTGATCTGTGTGGGCTTTGCCACCGTGGACGAGATGGCGGGCAACAGCCTCAATATCGGTGCGCATAAAGACGACCATATCCCGGGCTTGACGAGACTGGCGCGCGGCATCAAGGACAATGGATCCCTGGCCTGTGTACAGCTGAACCACGCGGGACGCTACAATTTTTCTTTTTTCCTGGAAGGCAAACAGCCGGTGGCCCCTTCGCCGATTGCGTCTAATTTTACCCGGGAAGTACCGCGTGAACTTTCCGTCGCGGATATCCAGTCCATCATCGCCAATTACGCGGCTGCGGCTGCCCGGGTTAAATCCGCCGGATTTGACGCTATCGATATTCTGGCCGGGACCGGTTATCTGATCAGCCAGTTTTTCTCGCCGCTCACCAACGAACGCCAAGACGAATACGGCGGCAGCCTGGATAATCGCATGCGTTTCGGTTTGGAGGTCATGCAGGCTGTCCGCAAGGCCGTAGGTCCCGCTTTTCCCCTGATCATGCGGATGAATGGGAACGATTTTATGCCGGGTGGTCAGGGCCGGGATGAATTGCAGCAGGTTGCCGCCGCTTTTGTGGAAAAGGGTTCCGTGGACGCATTTTGCATCAATGTCGGCTGGCATGAAGCCCGGGTTCCCCAAATCGTCACCAGCGTCCCCCGGGGCGTGTTCGCCTATATGTCCCGCGGTATCAAGGAGAAAGTCTCCGTGCCGGTGATCGCCAGCCACCGCATCAATGATCCGGACGTGGCCCGGGAGCTGGTCGCCGATGATCTGTGCGACATGGTCGCCATGGGGCGCAGCCTCATTGCCGACCCGGATCTGCCCGTTAAAGCCCGAGCCGGGCGGGAGCGGGAGATTGTGCATTGCATCGCCTGCGCCCAGGGCTGTTTTGACAACCTGTTCAAGCTCAAGCACGTGGAATGCATGTGCAACCCCGAAGCGGGCTACGAAACCCAAGGTATGTGCCAGGCGGCCGCAAAGCCCGGCCATATTCTCGTCGTCGGGGGCGGAGCCGCCGGTATGAGTGCTGCCCTGGCCGCTTATCGCCGGGGCCACCAGGTGACCCTATGCGAAGCGGGGGACAAACTTGGCGGGCAGCTCTACCTGGCGGCAGCACCTCCCGGTAGGGCGGAATTCTCACAGCTGGCCCGGGATTTGGCCATCCAGATGAGTCTTACGGAGATCGATGTCCGGCTCAAATGTACGGTGGATGAAAGCCTGATTGAGCAGATGAAACCCAATGCGGCAATTCTGGCCACCGGGGCCAAACCGCTCACGCCCCCGATTCCCGGCGTGGAGCTGGCCCACGTGGTCCAGGCCTGGGATGTCCTGAACAGCAGTGTCTATACCGGCAAACGCGTAGTGATCATCGGCGGTGGGGCTGTGGGGGTTGAAGTCGCCCTGTTCCTGGCCGAAAAGGGTACCTTGTCGGCCGATGCCGTTAAATTTCTGCTGGTCAACCAGGCCGAAGATCCGGAAAGCATCTTCGAACTGGCCACCCGCGGCACCCGTGATATTGTAGTATTGGAAATGATCAACAAGATCGGCAAGGATATCGGTAAATCGACCCGCTGGGGCATGCTCCAGGAATTGAAACGCGTAGGGGTAAAAACCAATATCGAGACCAAGGCCCTCGAAATTACGGCAGAGGGTGTCAAGGTAACCACGGAGCAGGGCGAAGAGATGCTTCCGGCGGATACAGTGGTCCTGGCGGCCGGTTCCGTCGCCTACAATCCCCTTGAGGAAATTCTGTCAAAAGCGGGCATGGATTATAAAGTGGTGGGAGATGCCGGCCAGGTCGGCCTGGCCTTCGATGCGGTGCATCAAGGTTTTCGCGCTGGCTGCGAAATATGACAGACTGTCAATATTAATAAATTCAATCAACAAATTAAGAAGGCCCGACCGAATCGGTCGGGCCTTTTACGTTTAAGTGAGAGTTTATTTAACTACCCAAAAGAACTTTAGGCAGCCATGTCACTGCTTCGGGCCAGAAACAGATGGCCAGCAGACCCAGCAGCTGGATGATCACAAAAGGTACAATGCCTTTGTAGATATCCATGGTTTGCACCTGGGGTGGGCAGACGCCCTTGAGATAAAACAGGGAGAACCCAAACGGGGGTGTCAAAAAGGATGTTTGCAGGTTGACGGCGATGAGGACTGCCAGCCACAGGGGGTCGACGCCCATGGCCACCATGATGGGTGCCAATACCGGTACGTGGATAAACGTGATCTCGATGAAATCAAGAAAAAAACCGGCGATGAATATGATCATCATGACGATGAACAGGATGCCCCATTTCCCGAAGGGCAGCGCATGGATCAGGTTCCGAACCAGGGTATCTCCGTCCAAGCCGCGGAACACGAGCCCTAAAGTGGTGGCCCCGACGAGAATGATAAATACCATGCAGGTGAGGTTGGTCGTCGTTTTCATGACCTCCTGCACGATCTTGAGACTGAATTTCTTATGCATGATGGTCAGAATCGTCGCACCCACCGCGCCCACCGAAGCGGCTTCCGTTGGGGACGCTATGCCGGCGAAAATGGACCCCAGCACACAGACCATCAGCGTGAGCGGTGGGATCAGGGCCTTGGAAACCCGGGTGATGAGTTCTTTGCGTGAGATCAGATCGAGCTCTTCCTTGGGTATGGGCGGGGCCCACTGGGGTTTGATCTGGGCGACAATCAGGATATAGAGCATGTATAGACCGACCAGGATCAGGCCGGGAATGACCGCGCCCACAAACAAGTCGCCCACCGAGATATTCATGATATCCCCGAGCAGGACCAGTACGATGCTGGGCGGGATAATTTGCCCTAAGGTACCCGAGGCTGCCACGGTGCCGGTGGTCAGGGACTTGTTGTAGTTTCGTTTCAGCATGGTAGGTACGGATAACAGGCCCATGGTGACCACAGTAGCGCCAACGATGCCGGTCGAAGCGCCCATGAGGGCCCCCACGAAGACAACGGATACAGCCAGTCCGCCTTTGATTTTGGCAAACACCAGGCTCATGGTTTCCAGCAGTTCTTCGGCCAGGCCCGACTTTTCCAACATCACCCCCATGTAGATGAACAGCGGCACCGCCATGAGGGTAAAATTGGTCATGGTCCCCCAGATTCGCAGGGGCAGCAGTCCGAAGAACTCCGGACCGAAATTGAAGTAACCGAAAAACATCGCCACGCCGCCGATGGTAAACGCTACCGGGTAACCCAGCAGCAACAGGGCGAAAACGAAGGAGAACATGATCAGCGGCATGTATTCGTGGATCAGCTCCATCTATTCGGGACCTCCTTCATCTATGCCCACCGCAACCAGGAAATTTTTAAACATTTCCGATGTGCCCTGTAGGATGAGGAGGACAAAGCCAATAGGGATCATGGCCTTGAGGATGTAGCGTCCCGGGAGACCGCCCGGATCCGGGGACATCTCGCGAACCGCCCAGGAGTTGGCAATGAAATTCTGGGTGGAATAGATGACGATTAAAGCAAAGGGAATGAGAAAAAAAATGGAGCCCAGAAAGTTGATCCAGGCCTTGGTTCTGGCACTCAACCGGGTATAAATAATGTCGACGCGGACATGGGCGCCATTTTTGAGCGCATAGGCGGCCCCGATCAGAAAGACTACCGCAAACAGGTGCCATTCCAATTCCTGGATGGCCACATTGCCCTTTTTAAAGGCATAGCGCATGACGGTGTCGTAAAAGACAACCAGGACCATCAGGGTGGTCAGCCAGGACACAAAGATACCAATGTATTCGTTGAGTCCATCGATCAATTTGATGTATAACCTCAATATTTTCATTTAGTTGTTCTCCAGCGTCTATTTGCGGAACAATAGCTGGTTTTCTTAGCGTTTACTGCACCAAAAGGCAAGTCCAATTCTCGGGCCTGTTTTCAGGTTGACATCCCATGGTGAAATGTAATAAAAATTTCGACCAGTTCGGCTTCATTCGCTGCACCCCGCCCTGGCTCCATTATTATCGTGATAACCCACCGCCTGCAGGGGCAGCAATAGCTGAAACGGATGAGTCTTGTTCAGAGAATGACGGCCCTACAGCAGGTAACGTGTGCGCTGTAAGCCGCACCGACTGATGCTTCTCGTTTTGCGGGATGGATTCTATTTACAATTCAACAGGAGGAGGATTCATGAAAAGACGCGAGTTTATCAAGAAAGTTGGGGTTGGCGCAGCCGCAGTTGGTGCTGGTGCCGCCGCAACGGCCGGACTGACCGGCTGCGGTAAGCAGGATGACAGCGCTGAAGTCAAGATGCTTAAAAAAGAGATCGCCGACCTGAAAGCCATGGCTCCTGCGCCTAAGGAAGAGAAAAAATACAAGTGGAAAATGGTCACCACCTGGCCGCCGCATTTCCCCATGCTGGGCGAGGGTGCCGACAATATGGCCAAGTGGGTGAATGAAATGAGTAACGGCCGCCTGGAGATTACGGTCTACGGCGGTGGCGAACTGGTTCCGCCCCTGGGCGTTTTTGACGCTGTCAGCCAGGGCACGGTGGAAATGGGCCACGGCGCGGCATATTACTGGGCGGGTAAAGCCCCGGCCACCCAGTTTTTCGCTGCGGTTCCCTTCGGCTTCAATGCCCAATCCATGAACGCCTGGATCTATTCCGGCGGTGGTATGGAACTGTGGGAAGAAGTATACGGCAAATTCGACCTGAAGCCCCTGCTGGCCGGCAACACCGGTGTCCAGATGGGCGGTTGGTTCAACAAGGAAATCAAAACCATCAATGACCTAAAAGGCCTGAAAATGAGAATTCCGGGTCTGGGCGGCAAGGTCCTGGCCAAGGCCGGCGGCAATGCTATTCTGGTGGCCGGCGGTGAAATCTACACCAACCTGGACCGCGGTGTTATCGATGCCACCGAATGGGTCGGCCCCTTCCATGATTTGAAGATGGGTTTCTACAAAGCGGCCAAGTACTACTACTATCCGGGATGGCATGAGCCGGGAACAGCCCTGGAAGCCATGGTCAATAAAAAGGCCTGGGACACGCTGCCGGCAGATCTGCAGGCCATCGTGGAAGCCGCGGCTTATCGTTCAAACCTGTGGATGCTGTCCGAGTTTGAAGCCAAGAACAACGCAGCCCTGCAGACCCTGATCAACGAGCACAAAGTCCAACTGCGGCAGTTCCCCGAGCCGGTCCTTAAGGCCCTGAAGAAAATGGCCAAGGAGGTTCTCGAGGAAGTGGCTGCCAGCGATCCCATGAGCCGGAAAGTCTATGACTCATTCCTCAAGTTCCAGTCCAATATTTACTCCTGGAATGCGCTGACCGAGGAACCGTACCAGACGTTCAAGAAACTTTAGAAGCTAACCGGTTCCAATCCTAATAAAAGAGCAGGGGGAACACCCCCTGCTCTTTTTTTAGAAGCGGCTTTAAAGCCGCTTCTGTTTTTAAATTATTAAAAGGAAAAGGATTCAGACTTTTAGCTAGCAGTAGTCCATGCATTGTGTTCTTGCCACTTTTTCGCGTAAAACGGCCTGCCGTGGGCCGGATAAAATCGTCGCACCCCCTCTCTCACAAGGTTTTCAATACTTGCTTTCATTTTGACGGTGCTATCACCGAAGGGTGAACGGTAGCGCTGCCGGCCCAGCCAGGGCATATTCACGGCAAGATCCCCCACAAACGCATTCCCTGCAGCTGTCAATATCGATAACGATCCTTCCGTATGTCCTGGTGTGGGAATAATACGGGCATCGAAGCCGTATTTCTTCAGATCCTTAGGTTCGGATATCAACAAATCCGCCCCCATCGGATCAAAAGCGCAGACCCTTGATGTTAACTCCGGGCAACGATCCGTCATCCATTTTAGCAGGCGAGCTGGTAAGATAGTGCCGGGCGGAATAACCACCTGGCCGGATGCCAGCAAATCGGCCTCCCGGGGGTGCACGGCCACCTTGCAGCCACAACCATTTTTTACAGCCCGCATTGTGCCAACATGATCAAAATGGACGTGGGTGATGACCGCCAGCCGGATTTGGCGCCGCTGGACACCGATCTTGGCAAGGCACCTGAAAAACCGGTTGCTCCAGACCCGGTGCCCACCGTCGATCAACAGATAGCCATTGCGTCCGGGAACCACGAATGTGCGGGTATTTCCCAGCAGAATTGTATGAATCCTTTCGGCCGTCATGGCTCTGATATTACCTGATTTTCATGATATTTCAAGCAGGGTTGACAAATGGGAAATCGCACTAATTTTATACCCAAAAATTACCAAACCCTTAAATACTTTGTCAGGAGAAGAAACAAAGATGACCCCCAAAAAAGAGACCCACGAATTTAAAACCGAGGTTCAGCAGCTTCTGAAACTGATCGTCAACTCCCTCTATTCCAACCAGGAAATTTTCCTGCGGGAATTGATCTCCAATGCATCCGATGCCATCGATCGCCTGAAGTTCAAGGCCCAGATCGAACCGGATATCATGGACGACGATACCGATTTCCGGATCAAGCTCACAGCGGACGGCATTAAACAGACCTTTGAAATTGAGGATAATGGCATCGGCATGACCTACGAGGAGGTCATGGAAAACATCGGGACGATCGCCCAGAGTGGTACGGCGGCGTTCATGGAAGCCCTTGAAAAAGCCAACAGCGACACCCTCGCACCGGAACTGATCGGCCAGTTCGGCGTTGGGTTTTACAGCGCGTTCATTGTCGCCGATAAAATTACCATTCTCACCAAAGCGGCCGGGAGCGACAAAGCCGTCCGTTGGGAATCCTTTGGAGACGGCACCTATACCATTGAAGAGACCGACAAGGAAACTCGGGGTACGACCATCACCCTGGAATTGAAAAAACGTGGGGATGATGATCCCGATTTTACCGATGAATGGGTGATCCGCAACATCGTCAAGCAGCACTCTGATTTTGTAAGCTATCCGATCGTTATGGATGTGGAACGCGACGAGCCTATTCCGGATAATGAACAATTAAAGGACAAGGACGGCAAGACGGTCGGCGAGACCACCCGGAAGGTTATCAAGGAAGAGACGCTCAATTCCATGAAAGCCATCTGGACCCGTGGCAAAGATGACGTAACTGAAAAAGAGCACGAGGAATTTTACCGGCACATCAGCCACGACTGGAACCCACCGTTGACAAATCTGCACAAGAAGTTCGAGGGGACCACCGAATACACGGCTTTACTGTATATCCCTTCCAAGGCGCCCTTCGACCTGTTCAACCCGGAGGCCAAGCACGGCATCCACCTTTACTGCAAGCGGGTATTCATCATGGACGACTGTGAAGACCTCATGCCCGAGTACCTGCGGTTCGTGAAGGGTGTGGTGGATGCCCCGGATCTGAATCTCAACGTGAGCCGCGAAATTCTCCAGCAGGACCGCCTGGTGAAGAATATCCGCCGGAACCTGGTGAAAAAGCTGTTTGAGCTTTTCAACAACCTGGAAAAAGAAGAGTACGAGAAGTTCTACGAGGAGTTCGGCGCCGTATTAAAAATCGGCATTCACACCGATTTTGAAAACAAGGACAAAATTGCCGAGCTGGCCCGTTTTAAAACAACCAAGTCCGACGGCCAATGGGTCTCCCTGAAAGAGTATGTGGAAAACATGCCGGAAGACCAGAAAGATATCTACTACATCACCGGCGACAACATGACCGCCCTACTCAACAGCCCGCTGCTTGAGCAGCTTAAAGCCAAAGACTACGAGGTACTGCTCATGTCCGACCCGGTGGATGAATGGGTGGCTCAATCCTTGACCGAGTTCGACGGAAAATCCCTCAAAAGCGCCGAAAAGGGGGACCTGGGGTTGGATGAGGTCGATGAGGGCCAGAAAGACAAGTATGAAGGTCTTTTCAAACAGATCAGGGTAATCCTGGAAGAGAAAATCAAGGAGGTCAAACCCTCCACCCGCCTGACGGATTCGGTTGCCTGTCTTTCCGGAGAAGACCACGACATGAGTGCCTACATGGAAAAAATCCTCAAGGCATCCGGCCAGCAGACCCCTGACACCAAGCGTGTGCTCGAGCTGAACATGGAACACCCGGTGATGGACAAGATCAACGGGATATTCGAAAAAGATGCCGCCGACCCGGTACTCAAGGATTACGCCGGCCTGCTGCTTGATCTGGCAACCATCAGTGAAGGCGGCAAGATCGAGGACCCGGCCAATTTTACCAAACGGGTGGGGGAATTGATGGCAGACGCCATCGCCTAAAGGCTTCCTTAAAAAAGTCTTTTGGCCCAATCTCGACGTTGGACATAAGGATCAGCACGGAGTGAAGCTTTAGCGCTATCCTCGAAATACTGTCAGTATTCCTCCGGTTTAATCCGTATGTCCGCCTTGACCTTAAACCCGATTGAAGGCTAAAAAACCACTTCTAGCTATTTGAAAAATAGATAAAACTGAAAAGCGGCCCTGCTCATGCAGGTGCCGCTTTTTTATTTTTTTGATATTCCAAATTAAAATTCAACTTTCGGGTTTCAGCCTAAATCGGGATCGCTATCGGGATCGGGATCGAAATCGGGTGTGGAAACGTCATGCGGGTTTCGATTTCGATAGCGATTTCGATCCCGATCCTGATATTCGTGCTTCGAATTTTGTCTTTTCTGCATTTTTTTCACCTCCCAACCCATAACCGTCCTTACAAGACCGGGCAGCAGGCGATTGGTGTAATAGGTGAACTAGCCTTGGAAGCCAAGGTTTGCCTGTCCCCATCCTCTTTCTGAAATGCTGGATAAATCAGCGCCCCATGTCCGTGTGCACATTATGGGTTGCCAAAAAAAGGAAAGCTGAACATAGTTAAGGTAGCATCCCAGGCCAGACAGTGGGTACCAAACCTTAAACGTTATGGGGGGATACATGACCGCAGCCAACGGACCGTTGGCCGTTCGCAGCGCCCTGGCGGTCATTCGCAAGACACCGGATTTGTCCTATGCCCGGGCCCTGGATCTTGAATATGACAAAGCGGTGGACCTGATCACCGCCGGGGAATGCGTGCATGGCATCACGGTCTTCATGTCCCGGAAAAAGCCGGAGTTTCCAGAACCTTGACGCTTAAAACCATAATCATCATACTTGCCCTCGCGTATCTTGTGTTTCCGCGGGACCTGCTGCCGGACTGGCTGGTTGGGTTCGGCTGGATAGATGACATCGTCGTCCTCTATCTGCTCTGGCGATTTTTTCTCAGGGGTGCCGTTGCCGGACGGAACGGCAAAGAGGGTGAATACCACGGAGAGCGCCATTCGCAAAGCCAGGCCGGCCAGGTTCAACCCAAAAGTCCCTACGACATCCTGGAGATCGAACCGGGAGCTTCCAAAGATGAGATCCATAAAGCCTATCGAGCCCTGGCAAACAAATACCACCCTGACAAAATTGCCCACCTGGGCACGGAATTTCAGAAGCTGGCTGAAGAAAAATTCAAAGAAATTCAGGCTGCTTATGATTTCTTAACAAAGCGAGGTTGATCTAAGCTTTTTAACAAGCCTTAATGGAGGTTTAAGCTCGTTAGGTCAGATCGAAAGGCAAGGCTTTCCGGCGGGACGATAAAATCGCCATGCACGATTTTCCATACGATTTATCAGGGGGCACTTGATACCTGTTGCCCGGGTCCGGAACCATTACACTGTGGCGATGAGGATACCCGATTCAGTGGGGCCCTGGAACGGCAGCCGTTCGATATTTTGAGCACCCGCTTTTTTTAGCATCGCTTCCAACTGAGCCTGGGAATATGACTGACCTGCTTCGGTTCCCTGCAGCATGTTGAGTGCAAACAGAGCCGGAAAAAGGGGGGCGTCCATACTGTTTTCCAGGATAAATTCGTGGATCATGATCAATCCGCCGGGTTCCAAAACGGAAATAGTCTTGTTGATGATTTCCTGACAATCTTCCGGAGATTCCTGGTGCAGGATGTGTGACAACCAGGCCGCGTCATATCGGCCTGGTATATCATCGGTGAGATAACTGCCCGATTCAAAGGTTATACGATCGGCAAGGTTGAAGCGCGCCACCGTCTCTTCCGCGAACGGCCGGGTGGTGGGCAAGTCGAATATGGCCGCCGAAAGCTGCGGATTGGCGAGGCAAAAATGGATGGCGTAGGTGCCGGGTCCGCCGCCTAGATCCAGAAGTTTCGTTTTCCCCCCCAAATCGATATCATTGGCCACGGTTGGGGCAATTCCCATTGCAATGTTGAACATGCCCATGAGGAAACTCTCCCGCCTTTCTTCATCGGACGATTCGGAATCTTTTGTTATCGGTCGACCGGTTTTAACGGCCATATCCAATTGGGCCCAGGACGGGACCAGGTGGCGGTGGTGCATGATCATATAGCCGATGTAATGATCCGAATATTTTGATAGAAACGTGTTTGCTGCCGGCGTATTGGAAAAATGTTCCCCCTCTTTGTCGAGCAGCCCCATGGCAACCAGGGCGTTAAGCAGCATGGCCACCGCCCGGGGATCCCCATCAATTGCCGCCGCAACATCACCTGCCGTACGGTGATCAGCGCCTAACACCGTAAATACCTTGAGCTTTACAGCCGCATGCAGGGTACAGGTCTTCCAGTAATATCCGGAAATCTCGAAAAGGTCACCGGGATTCAGTGGCGCTGAGTCCATGACGGTTCCTCCAGTTGATTTCAGCGAGTTGGGGTGGATAAACTAGAACCCATCTCAAATAAGTCTTCATGTCGGACGTCTTGTGCGGCGTAGCCTCGGCGAAGACGTAAGCTCACAGAGCGAATACAGGATGTTAAACCAAAATCCGATTTTTGGGATAGGTTTTAGAGCGCGGGCGCCTATCGGCTGGCTTACTCGGAATCAACCGATTCATCGCTGTCGGCCTCTTCCGGCTGGGGTTGCTCAACTTTCAGGCTGCTCCAGGGACTGATTTTGATCCAGTCTCTACGGCGGTCTTTCTCCTGGTCGCGGCGTTCGCCTTTGGCATTGGTGCGCCGTTCAACCCCGCCTTCAAGAAAGTAGTCGATATTATAGGCCTTACGGCGGTCCTGGCCGGACCTGCGATCAAAAAAGGCACGCTTTTTTTTAGGGTTTTTGTTGTCCATTTTCAAGGACCTCCGGCACGTTGAAAGATAGGCCTTAGCGGTAGAGGTATACCCACATAATGAGCAATTGCATAATTAATGTCAAGTTAGAGCGCAAACAAGCTAAGGGTGGGAACATAAGTGACGACGGCCAGCAGCAACAGCAGCAGGATCAGCCAGGGAACCGAGGCCCGGTAGAGTGCGGTCACCGGTTTTTCGAATTTGAGACTGGCAATGAACAAATTGATCCCCACCGGTGGGGTAGAATAACCGATTTCCAGGTTGACCAGGAAAATGATGCACAGGTGGATGGGATCAATACCATAGGTCAATGCTACCGGGACCATGATGGGTACTACGATGACGATAGCCGAGAAAATATCCATCATACAGCCGACCACCAGGAGAAAGAGATTCAAGCCTGCCAGGAATAGATATCGGTTTTCGGTAAGCGAGGTCAGAAATTCCAGAATCTTATCCGGGATCTGTTCATCGACCAGATATCCCGTAAGGCCGAGGGCGGCACCGAGAATGATGATGATGGCACCGGACAAAATGGCACTCTCAATGACGACTTTGGGCAATTGGCGGAGAAACGATACCTCCTTAAGGATAAAACATTCCACCATCAATACGTATAACAGCACCAGCGCGGAAACTTCCGCGATGGTGACAAATCCGCCGTAAACACCGCCTAGAATGATAAGTAGAATCGGCCAGTCCCACATGCCTTCCAGGAAAGCCTGCTTTACCCGGGTGAATGAAACCGGTGTGCGTGGACTGGCGGCCGCCGGCGGTTTGCGCCACTCGTGCCAGACGATGTACAGTGCCAGGACCAGGATAATGAAAAGGCCGGGAACCAGCGCGGCCTTGAAAATCAGGCCGATGTCGACCTGGGCCACCACCCCGTAAAGAATGATGGGCAGACTGGGCGGAAAGAGCAGGCCGCGGCTGCCCGAAGTGGTCAGCAGGCCGAGAGAAAATTTTTCACCGTACCCCTTCTCAAGCAATATCGGGTACAAAATACCGCCCAGGGCTACGATGGTTACACCGCTGGCGCCAGTCAGGGCCGTGAACAGGGCACACGAACACAGGGCCGAGATCGCCAGACCGCCCGGCAGCCAGCCGGCTACGGCCTGGATGAAATTCATAATGCGGCGCGGTGCGTTGGTTTCCGTCAGCAAACATCCGGTAAAGGTAAAGAGCGGCAGGGCCACCAGGACCGGCATAGACGCCAGCCGGTTTATCTCGATGATGATGGTTTGCAGCGCCATAAAATCGAGGTCGATGGCATATAGGCAGACCATCGAAATTCCGATGATCACGGTAAACAGCGGGGCTTCCAGGAGGGCGAAAAGAATCACGCCGCCGATGGCCAGCGGAAGGTAGCTGTTCATGGCGTCGGCTCTCCGGTGGCGGGTTCCGGATCAGGGGGAAGCGTTTCGGTATTGCCTGGTGTGATTGCCAAAAGCTGCGTAAAGAATCTGAAAAAGGCGATGGTGAAAAATAACGGGAACACAACGGCCAGCCAACCCCGGGCACCGAAGATAGCCACTTCGTTGGTCACGAATTCGAGAGACCCGTATCCTAATATTGCCATGATGGCCATGCCGAAAAGACCGCATACCCGGCCGGCCGGGACGGCCAGGCGGGGTGGACAAAAACGCAACACCAGCTCGATACGGATGTGGCGGTTTTCCCGCAGGGCCAGCGTAGACCCGATCAAGGCCAGCCAGAGGACCAGCGCGGGCCCCATTTCCAGCAGGTATTGAAAGGAAACCTGGAACAGATTCCGGGCTACGATATTGATGGCAATGGAAGCCACCAGGGCAAAGAACAGGGTTACGGCAATGGCTTTTTCAATCGCAGCCAGCCAGGCATCAACTTGTTTTAGTATGAGCATTGATATTTAGAGGTATTTAATTTTTCAAATATAATTAGGATTCAAAGGGTCAAGGGGTCGAGGGGCCAAGTGAGAAAACCTTTCAACCTTTACGGGCGCTGCCGTCCAAATTAATCGGCAGCATTTATGGCTCTGTCTGAAAATCGCCGGAACGAAACGCTTGCTTCAAATCATATACCCAGAGAACACCATCCACTGTGATTGATTTCCGCCTTTCACTTGGCCCCTTGAACCCTCGGCCCCTTGAACCCTTGTTTATTCCTGCCCAGCCCGGAAATCCTTCAAAATACCATTCACCTGATCGAACAGTTCCTGGGAATAGAGAGATGGTATATTCTTGGCGTAGGTTTTGCGGGCATTCTCCTGAAAGAGCGCAATTTGGTCCTCAGTGGGGGTATCCACCTGTATCCCGGCCTTGGTCAACTCGACCAGGGCTTCCTTGTTTTCCTGACGGGTCAGGTTCACCAGCTTGGTGCAGTATTTCAGGGAGAGGTCTCTGAGTCGGGCCTGATTCTCTGTGGAAAGCCGCCGAAACATACGCTTGCTGATCAGCAGGGCACCGGTGGAATTGACCATGGGGTAGTCCAGAATATGCTCGACCCGGGTTGTCCATTGAAAGGCCACGGCGGCCAGGGGCGGAGAATAAAAGCTGTCGATCATGCCGGTTTCCAAACCGGTGTTGACATCGGCCAGGTGAAGCGGGTAGGTGCGGATCCCAAATGTTTTCAAGAAAGTTTCGGCAACCGGATCTCCCTTCCAAGCCCACATTTTAACCGATTTGAGGGCTTGCGGCCCCTGCAGGGACTTTTTGGAGTAAAAATAGACAAAGCCGGCTTCGGCGAATCCGAGCAAAACATACCCTTTTTTTTCAAACGCCATGGCAAACTGATCAAAAAGCTTTGCTTTGACGTGATCTATCTCAGCATAATCTTTGAAGAGCAGGGGGGCTTCCAGAATTCTAACCTCTGGCAGAATGACTCCCATGCCAACGCCCGAAAACCCGGAGGCGTGGATCCGGTTGGCCCGCATCTGGCGCAGGACATCCAATTCGTCGCCCTTCACACCGCCTGGATATATTCTTAGCTTCACTTCTTTATTGGTTTTCTTTTTTAACTCAGCCGCCATTTCCCGAATCGTGTTGTTCCAGGTGCTGCCGTCCGGTGTCACCAGGGCAACCTTGATAGTGGTTGCGCGGGCCAGGGCAGAGGTTGACCAGGCCAGGGTCAGGATGATGATTACCAGGGTTAAACTGAGTCTTTTCAGGTTTTTCATTGCGATTCCTTAAATTGCAGGAGCTTTGCGCTAATCAAAAAATTCATCTACGGCATCTATATACGCTGTAGCCCGAGCGGCCGCGACGGCATTCAGCATAAGCAGTTCGGGTACTTTGTCTTGGGATGCGACCACCTTTTTCAGCTTTTCAAGAAAAGCCTCCCGTTCGCCAGCCTGATACAGGTAAAAACGGGCGTAGTAGAGGTCTCCCAGGAACAATTCGTTGCCGGCAATGGCCTGGGCCGCCTGGTAGTGTTTTTTTGCTTTGTCCTGGCTACCCCCCATCATGGGCGATCGACTGCCGTACCAGACCATGAAAAAAAGGTGGGCCCCGCCGTGGTAGTACGTCGCGTCCAATTCGATGACGCGCTGCATGGCCTTTACCGCCAGGTGAGCCTGGGCCAGCGCCCGAACGGAGTTTTTATTGAGGTTAACATGGGCCCCCAGGTTGAACCCATACCAGAACAGGGCCGGAACGTCCCCGATCTGCATCCCCACGATGCTTTCTGCTGATAGATCCTTGTCTCTGAGTCTTTGGCTGATGCCGGGGTATTTCAACTCCAGGGCACGCAAAGCATATGCGGCGCCCTTTTGATAATAGCGATTCGCTGTAGCCCGCAGAACGGTTGGATCCGGCCCGGTTTCCGCTTCATCGTCCGCCAGGCCCGCCACTTCCATTTCAGTTTCCGGGAAAGCAAAGGCGTAACTTCCGTAGAGCCGGGCCAGCAGGACATGCATATTGTAATTGTTCGGTTGATTCACCAGCAGGGCTTCTAGCAGCTTGATATTGCCCGGAAACGCCGCTTTTAGCATCACCATGTCATCATCGGCCTCAAAGGCCGCCATGCCGGTATCCACCATGGATGCAATCTGATCGACGGCCACATGCTTGGCTGAGCAGCCGCTGAGCGTGCCAACCATAATCACAAACAAAAAGCCGGTCGTAAAGCCTTTCAGTTGTTCGCCGATGCCTGACATGCTTATTTTCTCCATGCGCTGTTGAAATGGCCGCTGGTGTCATTTATTTAACAAGATCAAAGACTAACAAAAAGCCGGTATATTGATCAACTCATATTTTATTACCCTTACCCGACAGGGACAAAATCAGGGTAAGATTTGACTACACCCCATACGTGTGAAATATTTCATAGAAGCTATCTAAAAAATATCTTTTGGCCCAATTTCGGCGTTGGGCGCTCGGTTCCAATCCTCGAAATACTATTTGTATTCCTCCGTTTGGCACCTCGCGGCCGCCTTGATCTTGAGCCAAAATATTATTTTTTAGATGGCCTCTAAGAGTCTTTAGGGAGCATAAGCAAACCGGCATTGGGAGGCGCATCATGAATAAATGGTTGGGATTGAAAGGCCTGGCGGTTGGACTGGGCGTTATCGTTCTAATAGCGATTATTGCGCTGTTCATGATTGACGGTATTATTGAAACGAATGTTGAAAAGTACGGTACGCAAGCCGTTGGGGCCCGGGTCGAGCTGGCCGAGGCGGACCTTTCCCTTCTACCATTCGGCGTAACCCTGTCCGGACTAGAAGTGACCAATCCGGACAGTCCCATGGAAAACGCGGTGCAGGCCGCTACCATCAAATTTAACCTGGATGTGATGCCGCTTTTAGAGAAAAGGGTCATCATCGATGACATGACCATGGATCGGGTGCAATTTAACACACCGCGCCAAACATCCGGGGCCGTTCCGGGTCTGACCCTAACAGCCGAAGATAAAGCCAAGGAAAAAGCAGCCAGCGGCTGTGGCGATGTTGCCATGCCGGCCCTGGAACTGTCGGATGTGAGCAGTATCCTGAGCAGCGAGAAGCTTCAATCCCTGGACGCGGTAAAAGCCGTCCAGGCGGATATCGCCGCGCAGCAGACCGCCTGGAAAAACAAGTTGGGTGGGCTGCCGGACCAGAAAAAGCTGGAATCCTACAAGGCCCGTTTTGAAAAGCTGACCGGCGGCGGTGGCCAGTTGGGCGGATTTCTGACAGCGGCCGGCGACATTCAGAATATCCAAAAAGACATTCAACGTGATCTGGACGCCTTGAAGAACGCCCAGAATAACCTCAACAATGAGATTGCCGCCCTGAATCGCAAGATCGATCGGCTGGCCGCCAACCCAATAGCGGATGTCAATAGATTGGCCAACAAGTATGCCCTATCCCCGAAAAGCCTCGGTAACATGAGCCGGGTTCTGATGGGCGACCAGATGTGTCAGTGGGTGCAGAAAGTTCTCGGTTGGTACGATCGTTACCAGAAACCTGGTTCAGACAAGCAGGCTCCCGATTCAAAAAGTGAGAAAGCCGCCGGTGATATACCGTTTGTCCTGGTCCGCAAGGCCGAAGCCAGCGTGGTATTAAAATCAGGAACCATCAAAGGTGTGTTCAAAGACATTACCACGATGCCGCAGCAACTTGGCCGGCCCACGACGTTTGAGCTTGCCGGGCAGCAACTGGATGGACTTGACCTGATTAAAATACTGGGCAGTCTGGATCATACGAATCCCGCCCAGTCCATCAATACCTTAAAGGGCGTCGTGCAGGGATACCTGCTCGAAAACTTCAAGCTCCCGGCAGATACCGGTGTGCCGATTGTGATCAAAAAAGCCATCGCCGATCTGGAAATCGACTCAAGCCTGAAAGGGAAGGACCTGGCGGCTCTCATCACCGCCGCCCTCAAGCAGACCAGCTTATCCGTGGATACCTCCGCCCAGGCCAGCCCGCTGGTCAAAGCCCTGGGCAGCGCCCTTGAAGATCTTTCCACATTAAGTGCAAATGCCGACGTAAGCGGGACGTTGGAAAACTATATTGTGACGGTTAAGTCCGACGTTGACAGAATTCTCAAATCCGCCATGGGAAAAGTGGTTAACCAGCAAACCGCAGCTTTGAAAAAACAATTGAAGACCCAGATATCCGCCCAGTTGCAGGGGCCGGCCGGTGAGGCCAAGGGCGCCCTGGGCGGATTCGGTGATATCCAGGGTGAGTTGGAGAAACGTTTGAATTTTGGCGGGAATGTATTGGGTGATCTCAAGCTTCCTTTTTAGCTGTTGATATCGTTCTTTTATCTGTCATCCCGGCGAAAGCCGGGATCCAGGTTTTTGCCTTCTTTAGCTTTGTTACTTTTCTTTCGCGTGAAAGAAAAGTAACCAAAAGAAAAGGCCCATAAGACGCGGCCCTGCGGGCTGTCCTGCGCTTCTCGGAAAGGGCGCGCTCAGCACAACTCGCTGCGCTCAGAAACGCACTTCGCTCCTCCGCCCTTTCCTGCGATGCTCGGCGCGTCTTAAAGGGGTGATAACCACACCAAAGGCTGTTCTAAAACAAAAACGTTCAACTTTCTAACTGGTATATATCATGACTAAAAAAGTGCTGGTACCGATTGCCGAGGGTACCGAAGAAATAGAGGCGGTCTGCATTATCGATGTCCTGCGCCGCGCTGGGGCCGAGGTTGTGGTGGCTTCCGTGGGCGAAAAAGAGGTTACCTGCTCCCGGGGAGTCAAGATCGTGGCGGATAAATTGTTGGGTGACTGCAAAGCTGACGCATTTGATATGATTGCTTTGCCCGGTGGTATCCCCGGAGCCGAGAACCTGAGGGATTCCGATGATCTGACCGAACTTTTAAAACAACAGGATGGTGCCGGTGGCTTCTTTGGAGCCATTTGCGCTGCCCCGGCGGTCGTTCTCCAGACTCATGGGCTGCTTGAAAACCGCCAGGCCACCACGCATCCTGGTTTTGCCGATCAACTCACACCCAACGCATCCATCGAAAGCCGGGTCGTGGTCGATGGGAACTGTATTACCAGCAGGGGGCCGGGCACCGCCATTGAATTTGCGTTGAAGCTGGTGGAGATGCTTTACGGCCCTGAAAAGGCTGCGGAAGTCGGCGAGCCTATGGTTTTGCCTTAGTGTTCGCTACTATGGCCTGCATTCTATTTTATTAGTTGCAAAAACCCGCCAGCATCCCCACCCAACTTCCCCCATCAAGGGGGCGGAGATAAGCTCAAGCGCACTAATTTGATAGATTAAAATATGTGGGCCATGAAATTTTCTCACATTAACTTTCTACTTCTGAAGTTGGGACTGAAGGCTTGGATAAGCGGCAACTCACCTACCCTTCTTTAGGATTACAGCAATTTTAAATGACGGGGCAACTGTGGTAATCTCCCCTCCCTTACGGGAGGGGCCGGCCCGTCTTCGCCTCTGGCTACGCCGTACAAGGGGAGGGTGAAGGCCGCAGCCAATAAAAAGCATTCAATCTTGCAGCTGATAAAAAGGATATTCTCTTGGAATAGAAGAGGCTATCTCAAAAATAGGATTTTGGTTCAAGATTCCATCTTTGCTCTGAGAGCTTACGTCTTCGCCTCAGGCTACGCCGCACAAGTCGCCGAACAAGCAAGGCTCCCAACAGAGTTTATCAGCCATAGCTTCAGCGAAGGCTGAAGGTTGGGCAAATCCGTCGTCGCCTTGTCGCTATGCCGGACAAGAAGGCATTTTTGAGATAGCCTCTGGATTAATCGGGAGAGATCCCTTCCGTCGTAATGCCTTTCACATAAAATTCGGGATCATTGAGAAAACTCAGGAAGATGACGATAAATGCCACGGAAGCTTCCAGCATCAAAGGTTTGTTGTCATAAAGCAGGGCCAGCTTTTCATTGCGGGTCTTGCTGTGCACGGGGCCGAAATAGGTTGAAAAAAGGCCGTCCAGCGTCTGGCCTTCGGCAACGTTGGTGATGGCATCTATGCGCCCTTTATAACAATACTCCATAGCATCGAGCAGGAGGGCACGAGCCTGTTTTATCTCCGTGTGATGATAACCGAGGATGTGCATGAACGTACGCTGGGCCTCTTTGAGGCTAGCCGAGCTGACCGCATCGAAGAAGAGCTGCGACGAGTTGTCGCGCGGGGGTGTATCTTTCTGTCGTATCATGGAGAGCAATACGGCATTTTTGAATAATTGATAGAGTCGTTTGGCCCCATTGAGCGTGGCACTGGGCGGATGGTCGGACTCCGGTTCAAACCCCTTGAAATTCTCCACGAACAAGATTTGGAAGAGGTTCTCGAAGAAATCGATGCCTTCGATGGGGTCGGCGATGTCTATCCGCATGTCAAGCGTGTTGTCCAGTCGGTCGGCCAGCTTTATCTGGATGAGCTCCGGGATGTTTTTGGCCCGGTCGAGCAACCGGCCAATATACTGATAATAGGTTTCACTTTCAAATCGCGTGAGCGCCTGCAGGCGTTCCATCAAGCGCCATTCGTCGTCCTGATCCAGTTTTCCCAGCAGTTCATACAACATGCTTTCCAACTTTTCCCATTCATGGTTTTCGAAATCCAGGGGGCGGATATCTTCCAGGATATCGTGCAGCAGGGCAGACAGGATGTCGACGATGTTGATGTAGCGCGGCGCCTTGGCATAAACCGCCGAAGCGCGCAGTGGATGGAGGACGGCCATGGGGCCCAGGCGCCGGCGTTTATGGCTGTAGGCGCTGAAGAGGTAATTGAGGGCATCCATGACGATGGCCTTGTGTTCTTTGTCCTTGAGGCGGTCAGTGTGCAAAGATTTACCGCCCAGGATGAATCGCAGGACATTGTAGCGGTTCATCGACGCAGCACTCAGGTTGTAATTAAGTGCGGAGGAGAGCCGCAAGAACTCGGTTAGGTCATAGATCGTCATGATTTATTTGAACCGATCAGCGCGCGCATTGCCTGCCGCAGATTGGAGCGCAGTGGAAATAACGCTACCGGTGCCGCAGGGTTAGCGTGCGAATCTAAATTGGATAAATGCCTTACGGGAGACGATTCCCGGCAGCTCGCTGCGGGGAGCGTTCAATTGCCCTTTGCGTGTTACATTTATGATATGTCCCAAACCCCCGAATTGTCAAATAAAGTCTTATGGGTTGGCGTTTTGGCCACCGGGATGCATTGACAGGCCGGACCTGGGGTCTTAAATACAGTGATTCGTTCGCATCCTGAAGGGGTTGGGTGGCCTGGAGCATGATAAAAAAACAGCCATACGGAAATACACCGAAAGAACAGCACCTCGCCAGTGCCAGGGATCGGATCCACCAGTTCGTCCTGGCAGGGGGCCAGGTCCGCGGCGCCATCTTGCACGGAACCCGGCTGGTGAATGAAATGCGGGCCAACCACGAACTGGGCATCCTTGAAACCCTGGTGCTCGGCCACGCCTATCTCGGTGCAGGATTGATGACCGCCGGTCTCAAAGGCAGCGACCGGGTAGGATTGAAAATCGAATGTTCCGGCCCCATCCGGGGTCTCGAGGTGGAAGCCAATGCTTTCGGTGAGGTGCGCGGTCACCTGAAACAGGCCCCGATTCCCCTGGACAACCCACCTGAGAGTTTCAATTTGTCTCCCTTTTTCGGGGCCGGGTTTATCCGGGTTACCCGTTTTCTGGAGGATGCCAAACAACCGTTTACCGGCCAGGTCGAGTTGCGCTACGGATCCATCGCCCGGGACCTGGCCTGGTATTATCTGACCTCTGAGCAGATTCCTACGGCATTCAACCTCAGTGTCAAATTCGATGTAGACGGAGAGGTGACCGGTGCGGGCGGGCTTTTTCTGCAGGCGCTACCGCAAGCGGATGAAACAATCCTGGCAGACCTGGAAAGCCTGGTGGCGAACCTGCCTTCTATTGGTGACTGTTTTACGGATGACGTTTCCGCACCGGATCTCGTCAGGGAAGCCTTCGATGGCCACCAGCCGAAATTCCTCGCCGATTACCGGGTGGAATTCATGTGCCACTGCAACCGGGAGAAGATCGAAAACATGCTGATGATGCTGCCGGTGGATGATCTGCAGGATCTTCGTGACAACGGCCCGTTCCCCATGGAAATCAAATGCCACAACTGCAACACAGACTATCTGTTTGATCAAGACGAGTTGGCTACAATTTATGGCCGCCGCTACCCCAACAACTGAGAAGTGGCTTCAAAACCTTCCCTCGGGCCCGGTTGAACCGATCAGCGAGCGCATTTCCGGCAGCACATTGGCGCGCAGCGGAAATCCCGCCTACCGGTGCTGCGGGGTTAGCGAGCGAATCAAAAACTGGATCCCGGCCTTCGCCGGGATGACGGGCATTTAGTAAGACAACTCCTCGACCCCTGAATTATTTAAAGCCAATAACCACTTGGGTCTGAATGCTCCATCTCCCAATACCTGACTCCAGATGCATTTTGCTAAAATTTAAGTTGGTTCAACGCGGCACGGTACAAACCGGTGCAGCGGTGTGCCCAGGCGGTCCCGGTTTGTATTTTTCGTCAGGTAATTGACATTCAGGCCGTAAATAGTGCCGTCATAATTCAGGCCGAACCCATGGGGGATCAGCACCGTTCCTGGGCGGACCTGTTGGGACACCTGGAGTTCCCCCACTTCACTGCCGGCTTCGGTAGTGACTTTTACGTTTTGGCCGTCGACCACACCGATTGCTTCGGCGTCCACCGGATTTACAGCTACCGTACAGGCCCGTTTGCCCTTGTTCCATTCCTGGCCACGGATCAAGGTGTTGATGTTATATCGCCTGTGACGGCCGGCATTTAAGATCAAGGGGAATTCATCCGGAAGTTTCAGGCCATGGGCTTCGCTGGCCGCATCTAAACTTTGGGCATCTTCTTCAAGCTCAGGGACAAAAACTTCGATTTTACCGGACGGCGTTTTAAGGGCCTTGAAATTTTCTGCCGGGTCCGCTTCGCCAATCCAGATTCCTTCCGGGGTATCCAGCAGCGTCTGAAAAATGCGATCGCCCTGATCCATACCGGGCTCAAACCCGATCCTATCGGCATTTTTGCGAAACGCTTTGGGAGCGGTCATCAGAACCCCCCAGAGACCGGCCAGGGCGGCACTGTCCCACTCTTTGCCAATCGTTTTGGACAGAACAAATGGCATGGCGGCCAGGGATTCGGGGACGGTTGCGGCCCATTCCATGAGTTTGGCCCCAAAGGTAAAACGGTCTTCTTTGGCAGCGGCATGAACCGTTTCCGTAATGTCCGGGATAAGCCCCAGTTTATCCGCCACAAGGGTAAATATCTGGGATGCTTCCAGACATTTTTCCGGTGGGGAAACAATTGGCCGTCGCATCTGGAAAAAGACCTTGGGGAACGTCCAGGGGAAAAAGGTCCCATCCCAGGATTCGTAATATGTCCGGCAGGGGAGCACATAATGGGCCAGACGGGCGGTCTCGCTCAGAACGATGTCGTTGACCACCAGCAGGTCCAGGCTGGCAAATGCTTTTTCATAAGCCGTGGTGTCCGGGTATGAGCGTAGTGGGTTGCATGCGCTGACATAAACTGCCCGCAGACGTTCGGGGTGGTCATTCAAGATCTCTTCCGGCATGACAGCCGGGGGAAAGGACCCGGCCGCGGCCGGCGGCATGTCGGTGATGACTGTTTTCCAGGTATTAGGATTACGTTCATCCGCATGATACCCCATGGGCACAACCATCCCGGGAATGACATTGCCGCCGGGCACACAAAAAATACCACAAATCGCACCCAGAATATTCAGCATATAGGAATTAAAAATGCTGTTGCGGCCCATGTAAATTCCAAGATCCGGATGCAGACACCATTTCCGGGTGGTCATCAAGCGGCATAACGCCAGCACCTGATTATAGTCGAGTTGGCAAACCGCCAGCGCCGCTTTAGCGTCAAAGTTTTCAAACCAGGGTCGGATAATATCCCAACCGTCGACATGTTCGGCAATGTAGGCCTTATTTTCCCATTGATTTTCAACAATCATGGAAATCATGGCTTTGATTAAAAGGGCATCCGTACCGGGCCGGACAGGCAGGTGGATGTCGGCAATGGCGGCGGTTTCACTTCTTCGCGGGTCAATGATGACCAGTCGCTTTTCTGGATCTTTCGAAAAGGCTTTGAGCACTTGCGGTGCCCGGGGCATCTGGTGGCTTTCCATACCGTTCCAGCCCCAGCCAACCAGCATTTGCGTATGATGCTCATCCGGAACGGCCACATTATACTGTTTGCCCAGCATGCGTCCGAACAGCCACCAGGAGCTCGCAAACTCCTGGCCGGCGGAGCTGTAAAAGTACAGGGAACCCATGGCCTTCAGGATGGACAATCCGAACGCCCCCTCAAAATGCCCACCCTGGGCACTGGCACCCATGTAGGCCAGGCAGCGCGGACCGTGGTCGGCTACCAGGGCCTTCATTTTAGTTGCAATTTCGTCAATGGCCTGTTCCCAGGATATGGGTTCGAATTTCTCCCCCACCCGCCTTAACGGCTCGGTGATGCGGTCTTTAGGATACTGGTGATAGATGACGTTCAAGCCTTTGCGGCAGGCGTAGCCCTGGCTGCGCGGGTTGGATTTATCCGGTTTCACTTTCACCATCAGGTCGTTTTCAACCAGAATTTCCAGGCCACAGTTTTGCGCACATAACACACAACCGGTTTTTTTCCACTCGCCCATGGTTACCTCCTTATTAATATTATCCATTCAATACCGATTTTCTGGAAATGGCAAGTGGCGTAAATGACATAAAACGAGCCAAAAAGGACAAAAAGGTGAAACGCATTTCAGGTGTGAATTATGAAATCGGTTTTCCTGCAGACGCGCTGTCTGAATCAAGCAGGCCATGCGGGGCCACTATCAAAAAAACGACTCACCACATCTGTGTAGTGATCTGTTTTACGGGTCTTTTGGATTTGCTTCAGCACCTTGGGCCCATTTTCAAAGGACCGGGAAAGATAGAGCCAGAAACCCTTCATTTTGTCTCCCAGGTGAGAGGGTCCCGACAGCACCTGGGCATATGCTGCGAACAGGCGATCGTGAAAGCGGCGGATAATTTCTAATTTTTCATGGGCAGGCACAACCTTGCCATTTATAGCGGCAGCTAAAAAAGGGTCGGCCAGGGCGCCCCTGCCGAGCATCCAGCGATCCACGGATGTAAACCGATCCGCCAGGCTTCTATAATCAGCAACCGTGTTGATATCCCCGTTGTAGACAACCGGGTTTTGGGAACGTTGAAGGCAGTCACTGAAAACCTCCAGATCCGGCTGACCAGCGTACATCTGGGTGCCGGTGCGGGGATGAATAATCAATTCTGTCAGGGGGTAGCGGTTGAACACGGGCATGAGCGCTTCCATTTCTTCAGCGTCGAAACGGCCGATCCGGGTCTTGACGCTTAAACGCACCGGGACTGCGGAAAGTACGTGATCAAGGATGCGGTCGATTTTCTCCGGGTGCGGCAACAGCCCGGACCCCCTGGTTTTCTTGGCCACCCGGGGGAACGGACAGCCCAGATTCCAATTGACCGCATCGTATCCCAGATCGCGGAGGCGGCCGGCCAATTTGGCAAACCCTTTAGCGTCGTTGCTCAGCACCTGGGGTATAAGCGGCCACCCGTGATTGTTTTCCGGCAGGAGGTCTTTCAGGTGGGCGTTCGGATACTTGCGGCCCTGGATGGTGACCACGAACGGGGCCATGGCGGCGTCAAAACCCGTAAAATAGGCCGCGGCCGCATTGCGATAAGGCGCTTCAGTGAAACCTTTTAGGGGGGCCAGGGTTAGAAACATAAAACATCGTGTTAGGTTTTAAGTGTTAAGTTTTAAGACTTTTTTAAGACCTGCATTTCATGTTGGAGGCTCATCCTGCCGCGATTGCCAGGATTACCCGAATCCCCTGCCGCGCCAGGATGCGATCCCACAAATTAGTCCCTGATCGTGATGTCAGGGGCCTGGTAGTTCCGTGTTCTGCATTGTTTTAATCTTAACACCTAACACTTAAGGGTACCTCTAATAATTGCTAATTTGAGGCATTCGTTTAATTCACAATGATTTTGTTGTTAATAACCAAATCTTATATTGATCGCAGGTGGTTTCGAAAGTGGTCTTGCACCCTTCA
>Ga0056121_1000039_pt1:0-65000 | contig 73669 bp, 56 predicted proteins | sample WorMetHEROISLAND_FD_83872 | JGI IMG/M metagenome (GOLD analysis project Ga0056121, IMG submission 83872) | Marine gutless worms symbiont microbial communities from Max Planck institute for Marine Microbiology, Germany - Olavius sp. 1 HERON ISLAND ...
GGGTAGCGGGGGCTTGGGGGGGACTTTGATCGGTGTGTTGTTAATCGTGGTTATTAACAATGGATCGAACCTTCTCAATATCCCGACGTTTTGGGGGCAGGTTGTAAAGGGTGTGATTATTGCCGCGGCTCTGCTGCTAAATCGAGCTTCGGCTTCAAATGAATGAAGAAATCATCCGTGGGGTGATTTAGAGCTATAAAAGGAGAGGTACAAAATGAAGAAGTTTTTTATCTTAGTATTTGCGTTCACCCTGGCTGCGGGCGCTTTATCTGCGGTAGGTGACCCGGAATCTGGGGAGGCTGTCTATGGTTTATCGATTTCAACCCTGAATAATCCTTTCTTCGTTACTCTGAAGGAAGGAGCTGAGGCAAAGGCTGCCGAGCTTGGTGTGAAGCTGGTTATTGTGGATTCCCAGGATGATCCGGCAAAAGAGGCCGTGAATATGGAAGATCTCATCCAGCAGGGGGTTGATGCAATCCTTGTGAATCCAACCGATTCCGATGCCATAGTGCCCAGCATAATAAAGGCCAATGCCGCCGAAATCCCCGTCTTAACCATAGATCGCGGCGCTTCGGGAGGTGAAATAGCTGCTCATATAGCCTCGGACAATGTTGCAGGAGGGAGGATGGCCGCTGAATTTCTTGTGGAAGCCATCGGCGGCTCCGGAAATGTTGTCGAATTGGAGGGTATTGCGGGCACATCGGCCGCCCGAGATCGCGGCGAGGGGTTTAATGCCGTTGTCGGGGAGGCTTCCGGTGTAGTAGTTGTGGCTCGTCAAACCGCGAATTTCAATCGTGCCGAGGGCCTAAACGTATTTGAAAACATACTCCAGGCCCAACCGGAGATAGATGGTGTTTTTGCGCACAATGATGAGATGATTCTTGGGGCCATCGAAGCCGCAAAGGCGTCCGGAAGAACAGACATCGTTTTTGTTGGGTTCGATGCGATAGACGATGCCATGGCTGCTGTTCAAGATGGCTCATTGGCCGCAACCGTTGCCCAACAGCCTTATATGATTGGCTCCCTGGGAGTTGAGACAGCATACAAGTATTTGGAGGGAGAATCGGTTTCATCCAGCATTCCCGTTGATTTGGCCCTAATTAAATAGCCCTAAACTCCCCGCTGCTGTCTATGGCGAACATGGCCTCTGTCACATTAAGAGGCATCAGCAAGAATTTCCCCGGAGTCCGAGCCTTGGAGAATATTGATCTGTCCTTTTGGTCCGGGGAGATTCATGCCGTGGTTGGAGAAAACGGAGCGGGGAAGTCCACCCTTATGAAAATACTCTCCGGGGATTACAGCAAGGATGGGGGTGAGATCCGGTTATTCGGACAAGTGACGGAATTGGGCTCACCGCGGCGGGCGCGGCAGGCGGGTGTTGGTATGATTTACCAGGAGCTGACCCTTCTCCCAAATCGCAGTATCGCGGAGAACATCATGTTGGGAAGGGAGCCCGGTTCGGGGCTGGTGAACCGGAAGTTGATGATTCGGATTGCCCGGGACAGCCTAAGACAACTCGGGTTGGATATTAATCCTGTGGTGATGGTTTCCTCCCTGCCCATTGCTATCCGTCAGATGGTGGAAATTGCTAAAGCGCTATCCTTAAATGCCAAGATTCTCATTCTTGATGAGCCGACATCGTCGCTCACTGAAACCGAAACCCGAATTTTGGTCAATATGATAAAAAGCCTTCGTGAACGGGGTATGACACTGATTTACATATCTCACCGATTGGAAGAGGTCTTTGAAGTCGCCGACCGAATCACTGTGCTTCGGGATGGGCAGTTGATTGCAACCAGAACAATCGATGAAACCAATCCCGGTGAAGTTGTCAAAATGATGGTTGGACGTGAATTGGGAGATATGTACAGTAGAAATGCCACTCCAAAAGATGCTGTTCTGATGGAAGTTGACAAATTGAATGGAAGAGGTTTTCGAGATTGCTCCCTGGTTTTACATCGGGGTGAGATACTGGGCATCTACGGATTAGTGGGAGCCGGCCGGACCGAATTCGCTCGCGGTCTGTTTGGCTTGGACCCGGTGATTTCGGGGACTGTGAAAATCGAAAGGAGGCGGATTGAGCGCCTGAGCATTCGAGCGGCCGTTTCCCGGGGCTTGGTTTACGTTCCGGAGGATCGCAAGATTCAGGGCCTTTTCCTTGATCTTTCCGTGCGGAAGAATCTTACAATCAATACGCTAGGTTTATTTAGCAATTGGGGTTTGCTGAATTTTAGGCGGCTGGCCAGGGAGGCATTGAGATTGATCGAGCATCTGAGAATCCGCCCGCCGGGGCCGCTTAAGCTAACACGGAATCTAAGCGGCGGGAATCAGCAGAAGGTGGTTATTGCGAAGTGGCTGTCCGTGGAGCCCAGGATTATGGTTCTCGACGAGCCGACTCGCGGCATTGATGTGGGATCAAAGGCGGAAATTTATGCCCTAATCGATAGATTGGCCGCTAAGGGAGTGGGAATAATCATTATCTCTTCCGAGTTACCGGAGGTTTTGGGCATTAGCGACAGAATTCTGGTGATGAAAACCGGAGAGCTGGTTGGTGAATACTCGCGTGATGATGCCGCCCAGGATAAAATCATGCACCTTGCGGCAGGAGCAAAATCATGAATCTTGGAAAATCGGGCAGCCGTATCTTTTTTCAGCGCCATAGCGCCCTTTTGATACTGATTGGGCTCTACCTGGTGCTGGGCGTGATCTCACCGCGTTTTTTTCGGCCAAAAAACCTAATCAGCATTATTTCTCAATCCTCTATTACAGCTATAGTTGCCCTGGGCTTATCCCTGCCCATTCTCACGGGGGGTATTGATCTTTCTGTTGGCTCTACGGCAGCCCTGACCGGAGCAATTTCGGCAGGATTGATTACCAGATCCGGCTGGCCGGTTTTTCCGGCTATAGGCATTACCCTGTTGATTGGCGTTGGAATTGGCGCCCTTGTTGGCTTGCTGGTTGTCCTGGGCAGGCTTCCTCCCTTTGTGGCCTCGCTTTCCCTGATGGCGGTAGGTAGAGGGCTCACCCTTGTTTACACTGAGGGAAAACCGATATCAGGATTGCCGGATAACTATCTCGCATTGGGCTCCGGATATCTGGGTCCGGTTTCCAACTTGATAATTTTTTTGCTGGTGCTGGCATTTGCAGCGCATGTGCTGCTAAGCAGAACTCGGTATGGGCATCACATCTATGCTATTGGGGGCAGCGCCGATGTCGCTCGTTTGGCCGGAATACCTGTCGGCAGAATCACGGTTTCGGCTTATACCCTAAGCGGCGCTGCTGCCGCGCTTTCCGGCGTGCTGCTAACTGCCAGATTGTGGTCGGCCCAACCGACTGCCGGAATTGGATTGGAGCTTGAGGCTATTGCCGCGGTTGTTATCGGCGGCAATTCATTGATGGGCGGTTATGGTAAGGCCTCCGGGCCGGTGATAGGGGCCCTGATTATGGGTGGAATTGGCAATGGGTTGAATCGGCTCAGAATCTCATCTTATGTCCAACAGGTTGTTAGGGGATTGGTTCTTATCATTGCTGTGATGGTGGATTTCCGCTCTCGTCGAAGCGGCGTTTCCGCAGCTTAAGAAGGAGCCTTGGATGACCACAATCCACAATGCCGGGTCACTCAATATCGATGATGTTTTCCAGGTAGTTCATATAGTACGGGGGGGGGAGACCATTCCAAGTCAGAACCTGGATCGCTTTGCCGGCGGAAAGGGTTTAAATCAGTCGATAGCCCTGGCCCGAGCCGGAGCGAGAGTACGGCACATCGGGCACATAGGCAAAGATGGAGTGTTCCTTCGCGATGTTCTGGAGGCCAATGGCGCCGATATATCGGGGGTGGAAGTTGATAGGCTGCCCACTGGACATGCAATTATCCAAGTTGCCGCTGATGGTGAGAATGCTATCATCCTATATAGCGGGGCCAATCGAAATTGGAGTGAAGAAGATGTCCAGCGAATAAAAAACAATACTCGGCCCAAGGATATCCTTCTTCTTCAGAATGAAATCAACATGATTCCCGAATTGATCAGGGCAGCCCATGAGGCGGGGCTGCTTATCGCCATGAATCCCGCGCCGATGGGGCCCGAGGTTAAAGGCTATCCCCTCGAATATCTTTCCTGGCTTGTGGTAAACGAGATTGAGGGCAGAGAATTGGCGGGGATGAACATTGAGAAGCAGGGGGGAGATGACACCGAAGAGGCAGTGATAAGAGAATTGCGCCGGCGTTATCCCAAGGCGGTGATAGTGATGACGCTTGGCAAAAGAGGAGCCATCAGAATGGATGATGATGGCTTGATTCGTTCGTTCTTTCCGGATGTCGGCCCGATAGTGGATACCACGGGGGCCGGAGATAGTTTCATAGGCTACTTATTGGCCGGGGAAATTTCCGGTTTGAGCGGGGGGGAATGCTTGCGCAGAGCCTGCGCCGCTGGGGCCCTCTCGGTAACCCGCAAGGGTGCGGCAATCAGCATACCAAGGCGGGCGGAGATTGATGCCTTATTTTGAGATTCAGCGCCAAACTAAAGAGCCATCTCAGAAACTGCGCGCGTGCAGGCTCGGCGCTGCTTTTTTAGGTTGTTTGGGCAAAAAGGCGGGATAATGAGGCCCCTATGTATATCTGATAATCATCAATTGGAGCGAGAAGGGTATTTGATTGGCGCCGATAAAGGCTTGCATCTCACTAATTATGTTGGTTGCCACTTCCCTAGGGCTCTTGCCTCCCGACTGTTTTAAGGCCAAGGCCAGTCGTTTGAGACCCAGCGCCTCCCCTGAAGCCGATGTCAATTCAAGTATCTTCGGGGCGTAGATTAACACTATGTCGCCATGATACATCGGCAGATCCAGGGTTTTCAGATTGCTTGTTTTGAATATACCGCTCCCAATGGCCGGATTCCTGATGGCCTGCTCTGATGTTTTTATCGAGAGAACCTTGTTGCCCGCCTTCCGTTTCAGCAGCAGCGCCGGCCAAGTTATCGGGAGCAGTGACATGTAGCCCTCTTCAAATTGTCCGACTATCCCAGCCATTTGTTGATCGGAGGCCTTCGCGGCGCCGATTACTCTTCGATTAACCCTGCTTATTATGTTCGGAATGCTCTTAGTGGACTTAAAGCAGCGTGTCAGCTCGCTTCGAACAACGAATGAAAAGATTAGTGAGTTAAGGTTTTCAACGCCGGAATCCATAAGAGAGAAGCCGATAAGGCGGCTGTCTCCGGAAAGGTAAAAATCATGGAACCCACTAACGGGATAGTTGGCGCCCTGCCAGACCGAAAGAAGCTGCCATTTTGGATCCCAGGGCACGGATTCCGGGAAAAGTGTCGATCTGATACATCGAGCCAGCATCTCGTTTGCCGGCAGCTTTGAATTGAGATTTATTTTACTTGCCTTTTCAAGCAGGGATTTTTGCCTATTGCTCTCAATGATTTGATACTGTCTTCTAATGCGAAATCTGGATGATATGGAATTTCTACCCTGCCATATGACGATTAGCAAGGAGTTCAGAGTGGATAGGGGGAGCCCGTAAAGAAGGAAGGCCTGATATATCCTTTCAGGCGATGATTGCAAAAAAAGGGAAATCAGTGATGGAAACCCGGCTATCAGGAAGGTTAGCAATGAACTTGTTTTTCCCATGTACTGTCTCCCACTGCAGGCCAACCAGGTTGCCAAGGCGGCTGCTTCGGATATCAGGGCATAAACCGGAAGAGGGTTGAAATCAAAATACGGGTGAAATTTCTCCGGTACAAAGGGGAATTCCAGCTGAGGTATGATTAACCACAGAGAGATTGCAGTTGCAACGATAAGGTCCATCACACTGATGATGTGACTTTCCCGTGTTCCGAAGGATATTCCAAACTTACGCCAAGAGCTAATCGCATATGGGAGAGCCGCGGTAGTAATTATGGAAATTGCTCCCCAGAACACATGGCCGGAAATATTCGGAATAAGTGTGAGGATCGGTGCGGTGTAAACTATGGCTATAAGCAGACCGTAGGCAGCAAGTGAATTGCTCGGACGAATTCTGCCGCTGGTGTATGTTGCAATGCCTCCAGCAAATAGCAGTAGGCCGAAGAGAACAGCAAATATCGGAATACCAAGCCGTACCAGAATTGAGCGGAGTTGGCGTTGAGAGAGCTCCTCCCATTCGCCTACAAGTGGGGGAGTGGGTATCTCGGCATGTTCCCCGCGCAGATATACTTTCATCAAGATAGTCTTGGCATCATTTATGTCTTCTTCCGGCAGCGGGATGAGCATTGGTATCGGCAGTGATGGCGCCCCCCGGAGAGGGTTCGGGCCTCCGGAGGCAAGCAATGCGCTGTCAATCCATAGGAACCAGGCAGAGCTTGTTCCAAAAACAAGCAAGGCGTTGTCTTCGATCGTAAGTTCAATGTCATTCTTAAACCAAAACCATCCATCACCAGCGAACTCACGGAAGTCAGCGGTCTCATCCAGCTGCTGAAAATTCAGAAGGGTGGATGACTCGGGGCTGGCCGATGCGGAGGACGGTGCGAATTCCCACGTTGAGCACCACGAATAAGCGCTGATGAATAATAGAAGTAATGCGGTTATGGAATGCATATTGCTAATTTTACCGATATTTAATAACCTTAGATATATACGCAAATCCACAGGCTCACTTCGGTTTTTGTGCATAGCGCAGTCGATTACCATGTTTTGTGGTATGCTCAAGGGAGGCTGTTAAGCTAGCTTTGCTTAACGGAGGCTAAATTGTTGATTCGCGATGGGTTCACAGAGTGAAGCCGCTGGAAACGAACGGAAAAGATTTTTGACACAAGCGCCAATCGCCTTGTTTCTACAATCGGGGATTGCTTCTATATAATGACATTCAAAGATTTCGGATTTGACGAAAGAATCCAACGAGGCATTGACGAGGCCGGTTTTGAAAGGGCCACGCCGGTACAGGAGCAGTGTTTCAACCTGCTAATCAAAAACCACAGGGATGTATATGCCCAATCTCAAACGGGCACTGGTAAAACAGCTGCCTTCCTCCTTGCTATCTTTCAGCTTCTTCTGACTGAGGAGGAGGGTGGAAAGGCTCTCACAGTTGTTCCCACCAGAGAATTGGCCGTCCAGATTGAGCGCGATGGAAAAACACTGTCCAAATACCTCAATCTCAATATTGGGTCGGTATATGGCGGAGTGGGATATGCTGCACAGGAGAAGATGCTCGCAGGTGGAGTGGACATACTCGTCGGAACTCCGGGGCGCATCCTTGATTTCAGCAAGCGGCGTAAAATTGACTTAAAGGCCTTCAGGTTTCTTGTGGTAGATGAGGCCGATAGGCTCTTCGATATGGGGTTCTTTCCGGATTTGAGACGGATTATCAATAGGATGAGGCCCTTTAGCGAGCGTTATACCCTGCTATTTAGCGCGACACTCAATACAAGGGTGGCGAATTTGACTTGGGAATACATGAATAATCCTGGTGAAGTGCTAATTGAACCGGAGAAACTTACAGTCGATACAGTAACCCAGGAGCTTTATCACGTCGGAAAGGGCGAAAAAATGAAGCTGCTTTTAGGCATACTTAGACGTGATGACCCTGAAAACGGCATTATATTCACAAACACCCGCCATAGCGCTTGGGAAGTCGCAAAACGATTAGAAGTAAATAATCATTCAGTCGTCTATCTTGTTGGTGACTTACCGCAGCCCAAGCGTCTCAGAATTGTTGATGAAGTCAAAAGGGGACGCCATAAATACTTGGTGGCCACCGATGTCGCGGCTCGTGGTTTGCACATTGATGATCTGGAAATGGTGGTTAACTACGATGTTCCTCTGGAGCCGGAAAGCTATATTCATCGGATTGGCAGAACAGCTCGTGCGGGCCGCAAAGGCAAGACGCTTACCATGGCCTGTGAAGAGTATGTCTATGGGCTTGCCCCGATAGAAAAATTACTTGGGCATAAAATTCCTGTAAACTGGGTTGAGGAGGATTTAATTGCCGAGGATAAGAGCGAAGGAATGGTCTTTCCCTTTGGCTCCAGATTTGAGAAAGCGGCTCGGCGTGGGAGCGGTGGCGAGCTCAAGGGGGGATTGCGAACGCGGCAGGGCGGACGGGATGACGCCTATAATCGCGATAGGGTGAGGCGCACACGGCGAAATAAGCGAAAGACATCCGATGAGAAGCCTGTCGATCCGATATCGCAAAGACCTTCGCCCAAGCCCTTTGCGAAAAATAGAAGGGCGCTAAGTCCCAGAGTCGCCAAGATACAGTCGGCAATCTCCTCGGTAGTGGGAGCCAAGAGCGGTAATCGGATACGGAGCACAGCCGTACAATCACTTCCTGCCAAGGATGGAGACGATAAGAGCCTAGACAGAAAATCCGCCGCGAGCAGAAAAAATATTCCCCAGGAAACGATGACAGCAATGCGTATGAGCTCGAAAAGCAGCGTGGATGAGAGGTTGGCCTTCTACCGAGAAAAATATGGAGAAGATTTCAGACTAGAAGAAGCGGAGGGTAATTCATCGGCCGCTTCGGGTAATTCCCGAAAAACGAATTGGGGGAAAACACCAGGCGGGGGCTCGAAAAAAAGAGAAGCAAGGAAACTAACTTCCGTAAATCAAAAGAAGGGAATATTTGCCGGGCTGTTCAAGAAAGGATAGCCCAGGTTTTTAGCCCCCTACAGCCACTGCTGCCGCTCGCGCTAAGTCCCGCGGATAGGGAGCCAAGTCTTCCCGACGGGTATAGTCATCCAAAAAACATAGCCCATACATGGCAAAAAAGTGTAGATTTGCGTAATCTACACTTCAGGAGGGATGTATGCCTAGGATAGGAATTTTTTTGGCAGATGGGTTTGAAGAAGTTGAGGCGATAACCCCATTTGACTACCTCAAGCGTGCCGGTGTTGATGTAACGCTAATAGGAGTAAACACAGAGGATCCCATTGGCTCGCACGGGCTTAAGGTATCTGTTGATGAGCTCGCTGAGGAAGTGCAGCCCTTACCCGATGGAGTTGTATTACCGGGAGGAATGCCCGGCGCGGCGAATCTTGCGGCATCGGCAGAAGTGGCTCATATAACCCGTGAGGTGATGAGGGCTAAGGGGCTTGTAGCTTCAATTTGCGCGGCGCCGGCGCTAGCGCTTGGTTCTTTTGGCATTCTGAGCGGTAGAAGATTTACCTGTTTCCCAGGGATGGAAAGGCAGGTTTCCGATGGGCTATTCCAGAGCGGGAGGGTGGTAGTGGATGGAAATCTCATCACCAGCCGGGCAGCCGGCACGGCCGGAGAATTCTCCATTGAAATAATTCGATACCTGCTGGGGGACATAGAGGCAAATGAAGTAGTGAAATCAGTATTGCTTCATCTGCATGATGGATAAACCCCATTGTGGATACATGGCGCTCAGAGGACTTGGGGGTTACGGATTTTTTTCTTGTTTCGATACCGTATTCTTATGCTCATACCGATAGACGTCAATATGTAGAAGACAAAGACGGCGAACAGGCCAAGCCCCCGCAGCCATATTACCAAGGCAAAACCCATTGCCGTGAATGAATAGCGCCATATATTTGCCGCTAAATCATATTTTTTCAGTTTGAGTGAAAACATTGGCAGCGGGGCCATCATCAAAAACGAGTTTACGGCAATCAGAGCAATAATAAAAATTGGATGCAGCAGTATGGCGCCTACTCTTTCGAACCCCGGATTTGCATGGATCAGTGCAAGGGCGACATATGAAAAGGCGTTTGTCGGAACAGGCATACCTCTGAAGTGCGTTCCTCGCTGCTGTCTCGCGTTGAATTTGGCCAAGCGTATGGCAGACACGAGTGGGATTAGAAGCGGCAGCAGGTAGGTTAGCGGAAGCAAGAAATAGGGCCATTGGCAGTTAATAGCGCCTGTTTTGAGCAGCCCGGCGGCGATGGCTCCGGGGGCGATACTGAAACTCACCAAGTCGGCAAGAACGTCGAGCTGCTTACCCATGTCGGAGTATGCTTCTAGTGCTTTGGCCGCGTATCCGTCAAGGAAATCGAGCACAGCGCATACCAGAATATATGTGGCTGCCAGTGTATACCTGCCATACCATGCCTCCATGGCGGCCAGAGTGCCGAGCAGCAGATTGATGAGCGTCAGGATATTGGGAAGATAGAGTTTGATGGGCTGAATGATTCTCATTGAGCCAGTATGCCCTTTAGCTCGGGATTGTTTTTGATGTCGGCTGCCAGGGCGGAATCCCTCAGTTTATTCCGATAGCCGCGGCTTTGGAATGTGTACCTGAATGAGCTGTGTATGTCATAGGTCCCCTCAACTAGGGCCTGGGTATCCTCTGTCATTACCAGTTCCTCATCGGTGGGGATTACCAGAATTTTGATGGGAGAATCGTCTGAGGAAATACAGGTTTCGGCATTCTTAGTTCTGGAAATTGCATTTTTCCTCTCATCTATTTTTATTCCTAACTTCTCTAGTCCCTTCAGCGCCCTTAGACGATATGCAGGGTTCAATTCCCCGACACCGGCGGTGAATACCACGGCGTCCACATTTCCAAGAGCCGCATAATACGCTCCGATGTATTTTCGGATGCGGTATGTTTCGAGATTTTGGGCGAGTATGCAGCGTCGATCGCCCCCTTCCACCCCCGCATGCACGTCCCTGCGGTCTATGATTTTCTCAGTTATGCCCAGTACGCCGCTTCTTTTATTCAGAATCGAATCCATGTCCTGAGGGCTGATATTATCCTGTGCCATCATGAACAGTATTATCGCCGGATCAATATCTCCCGATCTGGTTCCCATCATAAGCCCTTCTAGGGGTGTCATCCCCATTGAAGTGTCATAGCTCCTGCCATCCTTTACTGCACATATTGACGAGCCATTACCTATGTGGGCAATTATCAGATTAGACTCTAGGGGGTCCTTTCCGAGCAGTACGGAGGCTCTTTTTGCGGTATAGATATAGCTTGTCCCATGGAAACCGTAGCGCCTAATTCTGTGGTTTTCATACCAATCATAGGGAAGGGCGTACATATAGCTCGCTGCGGGCATGGTTTGATGCCAGGCAGTGTCTATTATGGCGCAGTGCGGGATGTTTGGCAGGATCTTCTGAGCGGCGTCAATGCCGGCAATGTTGGCAGGATTATGCAGCGGGGCCAGATGAGAAATGGCCTCGAACTTAGCGAGAGCGCTGTTGTCGATAATAACCGATTTAGTGAATAAATCCGCGCCATGCACCATCCTGTGGCCAACGGCTCCGATGGAATCGATGTCTTTCAAACAGCCTATATCAGGGTCGATCAGCGTTTTCAGAATCCAGGCGATCGCGTCCCTGTGATTAGGGCAGCTCTTTTCCGATTCACAAACTCTTTGACTTGCCAGTTTGTGTTCCAGCCTCGACACCTTCTCGGTGATTCGCTCCACTGCGCCAACGCCTAGGATGCATTTCTCTTCCCAATCGTACACCTGATATTTAACAGAGGAGCTGCCGCAGTTCAATGTGAGTATTACCATGACATTACCTTCGAGGCTCATCAGTGTGATATCCGGGCGAACCCGCGCGGACTCAAGGGGCTAACCTTTAATTATGGTTGCATGATGTGAGCGATTGAGGCAAGCCGTTGCAGATGAAGCGGCAATCGATAAGTGTCAGTAAGACATTGCATGAAGCTATTGCTATCCGTTTTTCTGCTATTCACGGCATTTCAGCTGCAGGGCGTCGAACGTTTCGAAGTTTCGACTACGATAGACAGTATTCATCGGTGGAGGGGTTTATTTCTGTATTCGGGGAAGAAGATATCTGGTGCGCTCACCTTTAAATTAACAAAAAATAATAATTCAATGTTTATGTTTGGATTTAATACGCATTTTTTTTCTGCGGGACATTTGGAGAATACGGGTTTAGCCGCTGAAGTAAGAAATCCCAAACACAATTCATCCCCGAGGCTTGTGGAGAAGACTCGATATCGGGCCAACTTACGATTGGATTCAAAATCGCGAATTGGCGTTGCCCTGATGCCCCTGGATTCTCGAATAGGCGCTGTTTGGGAGAGGCGGCGGGATGTGGATAAGGGGGTTGTTTGGGGGGTGCCAATTCTAACCGATTCGTGGAATTTCGAAGTCCTCGGGCTAATCGCAATGCTCCGTTCCGCGATTAGTGACAATAGTTGGTATCCGCAAAGACCACAGCGCGCTGAAAGCTCACTTGGCATTATTTCGAGTCGACTCAGATATTCGTTTTCAAAGTCTGATACAGGGGTGACGGCTATCGTTTCCGGAGGTTCAAATCTTCGGCCTGGATACTTACTCAGCTGGTCTATCAATACCTCGGATGGCCCCTGGGGTTTCTTTTCCCGCAGCATTTATTCATCGCCATATTTCCATAACGCGGAAGGAAAAAGACTTGAAATACCGATCGGCGGCAGATTTGGTTTGAAGTTCAAACCCAAGAAGGGATTTCAATTTTCAGTGGGTTATAAGGCAGGTTTGGAGAGATTCTTCCCCAAAACCTGGCGCTTCACCGATGAAGGCAGTGTCGGACTTGGCTGGAATTTTTCCGAGTTGAGGTTTTTTTTGAGCAGCGATTGGGGATATGTCTTTTCAAGAAAATATGAAGAAGGTGTGATTCAACGAATTAAACTAGGGATTGATTGGCATAGAAAACTCTACAGCCTTGGATTAAGCGGCGCTATCGAGCCATACGAAAGGTGGCATGTGAAGCTTGAGGGGAGAATTCCAATAACAGACTTGTGGAAATTGGGAACGTTCATCAAGCTGCGCGAAGCAGCAGGATCCTTGCTGCTGGATTTCAGAATAAGGGGAACCTGGGATATAGCGGATGATCAGCTCATCATAATGGCTCATGTGCGCGACCTTGTACGGGATTGGCATCGGGGACCATCAACCGCGGGTGATTTAGTGATAAGCCTGAGATGGATACGAAGGCTCGACAAAAAAAGTTAGCGTTCCAAGCCGTTATTCCCGGACTTCATCCGATATCTTGGCTGAGCATTTCCACCGCTGGCGCAGATCATCACGATATCCACATTCACTGAAAATACAACTATTTGCATCGATAGTGAGTAAAAGTTGTTTAAGTCGAAAAAGAGACTGATGCCGCGAAAGAGGCGAACGCGATTCATGTTTTTGCGAACTGCCTAGCCTGCAGGTGCATCCTGTCACCAAGGGCATGTTTCCTAGGGCTGTGAAGTTTGCAGCTTTGCCGCCCTATTGCGCCTGGTGGAGCTGAATTTTCCCCGCTTCCATGGGGGCAATACATGTAATGAGGGTGATTTTTCGTTTGATTGTGCAAGCCGGAGCCGTAAATCGTTTAAGAGCAATAATTGATCGTGGCCTAGGCAGATTACATCTGGTTTGATTTCTCGGATCACCCCATAAGTTCGTATAGTTTTGTCTGCCAATACTGCCATGTCCACAAGTCCGGAAGCCTCAAGCTTAGTGATCCTTGTGGTCTCGCTTTGGGCAGGAGGATAGCCCTTTGCATCTTGGACGAACGAATCTCTTGAAACTACTGCCACCAGCCGATTACCGTATAGCGCAGCCTTTTTTAGAAACCACCGATGGCCGGGATGCAGATTGTCGAATGTACCGAACACTAGTACTGTTTTCACGAGTAAAAAAAACCCGCCATGAGTATAAGTAACCTCAGGTAATAAGACCAGCAGCACCCAATTTGAGATATGCGGCGGCAGTTTTTTCGGGATCGCCGCTTTTTTTTAGAGTCTTGCTGTTTTTCTTTCGCACTCAGATTGTGAATACAGTGAGCATAAAACAGAATTTTGAAGAGAAAAACAATCAATTGCTCAGGTTGGCGAGCGGCTGTCAAGAATGAGCACATGAACACCCAATTTTGCTATACTTGAGCTCCATGTATGGAGTTTCTGTTTGTTCCCCGTGTACTTTGTGCTAAGTTGAAGTTATCCTCTTAGCTGTATATAAATACCCGTTCATTGCGTAATCTTGAGGAAAGCAAGGAATATGAATTGAATTGGAGGTCGAAAATGCAAGTGCTAAAGAAAGAGGTAAGGAAGAAAATTGTGAGGGCCGCCAAAGAAGAATTTCAGAGAACAGGTTTCGGAAAGACATCAATGAGAACAATTGCGGCGAAGGCGGAAATGACGGTGGGCAATCTATATCGTTATTACGCGGGGAAGGAAGAATTGTTTGGCGCCATAGTGGATGGAACTGTCATTGAGCTGGAAAAAATGCTGGCAGCTGCTCCCAAGGAGCCGAAATCATTGCTCCTATATCTGTTGAGTAAATTCATGGATATTCAAAAAGAGCATTCTGTTGAATGGTTGATTCTTTTTGGCGGAAACATGGGAACCAAATACGGGGTAATAACGAACAAAATTCATCGAATACTTAAGAGCTCCATAGCCGATGTTCTTCAGAGAAGCGGACGTCCCCCCGAACTAGCCGGACCAATAGCATCGTCGATAATCTTTGGACTAAACAGCATTCTGCAGTCCCGGATGAGCAGCAAGAAAACTTGTGAATTAACCAATGAGTTTCTAGACTATATGATTGTTGGATTCTCAAGCGATACTGTATGAGCAGGTTTGGCGTATTTTCAAGCCATCCGGAACAATTCCAAAGCTGTTTCTTTCAGGGTTAGTCGATCCGCAAAGCGGTAATTATTGCTGTTCGGCCATTGTTGCGGCAGCCTAGAGGTGCGGCTGCTCTTTGTTTGAGCGCCTAATGCCGCCTGTTCAATCCGTCTGCAAACGCTGCTCAATCTGCGCCCGGGATTTGGAACCTCGCAGGTTCGGGGTAGGCTTCCGTTGCGAATTGAAGCTTATAGAGATTGTGGTAAATTCCTTTTTTTCGAACCAGTTCCTCATGAGTGCCCTCTTCAATCAATACCCCATGGCCGAGAACCATAATCCTGTCCACTAGCCTAATAGTCGATAGTCTATGGGCCACAATCAAGGCAGTCCGGTTTTTTAACAGGTATGTCACTCCCTTTTGTAGGAGTATTTCCGTTTCCGTGTCGATATTCGCGGTTGCTTCGTCGAGGATTATTACCCTTGGATTGTGGGCGATAATTCGTGCAAATGCGATAAGCTGGCGTTGGCCGGCCGAAAGATTTACGGCTCCCTCGGAGATTTCCGTATCATAGCCCTTCGGCAGTTTCCTTACGAATTCATCTGCCCTAGAAAGCCGAGCTGCCTCAACAATCCTCTCCCTGCTCATATTCAATCCGAGATCGATGTTGTCGGCTACCGAACCTGCAAAAAGAAATACATCCTGCTGAACCTGCTGAACCATCTGCCGCAGTGAGGAAAGCGAAATACTTCGTATATCCCTTTCATCCATGAGTATTCGCCCCTCTTCGGGATCCCAGAGCCGTGTGATAAGATTTGCTATCGTGGTTTTACCAGCGCCTGTAGCCCCCACCACCGCTACTGTTTGGCCTGCTTGGATTTGAAAGCTCAGTCCCCTTATTACCGGTTCGCCGGGAACATAGGAGAAGTGAACATTCTCAAATTTTATTTGTCCGCCTATTGCCTCAGTCGGGTCACCTTCATCTCTGATGCGATCGACGGTGTCCATCATGTCAAAGATTCTTTCGCCTCCCGCCATGGCCGATTGGAGGATATTGAATTTTTCCGCAATATCCGTGACTGGCCGAAAGAATTTTCTGATTAACTCAATAAATGCGATGAGTATTCCAAGGCTAATTAGATTCCTGCTGTGAAGTCCTGCGAAATACCAGATTATAAGAGCAACAGCGATTGATGCCACAAGATCCACGATTGGACGGAACACTGCCATTATCTTGATTTGCCTGAGCTCCGCGTCGAGTAAATCGTTTCCTCTCTTCAAAAATTCTGTCCGACTGCGGTTCTGCGCGTTGAACAGCTGCACAGTCGACATACCTCCCAGTTTCTCCGAAAGATATGCATTCACGGAACTTACTCTTACCCTAACAAGACGGAAGGCCTCTCTCATATTTTTCTGAAAAACCATGAAGAGTATCAGTATTGGCGCCGAGGCGGCTAAGGCAACTAATGCCAAGTGGCTATCCAATAAGAATAGGACGACAAATACACCTATCATTATCACCCCATCTTTCATAAACGAAATCGTAACATCCGTAAAAAATTCATTGATTGTTTCGACATCGTTGGCGATTCGTGACACAAGACTCCCTACCGGAGTTCTCCCCAAATAATGGAGGGACTGCCGTACCAAGTGTGCAAGGAGCCCCCGGCGAATATCTGCCATTATTCTCTGCCCAATCCAGGATGCCAGATACACCTGGGCGAAACTGAACAAAAAAACTCCCAGGAGCAATAGAAGATATTGAAATGATCTTGATTTCAATCCCTCTATATCATTCGATCGCAGTATGCGCAATTCTGCCGCGGGAAGCTTATTTCTATCGGTAATGCGTATAGCATAGCTTGAGCCCTGAGTTTCGCCGAGGAACAAATGCGGATTTCTTCTTATTATCTCCAGGGCATCGCCATCAGGATTATGGATGAGGTACCAATCATCGGCATCCAGCCAGCCGGCAATCACCGCCGCATTGCGATCCTGCTTACTAAGATTTGAAAGTAACTGAGGGCTTACAAAGAGGCTGCCTGAGATTTCCACTCCATTTCCCCTAAGAGACAGGGCAAGTTTTTTTGTAAGCGCCGAAGTTCCATCACCAGTCTGCGCTTCACGCACATAGCGCATAACAATTCGATTTTCACGGCGCAGGATGTTTTCATCCAGGGTTCTTTTAAGTATCACCGGCAGGTAAAGCTCTGCTCCGGTCGCAATTATCAGGGTAAGCAGCGCTAACGCAAAAACAGGTCTATACGGTTTAAGATAACCAAGCAGGCGTCTCATGGTTTTTGGAGAATAACCGTATTTCACTTCATCTGCCGGGTTACTCATCTCCTTCCCTCTTCGAAATTCTCGAGCCTTTGCAGCTCCGCGATTTGCCGGTAGAAACCATCGGCGATGACTAATTTCTCATGGGCGCCCGAAGCGCTCACTCTTCCATCCTCAAGTACAACACATATATCGCAGTATGATAGAGCCGAAACTCGATGCGATATCATTATGGTTAGCTTATTGCGCCGCATCTCGAAGAGTTTCTTAAGGATTCTTTCCTCTGTATCCGCATCCACGGCCGAGAGCGCATCGTCAAGAACCAGGATTTCCGGGTTGCGAACCAGCGCTCGAGCGATAGCAATCCGCTGCTTCTGACCGCCGGACAGGGTTACGCCCCTTTCACCGATCACGGTCTCCAGTGCATCCGGGAAATAAGAGAGATCCGCGGAAAGCTCCGCTATATCAACCGCCTGCTTAACCATCTCCTCTGTCATATCCGGATTGGCGAAAGCCATGTTATCCCTGATGCTTTCGGAAAACAGGAAAACATCCTGCGGTACAACTCCAAGAACGGACCTCAAACTATGCATCTTGATTTTCCGTATGTCCCGTCCTCCGATGAAAACGCTCCCGGGAGGGGGATCAAGTATCCTTGAAATCAGTTTAATCAGAGTTGTTTTTCCCGAACCTGTCCTGCCAAGTATGCCAACGGAGGAGCCTTGATCCACCGCAAAGCTGATGTCACGCAGCACCGCGCCCCCCTCACCATAGGAAAAACGCAGGGAGCGAAATTCGAGCGATCCTGAGGGTGAATCATCAAGAGCTCCGGGAAAATCTTCGATATCCGGAACCTCATTGAGTATCGCATTAATTCTTTTCATTGAAGCAGCCCCCCGCTGTATCATGTTGATTACCCAACCAGCCCCCATGGCTGGCCAAAGCAGCATCCCAAGATAGGCAAGCGCTGCCAAGAAATCGCCAGGGCTAAGTTGTCTATGGATTATTCCCCGGCCGCCGAAGAAGAGAAGCATTAGAACCGTCAGCCCCGCTACAAAGCCCAGCGCCGGAAAAAGAACACCCCAATACCTAATCAGGGACATGTTCGCATGCCCGTAGTTCGCATTGATTGCGGAAAAAGTCTTGAGCGCGTGCTCCTCTCTTGCGAAGGATTTGAGAACTCGAATACCAGCAAGAGTTTCCCGAACATGCTCACTTATTTTTGCGAAATTTTCTTGAACCCTGAGAAACAAGGAGCCCATAAGCCGCCCAAAGAAAATAGCCATAACAGTAATAAATGGCAGTGGGATTACGATTAGAAAACCAACTTTCCCATATCCGACAAACAATGCGCCTAGGATAACCAGGGTCATGAAGACTCCGTCGACAAAGGCAATCAGAGCCATTCCGGTTGCCATTCTGATGGATCGAACATCGTTTGTCGCCCGAGCCATCAAATCACCCACCTTTTGTTTCTCGTAAAAAGTTTCGGATAGCAGCAGCAGTTTATCGTAAAGAGACTTGCGCAGATCATTCTCAATGTGTCTGGCAGCTCCCAAAACATAGCTCCTCCATCCATAGCGTCCCGCCGCAATCAGAATTGCCAAACCCACAATTGTCAATGTTAGCCTGCCGATGCCCTCTCCACTGCCAGCTGCAATTGAGTCGACAGATCTGCCCATTAGTCTTGGAATAACAATTTGCCCAGCATCGGTTAGCACCAGAAATGAGAGCCCGAGAGCATACATCCATTTATATGAGGTTAGGTAAGGCTTTAGTGTTTTGAATTCTTTTAACAACAAACTGTTCCTTGTTCTGCTTATTTTTGATACTTCGATGGAGCATCAAGATAGGATCAAAAAGCAATGTGGTAAAGTGAGCCTGGCTAAAGGCGCCACCTTAGGAAACCATGTTAGCTGTCTGACAATAGGGCTTAGGCATAAACGAGGTCTTATTTGGCCGCCATGGTTTTACATCAAACATCCACAAGGGTTTGGTTCAGCTAGGTGGGAAGACCCTGCATGGCAAAGCCGTAGACCTTAGGGCTGTAAATTCAGGTTCATAGCCCACCAAAGTTCGGCAGAAAACGCATGCCGGTCTTGTGTCGGAATCAGCAAAGACCAATACGCTTCTATGAGGCGCTAAAAAATGAGCGGCCCTTTTCCAAACTTGCACGAGGCCGCCGCGAAAGATGCGTAACAGGCCTAAATTTTGAGTATTTCCAAGAATTTTGCGGCGTCATGAGCAGGGCTCTATGGCTCTTGAACATAGGGCATTAGGTAGAGGACCTGCTCGCCTTCAAGCCTTGCCAGTATTTTATAGAAATCAATGATATCCGCCAAATCCTGTGGGAGCCTATTCAGAGGCGATTCCTCTTGGATGCCAAGCGCGGCCTTAAGGATGCTCTGCCTGGGGGGCGCGCCAGGATTAATTTCTACTATCTGCGCATTTCCTCTGATATTTGCCAATTCCCTAGCAGCCTCAATTGCCTCGGTTAGACCTCCAAGCTCGTCTACCAGGCCCCTTTCGCGTGCCTGCTTTCCGCTCCAGATTCTGCCCTGGGCCACCTCATCTATGGACTCTTTTTCACTGTTTCTGCCAGTTGCCACCGTCGATACAAAATCATCGTATTCTTCCATTATCAGGCTGGAAATATGAGCCAGTTCGGTCTCGTTTAGAGGACGAAAAAAATTCGGGAAGTCTGCCGATTTCGTCATTGCAACCGTATCCGCGCCGATTTCAAAATGCTCAAGCAGCCCCGAAAGATTGGGCATAATCGAGATTACCCCGATAGATCCGCTAATACTAACGGGTGTGGCGAAAATCTTCGTGCCCGGGGAGCTAATCAGGTATCCTCCGGATGCGGCCATCCCCGCCATGGAAATTACGATCGGCTTCGGCCTGGCGTTTTTTTCGCCGTTTACGCACAGTGCAACTTCGCGGGCTATAAGATTTGATGCCAGAGCGGAGCCGCCTCCTGAATTAACCCTAAGAACTATCGCCCTTACGAGAGGATTCTTACGCGCCGTCCTGATTGCCTCCTTAAGGCTTTCCGCTCCAATACTCCTTCCCCTTATACCCTCACCCTGGTGGATATACCCATTGGCATAGATAATGGCTACTATCGGGCTCAGCGTAGCTTCCCAGTTGCGCCGTGTGGGTATCGATCTATTGGAGGAGACGTGAAAGGAAAGATATTCTCTCCCTATCATCTCTTCAAGCTCATCCGGATACATCTTTGAATCGACAAGTTTTGCCTGCCAAGCCTGGTCTGCGCTCATCCAGAACCCCTTTTCATAGATGTCCTCGAGTTTTTCGTCCAGCTTACCCCGCCGCCCTTCCCTTATCATGCTGTCCATCTCGTACTGAAAAGCCTCATAAACGTATTCCAGGGATTCTCTTTCCGCATCGGTCATTGAAGATTCCGAGAGCGAATTGAGGCTGGCTTTGTACTCATGCGATTGGAAGTTGTAAAATGACACACCATATTTGGCGAGCAGGCTTTTGAAATATAGCCTGGTCCGTGCAAAGCCCTGAACAGAGAGATGGCCGTGAGGATTGATAATAATCTCATCGGCAACTCCGGCCGCTAACGCGTACTGCAGAGGGTCATAGCTGTCGGAATAGAAGTATATTTTCTTGTTCTCCCCTACGCGCCTAATGGCCATTGTAATTTCATGGAGATTTGAAAATGAGGTTTCGAAGTTCTGATTTTTGAACAAAACCGCGTCCACATCGCGCATGGATGATAGTTCGTCCATATGAACAAGGAAGTCGTATATTGGCAGTTTATTATCGCCTATAAGCATTTTTGAAAGCATGGAGGATGAAACTGGCGTGTCCGTAATCACCTGCGCCAAATCGTAAATCATCAGCTTGGGTTTCGCTGTTATCGGCAGCGAAGGCAGCTCCTTTACGGATACGAAAACCTCCGTTGTGGGGTTCTTCCAGGGGGTGTCGCCTGCTACCGGTGTCCCTGCGCCCATTAGAAGATGGCCCCAGGAAAGCTTCACTTCAACAACGAAATTCCCGGAACGGAAATCCCAGTGCCCATTGATATTCAGTCCGTCGATTATTGAGCTGCGCAGCCCGACAGCAGTATTTCGATACGAGGCGCCGCCGGGTGAAACCTCTCCATCGTAAAAAAGAATCAGGCGAGTTGAAAGATATTCCTCAAAGAAGAATGGGTTCAGCCCGGCGCCCAGCCCCAGTGAGAAGGGCTGCCTGGAGGTGAGGGAATTAGCGTTTACTGCGAGGGAAAGCCACCTTGCGGGGCGAAAGAGTGTATGAATATTCCACCCAAAATCCTTACTGCTGTTCCAGCGGAAGCTGGTGCCGGCGTAAATGCCGCGATAAATTCGAGCGCCAAAACCCAGTTCGTGATCACTAATGTAATCCCCATTCCCCGGAGAACTTCGAAAATTGTATGCGAAGGGCCCCCCTACAAAGTGAAAATTATTGAATGTGAATGACTTCTCCCGCCAATATCCGCTAAGGCCCATACCCGAAGCATTGCCCACTCCAATCGCCGCCATGTTCAGTAACGAGGTGTTTTCCACATCTTCCACCGCAATTCCCACATGCGTGTTTTCTAACCAGCCGCTTTGGCCCCAGGCAAGTCCTGCTGCGAAAACTGACAGGATCAGCAGCGTGTATTTCATACTCACTCCTCAATAAACACCGGTTGGAGAGTCGTCAAATTCTTATTTCACAAGCTTAAGGTGCGGTTTATTTGGCTCTATTGGCTCATCTAGAGAATAGGCTATCACACCCGGGTAGCTCTCGTGAAGTCTGATGCGAATCCGACGGCCTCCGTCTTTCGACTCGGCGCGAATTAGAATTCTCTCTTTTTCGTCCGTCAAGACATGCAGGATAAGGCCCTTCCCCCGTATTGTGGCAAATCGCTCCCTATCCAGATTGATTTTCCTTCTCATGAAGCACCTCCTTCAGTTTTCCACATGAGCAGTCCCTCCGCTTTATGTATTCCCGAACGCTATCATCGCGCTTTCAAGTCCCATCACATCCCATTCAAAATCAATTTCGCAGAGTTACGATATCCTCTGCCCGCGCCACCTCTTCCCTTCGTCCCCTGCCCAGCAAGGCTTGAATCTCCCTTGAGTGCAGCCCCATGGTCTGCTTGATTTCCTCGCTGGCCATCGAGCTTTGCGCCTGATAAATCGAGTTGATGAGAATCACATCACCTATGCCGAAAATTCCATCCACGGCCGTAACACCCTTCGGCAAAAGGCTCTTGCGTGCCGCCAGAGCCTCAAGGGCGCCGCCATCAACAATGACATTCCCCTTGGGGCGGGCGCTCAATATCCACCTTGCCTTTGCGCCAATCTTGGGGCCGGCAAGGAAGAGCGTGCCTACATCTTCGCCATCGAAAACACGTTTAAGAATATCATTCTGGCGCCCGTCGGCGAGAACTGTTTTACATCCGGCCCTGTAGGCCACTTCGATGGCGCTAAGCTTGGTAACCATTCCTCCGCTGGAATGCTCGCTCCCAGGTTTTCCCGCGGCTGCCCTGATCTCCTTTGTAATCCTTTCAACAACCCTCATTGGGCGGGCCTTTGGGTTTAACCTTGGATCACTCTCATAAAAGGCATCGGTGTCAGTAAGAAGAACAAGCAGCCCGGCATCCAGCTTGCTGGCAACATGGGCGCTAAGGGAATCATTATCACCAAATATGTCGCCAATCTCCGTGGTTGTGACACTGTCGTTCTCATTTAGAATAGGCACTGCCCCAATGGCAAGTAAATTCTCTACAACATTGCGCAGATTCAAATACGAACGCCTATCGTCGAAACTCTCCCTGCTGAGCAGAATCTGGGCCGCCTTGATACGGTGTTTTGCAAGCGCTCTGCGCCAGTGCTCCATTAGTATCGGTTGGCCGAGAGCGGCGCAGGCCTGTCTCATTTCCACTTTTTTGGGCCGGCCCTCCAAATTCAGGGCCATTGCCCCAAAGCCGATTGCCCCAGAGCTTACCAAGAGGGGGCTAAGGCCCCTGGCTCGCAGATCTGCCAATTCTGCTGCGATTATCCTGATTCTTTGGGGAGTATTGCCGCCGGAGGCCAGCACATTTGTGCCCACTTTGATCACAACCCTTCCAATATTGTCAAGGTTTCTCATCGTTTCTCACCTTCGCCGGCCCCCGGCGCCCCAACACTCCTTTCTGCCACTTATAGCAGCAGGTTCAGGCAGCTTTTCACAAGTCCTTGTGGATGAAGGATTTTCCTCCTTCATTATAATCCGCGATAACCTGCCCCGAACCGCGCAGCTGCCATTTGTAGATCAAAAGCCCCTCCACCCCTACCGGCCCCCGCGCATGAATTTTCGAAGTTGAAATCCCAACCTCTGCGCCAAGACCAAATACAAAACCATCGGAGAAGCGCGTCGAGCAGTTGTGAAAAACATTCGCGGCATCCACCCGAGCTAGGAAGGTTTCCGCCGCCTGCTCATCCTCGCTGACTATGGCCTCCGTATGACCGGAGCCGTGAGCGTGAATGTGCTCAATTGCCTGCTCTATGTCATTCACCACCTTAACCGAAATTATTGCATCGAGATACTCGCTGTCCCAGTCCGCATCGCTGGCTCGGGCGACATCGATGATATCCCTGGTACGAGCGCAGCCGCGAATCTCGCAGCCAGCCGCCTGGAGCGCATCCTTGATGGGCGGGAGCAGGGATTTCGCGGAATTCCGGTGAACCAACAGTGTTTCCGCCGCGTTGCAGACGGCCTGATACTGCATCTTGGAATCTAAGACAATTGGAATCGACCTGGCCGCGCTCGCCGACTCGTCCAGATAGACATGGCAAACGCCATCCGCGTGCCCGAGAACGGGTATTGAGGAATTTTTCATGATATCCGCGACAAATTTGTTGGAACCTCGCGGCACCAAGAGATCGATAAGGGAATTAAGCGAGAGCATTCCGCCAACATCTTCCCTGGTCTCCGCTAGCCCAATCCAACCCTCCGGCACCCACGGCGACGATGCGGTTGCTATAATCTCGGCCAGGATGCGGTTGGTTTCCAGGGCCTCCGAGCCTCCTTTCAGGATCACCGCGTTGCCTGAGCGTATGCAGAGTGCGGCCATTTGAATTAGGGCATCCGGCCGCGATTCGAAAATCATGCCAATCACACCGATAGGGGCGGCAACACGGCTGAGAATCAATTCCCTGTCCAGCTCGCGCCTCTCCAGAATCCTCCCCATAGGGTCGGGGCTCCGCTCTAGGGATTGGATCCCATCGCAGGCGCGCCGCAGCTTGGCCCCATCAAACTTCAACCGCGCAAGAAAGGCATCGGACAAGCCCGCTTCGGCTGAACGTTCCATATCCGACTTGTTGGCGTCGAAAATCTCGCCGCTGGCGGCCTCCAGGGCCAAACGTACATTCTCCAGAGCAGCTGTGCGGGATTCGCCCCCACAGGACAAAATTTCGCGGCTCGCTTTTTTTGCCGCCTTGGCCTGGTTGATGAGATGCATATCTCTATACTAATAGGCTTTTCAATTTCCGATAACCCAGATTGAATGCCCTAGAGGCTGGCCGAAATCGAAAACCGGCCACAATTCCCAGGCCGCTGTTGACAATCTCGTAAATTGAGGCGTGAAACAATTGCACATAGGCCCCCTTGGCCACGGCTCCGGAGGCATCCCGGAATAAGAGTTTCCTTAACTTGAGGGTATTCACCAGATAGTCCAATTGATGGCTCATCACGGGATAGAGCTTTTTTATCATCACAAAGAAGCGTTCCTGATAAACTGCATCCTTCCCCAGCAGTCTTGCAATCTGCCGCCGTCTATCCCGAATTGAAACACCGGCTTCCTGACGCTTGGGGATGAACGCGCTTACTATCTCCTGCACCGCCTCGTTCGAGAAAAATCGAATCAAGGCAAAGTGAAACAGCAGCAGGCCTGTCATCCGGAGAGAAGAAGGGCGGAGAGGCAGGAAGGCGAGTTTCTTCAGCAGGAGCGTTATCTCTCTCTCGACAGGCCCGGTTGAAACCTTCTGAAATTTCGAACTGAATGTACTAGCCTCGGCTTCCAAATTTGCAGCATGCCCTTCTACAGTTTCCATGGCCTGCCGAATTTGCCTCCTGAGCGGGGCGTTCGAATTCGAGAGCAGCCATTTTCGCAACTCATTCTTCACCCTCTCCGAGGGTATTGCAGACCCCATCGCGCTGTTCTCAAGGAATTTTTCGAAGCGTGCAAAAAACTCCCTGGAATCCTCCTTCCCTGAGCTCCTGCGGAGAAAATACCGGAGCAGCGTCTCCAATCTGGACTGCGAATGCCCTTCTATGCCTGGAATGGAGCTGTCAAGAAGCGCCTCGAGAGTTTCGGAAAGGCTGCGGTGAAGGCCCAAGAGCAGTGGTGGATTGACCTTCGTCAAATCAAGCGACGGGTCATGCGGCACATAGGCAATGGGAATCGGCCTTTCCCCATGAATTCGTTCTGATTCATTCACGTTTCTATTGTAATTGCCGATCAAATCGTCCGGATTGAATTCCTCTTCCGGCCGGGGAATGTACTTATTGTGCCAAAGATAGACGGGCTTTTTTTGCCATAGCCTTTGAATGCTTTTAAGCAGGGCGCCTGCCGAGACATGGGCAGTCGGTTCGGGATTTGTAACCAGCAGGAGGATATCCGCGTTCGGCAGATAGGAGAAGACTGAGCCCTCCTCGGCGCCGGCCGGCATATCGATGATAGCTAAATCGTACCTGCTGTCCAACCAATCGCGGTATGAGCGCATCAGACCATTTACGAGCCGGGCCGCATGCTCTTTGGATTCTTTTGTTTGCGGGAAGATCACCTCGAAATTCGGAGATATCCCAAGGCTTGATCGCTCGGGGTGGCCATCGGGCAGGGCCTGTTCTGGAAGAGGGTAATCGAGCAGGGCAAGAACATTGGAAAGCGGGTCGGCATCAATAAGCGCGGTGCGCAGGTTATCCCTGGCCGCGCAGAGCGCCAGATTCACCGCGCAGAGGGTTTTGCCAACCCCACCCTTGCCCGAGGCCACGGCCAAAATGGGGCAGAGCTTATCCGATTTAGATGTCATTCAGATTGATAATGCCGTATCTGAGTGCTGCAACTGTTGCCTGAGTTCGATCCGCCACGCCCATTCTGCTAAATAGCTCGCTTGCGTAGTTACGTATGGTTCCCTCCGAAAGATAGAGCTTGCCGGCTATTTCGGCATTCGACAATCCTCGGGCAATCAGCATCAGCAGCTGCTTCTCCCTGGGTTTAATGGCAGGTGCGGAAGATTCGGTGGGGCGGGGCAAGGTGCCCGCCGCCATGGCCAACACCTTCCCAGCCACCGAGGGATCAATGAAAGTTTGACCCATAAGTATGGTGCCCTTGACGGCATCTATTAGATCTATCCTCGTGGTGTCCTTCAGCAGATAACCAGAGGCTCCGGCCCTTATCGCATCTATCACCCACTGATCGTCGTCGTAGGTAGTGAGAATCAAAACCTTGGATTCCGGGTATGCGGACCGAAGGCGCCTGGTGGCCTGAATTCCGTTTCTGCGAGGCATCTTCAAATCCATCAGCACCAGGTTGGGGATGCCCACGGAGTCAATCTTGTAAAACAAGTCCACACCATCTTCGGCTGTGGCAACCGTTTCAAAGGAAGCATCGCTCTCAAAAATAGTTTTCAAACCTTCTCGGACGATTTCCTGGTCGTCGCAGATGATTAACTTAATCCCCGTTTCCATTCCGAGCCTTCCACCCAAATCGAATCACACAGCCCCTGCCGGATTGACTGTCTATCACAAGTTTCCCGCCTATTGCAAGCGCTCTTTCCCGCATGCCCTTTAATCCGAAGCGGCCCTCATTCTCAAGGATTTCAGCATCGAAGCCCTTACCGTTGTCTTTGATTTCCATGTGGAGATTTTCATTATCGCCCCATATCTCCAGTTTAACCTCGGTGGCATCCGAATGCCGAATCGTGTTCTCCAGAGCCTCCTGGGCTATACGGTAGATGGCCTCCTCTAATGGCTTGCTCCAGTCCAGTTTCTCCGCCGGCAGGGAGAATTTCATTGGGATGTCGGTTCTCTCCTGAGCATTCTCAATTAGGCGCTGGAGTGCAAGGAGCAGTCCGGAATCCTCAAGGGGACTTGCCCTTAGAGCCTCGAGCGAGCGGCGTGTTTCGTTTAATCCGACTCGGATCGTCTTGCGCGCCTTGTCCAATAGGGATCTTAGCCGCCCGTTGTTCTCACCGACAATGGTAACAGCCGCTTCGAGTTGAATTGAAAGTCCGCTCAAAGTGTGGGCAAGTGTATCATGAAGATCTCGCGCGATGCGATTCCTTTCCCTGCTTGCCGCCAGCTTCTCGCTGTACAAGGCATATTCCTCGAGTTTCTTGTTTGCCTCCTGCAATGCCTGTCTCTCGGTTCTCTGTTGATTGCGCAGCTCCGTAATCATGAAACCAACCGCGCCAAGGGCAAGAATTCTGACCAGTGACGCGTTAACCGCATTGAAGAGATCCGGAGTGACGCTTTCGTTTATCAGGATAATCAGAAGCGGATCTAAAAAGCCAAGTACGACAAAGAACAAAAAAACAATTGGAAAACTGTAGCGCCAGGCCGTTGTGATAAGCGGGAAGATAAGTAGGATTGTCAATGTCATCGCGTCATCTAGGGTGTTGATGGGGCTCCCGATTTCAATAAGCGCGCGGTACTTGGCGTTGATAATTGCGATGGGGATTATGCTGGCGGCAGCCAGCACGGGGGGCAGGTGGTATTTTCCAAGCCAGACTTCCAGCTTGGGAATCATCAGATAGACAAATACCAATCCGTACGTCATCGTGAAGAGGAACATGGTTTTTTGCGTGTTTGAATCGATTTCTCCGGGTGAAATGAGGTCGATCAATAGGAAGAAAAAAACAAGGGCGCATCCCCCGGAAAAAAAGCGAAAAATCCTAATAAGCCCGCTGCTGGTTCGGAAGATAGAAATCATCTTGACTAAGTCTATCACTATTATGCAGTTAAAACATGTCCAAGCGGCTAGCTGTTAACACCGGAATGAAATTCGACTTAAAAAAAGTTGACGCTTCCAATCCGATCCTTCATGAACCTCACTTTGCAGACCATGGACATGATGGGGAAGTCGATCCGGCGCGGCCCGCTAAAGTCATGATTTCTTTCCCTAGAGAATTTTGTCAGTCGCCGTGATTGTGTTTTAGCTGATGAGCGCAGGCTGTTATAAGGACGTGACTTGCCAGATGAAGAGGATGGCTTTTTCGCTTAACAGCACCCTTCCATCTCCATCCTTGAGGCAGAAGGAGATTCTCATATTTGAGGATTCCGGCTAAGGAGAGCCGCCGAAGCGCCGGCCTATGACATGCCGCCCGGACAACGCCAGGGGGATAAGGGGAACAGGCGCCATGGTGAGGGCAGTGCAATTCATCTTCAGCGCTTATTTTGGTTACGAATATCAGTGCAAATTAGTGAACATACTCAGGTCCTTTTATTACTTATTACAAATTGATTTCTGCGCAAGTACCTACTTAAATTATGGATATGACTGCGGCTATCAGAGATAGGATAATAATCCTTTCATTATCGTTCGTTATTTTGGCTCTGTTTGTGCTGTTCTGGCTGCTCTCCAGATTTACCGGCGGTGATCCTTCCGAGAGGCGTAACACGCCGGTATCCGTGATAAGCCCTAAGACCCGTGATTTGAGGGAAAGCCTCGTTGTTTCGGCCGTCTTGGAAGCAGGGCGCACTGTGGTGATTTCGCCCAAAGTAGGGGGAACCGTGCAGGAAATCCTGGTTGCGGAAGGTTCGGTTGTTTCGAGGGGAGATTTGCTGGCCAGAATCGATCCTGAACCATACCGGCTGGAAATGGAGGCCGCGGAATCACTGTGGCGTCTCGCAGAGACGGGCCTGACAAGGACAAGGCGGGTGTTTGAGAGCGCCGGAGCATCCATGCAGCAGCTTGATGAGGCGCAAACCCAGCGAGACTCGGCCTACTCCAAATACGAGCTGGCAAAAATGCAATTTGACTACACCAATATCACCAGCCCCGTTTCCGGATCGGTGCTCTACCGTCACCTGGACCCTGGCAATACAGTGTCGCCACAGTCGGCCTTATTTACTATCGGAAATACGGAAACCCCCCAGGTAAAGGTGCAAATCCCCGAAAAATACTGGAATCAGTTTCGGAGATTGGAAACAATTAGAGTGATCCTATCGTTTCCGGCAGGCGGTGACGATTCGGTTAGCTCAGGAGAGATAATCAGAATTGGCCCGAGCATTAATCCGGAGAGAAAGAAATTCGAGGTGGTCTGCGCGCTAAGTCAGTCTGAATCGTCCTGGCCAATTGGAGCGAGTCTGCAGGTGGAGTTTATTTTAAGCGAGAAGCTAAATGCGCTTAGCCTTCCCCTTCTCGCCCTAGACAGTGATAACAGGCTCTGGCGTGTTAATCCGGCCGACAACACCGTAACTAGCATAGAGGCGCCGGAAGTTTATAGAGATGCCTTGAGATTCATAGTTCCCGAAACTTGGGCGGCTGAGTTATTTGTTCTTGAAGGCCAGCATCGACTGAGAGAAGGCCAGACAGTCGAGTATTTTGAGAGTGGAATATGAAACCGAGTTCACTGGCAATTCGCCATCCAGTCCCAGTATTTGTTGTTGCGATGGCAATTTTGGTTTTTGGTGTTCTTGCCCTAGTCTTTCTGAAAAGGGAATTCGTTCCTTCCATTATCATGCCCAGCATCAGAGTGATAACTCTCTGGCCCGGCGTAAGCGCTGAGAACATCGATGGCGATGTGACAGAAATTCTTGAGGAGAGATTTGCCTCTCTTCCGGGTGTAAACGATATCTACTCCGAGAGCAGGGAGAGCATCAGCATAATCAAGCTCAAATTCGATGAGAAGACCAACACAAACGAGCTGCTCCAAGAGGTGCGAAATAGGGTGGAAATGGCCTCTCCGGATTTGCCTGACGACTTGGCCGGTGCGCCGATTGTCTCGACATGGGGAACAGCCGACATTCCGGTGTTCAGTTTCGCCATATCCGGCCCATGGGACTCAGATAGGATAACTCGCTATGCCGAGGATGTGGTGCTGCAGGAAATATATCAGATAGAGGGTGTTGCCGATGCTGATATTCTCGGTGGGAGGGAGAAGGAAATTGAAATAATTTTAAACCTCCAAGCAATCGCCAACAGTAATCTCACCCCGCTCGAAGTTGCCGCCGCCATTAAGAATCGTAATGTCGCCCTGCCTGCCGGGCTGGTTGGCTGGGGTGGGGATGAGTGGGCCCTGCGGGTGAGCGGTGAATTCACGAAGATGGATGAAATCGAAAATCTTGTTGTGGGCAGCAAGGGCCGCGTTCCAATTCGTTTGAGGGATATCGCTGCGATAACTTTGAACTATGAGCGCGCCGATCTCCAGGTTCGCTCCGAATCGCAGAACATGCTGGTGGTTCAGGTTATGAAACGAGAATCAGGGGACGCTATCAAGATTAGCAAGGAGATCCGCAAAAGCCTGGCCTACCTGGATGAGATGGGAGATGAGGGTTATCGCTTCGTTGTTCTGCACGACGATAGCAAGATTGTCAAACTCGCTCTGGGCACGGTTATGCGCTCGGCCATCCTGGGGATTTGCATGGCTGTCACGGTTATATTTCTCTTTCTTCGAAGTTGGAAGTACACCCTTATCATTGGAGTATCTCTCCCCATCTCACTGCTTATTGCCTTTGCCGGCATGAAACTAGCGGGACTTTCCCTAAATGTGCTCACGCTGGCGGGCATAACGGTTTCCCTGGGAATGGTGGTTGATTCCTCAATTGTGGTATTGGAGAATATCCACAGGCGGCGATCTGCAGGAGAGAGCATGCGCAATGCGGCGCTTGAGGGGACGGCCGCGGTTTCCAAGGCAGTTACGGCCTCTATCACAACCTCGGTGAGTGTTTTCGCCCCTATGATTTTTCTTACCGGGATTGTGGGCAGCATTTTGAAAGACCTTTCCGCAACGATTGTTCTATGCTTAGGAGCCTCTCTCTGTGCGGCGCTCTTTTTGGTCCCTCTCCTTGCCCATCGTGATGAATTTGGCAGTTCAAAGCGCAGATTGCGCAGCCGCTTCATGGCAAAAATCGAGAAGAGCTATGAATCAAACCTCAGACGGGTGCTTCGCTTCAGCAACACCTACCTGATAGCCGCCGCCGCGATACTCTTTGTCAGCGTTATTGCCGCCAATCTGATGGGAATATCCTTCTTGCCCGCGGCAGATTACAACGAGCTGTTTGTTTCCCTTGAGCTTAGACCAGGCGCATCCATCGAAGAGGGCGCCGATGCAGCCGATGCGGCGGAGGCTGTTATCAGAAGGGAAGTTCCGGAGTTGGAGAATCTGGTTTTCTTCGTGGGGATGGAGGACAATATTTCAAGCTCGTTCAAAAAGCGGGAGACAGTTTGGGGGCAGATACTCCTAAGCAATCGCAATAGAAGGAAGAGAGACTTTCGGGATTTGATGGTGAATCTTAACGAGGCTCTCCCACCGGAGCTTCCGGGGGTTGCCGTTACGGTGTTCAATGGGGGTTTTGACAGAATGCTGAGCCTGGGTGTTGAGGGGGCCGGATATCGTGTCGAGCTATTTTCCGAATCGCTTGAGGATTTGAGAAACGAGGCTGATAGGGTGGAGGCCATACTGTTGGAGAATCCCGAAATTATCAGCACGACTCGCGATGTAAGAGCCGATCGGCGTTTCGTAAATACCCGATTGGATCATGAAACCATGGGAGTTCTTGGCATCAGCGCCAGCGATGCCGCCCAAAGCGCCAAAATCGCCTTCGAGGGGATTGATGTCGGCACCTACCGGCCCCTGGAGGGCGAGAATAGAAATATCAGACTAAGCTCCAGTTTTGAATCGTCCACTCCTGATTCGCAATCACTAAGCGCGGTCCCAATACGCGCCGCTGACGGCTATATAACCGATCTGCACACTCTCACTTCCGTGGAAGAGAACAGGGAGTTTTCTCAGTATCGCCGCCATAATCGGGCTCGTATCCTCACAGTTGTCGGTTATACGGAAAACGAAGACTTTAGAAGCATTAACCGCCAGCTAAAAGAGGCTCTTGCCGAATCGCCGCTGAAGGAAGGTGTCGAGTGGAACCAACAGGGGATCATGGGGTTGATTGACCAGTCCGCAGTGAATTTAGTGGTGGTTCTGGCAATATCACTGCTGCTTGTGTATATGGTTATGGCCATCCAGTTCGAGAAATTCGTTCAACCATTGATTATCATGGCGTCGGTTCCCTTCTGCTTTATCGGAGTGGTGTTTAGTTTAGCCATATTCGGTTCGGATATCTCGCTGATTTCCTTTCTTGGGATTGTGGCCTTGTCTGGGATAGTGGTGAACAACGCTATCGTGCAAGTCGATCGGATTAATCGGCTGCGCGGTGAGGGCATGAATCTAAAGGAGGCATTGATAAAGGGCTCGGTCTCAAGGCTTCGCCCTATCTTGATGACCACACTGACAACATTTTTCGGCGTCTTGCCGCTTTCGCTGGCCAGGGGCTCCGGCGCGCAGCTATACGCGCCTCTGGGCCAAACCATTGCCGGTGGACTTACCACTTCCACGCTGGTAACTCTTTTCCTGGTTCCGACTCTTTACAATATTGTCGAGAAACACCGACTGAGGAGGATCAAAAGAAAGGCAAGTGAAAACACCCAGCTTAGCGCAGCCTAAAAATCTCTCTGGCGGGAATAGAGGGCGGTTCTGTTTTTTCCCGAAGTCTTCGCGTTGTACATGGCCATATCGGCTGCGCTCACCAGGGCCTCGGAGTCTTCTCCGTCCTTTGGATAGAAGGCCAGGCCCATGCTGGCAGTGATGCTCAGTGACTTCTCAGACTCCAGCTCAATTGGCTCCGCCAAATTCAGCCGCAGCTGTTCGGCCAGATGGAATCCATTCTCCGGCGTGCAGTTTTCCGTGATAATCAGAAAAAATTCATCTCCGGCAAGGCGTCCGACAGCGTCGATGGACCGTATATCTCTTTTGAGCCGTCTCCCCGTTTCTTTCAAAACCTCGTCTCCGGCCATATGTCCATAGTTATCATTTATCTGTTTGTATCCGTCCAAGTCAACAAAAAGAACGGCGAGTGTTTTGCCATAGCGCTGACATCTCTGAATTTCCAGGTTTAATCGTTCCATGGTTTGTAGGCGATTTGGGAGGTGGGTTAGGGGATCGTGGGTGGCCATATAGGATATTTTTTCATTGGCCAGCACCAGGCTCTGATGCGAGTTCGAATGGGAAAGGGCAATTGCAATAAATCCCGCAAGAGCCTCCAGTATTTTCAGGTGTCTTTGTACGTAGCAATGGGCCTGTTTCCCCTGTATTGAGAGAACGCCAATGATTCTCCTCTCAATTTTCAGCCGTACAACGAGGCAGGACTCGTTCTTCTCCTCAGTCACAAGCCCGCTTCTGATATAGTTGAGGCGCTCTTCTTCTGAGTTTATAATGAGGTCTCTATTGTTTTGTATGGCCCATGAAATCAATGAATCTTCGGCGTCTATGGGAGCGTGGGAGGGTTCAGCGTAAACCCCATTCCTTATTATGTAGCGAAGCTCCATTTCGTCTTCGCTCAGGCAGAACGCGATAATGAGCTCATCGACAATCATAAGCTGGTTTAGGCGTTTGTAAACCACCTTTACTATTTCATCGGGGTCCAAGGAAGAGGTGATTTCCTGGCCGATTTTCCTTATCGTTTCAAGGTCTAGTATGGATCTATCCTTGTTGCTGCGGATTCTTTCCAGCTCGTTGGTTCGCCGCCGCCAGGTTCCCATCTGCTCTTTCAGTTGGCCAATTCTGTTCTCTTGATCGTAGGTGCTGATTAAGTGATGAAGCCCTTCGGTGAGATAGCGATGTTCTTCCCCGCGGATGGCGAGCAGATAGTTTAGAGCCTTTAAGTTATCTTTCCTGGCGCGGTGGAGGTCTACCAAACCCTCTCCACTGAGAATTCGAAAATACCTGACTCCCGTGGATTCGCATAAATTGTAGCAGCTTCCCCAGGCGTCAAGGGCCTTCTCAGTATCTTCAATCCTGCTAAAAAAGATTCCAAGCTGATAATAAGCCAGAATTTCCCCGTAGCGAATTCCATTTTCAATGCAGTTTTTCAGTGTTTTTTTTAGAAGCGCCTCACCCGTTTCAAAACTCCCGCGGCGAATATCCAGTTCGGCCTGGGTAATCCGGTACTCATAGTATGGGGGTGCGTTGGCTCTCTCCAGCCAATTTTCGGCCTCATCCAGATTGCCTTCTTTTAGTTCGATGTGCCCCATTTCATGCCACAGACGCGCGAGGTGGGTCTCATTGTTGGAATTCAGTGCGAGAGCCTCTTCCAGAAAAGTTCGGGCCTCCCTGTACTGGCCCTGTTCGATGCAAATTCGAGCCAGGTAAGAGTTAACCGCAACTTCAATCTCTATCAGCCCCAGATTCTGAGCCCTTTCGCGTATGGATAAAAAAAGTTCAAAGGCCGCTTCCGGGCGCTCTGTAAGGCTGTAAATGTGCCCAAAGGCCAATTGACATTCAAGAACGCCCGCGGCATCGTTGAGCTTCTCTCTAATCTTCCTGGCCTCCCGCAGCGCAAAAAAAGCCGGGTCGTATTCGCATCGTTGAATTCTGGCGCAGGCAAGTCGATGGAAGATTAGGCCCTGCTCCTTGGCCATCTTCGCGGCGATAATCCTTGGGAGCAGGCTTTGGGCCAGTTCTATTACCCTTGTTGGTTTTTCATATGAGAGTTTCAGAAAATTCTCGATATCCAACACGTTATCGGTCATATGGCATTGACGATAATTTTACAACGATCGCTATCTGAATGGGAATAAGCTGGCAGGCTAACATCAGGCGGTTTAATTCGGAGTGATCCGATGCCTTAAGGAGGGCGCGAGCAATCCGCAGCATGAAAATGCCAGGCAAACCCGACTTCCTGACAGAGAGCTATACAGAGTTGTAGCGCTGATCGGATTTTTATCTTATTATGCTCCGCAAATGAAAGGATCGGCCGGCGGGGAAAAACAATTTGAACACCTGGTTGACAAGGCGCTCAGAGTAAACACCGAGTTGAACCGTATCAAGGATTTAGACTTGCTTTTGGAGCGTTTTCTGTATCGGGCGCGTCGGGAATCCGGCGCCGATGCCGGTACTATCTATATTCGCAAGAATGATGAGCTGGAGTTCAAATACACTCAGAACGACACTCTCCAGGCAAGACTCGGCAATGGGCGGAAACTGCCATATTCCGCCTTCTCAATTCCAATCAGCGATAAATCCATCGCGGGATTTGTTGCCAAGCACGAGAGAGTTCTCAATATTCCGGACATGTACGCAATCGATAAGGAGGCGCCCTACCACTTCGATCCATTTTTTGATAAACGCACAGGCTATAGAACCGTTTCCAGCCTAACTATTCCTCTGGTTTCCAGTGATGGGGAGCTGCTGGGGGTTATGCAGCTGTTAAATACACGCAGCGATGATGGGAAATTCATTCCCTTTAGCGATGAAGATGAATCGTTTTACAAGATGTTATGCCTAATTGGAACCAATGCCATTCAGCGCGCACGAATGACGCGCAACCTTCTTATCACCATCACTGGCTTTGCCGGTTTGCGCGATCCTAAGGAAACCGCGGCCCACGTAAACCGGGTTGGAACCTATGCTATTGAGATATACGAAACCTGGGCGAAACAAAGAGGAATACCCTCTGGCGATATAGACAAGAGCAAGGACAATCTTCGCATCGCGGCAATGCTCCATGATGTCGGGAAGATTGGAATCAGTGACACAATACTCAAGAAAAAGTCCGTGTTTGACGCCAGCGAAAGATGGATTATGGAATCCCACACCTGGCTTGGCGCAAGGCAGTTTCTGGGCGAAACCGATCTGGATCTTACCGCCAAGGAGGTTGCCCTTTCTCATCATGAGAATTGGGATGGTTCCGGTTATCCGGGAATAATCGCTGATCGAATTGAGGCCAAAAAACCCTTTGATGGGGGGGAGAAAAAACTCCCCGGATTAAGGGGGAGGGACATACCCCTGTTTGCCCGCATAGTGGCGATAGCCGATGTCTACGATGCTCTTCACTCGAATCGCGTGTATAAGAACGCCTGGACTGAAGAGCGGGTGATTGAAACGATGAGGAATGACAGGGGGAAAAAATTCGATCCGGATCTATTCGATGTCTTCCTGTGCATACTGCCGACGCTTCGGGATATTCGTCAGCGTTTTCCCGATCCCAAGTAGGATGGCGGCTGATAACTTTGCACCAATGCGATAAATCCCAGTGATAAGAGTGTGATTGTCCATTATTTCTCGTCCCGCTACTTGACATTCACCAGGTTCGGTGAAGAATAGGGCCGATAGGAGGAAATATGAAACGAATTTTGTTGTTTGTAATTGTCGGATCTCTGATTTCTGTTTTTGCTTGCCGTAACGGCGGCGATGAGGGGCAAGGTGAGCGCGGCTATGTCACTGTTGGCACCGGTGGGGTCACCGGGGTCTACTACCCGGCTGGCGGCGCGATTTCCAGGATGGTTAACAAAAAGAGCGATGTGTACAACCTTAAAGTCACCGTGGAGTCTACCGGCGGCTCGGTGTACAATGTAAATGGAATAATGGGGGGCGATCTTGAATTCGGCATCGTGCAGTCCGATAGACAGTATCAAGCCTACAATGGCTTGGCGGAATGGGAAGGAGAGCCTCAGGAAGATTTGCGAGCTGTTTTTGGACTCCATCCTGAAGCCATAACCTTACTGGCTTCTGATAAGTCCGGAATCTGGACGCTTGCCGATTTAAAGGGCAAGGTGGTAAACATCGGCAATCCCGGCTCGGGAAATCGCGGGAACGCGATAGATGTTCTCACGAGCGTTGGAATTGATCCCGAGAAGGATATACAAGCTGAGGGTCTCCAGGCGGTTGAAGCTGCCTCAATGATTCAGGACGGCCGAATTGACGCGTATTTTTACACCGTCGGTCATCCCAGCGGCTCGTTTAAGGAGGCCACTGCCGGTTCCCAAAAGGTGCATTTTGTTCCGATAGAGGGAGCTCCCATCGATGAATTGATTGCCTCTTTCCCGTTCTATGCCAAGACGGTAATCCCTGTGAAGACGCAGTATCCTGCCGCGACCAATTCTGAAGACGTTACGACTTTCGGAGCCAAGGCAACCCTGTGCAGCTCAATCAATGCTTCCGAAGAGGTTGTCTACGCGATCGTGAAAGAAGTCTTTGAGAACCTTGAAGAGTTCAAGGAGCTTCATCCCGCGTTTGCTGTGTTGTCGGCCGAAAGTATGCTGGAGGGCCTTTCTGCTCCTATCCATCCCGGAGCGTTGAAGTACTACCAGGAAGTTGGTCTAATCGAATAGCTTGTGATTCGCCCCCGTATGGATTGTATCGATGAGTGATGAGATTAAGGCCTCGGAGAAAAATCTCATAGAGGCAGAGCGTATTGCCGAGGGGGCGACTCGGAGGATCGAGGTGGGCGCGGGACGATGGCTGGTGCCAGCCATCGCCGCGCTCTGGTCAATTTTTCAGCTTTTGCTGCCCAGTATGATCCTCTTGAACAGCACCATAATCCGCTCGATACATCTTAGTTTTGCCATAGTTCTGGTTTTTCTTACACATCCGATGTTAAAGAAACCGAGGAAGGGTAGATTGGGGGCCTATCTTGGAGCCGGAAACAGGATTACGGGCCTGGACTATGTGATTGCTCTAATAGCAGGCCTTTCCGCTCTCTACATAGCATTTGAAATGATTATGTCGGAAATCAATCCGAACTATTATGGGATTGTTTCAAGACAGGGGAAGCCCATTGCCCGTGATATAGTTCTTGGAATCACGCTGACGCTTACGCTCTTGGAGGCCGCCCGCCGCTCATTGGGACCGGCGCTGATGGTGGTGGCCCTGCTTTTCATCCTATATAGTTTCTTCTCGGAGCATATGCCAGCGGGTTTGGATTTCCGCAGCGTAACTCTTTCAAAGTTTGTTAGCAAAATAACTATGTCCACTGAGGGAATCTACGGAATTCCGCTGCATGTATCGGCAAATATAGTATTTTTATTTGTCCTGTTTGGCGCTCTGTTGGAAAAGGCTGGCGCGGGGAAGTACTTTGTTGACTTGGCCTTTAGTCTGATGGGACGATTTCGAGGGGGACCGGCGAAGGCAGCGGTTTTAGCGAGCGGCTTGACGGGTATGGTTTCGGGCTCCAGTATTGCGAACACCGTGACTACCGGGACATTTACTATTCCACTGATGAAGAAGGTGGGATATCCCGACTATAAGGCAGGTGCTGTCGAAGTGGCAGTGTCGACTAACGGGCAGCTGATGCCCCCGATTATGGGAGCCGCTGCCTTCATTATTGCCGAAACCGTAAACATACCCTATGTGGAAGTTATTCGCGCGGCCTTCATCCCGGCGATTATTAGCTATATCGCCCTGCTTTACATTGTGCATCTGGAGGCATTGAAGCTTGACATCAGGCGTATGGACAGGTCCGAACTTCCGAAATTTTGGCCTACCCTGATAAACGGCTTTCACTATTTGATTCCTCTCATCTTTCTGATTGTATCCCTGGTGGTGTTTCGCACGTCCCCGGCGCTTGCGGCCTTTCGGGCAATAATCGCCCTGGCCATTTTGATACCGCTCGAAAATCTCTGGAGAGAATATCGGGGCGGAATCGGTTTGAGGGCTGGATGGAAGACCGCGCTCAGGAAAACCCTTTTCCAAATTTTTGAAGCGCTGGTTAGCGGTGGAAAGAACATGATGGGAATCGGTGTTGCGGTGGCCGCGGCTGGCATCATTGTTGGTGTGGTTACCTTTGGCCTTGGGGGAATCATAACCGAAGCCATAGAGATACTCTCCGGCGGAAGATTTTTCCTTATTCTGATTATTACCGCAATCGCGTCCCTGTTATTGGGAATGGGCCTGCCCACCACGGCCACCTACATAGTTATGGCGACACTGACGGCCCCGGTAATAGTGACACTCGGAGCCAAAAGCGGAGTTATTTTCCCTCTTATAGCCGCCCACCTCTTTGTATTCTTTTTTGGCATTCTGGCCGATGATACTCCCCCGGTGGGTTTAGCTGCCTACGCGGCTGCGGCTATTGCGAAGTCAAACCCGATAAAAACCGGTGTTCAGGGTTTTAGTTACGATATTAGAACGGCCATACTGCCGTTTATTTTTATGTTCAACCCCGATCTTCTATTGTACGAGATAAACAGCCCGCTCTATGCCATATGGGTTTTCGTTACTGCCGTGTTCGCCATGTTTGCCTTTGCGTCGCTCACGCAGGGCTGGATGGTATTATCGCTTAAGTGGTGGGAATATGTTCTGTTAGCGGGTATAAGCTTCGGACTTCTGATGCCGTCTTTTATTGCCGAGAAATTGCTCAACCCGCTCATTCCACGGCTGGGAGAGGGAAGGGCCGGTGTTGTATTGGTAGGGGTGATTCTGCTGATTATATTTGGATTATTCTATTTGCAGCAGAGGATGCGGAGTCGGAGATTGTCCAAAAATGTATGATTTTACCCAAGGCTCTATTTTTAGATATGGATGGCACTATCCTAAGATCCGATCACAGCCTGACGCCAAGAACTATCAGGGCCGTAAAATCAATCGGCAGAGCAGGGTGTGCTGTTTGTCTGGCTACAGGCAGGAGTTGGGAGTCGGTTAAGCCAATTTACGACATTCTGGAATTGCAGGGTCCAACAATATGCTACAACGGCGCCGTGGTGATTGACGGCCCCGCGGGCGGCTCGGTTTTCGAGAGCAAAATGAACGAGACTGCTGCCGAATTTGTGATAGATGCAGTGCGTGCGAGAGGCTGTGAGATGATAGCCTACCGGCATAGGGAGCTTATCTTCGAAGTAAGGGGGCCGGAGATAGAAGCCTACAGAGTTCGCACAAAGCTAGCGGGCGCAATTGTTGATTTTGATAGTTTGCAAGTGCTTGATTTCACAAAAATCATCGTGCTGTCAAATCAGAGCACACTGACACAACTCAAGCTTGTGTTGGAAAACCGATTCACGGACGGGGAGTTAAGTGTTGTTTTTTCAAATTCACGGTTCCTGGAGTTGATGGCCGGCAAGACTGACAAGGGTAGGGGACTGGCGGAAGTATGCGCCATTCTGGGTATCGATAAGAGGTCAACGGCTGCCATCGGGGATGGCTGGAATGATCTTGCCATGTTGGAAGCAGCAGGAGATGCTTGGATAATGGGGGGAGCGCCCCATGAGTTAATGGCGAAATTCCCCCCAAACCGCATCGCCCTAGATGTGAACCGGGACGGCGCAGCAAGGGTTATAGAGACTATTCTCCAGGGTATCAGCACCGATGAAGAGCTTCCTCGATAGGGTAAGGATAGTGCTTTGCCGTCCCGAAGGGGCGATCAACGTTGGCGCCGTGTGCCGCTCTATGAAAACAATGGGAATCTCAAAGCTAGTTCTAGTTAGCCCCGCTGAGCTCAGTGAGGATGAGGTTTACAAGATGGCTATCCATGCCAGGGATGTCTACGATAATTCGCTTGTATATACAAATCTTGAAGAGGTTCTAGGGGGTATTGCACTTACGGCTGGCATCACGCGAAGGCGCGGCGTCAAGCGAAAATGGTCCAGTATGCCGCCCGAGGCGCTGGCAAGGAAGATTGCATTGAGTTCCAGCGGAGAGTGTGCAATTGTATTCGGGAATGAGCAGTCGGGTTTAAGCGACGGGGAGCTTAGACAGTGTGATATTGCCTGCCACATACCCAGTTCATCCAAATTCCCATCGTTGAATCTGTCGCATGCAGTTCAGGTGATCGCCGCATATCTTTATCGTGAATCAATTGGCGATTATGTCGGCTCCTTCACTCCTATCACGCGGGATGAAATTGAGACACTCGTTATGACAATCCATGATGCTCTGGAGGCCCTAAACTATTTCAAGACTGCCGATAGGCAGCACACGAGAATTTTTTTCAGGGATATACTAGCCCGCTCGCAGCTCAGCAAAAGGGAAGCCAAGCACCTGGAAAAGATATTTTGCAAACTTCAATATCTTCAAACTGCCTAATGAGCTCCAAGCATTCCGAATTCGAATAGCGCCGATCAGGAAAGAATGCCTCTTTGTTCACCATGTCTTGACGTTTTGGGTAGTAACATGTTCTACCCATAGCTCAATCTCTGCACCACTGTTTGATTGTTTTCCCGCTTAAAAACCACGTGTTCCAGATCCTTTCCCTCAAGGTGGTATTCGTCTAACGCGAAAGATATAATAGTGTCCGAGTTTATTCTCCCCCTAATCGCGACCATAGTTTTTGGCGCCGCCTTTAATCTGCCCCGTGCCTTCTTGAATTCCAAAGCTCCCGTCTTCAAGCTCTTTCGGCGTTGAGCGATCAGTGCGGCTAGGCTGGAAATCCTTTGCAAATCCGGATTGATTTTGGAGCGTAGGAAATCAATCTGTCTGTTCAAGTCTTCCACTTCTTTTTGGAGTGCCTTGAGCTCGGCGCCTTGATTTTGGAAGGCTTTCAGCCGTTCCGGCGGGCAGCCAACATATATGCGCGTTAGCCCAGCGCGAGAGGCGCCAATGCGGCGGCAACTGATGCTGCCTCCCACCATCGCAACGCCTCCAATGATTTCCCCTCGCCCTTGATTGAGATAAACATTCCCGCCCACTTCGATTTTGGAATGGAGAATAGCTTCAGCAACACGCAAGTCTCCTCCAATCTTGACAAGAGAATTCTCAAGAAACCCGGCGAACAGATTCCCACCAACCTTACAATTTCCCTCACCATCGCCCACGAGGCCGTTGCTGATAATCAAATCTCTCCCTGCTTCCAGATAGGCGCGTCCCACGGTTTTGCGAACATGCAAATCACCACTTGCTCGAACCGTGAATCCGTCAGCTATTTTCCCAGTAACTAGCACCGAACCGTCAAAATCTATGTTCCCGACAGAGTAATCCACATTCTCAACTTGGATGGACTGCTCCATCATTATAGAATCCTGAAGCAATCGTACATTGCCGTCTATTTTCGCTGCCAAACCCTTATCCGTCTCGCTCACGCCATATCCGGCGCTGAAAAACCTACCCGGTCTCATTGAACCGGCCTCAATTATCTTACCGCGCACATCAAAACCATCCACCGATGGGATGGCTTTTGTTATGCGGGTCAATAAATCTCCCGCCCTGCGATTCTGAATATAATTCAGCTCTCTAAGATCAATCTGTCCGCCATCAAGCTGCTTCCAGGGCCTGCCTCTATCGGCAACAAAAAGGCATTCCATAGTTTCCATGCTGCCTGATGCAGCCTTTCTTCCCCTTGCGATGACAATATTTCCGCTCTCAGCCTTCCCCTTGAGCAGGGTTTGTATCGCCACCTCATCCACACCTCGTACAACCCCAGCCGATTTCAGCGCTTCATCTATCATCCGTGCATCAATTTCAGTCCCTCCGTATTTTGCTTTTTCAATCTCGGCAGTTGCCTCCATTCCATCCCCGCTCACTCGAATTTTTATCTTCGCGGAAAGTCTTTCGCCTGCAGGCCATTCAATCAATTTCTCCGGCGTCCCGCTGGCCCTGTCGATAATTTCTCGAATCTTTTTTACTGGCACCGAAGGAATACCCAATAGCTCCATACGGCCCATAACATCGTCCACATAAATTTGCCGCTGCCCGTCTTTCCTAGGCGGCACAAGGAGCACAGCCATTCCGTCTTGATATTTCAGCAAAAAACCATGTCTGCCCCTAATCTCCGTATCCACGCCTTCATTGTCTCAACAATTCCGAAAAATGTCTCTTTTTATATTTGAACACGACTAGGTAACTAGTCTGTCAGCGCCATATGGATGATAATATTTTCCATCGAACTACTAGGATTTCTAGTTGACCTCTGGAGCGAAAAGAAACATGCGGCTTTCCATAGTGAGCGCCATAGGTTCCATAAGCCAGCAGGAATGGAATCGGATTGCGGAGCAGGATGAGTATTCTCCCTTTCTTGAGTATCAATTCCTTCATTCCTTGGAGTTAGCAGGCTGCACAGCTCCGGATACGGGGTGGTATCCAAACCATTTTGTTCTAAGTAATTCCGATGGGTTAGTTGGAGCCGCCCCTGCCTATGTGAAAACAAACAGCAATGGCGAGTTTATCTTCGATCAGGGCATAGCCGCCCGAGTGATCGAGGCTGGCCTTGATTACTATCCAAAACTCGTGGCAACTCTGCCTTTCACTCCCTGCCCCGGATATCAGTTTCTAACTAGCGGCAAAGCCGATATTGAGGAACAAAACTCGCGGATTATAGAGGGGATGAGAGATTTCACCTACCAGAGTACATACAGCTCGGCCTCCATCCTCTTCCCAAGCCCATGTTTTGATGAAAGGCTTCAGGCAGTGGAGCACCTAAAACCATGGAGCCATCAATACTATTTATGGTTAAATGAGGGCTATGAAACCTTTGATGACTATCTACATCGTTTCAACAAGAATCAGCGCCGCAACATAGCCCGGGAGCGTGCATCCATTCGAAATCAGGGTATTTCAATTCGAATACATGTCAGCGAAGAAATTGACAGCTATCTAATGAATCTGATGTTCAAATTTTACCATAACACGAACCAAAGATTTGGCCCCTGGGGGGCACTCTTCCTAAACGAGGAATGGTTTTGCCATATAGCCGAGATTTGGGCGCACCGCATCATTCTTGTAGCCGCATATCTGCCTAAGTATGAAGCACCCATAGCGATGAGTATGCTGATTCGAAAAAACCAGCATCTCTACGGCCGTTATTGGGGAGACATGCTCTATATACCAAATCTACATTTTGAGCTATGCTATTACGCACCGATTGAATACGCGATAACACAGCGGATAAGCGATTTTGATCCTGGCATGGGCTCGCACCATAAGGCGAGAAGGGGATTCAGAAGTTATTGCTTTAATAGTTTTCACGATTACACGAACAGGGCAGTGCGCGAGTACTTTGGCTATCTCACAGGTCTATGCCGCAAAGAGGAGTTGAAACTAATCGAGCAGCTCAATAATTCCGTTCCCTGGGCAAGAAAAAGAGTCAAGACGGTATGAAAGACTACTATGCCATTTTAGGGCTCTGCCCAAATTGCAGCAAGGCGGAGATTCATAGGTCATACCGAATCAAGGCAAAGAAGCTGCATCCTGATCTCTCCAAAGACGGCCAAACCGCGGAATTCCTTGCACTCAAGGAAGCCTATGAAGTGCTTTCCAGCAAACTGACCCGCAGCGCCTACAAACAAAGTCACCGGAAAGTCCAAAAAACCAATTCTGAAAGCAGTTGGGATTATAGAAGTTTCCTAAGCGCCCGAAGGAATAATCCCGAAAACCTAGCCCGATTAATTTGCTTTGATTTGCTGCATGATAATGGTTCTCAGGCCATCAAATCATTTGAGGAGGCTCAAAATAGGGGAAATTTCTCCCTCTTGCAGCATCTAGGCAGAGAGGATTTTATGGACTACGCCTTCCTGCTAGCTGAGGCATACCTGGAGCGAAATTCGTTTGTTAAGGCTTACGGATTACTAAGGGGGATAGCACGGTTAGAAGAGGAGCGCCCCTACTTCAAACACTTCTACGTGGAGGTGCTAGAGCGAATGTCCTCCATCGTGAAATACCAACTCCCGGAGGACCAGGATAATCGCCTGAGGATTACCTTTCTCAACGACATGATACGCTTTTCCTACCCTCCCAAAGAGGCAGCCTGCCTGCGTAAGCTCTTATCAGAACTACTAGTTTCCATTGGCCGCTACCGGGAAGCAGCAGAAAAGCTCTTAGAGGCCTATAAACTAGTTCCGAGGATGCCAGGTTTAAAGGAAAAGATTGCAAACTTGAGAGAATCAGGATAACGCAATAGCATCGGGCGTTCAATTCGGAGTGAACCGATGCGGAACTATCTATATTCGTAAGAATGATGAGCTGGAGTTCAAATACACCCAGAACGACACTTCTTCAGGTAAGACTCGGCAATGGGCAGAAACTATCATATTCCGTATCGGTGATTTGATTTTAAGAACTGCTCCGGTATAGCTTGAGGCGTTTGAAACTGGCCACAACAGCATATCAAAAAAACGCAAAAACTCATGCCATGCTGTGGAGAATTACGGTTAGAAGAGTTCATATATCCCGCCTTCAACTAAATTCGGCTTAGCTATATTTTTGAAAAATCTGGCAGGTGCAAGGCGCCTCAGCAGGCGTCGTTTTCAAGCAATATCACTAGGATGACAGTGCTGGCAGAAAACTGATTTTTCGAGAATTTTCATTTTTAATACAGAATTTTCTCATTTTAAGTACAAGGTTACAGCGAGGTATTATGGTCGATAATGGGAGCCTTATAGACGGTTTCAACTTGACACAGGAAGTGAGCATGCCATAATTCCTTGACAGGGGATTATATGGAACTAAACAGTGAAACTACCAATGCAATAGACCACTACATAAGAAGGCATTTCCAGGAATGGATGAGCCAGTTTGGCGGCGGCAGCAATTCGAGCGAGCGCGAGATGGAAATCCGGGAGAGAATCGTGCGAGTGGAGGAATCGCTCGAAAGACAGTTTGCATTGATGAAACAGGGCTTTGAGCAGGTTGACAGGCGTTTCGAGGAGCTTCGAGAGGACACGAATAAGCGTTTCGAGCAGGTTGACAGACGTTTCGAGGAGCTTCGAGAGGACACGAATAAGCGTTTCGAGCAGGTTGACAGGCGTTTCGAGGAGCTTCGAGAGGACACGAATAAGCGTTTTGAGCAAGTTGACAAGCGTTTTGAACAAGTTGACAAGCGTTTTGAGCAAGTTGACAAACACTTCAGCCGTGTTTATGGCTTCTTTATTAGTCTGTTCGTGGTGATTATAGGTGGCTTCGTTATTCAGATACTTTTGGGGACATGAGCCTGTAAATTTTTCTGTGTAAAGCCCAGGATTATAGGTTAAATCGCCCTCCGTATTCGATCCGATTCATAGCAGGACTCCATCTTTGGATGGTCTGTCACCCGGTGTTTCTACTGATCCACCTCGGCAGGAGAACTGCACACCCCCAGTCTCCGGACAAAATAGCACTGCCTCAAGCGGGCGCTCGGCAGTCAATAACTTAAGTGCTCATCATTAAACTGTTGAACCTGCACCTCTTGCCTTCGATGATCAGTTTCACCGCCCGGTGTACCGGCCGATTCATGATGTCGCTTCCCATCAGTGGATTGTCGAAAACCGCTGGTCATTCGGCGAAGTCCCGGTTGCTGGTGATGATAATGGAACGGTGTTCATACCGGGCCGGAATGATCCGAAAGAGGTCGTCCTGGGATTCGGCGGAAAGTGCTTGAAGGCTGTAAGTCATCAAGGATGAGAATGCCGATTGTACAGAGTAACTTAAGCCTTCGGCGATAGCTTCCATCGGCCCGTCCGGCATGGAGCCAGTCAAGCATTTCAATGGTGTTCCGATACAGCACATCGGAGCCTTATCAGGCGGGCGCCAATTTCCACCACTCCGAACCAGGTGGAACTTTCCCACGCCGGAGGGACCGACTAGGAGAAAGTTCGTTTCTGATTGACAAACAGGCCACTGGCCAGTTCCCGGATGGTCGGTCGGTGGAATCTGGGGATTGAAGGTGAATCGAAGCTTTCATGCGTCTTTGCCGGATCCATTCCGCTCCGGGCCAGGCGCAGAGTAAGGGCCTTGGCATCACGGCGTTGCACTTCGCCGCAGAGGATGAGTCAGCAGGAATTGTGTGTAGTCCCACTTACCCTCCATCGCCTCCTAAAGCGATGGGAAGAAACTTGCTGCGAGGTTGAGCAAGAAAGAAGGGAGGGCGGCTGCCTTTGAGGGCTTTCTGTCACCGTCCATGGAAACAAAGTGCGCTATAATAGCTTGATCTACACAACTTGCCTGCCAGCTTTGAGGGATTCGAGCCACCCCGGGTTTATGTCTTAAGACTTAAGCGATTTCCTTGAATATATTTAGGTTTGACGGCCCTCTGCTGGCAGCTAGCGGTTTTTGAAGCCGCGTTCCATATCACGCTGGATATCGTGAATCTTGATGCTTTGGCGCTTGTCAACCATTTTCTTCCCTCGGCAGAGGGCAAGCTCAACCTTAACCCTCCCCCGGGCCAGGTAGAATTTCAGCGGTATGAGGGTGAAGCCCCTTTCATTGACCCTGCGTTCAAGCCTTAGAATTTCTTTTTTATGGGCAAGCAGTTGACGTGGGCGATCGGGCCTGTGGTTAAAAACACTGGCGTGGTTATAGGGGGTTATGCTGAAATTGCGAAGGGTGAGTTGCCCGGCACTTGCCTCAATAAAGGCGTCGGAGAAGTCGAATTTAGCGGCTTTGATTGATTTCACCTCACTTCCACGGAGCTCAATGCCGCATTCCAGGGTGTCTTCTATCGTGTAGAGAAAGCGAGCCTTTCGGTTGTCTCCCAGAAGCCCGGGAATCTTCGCCTTTTTCTTTTTGCCGCCCATTGGGATAAGATGTTCGCACGTGCCACGCCAGAGGTCAACAAAAGGGGGCATCAAGGTTAGTCTGCTAACCTTAGGATTCTCTACGTGTTTCCCGGAACAATCACGATGCGAAAACCGATTACGGGGCTTGTGCGATGGGCGGGCAGGCGGCCGCGAACGGCAGCGGGATACTCAAGCCCGTTATCAATGTGGGCCCCCCCGCGAACAGGGCGGCTCAAGTAGGCGTAAGGGCTGCCGGGGTCCAAGAAATTATTTTGACCATCCGCGGGCCGGAAGAGGCTCTCATTGATACGATAGGGGTTAAAGCACCATTCACGGACGTTGCCAGCCATTCCTGTTATGCCGATGACACCGTTATCGGCGGTGTTAATCGGCTTTAGGCCGGCGGGAAGCTCAGAAGTGTTTTGGACAATTTGATTTTGGCGGGCGGCCAGCTCCCATTCATCTTCAGTGGGCAGACGCGCCCGGCTGCCAACCAGGTATCGCCTAGTGAACCATTCGCTATAGGCCTGGGCGGCATACCATGAAATTTCGGTAACAGGGTAGTTTCCAAATTCGGCTGGAGCCGCGTTCGAAGACCAGCTTGAAAGATAGTTTTCATCGACGAGGTTTTGAGATTTCAATTCCTCAATGTTCATCACCGACCACTCGGGATTGTCACTTAGGAAAAGTGAGAAATGTGCGTTGGATATCTCAGTGGCAGATATCTGAAAGGTGTTGATCCTGGCCCCGATGGGAATGGCCCCCGCGCGGACTCTCCCCTGTTGGACGGCAAGTTCCACATCGCCCAGGGGCGCGGTAATACCTCCTATCCTGACGAAGGCTATACTGCCATAGACGGCAATCGGGGTGGAGGCTCTTCTCTCCGCGTAGAATGCCTCCGCGTCTTTGGCGATATTCAAAGTGTTCTCATCTTTGGATTCCCTTTTGATTCCCAGCAGCGATAATCGATTTTCATCTATCAGCTCTGTAACAGCGCCGGTTGGGATAGGTAAATCCAAATTGGCTATGCTCCTTATAACCTGGGCCGTGTTTCCTAATCCCGGGGGGGAGGGGCCACCCTCGAGAATGAAAAGTGCGCGGGCTATGTCGGCGAGATGACGCTCGTCGACACAGACTGGGAGAGTTGCGGATATGAAGTCAGAATTTGATTCCGCGGCCCCGTGAATTGTATCTCGCGCCGCGCTAGTTAGCACGGGAGGTATAGCATATCTCTCCCGCTCAGGGCCGGTTTCCGCCCAGGCGGTAAATTCCTTCGCTCCCTCAGCTAGATGATCGTGCCCCTCTACCGCGTTTAACACGAGGCTCAGTTCCAGCCTTTGGGGGAAGATTTTGGATGCAAGTATTCGCCCTTGAAAATCAATGCTTTGCCTGTAGGGTATGAAGCCGAAGCGCTCCACACTCAGCTCTCGTTTTCCGCGGGGCACGAAAATCATCTCCCCCGTGGATCCAAGGCGATGGCCATCGATAACTACTGAGGCATCGGGCGGAATACTCTTGACGGTTAGCAGAGTGCCGTTTTTTCTTATCCCTGGCAGGATGAGCAGCAGGAAGCCGATGAGTGCAATCAGGATTAGCCATACGCATAAGACGTATACGCGGGGATGGATGCCAAGGACGGGTTTCAGGATTACCCTTATATTCTTGATAGGAGTCGCTGCACGGGGGGGAGGTGTGCGTCTTCTTCGGGCGTGCATGGCGTTGATTATAGTTTTGTGGTAAAAAAGTGGTCAATGGCTTGTGTTGGCCGATAGAAGGCGACCAGATAGGATGTGGGATGTGAAGAATAGAAAGAGTCTGGATTTTCTGGATGTTTTGCAGGGGTGGACGGAGAACCTTCTCACCAGAAGGGCGAGAAGGTTGGAGAAAAAAAGGCGCAGGCACATGAGACGGGGGAAATGGAGAGAGTGGATTGATGCGTTTTTGTGGGCTGTGGGAGTGGTATTGCTTCTCAATCAGTATCTGCTCCAAGCTTATCAGATACCCTCGGGCTCAATGAGAGACACGCTGATTGGCGGGAGGGATCCCTACAGTGGAGAGATAAGCAGAAGCGACAGGATTTTTGTTGATAAAGTTATTTTTGGGCCGGAACTGCTGCCGGGCTTGGGTAAGCTTCCGGGCTTCAGGGAATCCCGACGGGGGGAGGTGATTATCTTCGAGAATCCCGAATATGTGAGCCCCTCTCTTTTTCATGAAATTGCGCAGCGGGTGCTTTACATGGTTTCCATTTCCTTAGTGGATCTGAATCGAATCAGGGGTGGAGATACGGCCCATCAATTTCTGATAAAGCGGCAGGTTGCCATGGATGGCGATCGTGTTTTATTCCGTCGGGGAGTGCTGTACATACAGCCGAAGGGCTGGCCCACTCTGATGGAAGAGGAAGATTTCAAGGAGCTTACGAGTCAAAAATACGGCAACCAACTGCTGCTCGACGAGGGATACTATAACAAGTTGGATGCGACTGTGAGAATGATCTATCTGGAAAGAGCTGGCCTAATAACCGATCGCATACTTGCAGATAGAGCGGCCATGGATTGGGTGTCCCCCTTGAGGAAAACAATGCTGGACCAGTATGAGATGGAGCGTTTGGAATTTGATGTATATCAGACACTCTTCCCATTCGATGAGGGGTCAGGATATGCCTGCGCTGCTTACGAGCGTGGAATCTATGTGCCTGAAAACTGGCTTCTTCCCCTTGGCGATAATCGGAATGATTCAATGGACGGCCGCTACTTCGGGCCTGTTAGCTCAAGAAAAATTTTGGGGCGCGCTCTTTTCATCTACTGGCCCCCGTTCCGCATCCGCGGCATCCAATAGTGATTTCTCCCAAATCAAGGCTATCATACAGAGACAGGAGAGGTTACAAGCGGCGGCGATCGCGCGTGCTGGGAAGGATTCTGACGACTATTCTGACATATATCTTGCTCACATCTTTTTTTGTTGAAACCTGGAAGATGGAATCTGATTCGATGAGCCCCGGATACCCCGCAGGCTCACGAGTCTTTGTTCATCCCTATTTGATGTGGAAGATGAACAGAACCCCGAAAATTTCTCCGGATAGGGGAGACTTAATCGTCTTCCAACCGCCCTATGTGAAAGCGCAGCCCTGGTATTTGAGGATTGTGGATTCACTTATTCGGCTGACGACTTTTCAAACCCTGACGTTGGGCTCCTTCTCTCACGCGGAATGGGAGAATGACTTGATGGTTAAGCGTGTGATTGCTGTTCCGGGCGATACCATACGAATGGAAGAATCGGTTGCCTTTATCAAGGGGGCTGAGGAGGACTACTTTATCAGCGAATTCGAGGCAAGCGGAATCGGTTACGACCTGGTGTTGGAAGATTTGCCCGATGGATGGACCTCAGATATGCCGCTCTCGGGGAATATGGATCCAACTGTGATGGATGAGAACGAGTACTTTGTTCTGGGTGATAACCGTGCTGGTTCGAATGATTCCCGGTATTGGGGAGCCCTTACGGGCGATATGCTTTACGGGGGGGTGTTCTTTTCATATTGGCCGCCCATGCTCTTTGGCAGAATTCGATAATCTTTCGCTCTATTTTTGCATTCCCCTCTGTGTGCCAGCGTCAGGGAGGGTGTGGGCATATATCTGTTTATGGATTAACTGTGGAGGAGCAGACTCGCGCTAAGCAACGAGAAAGCTGTGAGAGCTTCCGAATGAGAAGACTGCAGCTCTGAAATGGAAGAAATGATCCAACCTAGCGCCCACGGAATGGATTTTGTTGGCTCGGGATACTGGCGAACCTTGCCCTTGAGCCAGATGATTCTGCTGGCCCAGGTCCTATGACTGGCCTTAGTGACATAAACTAAACTTGACGGCCTAATTCCGGCGATGATACTGTTGCTCATCAGGGATTATGCTGGTAAGCGATCACGCGGTTTCCCGAAAACAGGGAGGATTCCCTAAAGATGTCTGGCCATAGTAAGTGGAGTTCGATTAAGCATAAGAAAAGTGCAACTGATGCCAAGCGTGGAAAGGTCTTTACCAAGATTGCAAAGGAAATAACGGTTGCGGCCCGTCAAGGTGGGGGCGATGAGGAATTGAACCCACGCCTTAGAACGGTTGTGGCCAGGGCAAAGGCAGCCAATATGCCAAGAGAGAATATTGAGCGCGCCATCAATAAGGGTCTGGGAAATCTTGAGGAGTCACATTACAACGAGCTGAGCTATGAGGCATATGCGCCGGGTGGGGTGGGATTGATGATTGAGGCGCTGACGGACAACAAGAACAGGACGGCCGCTGATATTCGAGCCGTGTTGTCCAAGAGCGGAGGGCAACTGGCTTCAAGCGGTTCGGTTTCGTACATGTTCGATCGGAAGGGCATTATAGTCTATGAGTCCGTCAATGTGGATTCCAATGCGCTCCTTGAGGCTGCGCTGGAGGTTGGGGCGGAGGATGTCGCTGAAGAGGGCAGTATTGTTGAAGTAATTGCAGATCCTGGAGACTTCGTAAATGTCCTTGAATTCCTACAGGCCTCAGGCTTCGAGCAGATGAGCGCTGAGCTGAGTCTGGTCCCCAAAAGCACTATCACGCTCGATAAGGATGGGACGGCCAGGATACTTCGACTGATAGAACTGCTGGAGGATAACGATGACATTCAATCTGTTGCTTCCAATCTTGATATTCCGGATAACTTTGAGATAAGGTGAACGGCAGGGTGCTGGGAATTGATCCTGGATTTGCGCATATTGGGTGGGGTGTCATTGATTCCACCGGCACCCGTCATAAGCATGTCGAACATGGCAGCATAAGCAGTGATAGGGATGAGCTGCCGGCCAGACGCCTGCTTGTGCTCTACAACGGAGTCAATGCAATTATCGAAAAACATAGGCCAATCGCCCTCGGAATTGAAACTCTGTTTTTTCTGAAGAATGTTTCATCGGCTATGGCGGTCGCCCAGGCTCGCGGGGTGGTTTTACTGACCGCCGCTAAGTGGGGTATGGAAATCAAGGAATTTTCTCCACTGGTTATCAAGCAGTCGGTGGTAGGTTCGGGCAGGGCTCAAAAAACACAGATTCAGGAAATGGTGAAAATTCTGCTGGGTCTGCCCAGTGTTCCGAAGCCTGATCATGCGGCCGATGCGCTTGCGGCGGCCATAACCTTTGTCCACCATGGAGGGCTATGCTTAACAGCATCCGAGGCAGATTGACATATAAATTCGAGGATCAGATTGGTATCGACTGTGGCGGTTTAGAATGGGCAGTGGATACTACTTCCACTTCCATTTCACTGTTTCCTCAGATTGGTGAAGAAGCCCTGGTTTACACATACCTTCACCATACCCAGGACCTAATGAAACTGTTTGGTTTTTCCACCTCCGAGGAACGCAGACTTTTTCTCGCTTTGAAGACCGTCAACGGTGTCGGCGTTTCGCTGGCCAGGAAGATACTATCGGGAACTACGCCCTCACGCTTCCTAAGAGCTCTTGATTCAGAAGATTTGTCCGTTTTGGAACGCATCCCGGGACTTGGGAAAAAAACTGCACAAAAGATAGTGCTTCAGCTTCGCGGTTCGTTGGTTGATGCGGATATTGCAGATGGCGCAGCTTCCAGTCAGGAAAGAGATGTTGTCGATGCGCTGGTGGCCATGGGTTTTGAATCTAGGGCAGCAAGCAAGGTTGTCGGCTCCATTCTTAGGAGCCCTGAATTGGATGATTTAAGCTCTGATGAGAAGGAGCAAGAGGTTCTCCGACAGGCGATAGTGGCAATGAGCCAGTAGGGGGGGCGATGAAAAACAAATTGCTCGAACCAACTGCCACACTTGGCGAGGACGAATTGGACATTGGCGTAAGACCAAAATTTCTGAAGGATTTTCAAGGCCAAAAGGAACTCAAGGCCAATCTTTCCATATTTATTGACGCTGCCAAGGCGCGTGGGGAGCCTCTTGACCATGTGTTTTTGAGTGGACCTCCGGGCTTGGGGAAAACCACGCTAGCCTATATCGTGGCCAATGAGCTAGGGGCTGAGCTCAAGATTACCAGTGCGCCAGCAATAGAAAGACCCAAGGATCTTGCCGGGATGCTTTCCACAATACCAAAGCACACGGTTTTTTTTATCGATGAGATCCACAGGCTGAAGCCGGCTATTGAAGAAATGCTCTACATCGCAATGGAGGATTATGAGCTTGATTGGATAATCGGCCAAGGCCCGGCGGCTCGTACGGTTCGAATACCGGTGCCGCCGTTTACATTGGTAGCCGCTACCACTAAACCGGGCAGAATTACAAGCCCGCTGTTCTCCCGCTTCGGGATAACGATGCGCATAGAGTTTTACCGCCCCGCGGAGCTGGAGCGAATACTGCGGCGTACGGCGGGAATTTTGAATATAACCATCGAGAAGAATGCTTCAAGTCTGCTTGCACGATGCAGCCGGGGGACTCCAAGAGTGGCAAATCGACTTCTTAGGCGGATGAGGGATTTTGCCCAGGTTGAGGGAATCGGGTTGATTAATCGGAGTATCATCGAATCCGGGCTGGAGAGGTTGAAGATTGACAATGAGGGTCTTGAGGAGCAGGACAGGAGGATTCTAATCGCCATAATCGACAACTATGGAGGAGGACCGGTGGGAGCCGAAACACTTGCGATAAGTATTGGCGAAGGCATTGACACCCTTGAAGATTTTTATGAGCCCTATCTCATACAGAGGGGTTTTTTGGCGCGAACCCCACGCGGCCGTGTCGTAACGGATTTGGCGCACAAACATCTCGGACGGAAGTCAGGTGCAAACCAGCCTCTTCTCATTTAGCCTTCCGGATGAGCTAATAGGAAGAGTTCCATCCCGGAGGCGCGGCGATAGCCGTCTGATAGTGTGCGATAGAAACGACATCGGCTCGCTGCTTCATACCACGGTAACCGAGCTCCCGAATCTCTTAAGTCCCGGCACTGTGATGACTTTCAATGACACCAGGGTTAGGAAGGCAAGGATGCCTGCCCAAAGACCTGATACCGGAGGCGTTGCGGAATTCCTTTTTCTACGCCAATCTCGCGAAGGGGAATGGGATTGCCTCGTAGACAGAATGAGGAGAAAGAGTATTGGCCAAAATTGGCTTTTCCCGGCAGGCATCCTGGGAACCATCACGGATCTCCGATCAGACAATGTGTGCACCATAAAATTAAACCCAATTCCGGATGAATCCTGGTTCGAGAGTCATGGACATATTCCGCTTCCCTCATATATCGGCAGGACGGGAAACTGTGAAGACGAAGAACGTTATCAGACTGTGTATGGCAAAAATACCGGCTCCGCCGCGGCTCCCACGGCAGGGCTGCATTTCACCCGGGGAATAATGCGGGCCCTCCATGAGAACGGCATTGAGCTGTGCTGGATTACCCTCCAAGTTGGACTTGGAACCTTTGCGCCGGTAAGAGTGAGAAAAATCCAAAATCACACCATGCATTTCGAATGCTACAGCATCCCTCATGAAACTGCAGAGAAGATTACCTCAGCCAAGAAGGATGGAAGAAAGGTGCTAGCCGTGGGAACCACGGTAGTGAGAACTCTTGAATCCTCATGGAGCTCAAATGGGTTGACAAGCGGGGCCGGGAAAACGAATTTATTCATCTATCCGGGGTACAGGTTCAAGGTAGTCGATCAGCTTCTTACAAATTTTCACACACCCGAATCCACCTTACTGATGCTGGTATCTGCCTTTCTCGGCAGGGAGCGCCTGCTGGAGATATACAACATAGCGATAGAGAGGAATTATCGTTTCTTCTCCTACGGCGATGCCATGCTAATCAGATAAGTCAGCAAGGGCTCCTTGAAAATTTTCACGGTTCGAAGGTAGCCTAATAGGTCTCATATTCCATAGAGGCAAACTCAGAGCGAATCCTCGCCAGACGTGCAAGATGAATTGCGATGATATCCCCGTAATCGAGCTCTCCATTTTCTATGCGGAAGGCCTCATCTTCCCAAAACTGAATCTCATCCAGATTAATCCACTTGAATTTTTGCTCACGCGCTGCCTTGCCATGTAGGCGGGCGTTCTCCCAGGATTCAAGTGCAAGTTTATAGTAGGCTTCGGCGGTTCTGATACTGTCGAGATTCGCCGATTTCCATGGATAATTGTAAAAAAATGCATTGAATTTATCGTACTTTGCGGCCAGGTTAAGGTATTCGTCGACAATTCGCAGATAGACATGCATCGAGAAGAGGCTCCTGTATTTCTCCCACTCGAGTTCGTTCTCAATTGTTGCCAGGGCATTAAGAGGATTTGCAAAAGGTGATCGCAGTGCCATCGACAGATACCAAAGGTTTTCTGCGCATTCCTCGGGATAGCGGTGCATGTGTTGATGATAGAGCTTGTAAAACTGCTCTGCGTATTCAATCTTCCACGCGGAAAGGTGATTTACGGGAAAGATCAGGAGGATGAAAAAGATCACAATCCGCCTAACTAGTGTCATCTTGATATTTATCGGCATTGATATGCCATCAGTTAGATTCAGACTGCGGTTTAGGCTGTCAGCAATCCGGCTTTAGCGATGCGACCTGACTCCCAAGCGACAATATCAAAACATCCGGACAAATCTGCTATTTCGGAGACATGTTATCGCCGATGCAGCCTAACCCCAGATGTCCAATAGGGGATGCTTTCGGGTAAATTCAAACAGAACCTTCCAAGTCGATAATCGGTTGGCGGTCGACGCTTTCAGCAGCTTCAAGCTGAGGGGCGAACGGCTGATTCTTTCAGTGAGGATTCTCAGGCAGACAGGAATCGTTTAGGCAACAGGATAGGCGCTGGCGTATCATCGATGTTCGACTGAGCGGAGCCAAATCGGCAGGAAATAGTCACCGCTGAAAACCGGTTTATGGCCCAACTCCAGCCTGCTATAGGGCGCTCCTTCCGGCATTCCGGTTCATACTGCTGGAGCAGGGGGCGTTAGGTATCCGCTCATAATCGCTTGAGGTCTTCGCATCCTCAGGCCGAAGATCCGCTATGTGAGCAGGCGGTGTTTTATCTGGTATGCTGTCGGGGATCAATGTAACATTCAGCCAGGTTTCGATAACTCCGGAGTGTTTTTCCAACTTCTCTATCAGAAGCAGTCCGCCATCACTGTTGTCCACTCTCGCATTATTCTTTACAGTGATTTGACGCGTCCTTGCGGAGTTGATTGTCGATCGGCATACTGTGTGTATTTCCTTTGTCAATAATACATTAACACAGGAGTGAGCTCTCTGTTATTTGTTCTGATGGTATATCGGGGTTATGGACCATCTTCGGCTCAACCCCGAGTGTAAAGAGGCGGCTATGTCATGGATGTTCACAGTAGCTTCCCGTTTCGACAGCGCATACATTGCCACGCCTTCATATTCCATCTCGGTGAGGTTCTTCGACTCGCGATGTGAGCAGTATCCATCCTACTGACTGTGTTTCTTCCAGGTTTCGCCCCCGTCCGTGGAGGTATATAGTTGGCCCGAGTGACTCACCGCGGCAAGTTTGGACCCATCGGAAGACATCGCCGCGGATCGCCAATTCTGATCACCCTCAATTGCAGAACCGCGGGTACTATGATCCTTCCAGGTCTCACCCCCGTCCATGGAAATGTATAAATGGCCGAAATCCGCCACCGCGACAAGCTTGGATCCATCGGAAGACATCGCAACGGATTCCCACTGCTTTTCTCCCCCAATCGTGGAGCCGGGAGTACTGTGATCTCTCCAAGTTTCGCCTCCGTCCGTGGAGATATAGAGGTGACCCTCATACACAACCGCGGCAAGTTTGGACCCATCGGGAGACATCGCAATGGAGTTCCAGAATGCGTCTTTTGTAATTGCGGAATCGGTAACCCTGCTTTCTGTCCAAGTTTCACCCCCATCCGTGGAGATATATAGATAATCGAAATCCGCTGCCGCCACAAGCTTAGATCCATCGGAAGACATCGCAATTGAAAACCACCATTTATTCTTCTCAATTGCAGAGCCGGGAGTACTGCGGTTTATCCAGGTTTCACCTCCATCCGCGGAAGTATAGATATGGTCGAATCCCGCTGCCGCCACAAGCTTAGACCCATCGGAAGACATCACAATGGATTCCCACTGCTTTTCTCCCTCAATCGTGGAGCCGGGAGTACTGCGGTCTCTCCAGGTTTCGCCTCCGTCCGTGGAGATATAGAGATGACCCCCATACGCAACCGCAGCAAGCTTGGACCCATCGGAAGACATTGATACGGATTGCCATCCTATTTCTTCTCCCTCAATTACGGACCCGGGAGTGTTGCGATCTATCCAGGTTTTTCCCCCGTCCGCGGAGGTATAGATATGGCCGTAATTCGCTACCGCGACAAGCTTGGAACCATTGGGAGATATCGCAATAGACACCCAGCGTTGGTTTTCCGCAATAACTGAATCAGTATCTCCAGGGCAGCCAACCAGCAGAAAAATTGTCAGTGCCGCAGCCAGAACCAAATAAGGACCCTTCATCATAATCCTTAGTATAAATCAAAAAGAACAGTTTTATAGCAATACCACGGAAAATAAACATGAAATTCTGATCCATCTGCCCGAGATGTCACGGGTTTCAGCAGGGCTTCTTATTGGCTATTGTCATTTGAGGTCACCTAACATTTCCGGAAGGGTTTGGTAGAGCCCCACAGAGTGATGTAATCGCTGGTTTGGATGAAGAAAGCCGCCGCGCATCTTTCGGTATGCTGTTAGCCGCAAAACCTACAGCTAGGTGAGGATTAAACACGGTGACCAAGGAGGCCACCGTCAAACAGCTGCCACTATGGCGATCACGATCAGCTTCGCAGGGGCCACCTTGATGACTTCATCAGCGCGTACAACTTCGCACGTCGTCTAAAGGCACTAAAAGGCCTTAACACCCTACGAATTCATATGCAAAAAATGGACAGAAGAGCCGGAAAAGTTTATCCTAATCCAATCCATCAAATACCGGAACTAAACACAGTCTTAAGGAATGGCGCCTGACTCGCCGCTGCATGAGTCAGGAGAGTTTTAAGTAGGGCTCTTTACTAAAGGCTGAGCATACCGCTTCAGTTGGAGAATATCAGCAAGGAGCAGGTGGCGTAAAGATGGAATTCCAGGGATGAATATCTACACCACTTGACGGAATACTACCTGTTTAAGAGCGATCGTCAGAGCTTTCGGGAAGGATTGATGCTAGCGGCCCTAACCGCGTGGACAAAGATGCAAGCAGCATAGACCAGCACTGGAGAGAGAAAGGTGATGATCAAGGCAAGAGAAACGGCAGATTTCGTTGGTAATTCCGGTGATATCGAAAGCAAAAGCAGCCCGGTATTTACCGGAAGGAGGACTTTGAGAAGTCTCTTTAGGTTTTTGACTATGGAAACAAAGAGTCTCTTCTCGTCTTCATTCAGATTCAATTCGCGTATGGCGTCTTTGAGAGCCCTCTTCATAGGAATCATTGTAATTTATGGCTGACTTCGTTTCCAGCATGAAGCTCAATTTCATTGATAATGTCTCCCCTGCACAGACTCGGACTAGCTTCTCCGGAATGGAAAAAGACTTGAGAAGCGCTCGGCAATAGTTCGGGCTTGGTGTCGATTGCCGCAGATCTCTCGCTGGTTAGCGGTCAGGTTGACCGTTTTGCCTCCGCGATATTGGGCGCAGTAGATGCCCCAGGTGCACTTCAGGCCGCAATGTCACGGGTATCCACGGTCAGAAGGCAATGCAATAGCTGGCGATGTTCCGAAAACCCTAGAGACAATAAGAAAGGAGGCGCAAGCTCTAGCAGGCGGAATCGGCCCTGCTGCCTTGGTTGAGCTCGAGAATTCCGTGTTCAGTCTGGTTTCTTCGGGACTTGAGTGCCGGGCAGGCAGGTCTAAGCGCGGCAAAGACGGTGATCAGCACAAATGGGCAATGTCAATCCGGAAATGAAGGGCCGCTATGGATCGGATCGAATACGAAGGGCAATCTAACCTAAAAACCCTGAGCTTCACACGGAAGTACTTACAGTCCCATTCCCTCAAGCTAGCTGCCCACGATCCTTTTCACTTCCCCGAAAACCATATCCGCCTCTCCTGAACCATCTACAATCCGCAGCAACCCCTTCTCTTCATACCAGTCGCTTAGCGGCTGAGTTTCCTTCGCATAGAGGACAAGCCGTCTGTTAACCGATGCCGGCTCATCATCTTTCCGGATGTATAGATTCGCACCGTCGTCATCGCATATGTTATCCGACGCTGGCGGCATCAAATCCACATGGTAGATGCGTCGGCACACAGGGCAGGATCTGCGCCCGGTTAAGCGCCTGATTAAAACTTCCTGAGCGCATCGGAGCTCAATTGCATGATCGATATCGCTGAATTCCGAAAGAGCCTCGGCCTGGAGAATAGTTCTTGGGAAGCCGTCAAGAACGAATCCATCGACGGCGTCATTCAATCCAAGCCGGGTTTTAAGCACCTCGATTGTCAGTTCATCCGATACCAGAGCACCCGAATCCAAGATTTTTTTCACTTCTATTCCCAGCGGTGTTTGTTTCTCGATATTTTCCCGAAAAAGATCGCCTGTTGACACATGCGGGATGCCCAGCAAGGCGCTTATCCGGGTTGCCATAGTACCTTTGCCGGCCCCCGGGGGGCCAAGGAACAGTATTTTCACTTCTCAACTACCTCAATTCGATGATGATTCGAGCTTTGCGGCAACCCTGCCGAATTTCGAGCTGGCAGCTTGCATTGATTTCGGAACACTAAGCTGAACAGGTTCCGTCCCCACACATGCAGTTTGAGCGGAATTTACCTCATGTATGCGCCAAAAACGAATGTCATCCGCATATGAAGCTAAATCGCCGTCTGCCGCCCAATTTTTCATTCTCAGTTGGAATTGTATCACAGTCAGATCATAGTTGGCAAAGGGCTGCCATTTTCGGGCCAACCTCGCAAAATAAGTCACATTTTTCTGCTTTGCTCCAATCACTCTTGGTGGATGTCACTTTTTTTGCCATTTGGATTGTGTTATGCTGTCGAATTATCTGTGAGAATTACTGGAGAGAGTTGAAATGAGAGCTAATGGCACAATTGTGTTTCAAAGCGATTTTGGTTTGTTGGATGGCGCGGTTTCATCGATGCAGGGAGTAGCGCACTCGATATCACCGAGTCTGAAACTCTACAATCTTACCCATGAAATACCTCAGTTCAATACCTGGGAAGCCTCCTATCGCCTGATACAAACAATGAGGTATTGGGCGCCTGGCACAGTGTTCGTATCTGTTGTCGATCCCGGAGTTGGCACCGACAGGCGCAGCGTAGTCGCTCTAACCAACAGTAAGCACTATGTTGTAACTCCGGACAATGGAACACTCACCCACGTTGTCCAGGTGCTGGGAATTGCTGAATGCTACGAAATTGAGGAAGAGACAAACAGGCTCAAAGGTTCCCATTATTCTTATACCTTCCACGGCCGGGATTTGTATGCCTATACGGGCGCGAGGCTTGCGGCCGAAGCAATCACTATCGATAAGGTTGGCCGGAAAATCTCTCCCGACGAGCTTGTCATCCATCCTCATTCGCCCCCCATCTACTCCGATTCTGCAATTAACGCCAGCATTGACATCCTGGATACCCGATATGGCAGTCTGTGGACCAGTTGTCCGCGTGAATTGTTTTCAAAAATTGGAGTGAATTATGGTGAATACGTGAGTGTTCAAATCTCTCACCACGGCAATGTTGTGTACGGGAACGATCTCAAATATGTGAAATCCTTCAGTAACGTGAACATCGGAGTCGCCTTGGTGTACATCAATTCACTTCTCAATGTCGGTATTGCGATTAATCGTGGAAATTTCGCGAAGGCTTATGATGTGGGCGCGGGGCAGGACTGGTTGATAAATTTCAAGAAAAGCACTGAACTTGGATAGAGCGCGGTTTAGCGGAGTGCTGCAAGATATATGCGGGTCCCCGGGTTACTCTTTAGTATCCAGTATATCCGGAATGCCGACGTCCGCTGTTAACCTGAAATAGGCCGTCTTCATATGGATAATTTCGCGTGCCTCTGGTGTATAGCGACACCATGACTGCGGTAGCTAGGAGATTTAGAAGTGGAGCCCACAAATGGGATTTTGGTTTTTCAAAGCGACTTCGGCCTGCTGGAGGGCTCCGTTGCTCAGATGTACGGCGTCGCGCTGAAGATTGATTTGAATCTGAAAATACTAGACATAACCCACAATATCGAAGCATTTAACACCTGGGATGCCTCTTATTCCCTTTTTCAAACCTGTCCGGTTTTCCCCAGTGGCTGTGTCTTCGTGTCGGTGGTTGATCCTGGAGTCGGGACCGACAGAAGAAGTGTGGTAGCGTCGACAAAGGCGGGCCACTACGTGGTTACGCCGGATAACGGCACGCTCACTCATGTATGTAAGCATATTGGAATTGTGGCGCTCAGAGAAATCGATGAATCGGTGAATCGTCTGCCGGGAAGCGAGAAGTTCCATGTTTTTCACGGGAGAGATGTGTATGCCTATACAGGGGCGCGTTTGGCGAGCGGCGCCATTGGTTTTGAGGAGGTTGGGAGTGAATTGGATATAGGGAGTGTTTATTGTCATCCGGTTCCCGGGGCAAAAATAAATGATGGCAGGATTGAAGGCATGATCGATATCAAGGATCCCCATTTCGGGATGGTGTGGACAAATATCCCAATTTCAATGTTCGAGAGTGTCGATTTTGGTTCGAAGATTGAGGTTGAGATACGATACAAGGGTGAAATAAAATACCGTAGTGAGGTAATTTACGGGAAATCCTTCGGGGCCGTTGAGGTGGGTGGAGATGTTCTATATAACAACGAAATAGGTTTTCTGGCGCTTGGCACCAACAGGGGTAGTTTTGTTGATAAACACAATATATCATCTGGCTATGATTGGCTGATAAGTGTCACCAGAATAAAAGACGGAGGTAGTTTGTATGTTTAATTTCGGTACTAAGAGGATTGTCGCCACTGGAATCGGAGCGGCCCTCTTTATGGTGCTTTTCATGTTTGTGAAGATTCCCTCATGGATTCCAGAAACGCAGTTCCAATCCGCCTATGCGCTTGGGTCTCTAATGGCCGTTTTATTTGGCCCCATTGTCGGCGCCTTGGTTCAGTTCATAGGCCACGGCATCAGTGATGCGGTGCAGTATGGATCTCCATGGTGGAGTTGGGTAGTAGCGAGCGGTGTTAGCGGATTTATTTTTGGTTTGGCATATGGAAGGACCGGGCTCGAAAGAGGAGATTTCAGATTCAAAGGCATTTTGAAATGGAATCTCATTCAGATTATCGGCAATATTTTTGCCTGGGTAGTTATTGCGCCGGTGCTCGATATTGTTATTTATGCGGAACCGGTGAATCTGGTGTTTACGCAAGGCATAGTTGCGGCCATTTTCAACATAATTTCCTGCGGGGTGCTTGGAACTCTGTTGATGTTTACCTGGTCGAAAGCCATCCCACAGAAAGGAAGTCTTGAATAAGCTTCCGGCATGGAACCGGTAATCGTATTTGACAATTATTCCTTCAAGTATTTTGCTCAGTCAAAACCTACTTTGAAGAATATAAATTTGGAAATCCGCGCGGGGGAAAAGGTGCTGATAGTCGGCCCCAGTGGAAGCGGTAAGAGCACGCTGGGATACTGTCTTAATGGGCTGATTCCCTCCGCTTATGCGGGTGAAATTGGGGGCTCGCTTGTAGTGGCGGGCCGCGAGGCTCAAGAGCTCAATATTTTCAAGCTATCGAAGGTTATCGGCACGGTTATGCAGGATAGCGACGCCCAATTTGTCGGACTTTCCGTTGCCGAGGACATTGCGTTTGCGCTGGAGAACGACTGTGTTCCGCAGAATGCAATGCTTGCGCGGGTAGCCGAGATTGCCTCGACAGTCGGTTTGAGATCCTTTCTCAAACATCCTCCAGGGGAGCTTTCGGGGGGCCAGAAGCAGAAAACTTCCCTAGCCGGAATTCTGGTGGATGATGTGGATATCCTGATCTTTGATGAGCCCTTGGCGAATCTGGATCCCCAAACAGGGAAGTATGCGATTGAATTGATTGATCAGATACATGGGTCAGGAGACGAAACGGGAGAAGGAAGGCCGAGAACAACGATAATAATTGAACACCGCATTGAGGATGTGCTGCATAGGGAAGTCGATAGAATCGTCCTGATTGATGATGGGCGGATAATTGCTGATAAGGATCCACACGAGATGATTGCGTCCGGGCTCCTGCCGGTTTACGGATTGCGGGAACCCCTGTATGTCACTGCTCTGAAATATGCGGGAGTTGATGTTACAAGTGAGATGTCTCCTGCCTATATTTGGTCGATGGATTTTGAGTCGGTGAAACCAAAGTTTATTGACTGGTATGAAGGCGTAGACGAAAAGGAATACGAGTTTGGAGGGGATGAAATATTGTCTATCAAGGGGCTTAGCTTCGCGTACCTTGAAGGCAGGCCGGTGCTCACCAATGTAAATTTCTCGATCAGAGCTGGAGAAATGCTTTCCATTGTCGGCAGAAATGGCGCCGGAAAATCCACCATCGCGAAGTTGATATGCGGATTCGAAAGGCACAGTAACTCCGAGATATTTTTTAACAGCGTTGATGTTTTTGGTAAACCGATTAATGAACGGGCCTCCTTTGTGGGTTATGTAATGCAAAACCCCAATCAGATGATAACATGTTCGCAGGTATACGATGAAATCGTTTCCGGCTTGAAGCTGAGGAAAATACCACAGAAGGAAATTGATGAAAGGCTGGATCGTGTCCTGGAAATCTGTGGGCTTAGTAAATTCAAGAAGTGGCCGATTTCAGCGCTGAGTTATGGCCAGAAGAAAAGGGTTACGATAGCAGCGATTTTGATATTGGATCCGAAGATAATCATATTGGATGAGCCCACGGCTGGTCAGGATTTCCGCCATTACACGGATATAATGCAATTCTTGAGTCGAATACACAAACTGGGTATAACGATCATTCTGATTACGCATGATATGCATCTGATGCTCGAATATACAAAGCGGTCGATCGTTTTCTGCGAGGGCAGGTTAATCCAGGATGCCAACCCGAGCAGAGTCCTCACAAATCCAAAGATAGTTGCCGCTGCCAGTTTAAAGGAAACTTCGCTCTATCATCTAGCGGGCGAAATGGGAATTCAGGATGCGAAATCTCTGGTTGATAAGTTCATTGATCGCGAAAAAGCCATATGACCATTTTTGATTATAAGTTCAGGGACACCGTTGTTCACCGCCTTTCAGGGGTCTCAAAATTGCTCTGTTTCTTGGTATTAACCGCCGCTGTCATGTATAGCTACGATATCAGATTTTTTGCAGTGGTCCTTGTTTTCTCGTTCGCAGTCCTTAAGCTGGCTAAAATCGGGCTCGGAGAATTAAAGCTTATTTTCATATATGTTGGATTTTTTCTTATCATAAATCAGGTGCTTTCATTTATCTTCGCTCCCGAGTATGGTACGCAAATTTATGAATCCTACACGCTTTGGTTTCGCATCTATGGAAGGTACAATGTAACCTATGAGCAGGTTTTTTATCAGATTTCGAAGCTTTTCAAGTACAGCTCCGTTATCCCACTGGGAATCATTTTCCTGTATACGACCGATCCGAGTGAATTTGCCTCGAGTCTGAACGCCGTTTTTGTGCCCTATAAAATTGCCTATGCCGTATCATTGACACTGAGATATTTCCCGGATATCCAAAAAGTGTATCGGGACATTTCCAAGGCGCAGCAGGCGCGGGGATTGGATATCTCAAGGAAAACCTCGTTTTGGCATCGATTCAGAAATGCGGTTGCCACAATGGTGCCTCTGATT
>Ga0056121_1000039_pt1:70000-73669 | contig 73669 bp, 56 predicted proteins | sample WorMetHEROISLAND_FD_83872 | JGI IMG/M metagenome (GOLD analysis project Ga0056121, IMG submission 83872) | Marine gutless worms symbiont microbial communities from Max Planck institute for Marine Microbiology, Germany - Olavius sp. 1 HERON ISLAND ...
ACGGAAATGAGTAAGTTTTCGACCGAGAGCTTCATGAACATGAACCCCGAGGAATTCATAAACCCCGAGATCTGGCCCAGTGCAATGATAGTATTTCTAGCATGTCTACTATCTTCAAAAATTCCAGGAGTCCTAGGGATTGTTTTTTCTTCTGTAGGAATTGCTAAAGCGGGGGAGGGTTTTGGCGGCAAAAAAATGGCGATAGCTGGATTGGTTTTAGGTATCATTGCCTTTTTAACGTAATTAGCTCAAGTGGTGGTCAGAAAGTTCATCAATATGGTGCATGAGCAATGCGGCAGCGAAGTGGTTTTTTTATCCCAATTGACTTTCTAATTGTATGCTCTACTTGGTAGGGGAGCGTTCTGTAAGCCGATGAAGGTTGTCAGGCGATGATGGCTGGAGGTATCAGAAGTGAGAATGCAGGCATGAGTAACGAAAAGGCAGGTGAGATCCCTGCCCGCCGAAAGCCGAAGGTTTCCTGGGTAAAGTTAGTCTTCCCAGGGTTAGTCGGCCCCTAAGGCGAGGCCGAAAGGCGTAGTCGATGGGAAACGGGTCAATATTCCCGTACTTCCGGTAATTTCGATGGAGTGACGCATAGGGGGATGTTCTGCCGGGCGCTGGTTGTCCCGGTTCAAGGGGTTAGGCGTTTTCAAGTTCCGGAGGCAAATCCACGGAACTAGCCAAGCCGTTAAGAGTAGTGATCCTACGGGTGATCGAAGAGGGCAAACTCGTCGTGCCGAGAAATAGCTTCTAAGGTTAGGTTACCGGGAACCGTACCGCAAACCGACACAGGTAGGCGAGCTTAATTAGCTAAGGCGTACGGAAGAACTCACGTTAAGGAACTCGGCAAATTGCATACGTAACTTAGGGAGAAGTATGGCCTACTCTATTTTGAGAGGTTGCAGAGTCCAGGCCCGAGCGACTGTTTACCAAAAACATAGGTCACTGCGAACCAGCAATGGGAGGTATAGTGACTGACACCTGCCCGGTGCTGGAAGGTTAAGAGGAGCCGTTAGCTTATGTGAAGCGGCAAATTGAAGCCCCAGTAAACGGCGGCCGTAACTATAACGGTCCTAAGGTAGCGAAATTCCTTGTCGGGTAAGTTCCGACCCGCACGAATGGTGTAACGATTTGGGCACTGTCTCAACGTGAGATCCGGTGAAATTAAAGTCTCGGTGAAGATGCCGAGTACTCGTGGTTAGACGGAAAGACCCCGTGAACCTTTACTGCATCCTGATATTGATATGTGGATTACGATGTGTAGGATAGGTGGGAGACTGTGAACTTTGGTCGTCAGGCTAGAGGGAGTCGTTGGTGAAATACCACCCTTTGTGGTTTATGTATCTAACGCCAGGCGTGAAACCGCCGAGGCGGACATTGTCAGGTGGGCAGTTTGACTGGGGCGGTCGCCTCCCAAAGCGTAACGGAGGCGCGCAAAGGTTCTCTTTTCACGGTTGGAAATCGTGAATGAAGTGTAAAGGCATAAGAGAGCTTGACTGCAAGAAAGACATTTCGAGCAGGTACGAAAGTAGGTCTTAGTGATCTGGCGGTTTCCTGTGTGGAAGGGCCGTCACTTAACGGACAAAAGGTACTCCGGGGATAACAGGCTGATTTTGCCCAAGAGTTCACATCGACGGCAAAGTTTGGCACCTCGATGTCGGCTCATCGCATCCTGGGGCTGTAGCAGGTCCCAAGGGTATGGCTGTTCGCCATTTAAAGCGGTACGTGAGCTGGGTTCAGAACGTCGTGAGACAGTTCGGTCCCTATCTGCCACGAGCGTTGGATGTCTGAGAGGATCTGTTTTCAGTACGAGAGGACCGAAATGGACGAACCTCTAGTGTACCAGTTATCCTGCCAAGGGTATCTGCTGGGTAGCTACGTTCGGACGGGATAACCGCTGAAAGCATCTAAGCGGGAAGCCTTCCTCAAGATTGGACATCCCCTTACCTTTTTGGTAACTAAAGGAACCTGGGAGAACACCAGGTTGATAGGCTGGCTGTGGAAGTGTGGTAACATATGCAGCAGACCAGTACTAATATTCCGTGAGGCTTGACCATATTATCCTTGTATCCTTCCCATCTGAAAAATTTGAAGTTTGTCCAAAGATCCTCCACCACATCCAACTCTGAGTAAACAGCCTGGTGATTATGGCGGCGGGGCCACACCCGTTCCCATCCCGAACACGGTAGTTAAGCCCGCCAGCGCCGATGGTACTGCACTTGATGTGGGAGAGTAGGTCGTTGCCAGGTTTCCATCCCCAAATTGTAGCTTATTTGTTCATCTTTAGCTTTCTCATAAACAGGTTGCAACTTGGGGATTTTTTTCGCACCAGGCACCGCCCAAAGCACGAGCCAGGCAGCACACGCGGCAAACGCGGACGCGGGGCTTTAGGAGATTAAAAACGAGGTCACACACACGTTCCCACCCCGAACAGGGTAAGTCCGCCAGCTCCGATGGTTTACACTTGATGTGGGAAAGTATACAATTAGGAAGTTGATAAGAATTGCTGCAATGGAGGATGGGAATGCCCGAAGAAAACAAGAGAAATATTTTTGCTGTAGCGGGATTTGCTTTGTCATTTATTAGAGTGATAGTGGGGATAGTGGTTTGGATCCGGTTCTTTGACTTCCCAAACCTCCCAAAACCCCTCCCAAAACCCGATTTTGAAGCAATACAGATGGGAGTGGTGTGGATCCTGTTCGTGGACCTCGCAAACTTCATAAACTCCACGATCTGGCCCATTGCAATCCTAAGATCACTGGAAGTTTTAGGGATTACTCTTTCTTCTGTGGGAATTGCAAAAGCGAGGAAGGGTTTTGGCGGCAAAAAATTGGCGATAGCTGGATTGGTACTAGGTATTATTGCGTTATTAAGTATAACTAGCTCAATTCCTGACTTGGTCAGAGATTTATTTTCATAATACAAATATAATGCGGTAACGAAACGACTTCTTTATCCTAATTGTATGCTCTACTTGGTAGAGAAAGTTCTAAAGCCGATAAAGGCCGTCAGGTAAGGAAGTGTGATTGCCCAGATAAGCCAGGAGGCTGGCTTGGAAGCAGCCATTCCTTCAAAGGCTGCGTAATAGCTCAAACTGACCAGAGACTGTTCGCTTGAGCTGCATCACGCCCTAAAAGAGGATTGAGGGAGATGGCCTTTCCCCCAGAGACTGTTCGCTCAACTGTGTCACACCACCCTAAAGGCGAATTGAGAGGGGAAGCCTTATCGCCAAACATTATGGTGTTGATAAGCACTGTATTCCAATTCTTCATCGGTCGATTCTGAGTTCTTGGAAATGTTCTAAAGTTGCCAAGTAGGCCAGTTTTAGAGCGGCATCCTGGTTTGGAAAGGTTGTTTTTCCCGAGTCGCCAGGCCCGCCCTTTGGGCATCCTTGCCCACGGGCTAAACAGAACATACGTTATTGTCAGTAGGCCTCCTGCCTAGAGACTGTTCGCTTAGGCTGTGTCACACCACCCTAAAGGCGAATTGAGAGGGGAAGCCTCATCATCAAACATTATGGTGTTGATAAGCACTGTATTCCAATTTTTCATCGGTCGATTCTGAGTTCTTGGAAATGTTCTAAAGTTGCCAAGTAGGCCAATTTTAGAAAGGCATCCTGGTTTGGAAAAGCTCCCTTGTTTTTTAGCATCTTCCTCATCTGCCGATGAA
>Ga0056121_1000040_pt1 | contig 72630 bp, 69 predicted proteins | sample WorMetHEROISLAND_FD_83872 | JGI IMG/M metagenome (GOLD analysis project Ga0056121, IMG submission 83872) | Marine gutless worms symbiont microbial communities from Max Planck institute for Marine Microbiology, Germany - Olavius sp. 1 HERON ISLAND ...
GGCACCGTCGATGTGGCGGCTCCGGCCGACGATGTCTATGTCGATGCCGGCAGCGTCAGCGCCACCATCACCGGTACGGCCGGCGGCAACTTTGAGTCGTTGGTGGTCGATCCCACGGCTGCGACCACGGCCATTGCCGATACCATCGACACCTCGACCGTGACCCTGACGGCGACCGGCGCGGTGGCCGAAGGCGGATCCATCACCTACACCGCCACGTTGACCAATCCGGCCGACGGCGATGTCACCGTCACCCTGGACAGCGGTGCAACCATCACCATTTTAGATGGCAACACCACCGGCACGCTGGATGTAGCCGCCAGCGATGACGTCTACGCCGGCGGCGGCACGGCCAGCGACTTCATTGCCTCGGCCACAGGCGGCAACTTCGAGAACCTGGCCGTCGACGCGACGCCTGCTACCACGACGATCACCGACGATAGCGACACCACCACGGTCTCGCTGACCGCGTCCGCATCCGTTGTCGAAGGCGCCGACATCACCTACACCGCCACCTTGACCAATCCGGCCGACGGGGATGTCACCGTCACCCTCGACAGCGGTGCGACCATCACCATTTTAGATGGCAACACCACCGGCACGCTGGATGTAACCGCCAGTGACGACGTTTACGGCGGCGGCGACACGGCCAGCGACTTCATTGCCTCGGCCACGGGCGGCAACTTCGAGAACCTGGCCGTCGACGCGACGCCCGCTACCACGACGATCACCGACGATAGCGACACCACCACGGTTTCGCTGACCGCGTCCGCATCCGTTGTCGAAGGCGCCGACATCACCTACACCGCCACGTTGACCAATCCGGCCGACGGCGATGTCACCGTCACCCTCGACAGCGGTGCGACCATCACTATTTTAGATGGCAACACCACCGGCACGCTGGATGTAACCGCCAGCGATGACGTCTACGCCGGCGGCGGCACGGCCAGCGACTTCATTGCCTCGGCCACGGGCGGCAACTTCGAGAACCTGGCCGTCGACGCGACCCCCGCTACCACGACGATCACCGACGATAGCGACACCACCACCGTTTCGCTATCGCAGGCTTCTTCTACCGTTGCTGAGGGTGATTCCGCAACCTATACCGTCAGTGTGGACAATGCGCCTGACACGGATTTTGATGTTGAAGTTATTACCGGCCACACCACTACCGATAATGGCGACCTTGTGCCGGCAACCTCTACGGTTACCATTTTGGCCGGCACCACTTCGGTTGATTTCACAGTAGCAAACGTGGATGATGTCCTCCCGGAGGGGAATGAAGACTACACCGTAGCCCTTACCGGTACGACCAGCGGGGGCAACTATGAAAATGTCTCTGTTGATACCACGGCTCTTACCACCACGATAGTTGATGATGATTTCCCGCCCGCACTCGATCTCGATGCTGATGACTCATCCGCAGCGGGGACCGGTTATGCAACGACCTTCACCGAAGGCGGCGGCGGCGTGGCTATCGCCGACAGCGATATTGCGATTACCGATGTCGACGACACCAACATCGAGAGTGCAACCATCACCATAACCAACGTTGAAACCGACGACCTGCTGATTGTCGGTTCGCTGCCGGCCGGCATTACGGCCGGGGCCTACGATGCCGCCACCGGCACGATCACTCTGACCGGCACCGCCAGCTTGGCGGATTACCAGCAGGCGATTAGAGCCATCCAATTCGACAACGTGGGCGATTCGGTGGCCGCAAGCCGCACGATCAACGTGACCGTCAATGACGGTGATAATGACAGCAACACGGCCGTCAGCACTGTAAATATCGTTACGGTGCCCACGGTGAGCATCGATGATGTTTCCGTCCAGGAACCGGGCAGCGGGACCACCACCCTCACCTTCACGGTGTCCATCGACCAGACCCTGGGCAGCGACCTCACCTTTGATTACCAGACAGTGGATGTCAGTGCCCTGGCCGGATCCGATTATGTCGGTATCGGGACGACGACCGGCACGATTACCGCCGGCACAACGTCTACAACCATATCGGTCACCATCAACAGCGACGCGGATGTCTTCGAGGGCGATGAAGCCTTCACGGTCGACCTGGCCAACTTCAACCAGACGGTCAACTTCCAGGCCGGCGCGCACCTGACGGCCGACGGCATCCAGGGCATCGGCAGCATTGGGGTTGACGATGGACCGCCGGTCGCCGTTGACGACGCCTTCATCACCACCCCGGATACGACCCTGGTGACCGGCGACGTCCTGGCCAACGACATCCTGGTAGACAACGCCGTTTACTCTGCCCATGATGGAACATCCGTCAATGGCGGCACCGTGACCTACAATGGCGACGGCACGTTTACCTACACGCCGGCCGGCGGCTTCACGGGCACGGATACATTCACATACACGGTTATCGACGACGACGGCGAAACTGATACGGCCACGGTAACGGTGGAAGTCTCCAACGCAGTTATCAATCCACCGTCGGTGACCGCGGTTCCCGACACGGCCTACACCGAGAATGATGCCGCTACCAGTATCCTAACCGGCGTCACCATGAGCGATGTGGACTCCACCACGCTCTCGAAGGTCGTTGTTACGATCAATGGGTTCATCGGCTCCCAGGATGTTATGGATTACCTGACCGCCGGCACCAGCGTGAATGCCAGTGTTTCCGTGAGCGGTTCTACCTGGGAACTGACCCTGACCAACGGCGCTGACATCAATGAGTACGAGACCGTTCTCAACTCACTGACCTACGAAAACACCTCGGATAACCCGAGTGCCTCAACGCGTAACATCACCGTTGAAGCCTACGACGAAACCTATAACAACCTCTTCAGCAGTGATACCGGCAGCCTGAACATTCTCCCGGTCAACGATGCGCCTGAGGCTTTCGACAACAATGCCTTTGTCGCGGCCGATTCGCTGGACAATGGTCTCAACATCACCATGCCGACCGATCCCGATACGGATGACGCTGATCTGGTCATTACAGTAACCGGACTGCCGCCCACGATTGGGACAGTCACCCTGGCAAACGGCACCCCGATCAATGTTGGGGACACCTTGACACGGGCCGAACTGGCCGCTTTGCAGTTCGACGCCGGCAGCTCAGACGGTACTGAGCAGTTCACCTACACCGTGTTTGACGGCGACCTGACCACGGTCGGTACGACCACCATCAACGTGGGCGACACCGATCCGGATACAGGTACGGTTTATGAAAGTGCGCTCACCGAAGGCACCGGAGCTGATGACGGCTCGACTATCGCCAGCGGCAACCTGTTCGCCAATGACGCCGCGGCTGGAAGTTCCATCGACAGCGTCGATTTCGGGGCCTCGAATTACACCCCGGCCGGCGGCGTGATCACCATCAACACGGCAATTGGAACCCTGACTGTCTACGCCGACAACTCGACCCCGGGCTATAGTGCTGGTGATTATGTATATGAATTGACCAGTGCCGACGGCAGCGGCAATGATGTCACGGAAACCTTTACCTACAACTTTGATAACGGCGGCCCGCTATCGGACACCTTGACAATTACGGTTGAAGATGACGAGCCCATTGCCCGTGATCTGGAAATCGATGTTCCGGAATCCGAGGAACAGGTATTCAACCTGATGCTGACCCTGGATGATTCCGGCTCCATGAGCTGGGGCGCCGTGACCGGCAGTAATCCTCCGGGCGCCGGTGAGGCTTCCCGCATGGATATAGCCAAAGAGGCCTTGAGCGCGCTCGCCCAGGAATTCTTCAAGCAGTCGTCCCAGGTGACGGTAACCCTGATAACCTTTAACTCTGCAGCGACGTTTGTAGGGACGTATACCACTTTTGAAGCGTTTGAAACGGACCTGCTGAGTGTAACACCGGGCGGCGGTACAAATTATGTAGACGCCACCGATCAAATCATGACCCAAATGGCCGCCGACCTGGCTGCCCAAAATCCGGCCGACGATGTCCAGAACATCTCCTACTTCATCTCGGACGGTGAGCCTAATGCCGGGACATCTTCCATCGGCAGCGGTTATATTGAATATGTCACTGCGAACTCCATTGACTCCTATGCGGTGGGAATCGGGTCCAGCCTGCCCGCCGATCTGTCCGACCTGAACTACATCCACAATATCGACTCGCTGGGTGCCGGTTACGGTACGGTTGATCCGGCGTTGATCGTGGAGGATGTTACCATGCTGCAGTCAGAGCTGTTGAGCACCGTACCAACGGCTTTCGGCGGCAACATTACCGTGGATGTCGACGCCAGCATCGAAAACGTCCTCTTCGGCGCCGACACTGGTTACGTGGATTCCATCACAATCGATTTGGGTGGCACCGACTACACCTTTACCTACGACGGCAGTACCATCACCGTGCCAGGGGCTCTGGCAGCCACCGTTGAGGTGGACGGGGCCCTTATGACCCTGAATGCCGACGACGGGTTTGCCTACGGCACCATCAAATTCAATTTCGCGGACGGGAGTTACACCATCAGCGCCCCCAACGGCATGGCGCCGGGTTCTTTCGACTTTGACTTCACGATCGTAGACGGCGATGGCGATACAGCCGGGGCAACAGCCACCATCAATATTGTGGACGACGCTCCGGAAGCCCGGGACGACCTGCACTCGGTCAGCCCCGGCGAAACTGCAGAAGGCAATGTGATCACCGCGATCGGTACTGATGGCGGTCCTTCCTTTGGTTTGGATTACACCCCCTTTGCCACTCAGGGTGGCGGTGTCGACAAGGTTGTCGATGATGCCGTGGTGACTGAGTTTAATTATAAAGGATCCGATATTACCCTGGACCTGACCCTTTCCACCAACACGGTACCGGCTGATCCGGTGGCCGGTGGACCGGAGGACGTGGCCATCAACAGCGGTACCATCTGGGCGGCGACCAACGTTTCCTTGAGCGCCAATGCCGGTTTCAATGCCAATGGCGCCGGTGTGAGCGGCGGTCGTAGCGATGCCACTTTTGATAACCAGGACGGTGGCGAGGCGCTTACCGTCTCCTTCGACACCGGCAACTTGCCGTATGGCGTCAACAACCTGATTCTCACAATAGACGATTTCCAGGTTGCCAACACCGATGAGGTCACAATTACCCTATATGACTATAATGGAGACACTTTAGGTACTGTTGTCCAGGCCGCTACTGATGGCAATGCCGAAGACGTTGACCTGTCCGCCTACACCGGTGTCGGGTCATTGGCCATCTCCTATACCGGGGGTGGCTGGGACAGCCAGTTGTCCAACGTCGCCTTTGATCCGCATGCACCGGCCACAGTCGATGTTACTACTGTCGATCCCTCCAGCGGTAGCAACGGCAGCAACCTGACTTGGGTTTACAGCTACGATTACGACCTGGACGGTAATGCGGTATTTGACGCCACCGTTACCGATGCAGACGACGGTTCGACGTTCACCATGCGCAGCAACGGTTACTATAATTACACCCCGGCGGTGTCCGGCGGATCAGTTGACCTGACGTCCCAGGCCAACGTGGATGCCTCTGACCTTGACGTCACTATCAGGGCGGGAGGCGCCACTCTAGAGTACAGTTCGGATGGGGTGGGCGTCCAGGGCGGTAACGGGCAACTGCTCAGTCAGGGTGAAGCAATCCTGATTACGTTCGATGCAGCCGCCCTTCCGGACGGCGCCGAAAATATTAATGTGACCTTCAACGATTTCCAGTCACAATACAATGATCAGGCAACCGTCATCGTAACCCACGACACCGATGGGGACGGAACCCCGAACACGGATACAATCGTTTTCTCGGCGACTGATAATGCATCAGAAGTCCTTGACCTGTCTGCTTACAAGGGCGTGACCCAGTTGGATATCGAATATACCGGGACAGGTTACGACCTGGGCGTCGGCAATATAACCTACGACGCAACCATTTTGGGCGGCGGCGGTGATCCGATCCTTGTGGATTATACCCTCACCGATAACGATGACCAGTCCGACACGGCCCAACTGGCTATCTATAAGATCGACAATGAAATCAACGGGACGGTTGGAGCCGACAGTATCACCGGCGGAATGCTGAATGATGCGATTACCGGAGATGCCGGCGACGACATTCTGTCCGGCGGTGACGGCCACGATTCCATTTCCGGCGGTGAGGGAGCCGACACTCTGTCCGGTGATGCCGGCAACGACTACCTCAGTGGCGGGGCCGATGACGATACGCTCTCCGGCGGCGACGGGATGGACCACCTCGACGGCGATTCCGGTGACGACATTTTGGATGGCGGTATCGGCGACGATATCGTTAAGGGCGGCACCGGTGACGACCAGGTCTTCGGTGGTGCCGGGGATGATCAGCTGGAAGGTGAAGACGGGGACGATGCTCTTTACGGGGGTGCCGGCAGCGATACCCTGGAGGGCGGCGACGGCGACGACACGCTTGATGGCGGTGCCGGAGCCGACACCATCTCCGGCGGCAAGGGGGATGATGCCATCGTATTGGACGAAAATGATATCAGCATAGACGGCGGCGCCGGGGATGATACGCTCATGATCTCCCATGATGTCCTGGACTTCAGTAGCATTGCCGATGGAACCATTTCAAATGTTGAAAAACTCGATTTGAACGACGCTGATGCCCAGTCGGTCTCCCTGAACCTGGATGATGTCCTCGACATGACGGACGGCAACAATACGCTGGAGGTTACCGGCGGCGCCGGGGATGAAGTTACCTTCGACGTGCATGGCGCCGGTGGCGATTGGACCCACCAGGGCGGCGGCCTGTTTACCCATGCAAACGGCACTGACCAGGTACAGATCGTTACGGCAGCCGACCCGGACAACCAAGTGAGGATCTTTACGGATGATGGTACGGAAATCACGTAGAGACTAATTGACAGCGTCTGTCGTTAGCCACGACTAGACCATCAATATATACCCAGCACGATAAGGCCATACCGGCATAACGCCGGTATGGCCTTATTTTATAGAAAGGGGGATCGGGCCAGTAGTATTAAACGTTCACCAGATGGTGACTTTTCATCCCAACAGCCAGCTCCAGCCTGTCACGACAACCGGTTTTGCTAAAAATGGAGGTTAGGTGCGCTTTCACCGTCCTGACAGAGATAAATAATTTGTTGGCCATTTCCTGATTAGACAATCCCTGGGCTACCAGATTGGCAACCTCCCGTTCTCGTTTACTGAGCTGTTCCAGCGACAGGGGCTGCTCCGAATCCGATTCAACCGGTGAGATAGAACTGATCATTTGATTGATAATGGCGGGAGGCATCCAGACCTGCCCGGCACGCACGGCCGCAGCCGCCTGCGACAAATTTTCCGGCAGCATATGGCGGTTGCCATAGCCGCGTATACCCCGACTTTGCAGCCGCATCGCCTGCTTGAAATCAGGTACCTCTGCCAGGGCAACCGCCGGGCAAGAGAGTTCAGGCAGGTCTGCTTCCCGAAAGGTCTTCAGGTCTATGATCATCAGATCATCAGCACCGGCATCGAGATGGGGCAATTGGTCCACCTTGGCGACCCGACCGGTTTTTTCCCGACCGCCCGCTAATCGCCGGCAGGTTTCCGCCAACTCAATATCCCTGGTGCAGATGATGATCATTATCGTTCCCGCAAAGCATTGGCTTTGGCGCGCAAAATGGGTTTGAGCAGGTAATGCATAATGGTCCGCTTGCCGGTAATGATTTCGGCGTGGGCGGTCATGCCTACCATGATCCGCTTCATGGTCTGCTCAGTGCCCAAAAAATTCTTTTCTGTTTTGATATGCACCAGGTAATATTCCTCCTGGCGCTCTCCGGTAATCGTGTCGGCACTGATGTGGGTTACCGTGCCGTCCAGGCCACCGTAGATGGTATAGTCATACGCAGTTATCTTCACGATCGCCATTTGCCCCGGGTAGATAAAGGCCCGATCCTGCGGTTTGATTTTGGCTTCAACCAACAGCACTTTCTCATGGGGAACAATCTCCATGATATCCTGACCGGGTTTCACAACGCCGCCAACGGTATTCACCATCAACTGCTTCACGGTACCGTTGACCGGCGAACGCACATTGGTGCGCGCCACCCTATCTTCGATGGCAACCTGGGTCTGTGACAACCGGTCGATCTCAGCCATCACTTTGTTGTACTCTTCCTGAGCCTCACTACTGAGGCGGTCTTCAACTTCCTTAATCTGGTTTTTGGCTTCGCTGATCTGAGACACGAGGCTTTCGGCGTTCTTTTTGGCACTGCCCAATTCATGCTGCTTGTCCAAAGCCTTTTGCTTCAACTGGATAAACTCAAGCTCAGAAACAAGACGCTTTTTGTAAAGCGGCTCCGTTAGTTTGATCTCCCGATTGATCATTTTCAGACTTTTGGAGAGGATTTGGGCATCCAACCGCGATTCGGAAAGTTCTATCTGGCGCTGTTTCAGGCGCTGCTGCAGCACTGCAATTTCACTCTGATTGCGCCTGAGATTGGTTTCATACAGCCTTTTTTCTTTCAGCAGCAACCCGAACAACTCACCATCACCGCGCGATTCGGTCGAAAACGGACCGATACCCGCCTCGGCCTTTAGGCGGACGGCTCGGGCCTTGAGCTCGTTGATGACCGTCTTACTTTCTGCAAAGGAACTACCGGCTCCGGTACTGTCAATGATGACCAGCGTCTGTCCCTTTTCTACGGTCTCGCCTTCTCGCACCAGGATTTCCTTGACAATCCCGCCTTCCAGATTCTGGAGCGTCTGGATCTGCTGGGAAGGAATCAGGCGGCCAACACCACGGGTGCGCTCGTCAATTTCAGCAAAGGTCGCCCACACAAGCAACGAAACGACCACCAGCGTTATCACATACAAAACAATCTTTGAGCGGGCCGGTGTGTCCGCATTTACGGCTGCGCACAGACTGTCCATAAATTTGATATCATCTGCTCCATACCGCTTTCTGGCCTGGCTTGATAATTCCCGGGACGCAGTGCAACTTTTTTTGGAAGCTCTTTCCTGAGTCACTTGGTTTTCCCTCCCAGCTTGGCGAGAACCTCTTGTTTAGGACCGTCCATAACAATTCGGCCGTTGTCCATTACAAAGATTCGATCCACGATATCTAGAATAGACGGCTTATGCGTTATGACGATAGTGGTCGTATTTTCGGTTGCTTTTTTCAGGTTCACGATCACCTTTACTTCCGTATTGAAATCCATTGAATTGGTTGGCTCGTCCAGCAGGACAATGGGGCCAGGCTCAAGAAATCCCATGGCTACGGCCACCGACTGGCGCTGCCCACCGGACAGGCTAAACCCTCTTTCCCCTACTTGGAGGTCCATGCCCATGGGATGCCGATCAGTAAAACCATTTACCGCACCGATCTTGGCAGCCTCAATAATGGCGGCATCATCAGCATGCGGTGACTTGAGGATGATGTTATCACGCACGGTTCCGGAAAAAAGAACCACATCTTGGGGTATATAGTTAAAATTGTTACGTAAATCAACTGGGTCAATCTGCTTAATGTCCAGTCCATCAATAAAAATCGCCCCATCAAGGGGTTCGTACAGGCCCAGAAGGAGCTTGCCGATGGTAGATTTTCCCGAGCCGACCTGACCGATAATCCCAACCTTTTCACCCGGCTGAAGGTGAAAACTGACTTTCGATAGAGCCTTTGACTCTTCACCCGGATAGCTGAAGCTGACGTCTTTAAATTCAATTTCGCCTTTAAAATCGGGGCGTCGGATGAACTTCCTTTCTTCTGGCCGCTCTACTTCCAGGGCCATGAACTCATTCAGAGATTGCAGGGCACTTTTCATCTGGCCGAAGTTCACCAACAGTGAAACCGCCTGGGCCATGGGAGCAATGCTGCGCGTAGCAAGGATATTGACTGCAATTAGGCCGCCCATGGTCATCTCGCCGGCCTTGATCAGATAAACGCCCAGGACAATGACGGCCACGCTGCAAAACTGCGTCAAAAATGCGGCCACGGTGGCCAGTGAGCTAGAGCGTATCCGGGACACAACGCTTTTACTTGCAATGTAACCGGTGTTTTCCTCCCAGTGCCATTGTACTGAACTATTGGCATTGAAGGCCTTGATGGTTTCCAGGTTGGCCAGGGCCTCAACCAGGATACTGTTGCGGCGCCCGACTGCCTCGTGGGTGCTGTCAATAACCCTCTGGATGGCATACTTCGCGGGGATACTGATACAAAGTAGAATCAGCATCGCCACCAGGGGGACAATGACAATTGTACTGTTAACAAAATAGATCACCATGATAAAAATGAGCGCGAACGGCAGTTCAATGAAAGCGGTAATGGCAGTCGCGGCAAAAAACGAGCGGATACCGTCAAAATCCTTTATGGTGCTGGTAAAGGCGCCCACCGAACGCGGCTTGTCTTTCATCTTCAGACCGATGGCGTGTTCAAACAGCATACTGGAAAGAATCATATCGGTCTTTTTGGCGACGTTTTCCAGAAAATGGGTACGGATAAACTTTAACAGCAAATCAAACAGATAGATGAGCGCAATCCCGATGGCCAACACCCAGAGGGTATCGATGGCATTGTGGGGTATGATGCGGTCATAAACGTTCATGGTGAAAAGCGGCCCGGCCACAACGAATATATTCACCAATAAAGTGGCCAGCAGTACCCGGCTGTATAGCCCCTTGAATTTCAAGAGCGTCCCGAAAAACCAGTGCCCTTGCTTTGCGGCAACACCGGCGCGCTTATTCTCTCCAAAGCCCTCGTACCTGCGCTTTAAGAAAAATACAAATCCGAGATACTCTTCGCTCAGTCTGTCCAGTGCAATCTCCATTGGGTTTTCATCAACGGTTGGGGCGATGATCTGCGCCATACCGTTTTCCAGGTCGAGATCAAGCAGCACACAGGCGTTGTCTCCCTTGAGGACCAGGAGCACCGGTAAAACAACTGAGGGGATGTCCTCAAGTTTGCGTCTCTGGAGTTGCGACTTGAAGCCGGCCTTGGCCGCGGCACGGGAAAAGTTCGACTTGGGCTTATCCACGCTGAAAAGTCGCGGGTGATCATCCCCGGGATCGATGGGTAGGCCGTGAGCCAGTGCTTCGGCCGTCGCCGGTTTGTTGTTCAGTTTGGTCAGAACAACCAGGCACTGCATTAATGGATCAGTGGCAAACGTATTACTCATCGGTATTCCCCAATGGGGCGACCTCAGCTACGCCACGCCCCTGGAAATAGGTTATATTGCGGGCGGCGAGTGCGTCGCGCTGCGCCTCGCTTTCTATCTTTGTGGCGATCAACTTAATATCCAGACTGTCGGTAATTGTAAAAATGGCGTTCATTACCATGTCGGTCTTACCCGGATCATCGAAAACCTCCAGGTAGTCACGTTCGACTTTGATGTAGGCCGGTTTCAGTTCTTTCAGAAGATTCAGGGCTGCGTCGTTCAGCGTAAATTGATCGATCCCGAACTGATACTCCAGGCCATGAAACATACCGGCCAGATCTAGGCAGATTTCAGGAGACTGGATCAGGGTATTCTCATGCAATTCGAATGCCAAACCTGACTGAACGCCTTTGCTGGAGGCCAGAAACTGCCGGAGCCATTGGAGGGCCAGGCGATCCTGGCAGAATTCAGTCGTAATGTTCACGGCCAGAATCCGCCGCGGATGCTCTTCGAGAAAATCTACTGCCCGCTCCAGGACATATTGATCCAGCCGGTTTGCCAGGCCCAGGCTCATCACCATGGGCATGAAGAACCCGGCCCGATGCACCTGGCCCTGCCTGTCTACGAGGCTGATATAAACTTCCCGGTGCAATTCCCCCTCGCTGGACATGACTGGTTGGGCTGTCAGGCGGAACCTGTCTTCTGCAAACGCCTTATCAATAAGCGCTTTCCATTCGGATTTACCCATGACAGCGTGTGTTCGATCTTCCCGGAAACGCTCGACCTTGCCCGGTAACTGGCTTCGGGCAACGAACAGGGCGTAATCAACCTTTGAAAGCACCATATGCAGTTCATCTCCCGCACTGAATCCGGCTACCCCGCCGTGGACATTAATAGTATCGGTAATTTCGGGCTCCAGACCGATCACCTGTAAAAAACCCTGCACAGATGCCTCAGCAACCCCAACGGCTTTTTCGGGGCTGCATCTTGGCATTAAGGCGGCAAACTCCTGCCTTGGAAAACGCGCTGCCACCGTTAGTGGATGGCAGGTAGACTCCTTCTCAAGCACCCTGGCCAAGTCATTGTAGAGCCTGTGGATGACCGGATGACCGCCGGATATATTCAATCTTTCCATACCCGTCAACCCCAGGATAAATACTTGTCCCTGCACCTTCAGCGTATCGCTGGCCAACATCTGGGTTAGTTCTTTGACGAAGGAAGCACGGTTGTGCAACCCAGTAATAGCATCCCGGTCACGTAATTCCTGGAACTGAATCAGGTTTTCGAGATGGCGATTAAAAATTGTCTGCACTTTGGCCACCATGGTATTCATGGCCAGAACCACTTTTTTCAGTTCAGGCGTTTCCGGAACATCCGGGGTCAATACAAACTCGTTATTACTGATGGCCTCCGCCTGGTGCTGAATGCTTGCGAGCGCTCTGAGCAGGTGTTTAAGCGCCAGGTGACTAATCGACACGGCCACCCCGCCAAACACGGCGAAGAGCAGACAGAGCTGTTTAAACGTGGCCCATAATTTTTTATAGGCATTGCCGGTATGCCCCTCCACCTGTACCGTCCCAAAAACGGTCCAGCCACTCATCACCTGAGACTCTGCTACAGGTATGTCCACATCGATGTAATTCAAGAATAGATCGGGGATACCCTCAATTGTCAGGGATTCGCGCTTTTGGTAGACGACCTCACCACCCGTCCGGGTAAGCGTGATGGACTGATAATAGCCGCCGTCATACATCGCGTTGATGCTGGTGGCAATGAATGCCTCATCTACTATACGGGGACCCAGTGACAGCGCCAGCACGTTGGCGACGTTTTTGGCGTTGTTATAGGTCTGGTTGGCGGTAAACTCCCTGGCGTTATTGAAGTTTATACGCAAAACCGTGACCAGCGTGACCAACAGCAGGCAGGCTACCAAGAGTTGTATTTGCTTAAAAAGACTCATTCTTCCCGTCTTTGAATTTCAAGGTCGATTCCTTGCAGATTGCGTTGGGTCTTCAAGGTGGCGCGATTGACACGCTTGCCAAGGCCCTGCTGTTTCTGGAGGTAAAGGTCATTGGCCGTAAAGCTGTAGACCGGTATCAGATCTTTGCGCTGGGTCGCCGGTAAAATGCGTTTGTTGTAATTATCCAGCACAAAAGGCACCGCGCCCGGTTTCTGGTAATAGGTCACCACGAGGTGGGCGGCCTCGGGATAGCCCACAGCCTTGACATAGGTCAGGAAGAGCTTTTGTTCGGGCACGCCCAGCTGCATCATGGTTAAAAACTTGGCGACGGCAAAATCTTCGCAATCACCCTGTCCTTTGCCAAGGAATTCCAGCCGGCTGGCCCAGTAATCCTTCTTCTGCCAGGTTTGCATGTCGGAACTGAACTGCAGCTGGTTGAAAAAACGATTCACGGCCACCACAATCTTGTCTTCCGGGGATGACTCCATTGTGTCCATCATTTCGAGCAGGCTATTGAGGCGCCTGACTGCCTGCTCGCCGTACGCCTTGTTCAATGTGGAGATACGTTCTTCCGGCACAAAGAAACTCAGGGCAGTTTCCGCAGCCACAACCAGGATGGAAACATGGAGGATGATCAGAATGTATTTGATGGCAGCCATTAGTCGGGTTGCATTCTGGTTAACTTAAATTCAATACGACGATTTTTCCGCTTGCCCTCTTCCGTTGTGTTAGGTGCAATCGGGTCATACTCGCCCCGGCCCTTAACGGACAAGGATTCACTGGCAACCCCCAATCGGATTAATTCGACGGCCACACTCCGGGCCCTGGCTTGCGAGAGCTTCTGGTTATGCGCCGCACTGGCGGTATTGTCGGTATGACCGATCACCTCGATCGCAAAATCAGCGGCCGCCTTCAGTTGCGGGGCGATGTGCTTAAGCACGATGCGGGCATCCGGATTCAGTTCGGCCGAATCCGAGGCAAATGTAATGAGATCCAGGTGAATGGACTGTGTTGGTCGGGTACGATCGATTTTCAGGTTCAACTCCGCAGGGGTCCCTTCTGCCGGCACGATATAACGACTCAAAGCATCCGCAGACGCGGCTGTATCCAGCTTGGATTCTCCCGGACTGGCACCAGGCGCCGTTTCAGTCTGTTGATCGGTCTTCTTGCGTAATCTGAACTCGATGCGCCGATTCCGGCGTTTACCCTCCTCCGTCAGGTTGGACGCGATCGGGGCATCTTCTCCCCGCCCATAAGCGGATAGGCGCTGGGGATCAACCCCCAGTTTGATCAACTCAGCATACACCGCGCGGGCCCGGGCCTGGGATAGTCTCTGGTTATGGAGGGCGCTGGCGGTACTGTCGGTGTGACCGATGACTTCGATATGGAAATCTTGCGCCGCTTTTAGCTGTTCTGCAATCGGGACAAGCATCTGAAGGGTTTGGGCGGTAAGCACAGCCGAATCGGAGGCAAAGGCCAGGATATCCATGTGGATGGACTGCACCGTTTTCGTCATATCGATCTTCAGGTTCAGTTCGGGCGGAATGTCCACCGCCGACGACTTTTCTAAAGCCGGTTCAGGTTCAATCGGCTCAACTTGGGGCCCTGGCAAAGCTGGGGCCGCGGCCTCCGGGCCGGGAACCGGCTGGGTGGGAGGCGTCTCAACGACCTCCTGAGCAACGGCCTTGTCTTGGGCCACGCGCGTGTCTTCCAAATCCGGTTTCTTCTGGAGCCGGAACTCTATCCGCCGGTTTTTTCGTTTGCCCTCTTCGGTATCATTGGATGCAATGGGTTCGTGCTCACCCTTGCCGAGAGCGACCAAGCGTGCCTTCGGGACCCCTAAATTGATCAGTTCATCGTAGACACTCAACGCACGGGCCAAGGACAGCTTACGGTTGTGTTCGGCACTGGCCGTACTGTCGGTATGGCCGATGACCTCGATATAGAAATCCTCGGCCGCCTTCAGCTGATCCGCAATTGGCTCCAGCATCTCACGTGTTTCCGCGGTAAGCGCCGCTGAGTCCGATTCAAAGTAAATGATATCCATATGAATGGATTGTTCGTCCTTGGTCTTGTCGATCTTCAGATTCAACTCGTCCGGCGTGCCTTCCTCGGGCAGGATATAGGGACTGAGATCTTTGGGTTCCTGATAACCGACCGTAAAAACCTTCTCTTGGGCACATCCCGAGAATTCCGTCCGGGTCCCCAGTACGGTGTTGTCGCACTGATCCGTCACATCCTGGACCGAATCAAAATCGCGGTTCGGATCCAGCTCTTCATACCCTTTCAGGTCGTACACTTTTTGGGGCGGCAACTGCATGTGGTCCCGCAGACCCGTATCGTACTCGTGCAGCATCAGACCGGTGGCCTGGGAAATTCGATAGTAGGAAACCAGGTGGGAAAATTTTGACTCGGCATTGGCATTTTTGGCAGAGTTGTACTCATTTTCCATGTTGAGCAGGTCAATCAGGGTCCGGCGCCCGACAAAATATTCGTCCTTAAACGCTTCCAGGGTCTGCAGGCTCAAATCCACGTGATCCTGCAGGTACTTGCGCTTGTGTTCCTCCGCCTGCAAAATGTTCCAGGCCAGTCGGGCCGTCTGGTTGACATTGCGGCGCTCCACATAAGCACGCTGGTATTCTTTGTGCAGCTCCCCGTAGCTTCTGCCTTTTTCACCTTTACGGACCCCACCGTCAAAAAAGGTGTAGTTCAATTTGAGCATCGCCGAAGCCTGATCAGTCTCCCCCTGGTCGCCATTGGTGTTCTCGCGGTGCTGGGCTTTTAATTCCAAGTCCAGGGTAGGCCAATAATCGGCTTTGGCTTTCTCGTGACTGTATTTACGGACCTGGATATTATATTTGGCCACCTCCAGGGCCGGATGGTGGCGTAAGGCCAAATCGACGTTTTCCTCGACGGTGGCCGGGAATTGATATTTAGGTTTGGGCATCACAAATTGATCCGGCTTGATCAGGCGGCCAAACTGTCGGTGAAATTGGACCACGGCCTGATTCAGATCCTGCTGTTTGGAGACATAGTTTCCGCGGGCGAGCGCCAGGCGAGCTTCCGAGTTGTTTAAGTCTGAAATCCGTTGGAACCCGGCGGCCGTCTTCTCCTTGACCTGCTCGAGTATTTTCTCCTGGGTCAGGACATTTTCCTCCGAAAAACGCAACAGTTGGCGGGCTTGCAGCACCTGGATATAGGCCTCGGTCGTCTCCAGGAAAACCCGGTTGGCCACATTCATGACCTCGTAGGCCGCAGCCAGGATGCGGGCATCGGTTTCATTGACGAAGGCTTTGGTTCTGCCACCGCTCCACAAATTCTGCCGCGCGTACAGGGTCGCCGTGGCGGCGGTCAGGTTTTCACGGATGTTACCGGTTTGGACCCCATCGGTTACTTCGGGGCCGGCGGCCAGTTCGGTCCCCACTTCGGGCCAATAGCCGGCGGTGGCAATGGAGCGTTCCGCCTTGACACTATGGTAGCGCTCCATGGCTTCCAATATTTCAGGATTGGTTTTGGTAACAACCTCCAGAATCTCATGCAACGGCATAAGTGGCGGTTTAGTCTCATCGCTGGCGCTGGAAGCCGCTACGCCATATAGAGAGAGCACTATTACCAGTAAATAAGCCGGAAGTCGGATGGATTTCGAAATACTATGCAATTTAAAGCTCCATGAATATGTACCGGTCAAAAACAGTTGTCTGATCAGCCCAAGTCGGCAACGGTTGTACCCAAAAGTCCCCTACCACTTAATTGAACACACTAAATTGCATTGTATATCATAAATTTCAATCTGTTACAAACAAACAGCCACTTATTGTAATATCCGCAATTTCCTCAAAAGCTTTAGTAATCAAAAAACCAGGCGAATAGTATGAGCAGAAAACGGCCCTGTCCGGTATGAATACCCTCTTTTTCGCCTGCCAAAATGCGTCATCCGACAATAGCAACCAGCTGGGCTGGTAGGGTATTGGGGAGTAAAGACTGAGTATGATTGTATTTTTTATGAATGGCGTCGGTAGGATCGGCGCTGTTGGCAAGCAGGCGTTTCGCAAGCGGTAAGGGAGCTGATAGCTCGCGAAGGCAGAGGAAAATCAGATCCCCGGGCAGCTTGGGGTTGTCCGAGGACGCCGCTGCCCGGCTGAACCTATCGCCCAGGTGGAGGCCTAAATTCCTGTCAATATGGGATTATTTCCTAAAAACCGCCCACTCACGGCCCAGCACCAGGTGGTCGAATGTCCAGCCCTGAAATGCCATGTCATTTAATTGCTTTTCATATTCATACACCGTGTTGGCGGTTCCGATGGAAACAACTTTGTATTTGTAAATCTTGGCGGCGCTGGCCAGCATGGGCCCGGACGATAGCCGCCCGATAATGACGACGGAAAAAGTGAACGCAATAAGGATGATAGCCGATTTTAACAATTTGGCTTGTGACATGATAGCACCTCTCGAAAATAGTTGCCTGTGTGAACCAAGGTGGGTTCCGGCGCGCTGTAAACGGCCCGTAATGCAGATAGGGTTTAATACCACAGCCCCCAAAAAATTCAAACGCATTGATATCTCCAGACGTGATTGCAAGGTTCCGACAGTTGGCCGTTGAAAACGCAATCTAGCTACGATACAGCTAAAAATCATCTTGACCGGCAAACGCGATCATGTTAACCAGATGAATACGAAAAAATATAAGCACTGGAAATACCATGAAATTTAATGACCATCCGGCCAAAGAAGTCCGGCTCCGGTGGGACAGAATGAGAAATTGCCCACATCTTCAAAAAGGGTGACGTTGCCATAACATCTGTCTTAATGTGTTCGGATGGTGCTAGAGGCGCTTTGTCAGGTCTCCATTTTGAGATTCCCAACTGTATCTACCGTTTCCCCGATGCATATAAATGCGCCATGAATTGATTTGAGCGAGGTAACGAACGTGTCTGAAGATGAAAAAAGTTCCGAAAACAGAGCACCGGAGAGACCGCCGAGCCGTGTCAAGTTCGAAGTCTACGGCGAAGAAATGATAGAAAAAAAGGTGAAGTCCAGCGGCAACAGCGGTCGGGTTTACCTGCCGCCCAATTGGGTGGGCCACCAGGTGAAAATCATCAGGATCGATTAGAAGGGAATAGAAAAGTGGAAAAGCTCGTTATCAGAAAACTGCAGGCCGGCGACGCATTGAGAGTAGGCCATATCTGCGCCGACATTACCCAGACTCCCGTAGCTGAAGATTTCGTACAGATGCTTACCGAGCAGCCGCTAAAGAAAGAAGATCTCAGTTTTGTGGCCGAGCTGGACGGCGAGGTCATCGGTTATATGATCAGCACCATCATGTCCGGAATATTCGGTATAAAAAGAAGCGCCTGGATATCGACCATGGGGGTTGCTCCGGCTTATATGGGACAGGGTATTGGCGAAAGACTGGCTCAGGAAACGTTCCGCATGGCCCAAGAGGCCGGACTTCAGGATATTTACACCTCCGTGCAATGGGATTCCCCGGATCTGCTTTCCTATTTCAAGACCATGGGATTTGATCGCAGTAAGTTTATCAATTTGATAAAGCGGTTTTAAGCGCGGTGCGATTGTCCCCCTCTCCAGCGTTTGGCTATATTGAGTCGACCGCCTTGTCTTTTTTTAGGTTATCAAGCACCCTTCCGGCAGCTGCGACCACGCCGGACACGTCTGAGAGCGAAGCCGGAATGATGAGGGTGTTGCCCTCCTTGGCCAGTTTCCCGAACTCCGTAATATACTGCTCAGCGATTCTGAGATTCACCGCTTCTTCCCCGCCCTCTTTCTTTATGGCCGTGGCAATGTTGATCAGTCCACGGGCAGTGGCGGTAGCTACTTTCTCGATTTCGGCGGCGCGGCCTTCAGCCTCATTGATACGCTTTTGCTTCTCACCTTCGGACTCGGCTATCATCGCCTGTCGTTTGCCTTCGGCCCGATTTATTTCGGCCTGTTTGTCTCCCTCGGACTCCGCTATGGCGGCCCGCTTGTCGCGTTCGGCGCGCATCTGCTTCTCCATGGCTTCGATAATGCTTTGGGGGGGAATGATGTCTTTTATCTCATAACGGGTCACTTTCACGCCCCAGGGGTCACTGGCTTCATCCACAGCCTGAACCACCTTGGTGTTGATGTTATCACGGGCCTCAAATGTTCCGTCCAGATCAAACGTGCCGAAGACACTGCGCATGGTCGTCTGGGCCAGTTGCGCTACGGCATATTTATAGTCTTCGATACCGTAGGCCGACTTCTGGGCATCGATCACCTGCAGATATAGGATACCGTCGACATCGATAGAGACATTGTCCTTCGTGATACAGGTCTGCTGGGCCACATCCAGAGCTTCCTCTTTTAGCGAGCGCTTGTAAGCCACCCGGTCCAGAAAGGGAATCAAAATGTGGAAACCCGCATCCAGGGTCCGGCTGTATTTACCCAGTCTTTCGATCACAAAGGCCACCCGCTGGGGAACGATTCGTACTGTTTTGAAAAACGCCACCAGCACGAGGACTACCAGACCGATTCCAAAAATTGATAATTCCATCTTTGCCTCCTAATCTGTCACGGGTTCGACTTTGAGTATAATGCTTTCATAACCGACGATCATGACCATATCGCCTGGTTCCAGCACCTGCTCCGATGCTGTCTCAGCTTGCCACAACGTCCCCTTGAACTTTACCTGTCCCATCTTGCCCCGGGTAAACTTCTGAATGACTTCGGCTCTTTTACCGACAAATTCATCGGTCAAATCCGGGGTGTTTTCCGCGGCGGCCACAAACCGTTTGCGCAGCAACAGGAGGGTGGTGATAGAAACAACCAGAAATATAACGATTTGCAGAAAAAGAGAGAGGTCGACGGCCAACACCGCCAGGGCAGAGGCCCATGCTCCCAGCCCGAAGAAAATGATGATGAGGCCCGGAACGGCAAACTCAGCCACGATCAGGACCAAGCCTATCAGGAACCAGATCATGGCGGGTTCTTTGAGAAAAGTAAGATCCACCGGTGGCGCTCCTTTCGGTAATATAAGTGTTGCGGTAAAGTGCTACAGGGTCCGTGGACGGATCCTTTTACGCTTTGTCTGGACTGGAAAACAAGCTGCTTTCCAGTCGCTAGTTAACAAACCGGGTCGGGGCTGTCAATCAAGCGACCGTTCCTTGTGGCCGGCCATTGATAATCCTAACGGCCGGCATGAGTTGGAGAACACAAAACTAGTCCCGGATCGACAGGATCGTTTAAGTCCTGGCCAGGTACAAATTCGCAAACAACCTGCGGCAGGTACCGTCCACCCGGTGATGATATTCAAGGTAACCTAATGCTACAGGCTGATCCAATTGTGTTCGAAAACCTGTCGCCAGGTCTTAAAACTGTCGGGCTATATTGTGACTATTTCTCGGACGGGCCAAAGAAAACCCCGACAATACGAGATATTTTCATCTCCTTCCTATTATATAAGAATGACACAGCGTTAGAGAGCCATTTCCGGCCCCCCCGTTTACCATCTTTTTTCTTGACAAATTACTGAGTAGCTGTAATGTAGCTTCAATATAAATACACATCCCCCAATGAATGAACCGTCTTTAGTCATGTAACACCAATTCAGTTACGAGCTTTTTAAAGGGAGAAAAATTATGTCTGATTTAAGTTGGTTACCGAGAGAATCCGGAAGCAAAAACCATTTTCTCTGGGGAGAGGAACACTTTTCCTCCACCGCCCCTGGCGTCATCTATGAAAAGAAACCCGTGGTTGATCACCAGGGCAATGTCATCGAGGGTGTCTATTCGGCCTGGATCACGCTGAACAATCCGAAACAATATAACTCTTACACGACCGAAATGGTGAAAGGCGTGATCGCTGGGTTTCAAAAAGCCTCCGCGGACAGTTCGGTCGTGGCTGCTGTGTTTACCGCCATGGGCGACAAGGCTTTTTGTACGGGCGGCAACACCAAAGAGTACGCCGAGTACTACGCCGGACGCCCCAATGAGTATGGTCTCTATATGGACCTGTTCAACGCCATGGTGGACGGTATCTTGGGCTGTAAAAAGCCGACAATCTGCCGGGTAAACGGCATGCGGGTAGCCGGTGGTCAGGAAATCGGTATGGCCTGTGACATTACCATTTCCAGTGACCTGGCGATTTTTGGCCAGGCCGGCCCGAAACACGGTAGCGCGCCCGACGGCGGAAGCACCGATTTTCTGCCCTGGATGCTGCCCATGGAACTGGCCATGTGGAATTGCGTCTCCTGCGAAATGTGGAGTGCTTATCGCATGAAACAGCTGGGCCTCATTTCAAAGTGCGTGCCGGTTATCAAAGACGGAGACAAATGGATCCGCAACCCGGGTGTCATTACCGATACCTTCTTGGATGACGGCGAGATCGTTTACGGCACCTTCAAAACCGGCGCGGATGCCAAGGCGGCCCGTGAGTATGTCATGGGAGCCACGACCGATTTTGAGCTGCTGGATCTCGAACTCAATAAGATCCTTTTCACCTTTACCAACCTGTTCCCGGGCTGCCTGATCAAGAGCGTCGAGGGTATCCGGCTCAAAAAGAAATTCTTCTGGGATCAGGCCAAGGTCATCAATCGCCACTGGCTGGGCGCTAATATGAATTACGAAGCCTACCTGGGCTTCAATGCCTTCAACACCAAAAAGATAACCGGGCAGGACACGATCGATTTTATCGAGTATCGCCGCCGCCAGTCCGAAGGCGCTGCTTTCGATACGGAATTTATGGCGGCCGTCCTGGGCAAACCGCAATAAAGAACGCGTGCCAAGTGACTAAAGTGAGCTAAAGTGACTAAAGTTGTGGAGTCGCTGCGCTCCGCCAGTTTTTTCATTAACCAGCAGAATGCCTTCACTTTAGATCACTTATAACTTTAGATCACTTATAACTTCTTACTTTTGGAGGCCACATGCTGCTTGAAGGAAAAAATGCCATTGTTACCGGCGGCTCTGCCGGAATAGGCGCCGCAACATCACTGGAACTGGCGCGCGAAGGCGCCAATGTCTGCTTAACCTATCGGAAACACGAGGCGGAAGCCAAAGACTTCGCCCAGCAGATAGTAGCCATGGGCCGCAAGGCCATTGCCGTGCATTGTGATATCGCCCAGTTCGATGCGGCCGAAAACGTGGTCAAAACTGCCCTGGAAGCATTCGGCAGCCTGGACATCCTGGTCAACAATGCCGGCATGAATTGGGACGGTGTCTGCTGGAAAATGAGCGAAGAACAATGGGACCGGGTGCTGGAGGTTAACCTGAAAGGCTATTTCAACTTCACCCGCCACGTGGCCCCCCTCTTCAAAGAGCAGAAATACGGCAAGATCATCAATGTAACGTCTATCAACGGTCTGCGGGGAAAATTCGGTCAGACCAATTACTCGGCTTCCAAAGCGGGCATCATAGGCTACACCAAGGCCGTTGCTAAGGAACTCGGCGCCTTCGGCGTCAACGTGAACGCCGTGGCACCCGGCTTGATTGAGACCCAGATGCTCAAGGAATCGGAGGCCCGCGATAAAATCATTGATATGGCCATGGGCGAAATCGTGCTTAAACGAGTCGGCCAACCGGAGGACCTCGCCCATGTGGTGACATTTCTGGCTTCAGACCGGGCGCGGCATGTCACCGGTGAAATAATCAAAGTCGACGGGGGCCAGTACATTTAAGGCCGGTACTATAACCATACCCACCAGTAGAGGATACATATGAAAAAAGTTGCCATTATCGGTGTGGGACAGAGCGAGTTTGTCAGAAGCTATCCGGGTTCAATACGTGAGCTTGCTTTCGAAGGATTCAAAGACGCCATTGGGGATGCCGGCGTCAAACCTGCCGAGATTGATGCGTCGGTGGTCTGTAGCGCCCCGGAATATGACAAACAACGTTCCCCTTCGGGCGTTTTTGCCGAATACCTGGGACTAAACCCGGGTCCCACTTTTTATGTGGAGACACTGTGTTCATCCAGCAGCACCGGGCTGAAACTGGCCTATTCGCTGGTCGCCTCCGGGCTGCACGATGTGGTGGCCGTGCTCGGGTTTCAAAAGATGTCGGAAATATCTTCAGCCGAGTCCCAGGAGCGCATGGGACGCGGTGCGGATATCCAGTGGGAAAGTCCGTTCGGCACCATGATGCCGGCCTACTACGCCATGTATGCCCAGGCCCACATGGACACCTACGGTACCACCCACGAAGACCTGGCTGCTATCCGGGTTAAGGCGGCCACCTACGGCCAGCTGAATGAAATGGCTGTTTACCGCAAACCCGTGACAATGGAAGACTTCACGGACAAGGAAAGCCGGATGCGCTACCCGGTGGCCAGCCCCTTGCGGGTCGGTGACTGCTGTGCCAATGCCGACGGCAGCTCCTGCCTGATCGTCGCCAGCGAGGATAAAGCCAAGGCCTTCAGCACAAAACCGGTCTGGATTCGCGGGGTCGGCGCGGCGTCGGCCAGTGTCAATCTCACCGGTCGGGATCTGTTCACCGGATTGGCGGTGGCCAAGCAGGCGGCCGACCAGGCCTATGCCATGGCCGGGGTCACCCCGGACGACATCGATGTCGCCGAGGTGCATGACTGTTTCACGATTGCCGAGATGATGGCTTATGAAAACCTCGGGTTCGCCAAGCCTGGTGAGGGACGTGATCTGATCCAGAACAAAGAGACCTACAAGGAAGGCAAGATCCCGGTCAATGTCGACGGCGGCCTGCTCTCCAAAGGCCACCCCATCGGGGCCACCGGCGGATCCCAGATCCGGACGATCGTGCTGCAGCTGCGGGGTGAAGCCGGCGATATTCAAGTGCCCGATCCTGAATTCGGGCTGATCCACAATATCGGCGGCGTCGGTCTTTACGGCAATGTAACCATCTTAGGGAGATAACCATGGGCAAAAAACCCGACAAAGATATCAGATTCAGCAAATTCGGCACAGTCAGCTTTACCCAGACCACCGGAGTCAATGATTTCGTGGATCACCTTGAAAAGAGCAAGGTAATGGGGACCCGCTGTCCAGCCTGCAACCTCTCCTTCTTTCCACCCCGCCGAGACTGTTGCGGGTGCCAATCCAGCGATCTGGAATGGTTCGAGGTCGCCGGCACCGGCAAGTTGGTTACATACAGCCAGTTGAAATTCGGCCCGATTGGCTTTGAAGACGACCTGCCCTACTCCATCGCGCTGTTAGATTACGGCGACTACAAGGTGTTCGGGCGCATTGCCGACGACGTGTCCCAGGAAGACATCAAGGTCGGCATGCCTATGAAAACCGTGGTCAATACGCTTTCCAACGGACAGTTGAACTACGTTTTCCAGAAAGCCTGACCAATCCGGAAACCATTATCATACGAGGTATTGTCAATGACATCACCTGACCATCTGAAAGTGGAAACGGCCGACGGTGTGGCCCGCATCACCCTGGCGCGACCTAAACACAACGTGCTGAATATCGACATGATGAATGAACTCAACACGGAATTGGCGACCCTATTGGATGACCAGGATCTAAAATGCGTCCTGATCCTGGGTGAAGGCCCCAGTTGGTGTGCCGGGGTGGAAGTTGCCGACCACAAGCCGGAAATGGTGGATGACATGATCGCCACCTTCACCCGGATTTTCGAGTTGATCGATCAACTCGAAGTGCCGGTCATAGCCGGAGTCCATGGGGCTTGTTTAGGGGGCGGTATGGAACTGGCCATTGCCTGCGATTTCGTGGTAGCGTCCGAAAAAGCTCTTTTTGGACAACCTGAAATCAAGCTGGGCTTTTTCCCGCCTTACGCCGCCGTGCGGCTGCCGGCTATCGTGGGCCCGGCCCGGGCCATTGAAATCTGCACCACCGGCAAACGGTATAGTGCCGCCGAGGCCAAAGACATGGGGATGGCCGCCTACTGCGTCGCTGAATCTGAATTCGAAGCCACCCTGACCGGCCTGGTCAAGGAAATCAGCCATTGCAGTCCATTGATCATTCGTCTGAACAAACGAGCGGTAAAGCAAAATTTGGGGAAACCGTTTGCAGAAGCCATGGCGGGTGCCAATGAGCTGTTTTTAAACACACTCATGAAAACCGGAGATACCCTGGAAGGTATCGCCAGCTTCGAAGAGAAACGCCGTCCTGAGTGGAAGAACTGTTAACCAACGACTAGGGGAGGTTTTAAGAATGTCTCAGATCAATAAAATCGGTGTCATCGGTGCAGGCAATATGGGCAGCGGCATCGCCCAGAAAATAGCCCAGGAGGGCCTCAATGTCGTCATGATCGATATCAAGGACGAATTTGTGCAGCGCGGGCTGGATACAATTAAAAAGCTCCTGGGCGAAGCGGTCGAACGTAAGATCTTCTCCCCGGAAAAGGTTGATGAAATTGTCTCCCGGATCAACGCGACCACCGATTTCAATGCTGTCGCCGACGCCGACCTCGTTATCGAGGCGGTCTTCGAAGATAAGCAGGTTAAATCCGACCTTTTTAGAAAGCTGGATGCGTTATGCGACGATAAAACAATTCTGGCCACCAACACCTCCAGCTTCTTCGTGCGCGATTTCGCCAAACTGGTCAACCGGCCTGATCGCTTCGTCGGCTACCACTATTTTTATCACCCGGCCAAAAACCGCCTGCTGGAAGTTATCCCGCATGCAGGCACCAGCCCGGAGACATTAGATAAATCCCTGCTGGCCGCCAAACTGCATGGCAAAACCTCCATCCTGGTCAAGGACGCGCCTGGATTCGCGGTAAACCGGTTTTTTGTACCTTTCCTGAACGAAGCGACCCGGATGCTGGGAGAAGGCGAGGCAAACATTTCAACCATCGAAGAGGCCAGTAAGCGAGCCTTCAAGATTGGTATGGGCGCCTTTGTCCTGATGAATGTTACTGGCGTGCCCATCGCCCTGCACGCGGCTACCACGTTGGGTGAAGAACTGGGACCGTTCTACGCACCCAGCAAAACCCTGGCCGACCAGGTTGCCAAAGGTGAAAACTGGGACCTCGACGGTGAGGTTGACGAATCGAAGATTGAGGCGCTGATGGACCGGTTCTACGGCGTTTGCCTGGGCGTTTCCGCAGCCCTGGTCGACGAAGAGGTCGCCACCATCGAGGACACCGACCGGGGTGCCAAAATCGGCCTGCGCTGGATCCAGGGCCCCTTTGAGATCATGAACAAGATCGGCATCGACAAAACCTATGCCTGCGTGGCCGCCATCTGCGAAAAATACCCGGATTTCAAAATGCCGCAGGTCCTTGAAAACCAGAAGGCCAGCGGTAAACCCTTTGAATTCAAACTCGTGGATCTCGATGTCAAGGGTGACACGGCCTGGCTGACCATCAACCGCCCGGAAGCGATGAACGCTTTAAACGAAGCCGTTTTCGCCCAACTGGCCGAAAAATTCGCGGCTGCCGAACAGGATCCGGCGGTTAAAGCGGTTGTGATCCAGGGGGCCGGCAAAGCCTTTGTGGCCGGCGCGGATATCCGCTATTTTGTCCAGAACATCAAGGCCGACCAGATCCAGGACATTGTCGCTTTCACCCGGGCCGGCCATGAGACGCTTCTGAAAATCGAAAACAGTACCAAGCTGACAATCTGCCTGCTTGACGGCCTGTCCCTGGGCGGCGGCAGCGAGCTGGCCCTGGCATGCCAGGCCATCGTGGCCACGCCGGCCGGTTCCATGGCTTTCCCGGAAACCGGTATCGGGATCTTCCCGGGACTGGGCGGCATGCTGCGGTTTGCCAAGCACACCTCCCCGGCCCTGGCCAAATACTATACCTTTACCGGAGCGCCCATTAAAGCAGCAGATGCCCAGGCGCTGGGCATTATCACCCGTCTGGTGCCGCCCGCGGAGGTCGAATCCGCAATTGCTGAACTGGTCAGCGTGGGCAAATCGGACAAATATCAGGCCGGTGATTTACCGGCGCCCTACAGCGCCTACGCCGCCATGTGCGAAGCCGGCAATGTAGAGCAACTGCTCGGCGGCCAGGCTCCGGCGGGCTCTGATGAGGCCTTGGCAGCCAAAACCGCCAAGGTGGTCGGCTACAAGGCCCCTTTGGCGCTTAAAATGGCCAATGAGATCATAGATGCCCAGGCCGATCAGTCCATCGCGGACGGCGTTGAGACCGAGCTGGGGCGCCTAGCGGATATTTTTGCCACCGCCGACGCCCTGGAGGGGCTCGCGACAGCCGGCCGCAAAAGACCCGAATTCAAAGGCAGTTGATGGGCGCTTTAAACACAGGTTAAATCCGACACTCGGATAGGGCGGCGGCCGGAAACCCGGCCGCTGCCAATAATCCGCATGCTAACAAAAGGAGTGACCCAAATGACCATGATATCCTGGCAAATGGTAGATTTAAAAAAACCCCTGGAACAGGTCGAGTCGCCGCTGCCTTCTCCGGGCGAAGGCGAAGTGCTGCTGAAGGTCGCCGGCTGCGGCGTCTGCCACACGGATCTGGGGTTTTATTATGACGGTGTCCGCACGAAAACCCCAATGCCTCTGACCCTGGGCCACGAGATCAGCGGTATTGTGGAAGCGGTTGGGTCGGGTGCGGAAAGCTGGGATAAAAAGGCCGTCATCGTGCCGGCCGTGATGCCTTGCGGCGGATGCGATGTGTGCGTGCGCGGCAAAGGCAATATCTGTCCTACGCAGAAAATGCCCGGCAACGACATCCAGGGCGGCTTCGCCAGCCACATTCTCGTTCCGGCCGCCCAGCTCTGCGAGGTGCCGGTCGATGAAAATTACACCCCGCAGGGAGCGCCGGGACTCACCCTGGCCGACCTGTCCGTCATTGCCGATGCGGTCACCACGCCCTACCAGGCCATCGCCGAAGCCGGACTGGATGCGAACGATACCGCCATTTTCATCGGCGTGGGCGGGGTCGGTGGCTTTGGGGCTCAGATTGCGAAAAGCTTCGGGGCCTGCGTCATTGCCATCGATATCGATTCCCAGAAACTCGAAGCCATCAAGCCCTACGTCGATGCAGTGTTCAATGTCGGCGAATACGCGTTCAAAGACCTGCGCAAAGCGGTCTCCGGCTTCGTCAAGGAGCAGGGCCGGCGCCGCACGGAGTGGAAGATATTCGAAACTTCCGGTACCGCCGCCGGACAGAAAACCGCTTTCGGGCTGATGACGTTCGGTGCCTCCCTGGCGGTGGTCGGCTTTACCATGGACACTGTGGATATTCGGTTGAGCAACCTTATGGCGTTCCACGCCACTGCCCGTGGCAACTGGGGCTGTATTCCCGAATACTACAAGCCGACCCTGGACCTGGTGCTCCAGGGAAAAGTCGAACTTGGCCCGTTCGTAAAAACTTTTGCGCTGGATGAAATCAACGCGATTTTCGAAAAGGTCCACAACCGTGAGATCCTCCAGCGCCCGATACTGATTCCGTAAAGCCGTTTAGCGAGGTACAGTGTATGCACAAATTACTTTCAGACACACCCGGAAAAAAATACCTACTGCTGGGCAATGAAGCCATTGCCCGGGGCGGTATCGAGGCCGGCATTGGGGCCGCCACCACCTATCCCGGTACCCCCTCTTCCGAGATCTCTCTGCAGTATTTTCAAATCTCCCAGGAGACCGATCTTTTCTTCGAATACAGCCCGAATGAAAAGGTGGCCCTGGAGGTCGCCGCCGCAACAGCCAACGCTGGCGTGCGCACCATGTGTATGATGAAGCATGTGGGGCTGAATGTAGCCGCCGATCCGCTGATGACCCTGGCATATGTTGGCGTGAAGGCCGGTATGGTGGTATTGACCGCCGACGACCCGTTCATGTTTTCCAGCCAGAACGAACAGGACAACCGTTACTACGGTAAACTGTCCGGTCTGCCGGTCCTGGAGCCCTCTTCCGTTGCCGAAGCCAAGGACCTGATTGTCTATGCGTTCGATCTTTCCGAACAGCTGCAGGTCCCGGTTCTTTTCCGGACCACGACCCGGATCAACCATTCCAACGCACCGGTCACGTTTGGCGATATAAAGCCGCGGGTGGTCAAAGGCGACTTTGAAAAAGACCCGATGAACCTGGTTACCGTCCCGGCCGTTTCCCGGAACCTGCATGTCAAACTGTTGGAAAAGCAGGCCCAGGCTGCCGAAATAACGGAAACCTCGGAATATAATTTCGTCGAGGGCAACGGCGACTGGGGAATTGTCTGCAACGGCGTCAGTTACGGCTATGTAATGGATGCGGTGGATGATCTGGATGTGGCTGGAAAAATCAAAGTGCTGCGCATCGGATTCTCCAACCCCATGCCGCAAGGCATCATTGCCGATTTCCTGAAAGATTGCGAGAAGGTGCTGGTTGTAGAAGAAGGCGAACCGGTGATGGAGGAGTCCGTCCGCTCCATCGCCCAGCAGAACGGCCTCACTATGCCTATCAACGGTAAGGCCGAAGACCTCCTTTCCAGGCTCTATGAGTTTAACCCGGCCATGGTCCGCGATTGCGTCGCCCGGTATTTCGGCCTGGAAATCAAAGCCGATTCAAAAATTGACCTGTCGGATGTTCCGCCGCTGCCCATGCGCCCCCCAACATTGTGCGCCGGCTGCTCGCATCGGGCTACCTTTTATGAAATCAAGAAAGCGGCCGAAGGCATGGAAACCATCTATCCAACTGACATCGGTTGTTATACCCTGGGCTTTCTGCCGCCCCTGAAAATGGGCGATTTTCTCATCTGTATGGGATCTTCGGTCAGCACGGCCTGCGGGTTTTCCAAGGTGACGGACAAGAAGGTGATCAGCTTTATCGGTGATTCGACTTTTTTCCATTCCGGGATGACCGGCCTGGCGGATGCTGTTTTCAACAACCACAACTTTACCCTGGTTATTCTCGACAATGCCATCACGGCCATGACCGGGCATCAGCCCAATCCCGGGGTGGATATGGAAGCCATGAACCTGTCCGGTTACGGCCGCATATCCATCGAGGCCATTGTCCGGGCCCTCGGCGTGGAACATGTCACCATCATCAAACCCTATAAAGTTAAAAAGAGCATTGGCGCCATCAAAGAGGCCCTGGCTTATGAAGGTGTGTCGGTCATCATTTCCCAGGAGCCGTGCACACTGTACGCCAAGAGCCTGAAACAGCTGAAACCACGGGCGTTTACCGTAACGAGCAAATGTAAAAATCACCGGGATTGTATCAACGAAATTGCCTGCCCAGCTTTCTATATTGAAGAGGAGGCCGTGAAGATCAATCCCACCCAGTGCGTAGGGTGTGCGGTCTGCGCCCAGATCTGCCCGGAAAATGCCATTACACCGCTGAAAAAGACAGGGTAGCGGTTGGTTTTATTGTGGGAATGACGAATAACGCCTCTATGAAAGACACTGGCAGCTATTTAAACATTGCAGGGAGAGTCATATGGATACAACGAGATTGATCATCGTGGCGGTTGGTGGCCAGGGCAACTTGCTGGCCTCCAAGGTACTGGGCGAAGCGGCCCTGGCCAATAATGTCCCAATGCACATGAGCGAAATACATGGAATGGCCCAGCGCGGTGGTGTGGTAGAATCCGCCATTGTGTTCGGCGATGCGAAAAGCTCGATCATTTCCGACGGTGAGGCCGATGTGCTGGTAGGTTTTGAGCCCCTGGAAACACTGCGGGCCCTGAATAAATGCAGCCGGGATACAGTCGTAATCACCAACACAACTCCGGTGCCGCCTTTTACGGTTTCCATCGGGCTGGGCGAATATCCCGACCTGGATAAGATAACGGCCAAACTGGAAGCCAGCTGTGCCAAGCTGATCGCCATGGACGCCACCAAACTGGCCACTGAAGCCGGCAATGTACTGGCCGTCAACATGGTACTGCTGGGGGCCCTCGTCAAGACCGGCATCGTTCCCATCGATGCTGCCAAGGTAGAGGAAACCATTCGCACCAAGACGAAACAGGCGTTCGTTGAAACGAATTTGAAGGCGTTTGCACTGGGTGCCGCCGCTGCAGCCGGATAGTCTGCCGCGACAGCAGGCTCATAGGTACCTGTAGAAAATCACACGGAGTTTTCACAACCGTTCATTCATGACGGCCACTGGTTTGCCTGGCAGGAACCGGGCCAAACAAGGAGGAAAAAATGCCCTGGGATAAAGAATTCGAGTGTATGCCGGTAGAGGAAATGCAGAAGCTGCAGCTTGAAAAGCTCAAAGAAACAGTTGCCTGGGTTGAAGAAAAGGTTCCGTTCTATAAAGAGAAGTTCAAGGAAGCCGGGCTCTCAGCTGCCGACATCACTGGCCTTGAGGACATCTCCAAGTTCCCCGTCACGGTGAAAGACGATTTGCGAGATAATTATCCCTTTGGGTTGTGCGCCGTCGATTTAAAGGATGTGGTGCGCGTCCACGCTTCGTCCGGGACCACCGGAAAACCGATCACCGGCCCCTATACCCAGGAAGACCTCGACCAGTGGGTGGACTGTATGGCGCGCAACTTTGCAGCCGCCGGCGTGGGTCCGGAAGACATTGTCCAGAACGCCTACGGTCACGGACTGTTTACCGGCGGTCTCGGGTTTCACCAGGGTGCCAGCCGGGTCGGTGCCACGGTCGTTCCCACCAGTGCCGGCATGACTGAAAGACAGATTGTGTTGATGCAGGACTTTCAATCAACCGTGCTGTGCTGCACCCCCTCTTATGCCCTGACCATTGCCGAGGCAGCGGAAGAGATGGGCGTCGATGTCAGAAAGCTGCCCGTAAAAGTCGGCATTTTCGGGGCCGAGCCCTGGACGATTGGCATGCGTAAAGAGATCGAGGAACGGATGGGGATCAAGGCCCATGAGGCGTTCGGCTTGACAGAACTCTGCGGCCCCGGGGTTTCCTTCGATTGCGAGGCTCAGGACGGCCTGCATATCAACGAAGACCACTTCCTGGCTGAGGTGGTCGATCCGGAAACCTTCCAACCGGTTCCTCTGGGTGAAAAAGGCGAACTGATCTTCACATCGCTCCAGCGCCGGGCCATGCCGATGATCCGGTACCGCACGAAAGATATTACCCGCTTGAGAAGAGAAGAATGTGCCTGCGGCCGGACCCTGTTGAAAATGGACAAGCTCTCCGGACGCACGGACGACATGCTGATCATTAGTGGTGTGAATGTCTTCCCGTCCCAGGTGGAGTCGGTCCTGCTGGAGTTTGAGGAAGTCGAGCCCCAATATGTTCTGGTTGTGCGCAAGAAGGGCTATCTCGACCACCTGACGGTGAGAGTAGAAGCCAAACGTGAAATTTACAACGCCGGGCCCGAAAAATGTGCCGAAGTTGAAAACACTATCGCCAGCCGCATCAAGGGTCTGCTCGGCTTCAGCGCTGCCATTCAGTTGATGGAACCCAAACTAATCGAACGCAGCGAAGGCAAGGCCAAGCGCATTATTGATGAGCGCCCCAAGGAATGATGGCACCTCTACCTTTTACCGAAAGGGAGATACCATGAAAGACAAATCTGATTTTAAACCCAAGTCCTTTGCGATTGTCGGGGCCGGACCCGTGGGATGCATTGTGGCCGCTTTTCTGGCCAAGGGCGGTTATGAGGTCACTTTGTGCGACGTGGTCCCCGACCTGCTGGCTCCGGCTATCGACCCGGGCATCAAAATTGAAGGGTCCGAAAATCTGCAGCAGGGTGTCACCCGCACCTGTCCGAGTGTCGATGAGCTGGCCGAGCACAAACCGGATGTCATTTTCATCACCGTAAAAGCCAACGCGTTGCCGCTGATTGCGTCGGCCCTGGAATCGTTTTGCGATGATGACACCCTCATCATCAGTTGGCAGAACGGCATCGATACAGAATTGGAATTGGCAAAAGTTTTAGGCCGCAAAACGGTAATGCGCGCGGTGGTCAACTACGGCTGCGGGCTGGCCGGCCCGGCCCATGTCATGATGCCTTTCCATCATCCGCCGCATTTTATCCAGGAGATGGATCCGGAATCAGCCCGGGCTGCCCAGGCCATCGCCGGTGTGCTGACCGAATGTGGGCTGGGGACGGAGCATACCGACCAGATTATCTCCATGGTTTGGCGCAAGGGTATCTTGAATGCCTGCATGAACCCGGTTTGTGCGGTAACCGGCCTGACCATGGCGCAGTCCATGACCGACCCCATTGTCTTCGGCATCGTGGACGCACTGATTAAAGAGTGCGTCAAGGTCGCCCGAGCCAACGAGATCGACCTGGGGTGGGATTTTTACCCGCACGCCATCGAGTACATGAGCAATGCCGGTAATCACAAGCCCTCGATGCTGATGGATATCGAGAACAAACGGCGTACGGAAATTGATTTTATCAATGGAAAATTTGTGGAGTACGGTGTCCAGGCCGGGATTGAGACCCCTTACAACAACTCCTTGAAGACACTGGTAAAAGGGCTGGAGTCCGCCATAGAGCACAATAAATAGCAATGATGGGCAGGCCCGCAGCCGACTACAGACGCCGGCGCCGTTATCCCGCGTTATCAGCACCGAACAGAACTTCAGCCCCGAGAGTATCCGTATGACACACAGACCCGCAGTGTTTGTCGGCATCGATGTCGGCGCCTCCCGGACCAAAACAGCGGTCCTCGATGAAAACAAGAACCTGATCGGCCATTGCGTCGTTAAATCTGGGACGGATTTTACGGTCGCCTCCAATCGTTGTCTGCAAGCCGCTCTGGAGATGGCCACAGTGACCTATGGGGACATTGTACGGGCGGCCTCGACCGGATACGGCCGCAAGAATGTCAGCGTGGCCGATTTTAGCCGCACTGAGATTAGTTGTCATGGACGCGGTTGTCATTACTATTTCCCGGAAGCCCTGACCATCATCGATATTGGCGGCCAGGACAACAAGATTATCAAACTCGACCCGGATGGGCGACGATTGTCATTTAAAATGAACCGCAAATGCGCCGCGGGGACCGGGGCGTTTCTGGAAGAGATGTCACCCCGGCTCGACATACCTCTCGAGGAGATGAACGCCCTCGCGGTCCAGTCAAGAAATATGGTGGAACTGGGCAGCTTCTGCACGGTTTTTTCGGCTACGGAAGTACTGGAAAAGATCCGCGCTGGAAAAAAAGTGGAAGACATCATCAAGGGGTTGTTCTACTCGGTCATGAAGCGCGTTCTGGAAATGGACGCTTTGACCGAAAAAATCGTGATGACCGGGGGGGTGGTTGCCCACAACCGGTATATCGTTGAGATGGTAAAGGAAAAAACCGGGAAACCCATTTTTGTTCCTGAATTTCCACAGCTTACCGGTGCCCTTGGCGCCGCGTTATATGCCGCTGAACTATAGCTGGTCGGCGGCCGATTACGAACAGGAGAAAGAATTATGGCAGACGAAAAGAAAATAAAACTGAAGAGGCTTGAGTCGTCCAAAGTGCTGGGCAAATTCATGGCTGACTATTATTACGAACTTGACGGGGCCGCTAAATCCGGTGAAAAGAAGATCGCCTGGTGCACCAGCGTGGGCCCCGCGGAAATTCTGCGAACCATGGGTTTTCTGGTCTATTTTCCCGAAACCCACAGTGCCATGCTGGGCTCGTCGCGGATGGCTACGGACCTGATCCCCAAGGCCAACGCCATCGGGTATTCTCCGAACATTTGTTCCTACCTCACGGCTGACGTCGGCGCCTACCTGGAAGGCGTGTCGCCCTTGGCTAACATTTTCAAGGGCATCGAAGGCCCCCCCAAGCCGGATGTGCTGGTTTTCAACACCAATCAGTGCCGCGACGTGCAGGACTGGTTCAAATTCTACGGCAAGGAATATGATGTGCCCGTCCTGGGCGTGCACTCCTATGTGGGCGTGGAGGAAGTAACCGATGACTATCTGCTTTCGATAAAAAAACAGATGGAAAACCTCATTCCCGGCCTCGAAGAAGTATCCGGGACCAAATTCGATATGGACCGGTTCAAGGAGACTGTGGCCATTTCCCGTGAGTGTTCTGAACTATGGAAAAAGGTTTTGGATTGCGCCGCCGCCAAACCTTCGCCCTTGACCTTCTTCGACGGTACAACCCTTATGGGCGCGGCCGTGGTCGGCCGGGGCACCGCAAAGGCCAACGAGTGCTATCGCACACTGTTAAAGGAACTGGAGGACCGCATCGCCGCTGGAGAAGGCGCCATTGACGATGAACGCCTGCGGATCTACTGGGATGGCATGCCGGTATGGGGCCGCCTGAGCAGCCATGCCAAGCTGTTTGCGGGGTTGCACACGACCGTGCTGGCTTCTACCTACTGCAACAGCTGGATCTTTTCGGCCCTCGATCCGGATGATCCCTTTACCAGTATGGCCCGGGCCTATACCGAGCTCTTTATCGTGCGGGGAGACAACTACAAGGAGCAGTATATCAGCAACATGCTAGACTTCTTTAAAGTGGACGGCATCATCTACCACGACGCCATGACCTGCCCGAACAATTCCAATTGCCGCTATGGCATGCCCCAGCGTATGGAGAAGAAGACCGGTATCCCCAGCCTGACCATTAACGGTGATTTGAACGACCTGCGGCTCATCTCCGATGAGCAGACCAAAACCAATGTTGAAGCTTTCATCGAGCAACTGGAAGAAAACCGATAAGGAGAGCGATATGTTAGAATCCCTGTTCAGACCGAAATCGGTGGCCGTTATCGGGGCCTCTACGAAGGAGTTTTCCATTGGCAACCGGGTGATCCGCAACCTGGTTGATTTCGAATTCAAAGGGCCAATCTACCCGATCAACCCCAAGGCGGATGAAGTCCGCGGCATCAAAGCGTATAAATCCATTATGGATGTCCCCGATGGCGTGGACGTGGTTCACATGGTCATCCCGGCCAAGTTCGTTCCCCAGGCGGTCGAAGACTGCGGTATCAAGAAGGTGAAGAACATCATCATCAACTCGGGGGGGTTCTCGGAAATTGGTCCCGAGGGCGAAGCGATTGAAAAAGATTTCATGGCACGGGCCAAAAAATACGGCATCCGCATCTTCGGCCCCAATTGTCAGGGGGTCATCAATTCCGATCCGGACATCCGCGCTTACTGCAACTTTACCTTCACCAAACCCGATATAGGCTACATTTCAATCGTGGCCCTTAGCGGCGGGGTTGCCGAAGTGATTCATCAGGGCTTTTCAGAAATGGGTATTGGTACCCGTATCTATGCTTCCAATGGGAACGCCTGCGATGTCACTATCCCCGAAATCATCCGCTATCTTGGCGAAGACGACGGCACCCGAGTGATTGTGACGTATGTGGAAGGTCTGCGGGACCCCGAAACCTTCATGACCGTGTCCCGTGAAGTGGCCGCCAAAAAGCCGGTCCTGGCCATGAAAGCCGGCCGCACCGCTGAAGGTGCCAAAGCCGCCGCCTCCCACACGGGCGGCTTGGCCAAAGAGGATCTGGCCACCGACCTAATTTTCAAAAAAGCCGGGATTCTTTCTTTCCGGGATGAGGGTGAGCTGATCCAGGCGGCGGCCGCATTTGCCACCCAGCCGATCCCCAAGGGCAACCGGGTCGGTGTAATTACCAACACCGGCGGACCGGCTGTCATTGCGACCGACGTTATGGTCGGCGCCGGGTTGACCCTGCCCCCACTTTCTGAAAAAACCGAGGCTTCACTAAAGGAGAATCTCTACCCGGAAGCGTCCGTCAACAACCCGGTGGATGTACTGGCCACGGGTAATGCGGCCCATTACCGAGCCTGCATGGATGCCATGATGGCGGACGACAACTATGATTGCCTCTACATCAATTTCGTCACACCGTTCTTTGTTGATACCGAGAGCATTGCCAAGGAGATTGTCGCCGTCAACCAGCAGCGAATTAAACCGATTGTCTGCAACCTCATGACCGACAGGCGTCAGTGGACCGAAACGGTGAAAATACTCCAGGACGGCGGGGTTCCTTGCTTCAGCCTGCCGGGAGTTGCCGCCCGGGCCCTGTCTGCCTTGGTCCGCTACAATGGGCTTCGCGAAAAAGAGGCCGGTGACGTCAAAACGTTTGCCGACGTTGAAAAGGACGCTGCGGCGGCAATCATGCAAAAGGCGGTCACCTCTGGTCGCAAGATGTTATCCGCCGATGATGTTTACGGCATCCTGGACGCGTACAAGATTCCGACAGCCGGCTGGGCGGTTGTCAGTAACTCGGAGGAGGCTGAAAAAGCCGCCGCTGATATCGGTTTTCCCGTGGTGGTCAAGGCAGATGCGGAGAGCATTATCCACAAGAGCGATATGGGCGGCGTAGCGGTCAACCTAAACGATGCCGCGGCTGTCCAGGAAGCGGTATCGCAGATGCAGGCCAAGTTTCAAGCCGATGACCTGAAGTTTCTGGTACAAAAATTCACGCCCGGCGGCACCGAGGTAATCATGGGGGCCAAGGCCGAAGAAGGCCTGGGGCATCTGATTATGTTCGGCATGGGCGGCATCTATGTGGAGGTACTCCAGGATGTGGTCTTTAACCTGACACCGCTGACCACCGGGGAAGCCGAAGATATGCTGTCCGATATCCGGCTGGCACCGCTGCTCGAGGGCGTGCGCGGTCAAAAAGGGGTGGACCGGGCCGGTTTGCAGGAAGTGCTGCTGCGTCTCTCGCAGCTGCTGGGCGACCTGCCGCAGATCCAGGAACTCGATCTGAATCCCACCCTGGCTTTCGCAGAGAGCGCCTGTGTAGTCGATGCCCGGATAAGCCTGTAAGCAGATATGCAGACTACCGGCGGCAATATACGGCCGTCGGCAGTCTGAGGTCCGAAACCACTGGAGGAAAAAGGGGGTCCTATGACCTGTTGGATGAATCTGGGCCAGAACCTGAAAGTCAATGCCAAAAAGTTCCCCGCTACAGTTGCCCTCAAGGACAGGTCCCGCAGTTTCACCTATCCGCAAACCAATGAACGTGTAAACCGGCTGTCCAGCAGCCTGCTTGGCCTCGGGCTCTCCCAGGGTGACCGGATAGCGGTCCTTATGGAAAACAGCATCGAAATTATTGAACTTTACCTGGCCACCGCCAAAACCGGCCTGGTGATTGTCCCCATTAATTTTCGCTTGGTCGGCCCTGAGATCTCCTATATCACCAACAACTCGGACGCCAAAGCGTTTATCGTGCACGACGAATTCGCCGCTGAGGTGGATCGGGTCAAAACAGAGCTAATCAATATCGCCGCCGATAATTACTTCGTAGTAGGCGCCCAGCGTGACGGATATCGTCCCTACGAAACGTTGATCGACAGCGGATCGGCGTTGGAACCAGAGATTGCAGTGGCCCCTGAGGACACTTGGATCCTGATCTATACATCCGGTACTACCGGCAAACCCAAGGGTGTGATTCGGTCCCATGCTTCGCACATCGCCTTTTACCTGATCAATGCCGTGGACTTCGGCTTCAATGAACATGATATCTGCATGAATGTCATGCCGTTGTGCCACATCAACTCAACGTTCTTTACTTTCATTTTCCTGTACATCGGCGCAAGCGTCTATGTCCATCCCGCCCAGTCGTTTCGGCCGGAGGAAATCCTGGAAATCGTGGAACGCGAGAAGATTACCTTCATTTCCCTGATCCCGACCCATTACAACCTGATTCTCAATGCGCCGGAAGACGCCCTGAAACGGGACGTGAGTTCCATCCGGAAATTGCTTTGCTCTTCAGCCCCGGTGAGGAAAAGCATGAAGGAATGCATCATGGGGTATTTCAAGGGAGTGGAGTTGTACGAGGGCTACGGCAGTACTGAGGCCGGCATCGTCACCGTCTTGAAACCGGAGTACCAGATGAAAAAACTGGGTTCCATCGGGTTTGAAACGCTTGGTACAGAGTTCGTGAAGGTCCTGGATATAGACGGAAAAGAGGTCCCGGACGGTGAAGTCGGTGAACTCTACTCGCGGGGACCCATGCTCTTCGATGAGTATTACAAACTGCCCGACAAAACCGCCGAGTCCTTTGTGGACGGTTGGTTCTCGGCCGGTGATATGGCCAGAAAGGATGCCGACGGCTTTTTCGAAATCATCGATCGCAAGGACAACATGATTATCACCGGCGGTGAAAATGTGTATCCCAGCGAAGTTGAAGAGGTGGTCGGCAGCCATCCGGACATCTTCGATGCCGCCGTGATCGGACTGCCGGATGACAAATGGGGGGAACGGGTCGCTGCCGTGGTAATCAAAAAGGCCGGCGCCGACCTGGATGAAGACTCCCTGCGCACGTATTGTAAAGACAAAATGGCCGGTTACAAACGCCCCAAGGATGTTATTTTCATTGAAGCCGATGCCATGCCCAGAACCGCAACGGGTAAAATCCTGCACCGGATTCTACGCGAGAAATTTGCCTGATAATCATTAAGTAGTACAATGAACAATTAGAAGCGGAGGTACGAGGTTATGTTGACGAAAGCGTTTATCCCCTATGGAGGCTACTACAGTTCACCTTTTGCCCGCTGGCAGGGTTCCATGGCCGCGGCGCATGCCATCAAACTGGCTTCGGCCACGAGCAAACGGTGGTTTGCCCAGAAGAACTGGGAACCGCTGAACATCGACTACGTGTTCCTGGGAATGACCATCGGCCAACCCCAGTGGTTCTACGGCAGCCCCTGGGCGGCGGCCCTGATCGGGGCCGAAAACAGCCCGGGCATGTTGATTACCCAGGCCTGCTCTACGTCGACCACCTGTGTATTCCAGGCCGCCGCCGGGGTTGATAACGGCTTATATGAAAACACCTACTGCCTGATGGCTGACCGAGCCTCCAATGGCCCGCATACCATCTGGCCCAATCCCGGTGGTCCGGGAGGTGAAGTGCTTTCTGAAAACTGGATGATGGATAATTTCAACCGCGATCCATGGGCCAAGGGCGCCATGATCCAGACGGCTGAGAATGTCTCCCAGGAGGCCGGTGTTACCCGCGAGCAGTGCGATGCCGTGGCCCTGCGGCGTTACCAGCAGTACGAAGACGCTCTGGCCGACGACCGGGCTTTCCAGAAGCGCTACATGTTTCCGGTTGAAATCCAGGTTTCCAAAAAGAAGACCATAACGGTAGATGCCGACGAAGGCATCATGCCCACGACGGCGGAGGGCCTGGCCGGGCTGCGGCCGGTGCTGCCGGATGGCGTCCACACGTTCGGCGCCCAAACACACCCGGCCGACGGCCATTGCGGCATCGCAGTGACCACTCGGGAAAAAGCCAGGGAACTCAGCGCTGATCCAGGGACGGAGATTCAAGTAATCTCTTACGGATACGCACGGGCCAAAAAGGGTTTCATGGCCATGGCCGTTGTGCCGGCCGCGCAGATGGCCATGGAGAAAGCCGGCCTTTCAGTCGCTGATGTCAAGGTAATCAAGACGCACAACCCGTTCGCCGCCAATGACATCTACATGGCCGACCAGCTGGGTATCGATGTCGACGGGTTCAACAATTACGGTAGCTCGCTGATATATGGCCATCCCCAGGCCCCCACAGCGGGACGTACCATTATTGAGGGCATCGAGGAAACCGTGATGGCCGGCGGCGGCTACCTGCTGTTTGCCGGTTGCGCAGCTGGAGATACCGGCGGGGCCCTGGTACTGAAGGTTGGTTGACACATACCCCCTATCACAAATATAAAAAGGCTGTCTCTCCATCGGGAGGCAGCCTTTTCTATATCCTATTGAAACTGCCGCCTGGAAGGCAACGGGCACCGGGCCTGAAGCATGCCGCTCGGCGGTCACAAAGGCTTGGATTGGCCCGTGCTGGCGCCGTCAGGTCAATAGGCGACCGGCCACGCAGGCTCGGCATGAGCCGGATCGGAACCGGGCCGCATCAGATAACGAAAGTACACCAATAATTCGATCGGCTGTATCCGTGCTCACAAACAGGCGTTGAACATCCTGCAGCAGCATCAGCTGCAAGGCCGTGCTCAGCTTTGCGTTGCTGCGGCAACTCTGGACCGGTGTGCTCATCACCTCTATGGCGGGTGCGTCCGGCTGGACACCGTGGAACCAGGCCAAGATAAGATCCGTTTTGGAAACCACTCCCACGGCCCGTTCATCCGCATTATAGACTAAAATTGCCCCCAAACTCTTGGCAGTCAGGGTTTCAATGACCGTGTAAAGGGGGTCGTTTCCATAAACGGACTGGACGTCCGCGGTCATGACCTCTTGTACAGATAATTCCTGGGCAAGGTCAGCATCGGTTCCCAGATGCCTATGGTGGGTGCTTTGTTGACAGGCGTGGCAATACCGATACAGCAGACCCACGACATCGGCATAGGATAGTACACCGATGACCTGCTCCCGACTGGCCCCGATCACAAAAAGCTGGTGGACCCCGCAACCTTGCATCATTTCAAGGCCGTCATCGAGCAGATCATCCGGAAAGCAAGCCACCGGCGGCCCGGTCATTATATCCCCCAAAGGGGTTTCCGGTGGAAGCCCCGCATACATAAGGGCCAACAGGTCTGTTTTGGAAACGACACCACAGGGTACGCCGACGTCGGTAACCAGCAGGGCGTTGATTTTGTATTTGATCAGGTGGCGCACAGAATCACGCGCAGCAATGCCCTTTTCCAGCGCCACCAACTGGCGGCGCATGGCTTCTTTGACCTGGAGACCGGTCAGGACTCTGCGAGGCTGAAACTTAGGCATCTACGCACCCTGGCAGAATTAAAAGCTATCTCAAAAAACGCATTTTGGTTCAAGATCAAGACGGACGCTAAATTTGAACCGGAGTAAAATTCCAGTATTTCGAGAATTTAAATTTAGCGTCCAACCCTGAGATTGAGACAAAAGACTTTTTTGAGATATCGTCTAGAAGGTATGCAGCATTTGGTAAAAGACATCCGAAACATATACGATGCCGGCCACCCGACGATCGGCCACCACGGGCAGTCGGCGGATATGTTTTTTAATCATGATATCGGCTATGACCAGCAGATGGGTATCCGGATGGACGGTTACCACCTCGGCCGTCATAATGTCGTCAACCTTGACCGACTGTACCCGGAGTAGTTGCTCCTGGAAGAGGCGATCAGGATCCAATTCTTCCATTTCACCCCATATGGAAGCGTGCTTGGGCTGAATATAGATGAGGATATCGTACATGGACAGCATACCCACCAGGTGACCCCGGGCATCCGTCACCATCATGCCGAACACTTTCTTGCCTTCCTTGCGGCTTGCATCGCGAAAGGCCTGTACGGCGGTCTGAATGGTCATGTCAGGCTGCAAGGTGTGAAAGCGACAATCCATAATGTCCCGGGCAAGCACTGTATCACTCCTTTGCGAATCATAGGTTAGCAGGGGGATAGGCTGAAGCGGGGGCAAGGCCTATCCGACGGGCAGGCGGATAGCGAAACAGGCGCCCTTGCCCGGTTCCGATGCAACCGTCGTGGATCCGAGGTGGTTGTCCGTAATAGTGAAATAGTCGATCGACAGGCCTAAGCCGGTGCCGCCCTCGCCGCTTTTCGTGGTGTAGAGGGGTTCGGAACCCGGTACTAGGCCTCACGATGTTTAGCGTGACTGAAACCAAAGTGAAAAATAACACGTGACCTTAAAACAAGGCAAATATTTTTAACCTTTTAAGCCGTCATCACCAGGCAACGGGCTGGCTGTCTCCGCTCGCTTCCCGACGATCAACACGCCCGTCAAATGCCGGTCCGGCCTATTTTGACTTATAGCGGCGCTTGGGATATACCCTTGTATGCAAGCGGTTGACCACGGTTAGGTCCTGTGCCGTTTACGCTAGCCGCTGAGGTTTCCGAACGCCAATAGCTGAACATGGAGGGCCCCATGTCCCCCCGCTGTGATCACCTGATAGACATTTTTACGGCCGGTGTGGATCGTGTTGATCCTTACGCCCTGGTTTGCGAATCCGTGCGCTTGACGGATTCCCATTTAACCATCGGGAGCAATGGGCATCAAAAGGTGTTCGATCTCGATGACTGGGACAGCCTTATCGTGATAGGGGCCGGTAAGGCAACCGCCCGGATGGCCCTGGCAATCGAGCATATCTGCGGAGACAGGATCAGCGCCGGCTGCGTCGTCGTCAAGTATGGTCATACGGAAAGCTTGCAGCATATCCAGGTGACAGAAGCGGGTCATCCCATCCCGGACGAAAATGGTGTCAGGGGCACCCGTGAAATTCTGTCGCTATGTTCAGCCGCGGATAGCCGTACGCTCGTTATCAACCTGATATCCGGGGGCGGGTCCGCCCTGCTGCCCTTTCCCGGTCGTCACCGAACGTCCGGCCAAGACATTGCGTTCACCTTGAACGACAAGCAGACGGTCACGCGGCGCCTATTGGAATGCGGAGCGACGATCAATGAAATCAATTGTATCCGCAAGCATTTGTCCGGAGTTAAAGGCGGCCAGTTGGCCCGGGCGATCGCACCGGCCACCTCCGTCAGTCTGATTCTCTCGGATGTGGTAGGTGACAGCCTGGATGCCATTGCGTCCGGACCGACCGTCCCCGACCCGACCAGCTACGCGGATGTCGGGCTGATTTTGGAAAAGTACCGTCTGCAGGACAAAATGCCGGTGAAGCTGCTGGAACTGGTCCGGCTGGGTCGGGCGGGCGTCTTACCGGAGACACCCAAACCGGGCGACCCACTGTTTGCAGGCACCACCAATCTCCTGATCGGTACCAATTTTTTAAGCCTTAAAGCAGCTGCGCGGCGGGCCCGACAATTGGGCTATAAACCGGTTATCCTTTCATCTCAGATTACTGGTGAAGCCCGGGAGGTCGCTAAGGTCTTCTACGGAATTGGCAAAGACGCCCGTAAACATGGACTGTTCGGTGAAGGCAGCCTGTGCATCATCGCCGGCGGGGAAACGACGGTCACGATTCGAGGTCCCGGTAAAGGCGGGCGCAATCAGGAAATGGCCCTGGCTTTTTTAGCGGAAATAGCCAGCTGTCCCGAAGATGCGGAGGGCCTCGTTTTTCTTTCAGCCGCCACGGACGGTAATGACGGTCCCACGGATGCAGCCGGAGCCTGTGTGCACAGAGGGCTGCTCAAATTGGCCCAGGCCTCCGATTGCGATATCCACGCGTATCTCAATGACAATAATGCCTATGCTTTTTTTGACCGCCTAGACGGCCTGTTCAAAACCGGCCCCACCAATACCAATGTCTGTGATTTACAGCTTATGCTCGTAACCGGCTGACAACCTGGCAGGGGTACAAGTCCGGCCCGATTACAATTGGCCTTCATCTTCACGCATGACCTGGTGAAGCTTGCCGGACAGTTCTTTTATGTCAAAGGGTTTTTGAATAAATCCGTTGCAGCCCCGCTTGATGATTTCAGATGCTTTGCCGTCCAGGCTGTAGCCGCTGGATAAAATCACCCGAACGTCACTGTCAATACTTTTAAGTTTATCGAAGAGTTCGCCCCCACCCATGGTCGGCATGACCATATCCAATAGAACAATATCTATTTCCGGGCCTCTCGCCATGTAGATGTCGATGGCTTGACGCCCCTGCGAGGCGGTGATGACATCATAACCGATGGCTCTGATCATCTCCGCACCGACTTCGACAATCATCTCTTCATCGTCCACCAGCAGTACCATACCGGAACCTTTCACGATCTCGGGGCTTTTTTGAGTATCCTGTTCCGATTTCTTTTCGGAAGCCGGCAGATAGACGGTGAACGTGGTACCCTCCCCCTGTCGACTTTCCACATCGATAATACCGTCGTGGTTCTTTATAATGCCGTACACGGAGGCCAGCCCCAAGCCGGTACCCCGCCCCATCTCCTTGGTCGTAAAGAAGGGGTTGAAGATCTTCTGACGGGTCTCTGCATCCATACCGATGCCGGAATCGGTGACTGTCAGGACAATGTACCTTCCCGGGCGGGCTTCAAAAGACCGGGTGAATTCCGCCTCCAGCTGGGCGTTGCGGGTGCGGACGAAAATACGACCACCGCCGGGCATGGCTTGCCAGGCATTCACGTAAAGGTTCAAGATAACCTGTTTGATTTGGCCCCGGTCCACCTCCACCGTCCAGAGGTCCTCTTCATAATCTTCAAGGATAGTGATTTCCTTCTTGGCCCGGCCAAACATCCGGTTCTCTTCTTTCACAATTTCATTAAGATCGGTTGGTCGGGTCTCATATTTGCCCCCCCGGGCAAAACCCAGCAACTGCTTGGTCAGATCCACCCCGCTGCGCACATAGGATTCGATGTTCTTCAATTTATCGAAATACGGCCCACCGCCATCCATATCCAACAGGCACAAAGAGGCATTACCCTGGATGCCCATCAGCAGATTATTGAAATCATGGGCGATACCGCCAGCCAAAGTACCGATGGCTTCCATGCGATCGGCATGCTGAAGCTGGCTTTCAAGGCGTTTGCGGGCCGAAATGTCCCGCAGGACAACCAGCATGCCGGTCGGCTGGCCGCGATGATCATTGTACCGGGAGGCGCTCAGGCTGATGTCCAACAGCTTGCCGTTCTTGGTGTAGCGCTGCGTCTCAAATCCCTGGCAGGACGTTCCGTTTTGGATCAGATCGGAGATGATCTGCATGGTTCTCTCCCTATCCGAATCCGGTATAAAAGGTATGAAATCTTGTTTGACTTCTTCAAGGGTCCAGCCGAAAATGCGGGTGAAAGATTCACTCAGGTATTCCGGTTGCCCCTGCATGTTGTAGGTGACGATCGCATCGGCTGATGAATTGAGCAGGGAGCGATAGACCTCCTCCGCCTGACGGGACGCTTCATACAGCTTCCGGAACTTATCGTCACTTTCCCGCAGGGTTTCCTCGGTTTGTTTCTTTTCCCGTATCTCTGTCTGCAGTGATCGGTTGGATTCTGCCAATTCCTCGGTGCGTTTGCGGACAGTCTCTTCTAAAAGTCCCTTGTGGCGCACGATTCGAAAATAGAGTTGGATAACCGTAATCACCAGGATCAAAGCAAAAAGCAAATAGGCATAGGTATAAATCGTCCGGGGAAGCCAGACCGCCACGATACGCCCGATAACATTGCCGGCATGCAGAACATCGGCCTTAAGCCCAACTTCCGGTATCAATTTGATTCGGATCAGGGTTTTATCGATTGTTCCGGGCTCGTCGGCTTCCGTTGTTTGAAAGATTTGGCCATTGTGGTCGGTTACCACCAGGGTCTTGTAGTTGTGGGCATTGGCTACCAGCTTGAGGTATTCGACTGCTCCCTGATAGTGAAAGTTCCAGAGGGAGTCGGAGATGATCACCGCGTGTTCTGCGATTTTTAATTGGGCCTGCCGCCGGGAGTGCATCTCGGACAGGACGACAAAGCAGATGAAAAGCACGCAGATGAGGGCTGTCAAACTGTTTTTTAGGGTCCGGGTATTCATTCTTTTGGTCCGGTTACTGGCAGATATAGAAGCCAGCCTACCAAAATATTCCTTAGATTTCAAATAGTTTGCAATCCTCCTGGTTTAAGCCCCCGATGGTTCAGCCTTTGATTAGCAATGCCCGCAGAAGGTGTCTTACCAAAGTGGGATTCTCCTTCAGCCGCCGGGTGGCATACCCGAACCAGCTTTTCCCGAAAGGCACATATACGCGCATCTTGTGGCCGGAGGCGATAATTCGTTGACGTAAACGCGGGGTAACCCCATACAGCATCTGAAATTCATACTGATCTGTCGTCGTGTTGTAGTGGGAAATCAGCTGCTCGGCCTGTTCGATAAGTTTCCGGTCGTGGGTGGCAATGCCCACGTACATACCATTGCGCAGCATGCAATCGAGGTTTTCAATAAACGCCCGGTTGATCGCCGGCATGTCCTGATATGCGATCTCCGGCGGTTCCAAATAGATACCCTTACATAGTCTGAAATTAAGGGGTGCTTCTGCGATGGTATGACTGCGCCTCAATTCCTCCAGATCGTGCGGAGTGCGCTTCAGGTAGGCTTGCAATACCAACCCTACATTTGTTGGAAATTCCGCTTTCAGTTTGTTAAAAAGCTCTATCTCAAGGTCGACACACCGGGAGTCTTCCATGTCTATCCTTACAAAACCGTCCCGTGCGGCCGCCGCCCGTACGATTTTGCGGATGGTGGCATAGCACTTGTCGGGGTCTATCAGTAATCCGAACATGGTCGGTTTCAAGGAGTAGTTGCCCCGGGCCGGACTGGCAGCAAAATCATCGATCAGATCAAGATAGGCCTCGCGATATGAGGTGGCCATTTCAATATTGTCAATGAACTCGCCCAAAAGATCAACGGTCACGCTGGCACCATTATTGTTGAGTTCTTTTGATACGCGGATGGCATCGGCGACGGTTTCACCGGCAATATAGGTTTTAGAAAAATACCAGATCAGCTCCTTAGGGAAGAACGGCAGGGTATGGGCAATCATCTTGTTCAGCATGTCACCGGATCCTGTGCGTGTTATGCTTGGTTTTCTGACATGGGGGAACGCGTTCGATTTGTGAATATAAAGTGGTTCCCAGCCCGGCTTGTGTCAAGGGTGCCGCGCAGCCGTTCGTACTTGAGTTTGCCGCCAGGCACCTCTATACTGGGGACGCCTATCAATGATCCGGTTGCGGATCCAGCTGAAAGGATTATTAAGGTGCCGCCGAAAACAGTTGACGTCGTTGGCCTGGGGCAGTGCTGCCTGGATTATATCAGCTCAATCGCACAATACCCGGAAGTGGACCAGAAATGTGAAGCTACCGGGCTCACCATACAGGGCGGGGGACCGGTGGCCACGGCACTGGTGGCCCTGGCCCGCTGGAACCTGCGTTGCGCCATCATGGGTATTACTGGAGATGATTCCTTTGGCCAAACCATTCGGGCATCCCTGCAAAAGGAGCAAATCGATATCCAGGGATTACAAATTCGCCCCGGGGGTACATCGCAGGTCGCCTTCATTGTTGTGGAGAGAGGGTCTGGGCGGCGGAATATCTTTTGGCAACGTCCCCGGGGACCTGCGCTGGCGGCCGGAGAGATCGACATCAACCTGATCCAGCAGTCTCGCGTGCTGCATACGGACGGTCTGTTTACGGATGCAGCCCTGGAGGCCGCGCAGGCCGCCCGCCGCAGCGCTGTGCCGGTTGTCGTGGACGCCGGCACCCTGCGCCCCGGTATGCAGACCCTGGCGCAACACAGCGATTACTTCATTGCATCCGAATCTTTTAGCCGGCAACTGATGGGAAGGGATGCCCCCCGGCAGGCCTGCCGGGAAATCAACAAGCTGGGCCCGCAACTGGCCTGCATCACCCTGGGGGCCCGCGGCTTCGTGGCAACCTACGACGGCCGCACCATTGAAAAGCCGGCCTACCCTGTGACGGCCGTGGACACCACCGGCTGCGGCGATATCTTTCATGCCGGTTTTATCTACGGGTTGCTCAGCGGGTGGCCATTGGAACAGGGCCTCGATTTTGCAGCCTGGTCGGCCTCCCAGGCTGCCTTGGCCTTGGGAGGCCGCACGGGAATCCCAAAGGTGAACGACTGGCCGGGGTTGCCACCCGCTTGTTGACCGTCTCCCCATGCACTGCGGGATCACCGGCCGATAACGGTTTGATATGGAGGGGGGTAATTCCGCGCTTAGATCCCTTTGTCTAAAATGTTCTTGTCGCGCAGCAGCCGTTCCTGGATCCCCTTGCTTACCTGGTAATTCCGATTGAATTCATGCCAGAATTTGCTCTCTTTGTCCTGCCATCCGTCTCCGAATCTTTCATCGAAAAAGTCGCCCAGCTTTTCAAACAACAGTTTCCAGGGCGGGTCCCCTTTTTGATGGGCGTCCAGGAGTACGCCCAGCAATTCATCCAATTCAACCAGCTTTTCTTTGGGCAGATATGAGATGGCACCTTTCTGGATGGATTCCATCAAAGCCTCCGGGTTAACGGCATGGGCGGTGAGCATAACTGTGGGAATCCCTTTTTCAACGGTTTCCTCTAGCAGTTTTAGTCCATTGACGCCCATGATATCCAGGATAGCCAGGTCATAGGGTTTCTCTTTTATTTTGCGGGAGGCGCTCTCATAATCCCCGGCCGTATCGACAGCAGCGCTGTCGAGGATATCCTCTATGGTTTCGAGAATGTCAATCTCGTCATCCACGGCCAGAATACGTTTACCACTTAAAATGGAACTCGATTCTGTCATCTTAAACCTCTCTTCAATGGGGTTAAAGGTATTCGTATTGTCAATTGAGATTCGTTTTTAAAGTTGGACTCATTCCAGGTTCATGGGCAGATACAAGGTGAAGGCGGCCCCTTTGCCCCGCTCACTGTTGATCTTGATATCGCCCCCGAGATGTCTGGCGATAACGTAAGCCCCAGCCAACCCGAGACCGTGCCCCTGTCGGGAGACTTTTTCGCTGTCACGAATCTGGGTATAGCGTTGAAACACAACAGCGTGGTGTTCAGGTGCAATCCCGGGACCGTCGTCCGCTACTTCCAGACACAGCCAGTTGTCATCGATATCGAAATGAATGCGCACCTTCTCTTTCCGGTGGTGAATTGCGTTTTTGATCAGGTTCCCGGTAATTTGCCTGAATTTAAGCTCATCCTGGAAGACCTCGGCTTCCCGGGCTCGGCTGGCCGTGGTTAGATTAAAACCTTCGGTATCCAGATATTGCAGGATGTCGGCGGTCCGGTTTAACCCGGTAAGGGCCTCCGCGTATTTACCGGAAATGGCCTCCAGGGCCTCCAACAGTATTTCCGGGATGATTACTGCGGGTTTAAACCGGCAAGCCAGCAGTTGCTTGCTTTCCGAACGTCCGACTTCCAAAAGACCGTGCAGCATGCCTCGGGCCTTGGTACAATTGCGCAAGGCCCGTTTCAAGGTCCTTTCCTGGCGGGCGGAGAGCTGTCCGAATTTAGACTGTTTCTCCAGCAACGACCGCACACCGGTCTCAATAACGGCAATGGGGTCCTTCAATTCGTGAATGAGAAACGCGATGTCAATCTCTTTGAAAAAATCATCGGGGATTGTGCAGACCGCATCATCGATATCGGGTTTAATGTCATCCTTGGTCATACTGTATCCTTTGCGTCCTGGACGAGTGCTTAATACTCCGCATAACGTGAAAAAAGCACCTGCACTGTCGTACCTCCCGACTCACGGCAGCCGGAATCCGGGCGGCACTGAACACAGCCGTTTGTGTTGCCGGGACAGAGGTTTTCGGGTTCTGCCAGGTGTCGGCACCGTTGCGAAGTCAATGATAGATCGAAACCATACCGTTCCGAGAATATCTTCATTCTGAGCAGATCAAAACCTTTGCCGCCTGCATTGAAATCAAACGGCTTTTTTGATGAATAATGCGTTGTTTCCGGTGGAGTAAAATAGTTCTCAAACAAAAGCCGCTGGTTGTCCGCAGTAATCCCCGTCCCGGAATCCCGCACTTCGAGCAGTACCCCGGTTTGACCATCTTTGACCGTCACGTCGATCCGCCCACCATCCGGGGTGTATTCAATCGCATTGCGCACCAGGCCGGTCACAATCTTCTGTAATACATCCGGCGGAATCAAGATGGTGGCCTCGGATTGAAGGTTGGTGGTTAGATCACACGTGCGGTGGGCGAAATGCGGCTTCAACTCAGCCAGGGCATCTGCAACGAAACTGCCCAGAACAATCTGCTCCGGGGTTGCTTTGCGCGGGCCAAATAACGTATCCACCTTGCGACGCACGGATTCAAGGGTACGACCTTCGTCATGGGCTTCCAGCAATAAAACCGACAGCTCATCCTCGCACGCATCCAATAGGGTGGACAGCATCTGGTGGGCCGTATAATCCCGCTGCTTGATGATATCTTCCGTCTGGTACTGCATGTCCAAAATACGGCCCAGGTTGCGCTGCGCCCGGTCGAGTATGCGAATGATTCCGGCACCGCTCTCCGGCTGCAGGCTCCGTTTGCGAATCAGCTCAAAGGCCGCGGCCAGTACCGAGACCGGGGTTTTGAGTTCGTGCGAAAGGTGGTGGATAACGCGCTCCTTGGCCCGGTTTAAAGTGGTGACCTCGTCGTAGGAACGTTTGAGTTCATCGTTGATACGGGCATTCTCGATCGGCATGGCCACCATTCCGGCAATGGTGGTCAGCAGTTCAATGTCGGTCTGGTCAAAGGCGCCATGTTTTTTATTGACCGCGCAGAGGACGCCGATCATGCGATCCTCCTGCCAGAGAGGTACATCCAGCATATTTTTTGTTTCGAAATTTGCTTCGTCATCCACCGTTTTGAAGAAAAATTCACTTTCCGAGGTATCCGGTACGACCAATGGCTCACCTGATTTATAGACCGCCCCGGCAACGCCTTTAGATGCCGGGAATCGGATCTCGCGCATTCTTTTCCCGGTTGCCTGGTCATCGTAGGCGGTTACCCGGAAGAAAAATTCCTGTTTCATCTCATCCAGCAGGATAACAGAAGCCCCGGCGGCTCCTACCAGCTGCTTGATTTCCCTGGTAACGTATTTCAGACGCTCATCCAGCGTCCGCAGTTTGTGTAGCGCTTTGGAAATGCGCAGCAGGGTTTGATTGCTGCGGTCCAGCCGCTTTTCGCGGGTAATATCCCGGAGCATGATTACCTGGCCGGCAGGATGGCCGGCTTCATCATAGAACAAGGCCCCGTCAAGGATGATATCCAGCAGCCTACCGTCTTTGGTCAGGCGACGGGTTTCAAAATTCTCCAGCTTTTTCTCCTCGAAGAACTTCTTGACGCCGCGCCGGGTTTCCTCCCTGAGATCATCCGGTACAAAGGGTATGCGTTTACCTTTCAGTTCAGCCAGAGTCCAGCCGAAAACCTTCTCAAAAGCCGGATTCAGATAGGACACAGTACTGTCCATATTGAAAACAAACACCGGTACCGGCAGAAAATTAAGAAAGTTGCGGTATTTCAATTCCGCCCGCCGACTGGCCCGGTATTGCTCTTCAGCGCGTCGGTGGGACTTTTCCAGCTCCTGTTGGGCTCGATATTTATCCGTTACATCTCGCGCGACGCCCCGGAATCCGGTCCGGCGACCAGCCGCATTTTTTATCAGGCTAGCTGAAATCTCCAGGATCCGCGGCTCCCCATCTTTTCGAAGGATCTGCCAAACAATATCCGAACTTTGGATACCGGTCTTGAAAATTGCGTTGAAATCAGAAAAGGCCGCGGCGGTATGCTCCGGGTCCATGAATTCCGCATAATTACGCCCCTGGATTTCCTCGGGCGAATAACCGAATATCCGGCAAAGGGCATCATTGAAAAAAATAAAATCCCCCTTGATGTCAGTCTCATAGAAACCATCCCCGATATCTTCAATAAACACCCGATAGCGCTCTAAAGGAATCATGCAGTCCGCTGTTGCGGCTGTTGGCGCATCGGTATCGATCTGGCACTCAGCGGCCATGTCTCGTCTATTTTTAGAATCAGTTCCCATGTGGTCTCACCAAAGGTTATCCAGCGGAAGGCAACATTGCCCCCAGATGTCGCGCGACACCCTCAGCTGGAGCCAATGGACCGTGCCCGCGGCAGTGGCAAGGCGCTCGCGTCCATGATCTAATCCAACCCCAGCTCAACCGATGCCGAATTCACCGATCAACTCTGGCTCAGGATCCCAAACGCTTCGGCATCCAATATCTTATAGCCCTTATCTTCAATGATTCCGATAGCCTTATCGATGTCGTTAAATCGAAAAATCATGACGGCCTTACCGGACGAGAACCCAACATAGGCATACATGTGCACCACATTGATACCGTTGTCTTTCAAGGGTTCCAGCATTTTGGCCAGGTAACCGGGCTTGTCTTCAATCTCCACGGCGACCACTTCATCTATCCGGGCCGGCCAATGGTGTTGCATGACGATCTGGCGGGTTGTGGCAATATCCGAAACCAGCAACCGTAGTTTTCCAAAATCGCCGGTATCCACCAGGTTCAGAGCTCGCAGATTGATGCCGGCATCCCCCAGCGCCCGGGTGACTTCATAAAGACGACCGGGCGAGTTTTCGATCAGGATTGAAATTTGTTTTAGTTTCATGGTTCCTCCCTTTGCCGGATTATTGATAAGGCCATCATACCTGCAACCGCTGCCAATATATCCATCAGCCGATTTTCGACTCCAGTCAAACCGGGTTGATTCGTCATGCTTGGGCGTCGCCGATGCCCCGGTCCCCATCATGTCGGGTTTCAAGGGCACGGTACGCCTGTTTCCTACAACCTGGCAATAAAATAATATGTAAACCGTATCTTGTCCAATATCCACGATTTTGCTATCTAAACACGCGCAAATGCGCCTGGTCAATCCAGGTTGAACTGCACCTGCTTCAAGCGGTACACCACTTCCGCGGAAACTTGGGACCCGATCTTCACCATGAACATGTTCTCCGGGCGCATCATAATATTGGGCTCATTGGTCTGGCGCAATGAAAAACCGAATTCGGCAAACAGGCCGATCATCATATCGCGATACCCCATAATCGGCAGGCCGCTGCCCTCAATGTCCCAGGTCCAGGAATATCCGACCATGTAAAGAATTTTATCCGCTTTCAAGGGGTGGTCCAAGGCCAGTTCAAGAATTTTCTTGGCCAGCCCGCCCCCCCGCCAGGTTCGGCTTACCTCAACCACGGAGAGTTCCATCATTACCCGATCACCAACCCGCACCCAGCGTTCATCCGGATCCGGATACTGTAAAATACCGAACCCGACAATGTCACCGGCCGAGGTTGTGGCCAGGGTGACGTTGGCATCCGGTGCGGCGGCAATCTTCATGAGACTTTGTTTTGAAGAAATGATCGGGCTATAATGCGGGTGCATTTCAAAAGAGCGTTTGAAGGCGAGCGCGGCTATATCTTCCGGCGTGTAAAATGAGGCGACGGTTATGGCTCCCTGGTCGGTTTGAACTTCGCCTGTTTTGGGTTCGAAACGTGTCATCAGACCCTGGGGATTGATGCAAATTCAATACATTCTGTTTGGGCAGTATTAGAAGCTGTATCAATGATATATTTTGGTTCAAGATGCGGCGGCCGCGAAAATTAAACCGGAGGTGCCAGCGAAGCCAATGCCCATCGTGGTAAATACAACAAGTATTTCGAGGATTTAATTTGAGTGCCCAACAAAGTTTATCTGCCGTAGCTTATGCGCAGGCTGAAGCTTGGGCCAAAAGATGTTATTGAAACCGCTTCTAGAAATCGCTCCACTCCGAATGCAACTGCTTCACCATAATCTGGTAATCATAATAGTTGCCGTCATCATCGCGAAAATAGTCCTTCAGTATCCCTTCCGAAACAAAGTCCAGTTTGCGAGTGGCCTTGATGGCCATGTCCTCTACGCCGATGATGAAATCCGTCCTGAGTTTTTCCAGCCCCAGTTCCATGGCCCGGCGGATCATATCGAAAATCAACCAAGTTCCCAGCTGTTTTTTGCGATAGTCCTTGGCAACCATGAGCCGCAGGCGGCCCACATGTTTACGTCCGCCCCGCAGGCGCCGCAGGAGGCTGGCATGGGCCACGACCTGATCATCGTGCCAGGCCAGTACGCAAAAGGTCTTTCCAATTTCCTGATTATCCGCCCATTTGCGGATGGTAGCCGGGTCGGTTGGATCTTCCTTGAGATACCATTTATTTTCAGGAGGAAGCGCCTCGAAAAAAGCTAACAGCGCCTTCTGGGCATCATGATCCAACGGTTTCAGTATGACTTCACTGCCATCTTTTAGAACAATCTCTTTGGGGTACCTGTTCATTGACATCGTCTGGGTCCTTTCAAACCATTCGCGCTGCAAATTGACGCGCGGCGTTCGCCTTAGGACGCCGTCTATTAAGGTCGCGGCCCTCTATCCGGTGGCTCATCAATAGATGGTAAACCGCTGGGGCGCCTCGTGCAGGCCGTCTGCTTTCATACCGGCATTTCCCAGCGCGGTCGGGGGTTCATGGTTAGATGAGCTTGGTGGCCTGCGCTATTTTATAAAACCCATCACTTTGGGTAGCCACAGGACTACGTCCGGTAAAAAAGTCAACAACACCAGCACGCATAACTGGATAAGAATAAACGGCAGCACTGCCTTGGAAACATAAATCAGGTCGCGTTTGGCGATAGCGCCAGTGATATACAAACTGACCCCCATGGGCGGCGTGCAGTATCCGATAGCCAGGTTCACCGTCATGATCAGCCCAAAATGCATCCAGTTCACATCGAAAGCATCCAACATCGGCAGAAAGACGGGACCCAGGATCATGGTGGCCGAAATGATGTCCATGAACATGCCCACAACCAGCAGCAATACATTCATGGCGATCAGGAAGACAACCGGGCTGCTGATGGCAGACAACACCGCCTCGGTAATGGTTCCCGGGATATCTTCGAGAGTCAGCAGGCGCCCGAAACAACTGGCGCCGGCGACAATGATCAAAAGGGTGGCGGAAGTGACGGCCGAACTGACCGTTATCTTCTTGACCTCGCTGAATTTGATAGACCTGTGTATCACCAATTCGACAAAAAAGGCATATACACAGGCCACGACAGCGGCCTCGTTCGCCGTGAAGGCACCTGAGAATATACCACCAAAAATAATCACCGGGAGCAACAGTGACCAGAAGCCTTCTTTGAAAATGCTCAAGAGCTCCTTGAAAGTCGGCACCGGCATTCTGACAATTTCCGCTTTTTTCCGGAAATAAATGTAGGTATAGACGCACACCCCGAACATGATCAAAATACCGGGCACGAATCCGGTCAAGAAGAGACCTTCCAGGGATACATTGGAAATCATGGAGTAGAGAATCATGCCGATACTGGGCGGAATAATAACGCCCAGGTTGGGTGAGGTCGTCATCAGGCCCAGTGTATATTTCTCGGGGTAGCCGTTATCCAGCAGGGCCGGAATCATAAAACCGCCCAGTGCCACCACGGTGGCGACGGTAGAGCCCGATATGGCGCCAAACAGCCCGCAGGCCAGAACACCGGCCATACCCAGACCACCCGGCAGCCAGCTGACCAGAGCATTGGCAAACTTGATCAGCTTTTCCACAATGGACCCGGCGGTCATGATATTACCGCAGAGGATAAAAAAGAGGACTACCACCAGGGCGAAATTATCCATGCTCCGCAGCAGAGTTTGCGCCAGCAGAAGAATGGGAATATCGGTAAAAAAGATGAATCCCAGAACGGAGGTAAAAAATAAACACATGAACACCGGGATATAGGTTGCCATGCATCCGAGCAGGATCAGCATGATAATAATGTGACTGTTTTCCATGGCCAGAGGCTCCTTCCGTCTAAATAGGCTAGAGAGGCTGCTTTTTCTGGCGGTTCGCCAGCAATTCGGTAACATCTTCGTAGAACACCTGGGTGACCCGAATCAGCATCATTCCCCCCATTAACGGTAGGATAGAGAAAATATATACCAGCGGAATCTGCATGATAATCGTTTTTTGATTGGTGGCCAGCTGCAGGGCGGCCATTTTCCAACCATAGTAGATCATCATGACGGAAAAGATCACGGTTACGCAATTGCTAAAAAACGTCAGTGGGGTTTTTAGCGCCGGGACCAGTTGGACGGAAGCATCTATTTTGATCATGCTCCGTGCTTTCACCGCAGCACTGCACCCTATGAGGGTGGTGTAAATAATCACCTCCCTGACGAGTTCTTCCGACCAGGCCAGCGAATAGTTAAAGCCGTAGCGCAGAACAACATTAAAAAACATAGCAATCAAGGCAACTATTACCGTAATAAACAGGGTCCATTCTTCAAAAAACGTGAGGATTTTATCCAGCACCCCTAAAACCTTTCCAAACATCCGACAGTCCCTTCCATTCTGGGTGTTCAAATGTCAAAAAAGGGGGATAGAGTGCTATCCCCCCTTTCGCCAACCATTAATATCTTGTAAACGCTGCGACCGGAGATGGGTTTGAGCCCGCAAGGCCGTTTTTAGCGTAAGTACAATAAGAAATCAATGCCATTTAAATCAACATAAACCCCGGCTGGATCCCTTGAGAATCCAGCCGCAAGCCACGACAGTCTTAAGGTTTATAACCCATATAATCCTGAACCTCCTTAAGGAAGTTGGCAGGTTTATATTTATCTGTCGGATAGTTCTTGTTGATTTCAGCCGCGTATTCCTCGTGAGTCTTGTTTCCCTGTTTTTTCAACCAGGCCAAATCTTCATCGGGCAGCTTAAAGAACATGATGCCATTCTTGGAGGCTTTGGCGATCTGTTCATATTCCTGTGCCTCAGTCTGCTTGCGGATGTCCGCCGAGACATCGCGAACTACGGCTTTGAAAGTCGCCTGAAGGTCCTTGGGCAGCTTGTTGAACCAGGCCTTGTTGAAAATCCAGATAAACAGCCCTTGGGCGTAGTCCAAATAAGTATAGTATTTAGCAACCTCGAACTTTTTCGTGATGTTACACACCATCGGAGTATGATCCAACCCATTGATAACACCTTGCTTCAAAGAAACCGGAACATCGGGCCAAGGCATAACAACCGGATTCATGCCCCATTGTTTGTAATTTAATCTATTAACGGCTGCTTCAGCAATGCGAAACTTAAGCTTCTTGGCATCTTCAATCGTTCTAACCGGTTTGGTTGAGGCCCAACCGTAATTCCCATACCCGGTAATATCGATACCGATGATGCCTTGATGTTCCATTGCCTGCATGTAATGCTCAAACAGCTTTCCGCTGGCAATGAACTTATCGAGTTTATCAAAAGAGTCGACGAGGAAAGGAAGGTTGATCAGACCAAAACGGGGGCCTAAATTTACCGCGGCCACAGAACTTACCCCCATTCCCTGGATTGCCCCCATCTGCAACTGGTTGAGGACTTCAACCTCCCCTCCGAGTTGCGCCAACGGTTTGTAATCAATGTAAATTTTCCCCCCAGTGCGCTTCCACAATTCATCGCGGATGGCATATCCGGTATAAACCCCTTTGAGAATCGGGTGCGATATGTTTGAAACGGTACACTTATATTTGGCTGTTTTAGGGTTAAACTTGGGTTTCCATGCCTCCAGAGGGTTCTTCTTTTTCTTCGCTAGAGCTGCTGGCGCAAAGACGAGACCAAGACCGACCAAACAAACTACCAATAGTATTGTTGCCCTTCTGAACTTCATCCGCACCTCCTTTTGTTGGCTCACATTCTGTACAATGATAATTCTCTAAACATTATTCATTCGCCAAAGACTGATTAAATAGCTACACTACAGCTACACGTTTTTGTCAAGAGAAAAATGGGGACAAAAGCTTCAAATCTGAAATAATTCAGCATGCTGAACAATCGGAGCCCACATGCCTTTCGGCCCCCCCTCTTGTCAGAGGCTGTGCCTCCCTGACCACCCAGGCTGCCGTAATCAATGAATTGTTTTTCTTGAAACCACCTTGTTCGTCGCGCTCCCTCTTTATAGCTTCAAATAGGCAAAAAAAAGGGCTCTGCCGGATACGGCAGAGCCCTTGATCTCGATAACCGGCATCAAACCCTTATTTTTCGGTTTCCTCCAGCTTGGTATCGGCGGACGCATCCCCGTCCTCAGCTTCTCCGGCGGCACCATCCTCCGCTTCATCTGCACTGGCTTGCTTTGCGGCGCGCTCTGGGGTATCGGCATCCGTCGGGGCGGTCTCAGCTGCCTGGGCTTCCTTGTCGCCGGCGACATCTTCAGGTCCTGTTTCGGCAGGCGCATCCTCAGCGGACTTGCTTTTGGCGGCGGCTGCCTTTTTCGGGGCGCGTTTGGCCGCGGCTTTTTTCTTGGCTGTTTTCTTTTTCTTGGGCTTTTTAACCTCGGGGGTAACCAGTTCGATCAAGGACATCATAGCGGCATCTCCGTGCCGACGCCCTAACTTGATCACACGCGTGTAGCCTCCGGAGACCGCGGCAAAGCGTTTCGGGGCTTCTTCAAAAATCTTATGGACCACCGCTTTTTCCCGTACGATCGCCAGTGCCTGGCGCCGGGCATGCAGATCGCCGCGCTTGGCCAGGGTAATGATATGATCGGCCCAGCCCCTGAGTTCCTTGGCTTTCTGGTCGGTGGTTTTTATCCGTTCGTATTTAAGCAGCGAAGTCACCATGTTTCTGAACATGGCCTTTCTGTGACTGCTGCTCCGGTTGAATTTAGATCCTGCTTTACGATGTCTCATGGATCGACTACTCCCCTTCTTCCAAGTCTTCCTCAGGCGGAACAAAGCCTTCGAGCTTCATGCCCAGGGTAAGTCCCATTTCGCTTAGAACTTCCTTGATTTCGTTCAAAGATTTTCTTCCGAAATTCTTGGTTCTGAGCATTTCCGCTTCGGTTTTTGCAACCAGTTGATATATCTTATGAATTTCAGCATTCTTCAGACAGTTTGCACTGCGGACGGACAACTCCAATTCCTCAACGCTACGATAGAGATTTTCATTGAACTGCGGTTTGTCCGGCCCGTCCGTGGTCTTTTCCGGTTCCGGTTCGAGCGATTCGTCAAAATTGATCAGAATGGAAATCTGCTCTTTCAGGATCTTGCTGGCGTAGGCAACCGCGTCTTCCGGCGAAACACTCCCATCCGTCCAAACCTCGAGCGTCAGTTTGTCATAATCCGTCCGCTGCCCGACGCGGGCATTCCCAACCACATACACCACGCGCTTGATGGGAGAAAAGACGGCGTCGATGGGAATTGTTCCTAAAACAGCTTCTTCATCCTTGTTCTCCTCAGCCAACGCATATCCCTTGCCGACCTTTACCACCATTTCCATCTTGAGACCGGCATTCTTCGAGGTCAGGGTGGCGACATGTTTTTCCGGAGTCAATACGTCACACTGCCCATCTTCGCTGACAATATCGGCGGCCGTCACTACTTTCTCACCGGAAATATCGATGGTAATTCTGCGGGGATCGGAATCGGGGACTCTGAAGCGTATTTCTTTTAGATTCAGTATGATTTCGGACACATCTTCCAGCACACCGGATATCGTGCTGAATTCATGCATCACCTCATCGAACTTTACGGACACAATGGCGGCACCGTAGAGGGACGAAAGGATGATACGCCGCAGAGAATTTCCGATCGTGATCCCGTATCCTCTTTCCAGGGGCTCGCAAACGAATTTTCCATGGGAAGGCGTACTGGTGACCTGAACCTTTTCCGGCTTTATCATCTCCTGCCAGTTCATGTACATCAGTTCTTTAGTTGCCATTGATTATCTCCAAGATGTTTAATTTACGGATCGAACTGGTAATAGCCTGTTCGGCGGATTGCCGCCCTAACGCTTATTTCGAATACAGTTCAACGATGAGCTGTTCTTCAATGGGCATGGTGATATCTTCCCGAACAGGTAACGATCTTATGCTTGCTTTAAAACTATCTTTATCCAGTTCAAGCCACTGAGGTAGGCCTCTGCGGACAACGGCATCCATAGCATCTTCAATCGCCTTTACTTTCCGACTCTTTTCGCGGACCTCGATCACGTCGCCCGCTTTGGTTAAGTAAGACGGTATGTTGACCTTCTTCCCATTCACCAGAAAGTGATTGTGCTTTACAAAATGGCGCCCCTGGGTTCTGGAGTTAACAAAGCCCATTCTGTAGACAGTATTGTCGAGTCGGCGCTCGAGCATTACAAGCAAATTGGTGCCGGTGATGCCTTTTTGTTTGTCTGCTCTTTTGAAAAACAACCGGAACTGTTTCTCGGAAAGCCCGTACATCCGTTTGACTTTTTGCTTTTCGCGAAGCTGAATACCATAGTCAGACACTTTACGGCCGCGACGCTGTCCGTGTTCGCCGGGTGCATAGCTACGGCGGTCAAAAGCACATTTATCGGAAAAGCAGCGATCTCCCTTAAGAAACAATTTCAAGTTCTCGCGCCTGCATATTCGGCAGACAGACCCTGTATAACGTGCCAAGATTTCCTCCTCTGGCGATTTAACCAGTTTTGCTGATATTTAAAAACGATCCAAAATGCAACTGTTCAATGAAAAGTTTATACCCGGCGTCTTTTCGGCGGACGGCAGCCGTTGTGCGGTATCGGCGTGACATCCTTAATCAGGGTCACGTTGAAGCCGGCGGCCTGGAGTGAACGCAATGCTGACTCACGGCCGGAACCGGGACCTTTAACATAAACCTCAACCGTTCGCATACCATGCTCCATCGCCTTTTTGGCGGCATCTTCAGCGGCCAATTGGGCGGCAAAAGGCGTACTCTTGCGGGACCCTTTAAAACCCTGTACACCAGCGCTGGACCAGGCCACAACGTTTCCGGCAGGGTCTGCAATGGTTACGATAGTATTATTGAACGTTGATTGAATGTGAACAACACCGTTTGATATGTTCTTTTTCTCTTTTCTTCTGGTCCGAATCTTTTTCTTAGCCATGGATACGCCTCGTTTACTGGTTTACTTCTTGGTTGCGCCGCCTTTTTTCTTAACTGCGGCTCTTTTCGGCCCCTTACGGGTCCTGGCGTTGGTACTGGTGCGCTGCCCCCGGACTGGAAGTGAGCGACGGTGACGAAGGCCTCGGTAACAGCCCAGATCCATCAACCGCTTGATGTTCATGGAAACCTGGGTGCGGAGCTCGCCTTCCACCTTGAGTTCGCTGTCAATTATTTTACGGATGTTGTTGACTTCGGCTTCCGACAGATCATCGGTCTTGGTATCCGGATCAATTTTGAGTTTGCCGAGTATCCGTTGCGATGTGGTTCGTCCGATACCATAGATATAGGTCAGCCCTATCTCAATCCGCTTACGTTTCGGTAGATCTACACCTGCGATTCTTGCCACAACCTTTCCTCCTGTTATCCTTGTCTCTGTTTGTGTCTTTTATTCTCGCAGATTACCCGTAAAACACCGCGTCTGCGGACCACCTTACATTTGCTGCACATCTTTTTGACTGAAGCTCTGACTTTCATTTTTTCTGCTCCCTAATGGCTCGGCCCCACATGGCCAAATGGGTATATAGGCGCTTATTTCGCTCTGTAAGTAATTCTACCCCGGGTCAAATCATATGGCGACAATTCAACCGTCACCGTATCGCCGGGTAAAATCTTGATGAAGTGCATCCTCATTTTTCCCGAGATATGGGCCAGTACCTGGTGCTTGTTCTCCAGCTCGACTTTAAACATCGCATTGGGAAGCGTCTCCAGTACGATTCCCTCTACCTTAATCGCCTCTTCTTTTGCCATTTTTAAACCTTGCTCCTTACTCTCTCGCCTTTTTTTCTATCGCCGTCAGCCGATATTTACGTGCGTCCTTTCATCTTGCCGCCACCTTTTTTCAAAAAGCCTTCATAGTGGCGGGCCAGCATATGAGATTCAATCTGGGAAACGGTGTCAATGGCAACCCCGACGACGATCAGCAGTGCCGTTCCCCCAAAATAGAAGGGCACATTAAACTGGGTGATCAGGATCGAGGGCAGCACACAGACAGCCGATACGTAAACCGCCCCGCCCAGCGTAATTCTGGTGAGCACCCGATCGATATAGTCGGCGGTCTTCTTACCCGGCCGGATACCCGGAATGTAACCACCCTGCTTTTTCATATTGTCCGCCACATCCACTGGATTGAAAGTGACGGCCGTATAAAAATAGCAGAAGAAAAATATCATGGCCACAAACAGGAGTTCGTATACCAAATTGCCGGGCCGCAGGGCCGCTACGATATCTTGCATCCAGGGTATCGTGATGAAACTGGCAATCGTCGCCGGAAACATCATAATCGAAGATGCGAAAATCGGCGGAATAACACCGGACGTGTTGATCTTCAATGGTAAGTGGGTGCTTTGCCCACCATACATTTTGCGTCCCACCACCCGTTTGGCATATTGCACAGGTATCCGTCTTTGTCCCTGTTCCACGAAAATGATGAAGCCGATCACCCCGACCATGAAAACCAGCAGCAGGACGGCGATAAAGATCTGCATCTCACCGGTGGAAAGTAATCGAAAGGTGTTTGCGATCGCAGCCGGCAGCCGGCAGACAATCCCGGCGAAAATAATCAGGGAAATCCCATTTCCGATGCCGCGTTCGGTAATTTGTTCACCCAGCCACATGATGAACGCGGTCCCGGCCGTCAGGGTAATGACGGTCATCAACCTGAATCCCCAACCAGGGGTGATAACAATGGGGGCTCCGCCCGGCGAGGTCATGCTTTCCAGGCCGACCGCAATGCCGAACCCCTGAATGATACTCAGGATAACGGTTCCATAGCGGGTATATTGGGTGATTTTCTTGCGGCCCGCTTCACCTTCTTTGGACAACCGCTCTAGATGCGGTATGGTCACGGTCAACAACTGCAATATAATCGAGGCGCTGATATAAGGCATAATGCCCAGCGCAAAGACCGACAACCTTTCCAGGGCCCCGCCCGAAAAGAGGTTAAAGAGCCCCAGCAGGCCCTCTTTGGCTTTTGCAAAAAAAGATGCCAGGGCTACGGCATCGATGCCCGGGGTCGGTACCTGTACGCCGATCCGGTAAACAATCAGCAGTCCCAACGTTAGAAGAATACGCTTTTTAAGTTCCGGTATCTTGAATATATTCTGGAGCCCGCCTCCGATCATATCAGATTACCTCTACACTTCCGCCGGCGGCTTCCACTTTTTCTTTGGCGCTTTTGCTGACCCGGTTCACCTTAACGGTAAGCCCCTTGGTAATCTCACCCTGCGCCAGCAGTTTGATACCGTCTCGGGGCCCCTTGACAAGGCCGCAGCGTATCAATTCACTTTCATCTACGACGCTCCCACTTTCAAAGCGTTCCAGGTCCCTAACATTGATGACCGCAAATTCTTTTCGGAAGATATTGGTAAACCCGCGCTTGGGCAGCCGCCGGTGAATAGGCATCTGACCACCTTCGTACCCGGCCCGGACACCACCGCCGGAACGGCTGTTCTGCCCCTTGTCACCCCGACCGGCAGTGCGACCCTGCCCGGAACCGACGCCGCGCCCCACACGCTTTCTGTTTTTACGGGATCCTTTTGCTGGTGATAAGTCACATAACTTCATTTATTTTATCTCCTCAGCTTCCACCAGGTGGGAAACATGATTCACCATGCCCCTGATCGAGGGTGTATCTTCGAGTTCAACAGTTTTATTGAGTTTAGTCAGCCCCATGCCGCGCAGCACCTTGCGCTGTTTTTCCGGCCGACCGATCATGCTCCTGACCAGAGTAATCTTTAATTTCGCTGCCATCTGTCAGTGCCTCCTGAACTAAAGGTCTTCCACTCTGATTCCGCGCCGGGCCGCCACCTGTTCACGACTCTGCAGCTGGGACAGTCCCGCTATGGTGGCTTTAACGACATTGTGCGGGTTATGGGACCCCATGCATTTAGTAAGAATATTCTGTACGCCGGCTGCTTCGAGGACTGCACGCACCGCACCACCGGCAATGACGCCGGTACCCTCCGAGGCCGGCTTCAGCAACACGCGGCCCGCTCCGTAGCGCCCGATGATCTCATAAGGAATGGTTCCACCGGTCAGGGGTACGCTCACCATGTTCTTCTTGGCTTTCTCGACCCCCTTGCGGATAGCTTCGGGGACTTCACCGGCCTTGCCGAGACCGTACCCGATATTGCCCTCACCGTCGCCCACAACCACAATAGCGCTGAAACTGAAACGCCGGCCGCCTTTGACAACCTTGGCTACCCGGTTGATGTGAACCACCTTATCGATTAATTGGTTTTCATCCGTATCTTTATCTCTGTTGAACAAGGGACTGCCTCCTTCGCTCTAAGTAAATCACTAAAAATCCAGGCCGGCTTTGCGGGCCCCGTCGGAGATGGCTTTAATGCGACCGTGGTACAAAAAACCGTTACGGTCAAAGACGACCTTTTTGATGCCCTTTTCTGCGGCGCGTTCCGCGATCAGCTGGCCGATATGCATGGCCTGGGCGATTTTGTTTTCGAAACGCGGCTGACTTTTCACGGCCTTTTCGATGCTAGAGGCCGCCACGACAGTCGCGCCGTGGGTGTCGTCGACAATTTGGGCGTACACGTGCCGTGCGCTTCGAAACACGCTCAGCCGCGGCCGCTCCGGCGTGCCGGTCATATTTTTCCGGATTCGCTTTTTCCTTTTGATACGAGCCTGTCGTTTGATATCTACCGAGCCCATCTGCTTTCCTCAATGTTCAGTCTGACCGCCGATTTGAAATCAGCGCGTTATTTATTTTGTCCCGGTTTTACCGGCTTTCCGCTGGATATATTCTTCGACATACTTGATGCCTTTCCCTTTATAGGGCTCAGGCGGTCTCAGGCTGCGAATGGACGCCGCCGTCTGTCCAAGCAGCTCTTTGTTGATGCCCGAAAGGGTAACCGTATTGTTCTTGTCAACCTTGGCGGCAATCCCGTCCGGCAGTTCGAAATTCACGGGGTGCGAAAACCCGAGATTCAATACGAGGGTGTTCCCGCTTAGCGCGGCCCGGTACCCAATGCCGTTGATCTCCAGAATCCTTTCAAATCCCTTCTCCACACCGGTCACCATGTTGGCCACCAGACTGCGCGTTAACCCCTGCAAGGCCCGGTTTTCCTGGGTCTCTTTCTGCATTGTGACGGTAATCGTATCTTTTTCAATTTCAAGGTCGATATTTGGGTGAATGGTCCGTGTTAGGGTTCCCTTTTCACCCTGAACGGTGATCACCCGGTCCTTATAGGTGATTTTCGTTTTTCCGGGTACCGTAATCGGTTTTTTACCAACTCGAGACATTAGTTCGCTCTCCTGCTACCAGACATTACAGAGAATTTCACCACCAAGATTTTCTTTCCTTGCCTGCCGATCCGTCATGATCCCCTGCGAGGTCGACACGATGGCAATGCCCATTCCGTTCAGGACGGGTTTGATGTCCCGGCTTTTCACGTATACGCGGCGACTGGGTTTGCTGATCCTTTCCAGGCCCAGGATGACGCTACCCTGATCCTTCCCGTATTTAAGGTAAATTCTCAGGATTCCCTGTTTGTCATCTTTCATAAATTTAAAGTTGCGGATGAAACCTTCGTCCTTCAACACGCGGGCCATGGCCAGCTTCGAATTCGATCCGGGAATGTCTACACTGTTAAATTTGGCCCGGTTAGCATTCCGGATTCGGGTCAGCATGTCCGCGATTGGGTCACTCATCGCCATTGTTCTCTCCGTTATACCTTTGGTTATGCCGGCAGTTTCTGCGTGTTTGGTTAGACTGCAGAAAATCCGGAATTGAAACGTTACACTGCTACCAGCTTGACTTTACAACCCCTGGAAGCTTGCCCTCTGAAGCGAGATTTCGAAAACAAATCCGGCAGATTCCAAACTTGCGCATGTATCCGCGGGGCCGTCCGCACATGGGGCAGCGATTGTACGCCCGGACTGCAAACTTGGGGGTCCGGGCGGCTTTTGTTCTCAGCGACTTTTTTGCCAAACCTTCCTCCTTGTAATCTGCATCGCACCATCCTGGGTGGACCGGTGGATGCTGCGCGTCTAATTTCTAAAGGGCATGCCCATCAGTCGCAGCAGTTCCCTGCCTTCGTCGTCCGTTTGGGCAGAGGTGACCACCGTAATGTTGAGTCCCTTAATCTTATCTATTTTGTCGTAATCGATCTCAGGGAAAATGATATGCTCTTTGACCCCGAGGGTATAGTTCCCCTGCCCGTCCATAGCCTTGGCGGATAAACCCCGAAAATCACGTACCCGCGGCAGGGCCACATTGACGAGCTTATTAAAAAAATCATACATTTTCTTACGGCGCAGCGTCACTTTGCAGCCAATGGGCATGCCTTCCCTGAGTTTGAAAGCGGCAATGGATTTTTTTGCCCGGGTAATGACCGGCTTTTGGCCGGCAATCATTTTGAGCTCGTCCGCCGCCGAATCAAGGATCTTGATATTGTTAATCGCTTCCCCCAGGCCGATATTCAGGATGATCTTTTCCAACCGGGGCACCTGCATGGGGTTGCCGTACTTGAATTTCTCATTTAGCCGGGGCACGACTTCAGTGTTATAAAATTCTTTTAATGTGGACATTGTTTTCCTCCCGAGCGTGACCCTATGCTTCGATGATCTCGTCGCATTTACGACAGACGCGTTTCTTGTCACCATCTTCCAGAATCTGCATCTTCACCCTGACGGGTGCCAGGCACTTATTGCACAGCAACGCCACGTTGGACAGGTGGACCGGCGCCTCGGTTTCGATGATGCCGCCTTGTTTGTTCTGCGCACTGGGTCGCGCGTGCCTTTTGACGACGTTGATGTTTTCCACCAGCACGCGCGCCGTCTTGCTGTTCACTTCCAGAACCTTGCCGATTTTGCCTTTGTCTTTACCGGCAAGTACTTTTACTTTATCGTCTTTTTTCAAATGAGTTTTCGTTTGCATTATGCAATCTCTCTCCAGGCGGCAAGAACAGGTTATAGAACCTCGGGTGCCAACGAAATTATTTTCATAAACCGTTTGGCGCGCAACTCTCTTGCCACGGGGCCGAAAATACGGGTTCCGATAGGTTCTTTGTTCTGACTGATCAACACTGCAGAATTATCATCAAAGCGAATATAGGACCCGTCGTTGCGCCTGATCTCTTTCTTGGTCCGCACTACGACCGCTTTCATGACATCGCCTTTTTTCACCTTGGCATTGGGAATGGCTTCCTTTACTGAAACCACAACGATGTCGCCCACTCCGGCATATCTTCTTTTCGAGCCGCCAAGCACCTTGATGCAGTATAAAACCTTGGCACCTGAATTGTCAGCCACCGTCAATCTGGACTCTGCCTGAATCATGTTATCTTTCCTTTACAATCAAACCGCTTTTTCGATAATCTTGGTAAGGCGCCATCTTTTATGCTTGCTCAAGGGTCGGGATTCGGTAATCAAAACCTTATCCCCAACCTTGCACTCGTTGTTCTCGTCGTGTGCAGTGAATTTTGCCCGCCGCTTGATGTATTTCTTGTACAGCGAGTGTTTGACCAGTCTTTCAGTCAAAACAACGATACTTTTGTCCATCTTGTCGCTGACAACCGATCCGACGACCTGTCTTTTATTTCCTCTATTCTCCATGGTGACAATCACTCTTTATTTGGTATCTTCGTTAGTTGACAGTTCAGCTTCGCGAGCGATGGTCCGGCACCGTGCGATATCGCGTTTAAGCTGCTTCATTTTCTGAGGATTCTCGAGCTGGCCGGCGCCATGCTGAAACCGCAGATTGAAAAGCACCTCTTTCAGGTCGTTGACCTTGCGCTGAATTTCTTCACCGGTCATATCTCTGATTTCACTTGACTTCATTACTGCGCGCTCCTCTCAATGAAGCGGGTCTTGATCGGAAGCTTGTGTGAAGCCAATCGCAGCGCTTCTTTCGCCACTTCCCGGGTAACCCCTTCCATTTCGTAAATGACCTTGCCCGGTTTCACGACGGCCTGCCACCCCTCCGGGGCACCCTTGCCTTTACCCATGCGGACTTCAGCGGGTTTTTTGGTAAACGGTTTATCAGGAAAAATTCTGATCCACATTTTCCCGCCGCGCTTGGCATAGCGGGTCATCGCGATACGAGCCGCTTCTATCTGTTTCGAGCTTATTTTTCCACATTCAACAGCCTGCAGGCCAAATTCGCCAAAGTTCAGATCGCTACCGCGATAGGCGAGGCCGCGCATGCGGCCTTTCTGCTGTTTTCTGAATTTAACCTTCTTGGGGCTAAGCATCTTATTTCTCCTATTACTTACCAGCGCCGGCTGCGACCGGTTCCTTGCCTAAAATTTCACCTTTGAAAATGAAAACCTTGACACCGATGATACCGTAAGTCGTTTTGGCTTCGGTGAATCCGTAATCGATGTCCGCCCGCAGGGTGTGCAGCGGTACCCGGCCTTCCCGATACTGTTCGGTACGCGCCATCTCAGCCCCGCCCAGGCGACCGGAGCAAATGACCTTTATGCCTTCGGCGCCGAAGCGCATAGCCGACTGCATGCCCCTTTTCATGGCCCGGCGAAACGCAACCCGACGTTCAATTTGCAAAGCGATGTTTTCAGCCACCAGCTGGGCATCGATTTCCGGTTTGCGGACTTCCTGGATATCGATCATCACTTCCGAAGTGACCATTTTCTCGAGCTCTTTTTTAAGCTGGGCAATCTCGGCACCTTTTTTCCCGATGACAATGCCGGGACGCGATGTAAAGATACGCAGCCGCACCCGCTTGGAAGATCTTTCAATTTCTATTTTGGAAATACCGGCATGAAACATCTTTTCCTTGAAGAACTTCCTGATTTTGTGATCCTCCAGGATGTAGTCGGCATATTTTTTTCCGGCGTACCAACGTGAGTCCCACGTTTTTACGATACCCAACCTAAGCCCAATCGGATTTACTTTCTGGCCCAACCTGATGCCCCCTTTTTATATCGCCTCGTCGGAGAGAACGACTGTAATGTGAGCGGTTCTTTTTAAAATTCGAGTACCTCTACCGCGTGCCCTTGCACGAAACCTCTTCAGGGTCGGCCCCTGGTCAGCCGTTACGTTTTTCACGATCAGTGTGTCAACATCCAGGTTATGGTTCTGCTCGGCATTCGCCACAGCGCTGCGGATTACTTTTTCGACAATCGCGGCAGCTTTCTGCGGCATGAATTTGAGCATGTCAATAGCGGCCTCAGCGGGTTTGCCCTTTATCGCATCAACCAGCTTGCGGACCTTCTGAGGAGATATGCGCGTAAATTTTAAGATGGCTTTTACCTCTGTTGCAGACATTCTTTATCTCCAGATCTACTTCATTTTAGATTTTCTATCACCGGCATGACCATAAAACGTGCGCGTCGGTGAGAACTCGCCCAGTTTATGGCCAACCATATCCTCGGTGACGAACACGGGGATAAACTTGCGGCCGTTGTGCACGGCCAGCGTTATACCGACCATTTCCGGTACAATGGTTGATCTCCGGGACCAGGTCTTGATGACCCGATTGCTCATGGATTCCTGAGCGATCAACACTTTTTTCATCAGTTGCGGCTCTATGAAAGGGCCTTTTTTCAATGACCGTGGCATGTTTACTCCTGCTATTGCTTATTTGGTACGCCGTTTAACTATAAGACGATTGCTCTTTTTGCGCTTGTCCCGGGTCTTGAAACCCTTGGTGGGGACTCCCCAGGGTGAACAGGGGTGCCGTCCGCCGGAACTGCGGCCTTCACCACCCCCCATGGGATGGTCGACCGGGTTCATGGCTACACCCCGGACTTTGGGCCGCCGGCCCAGCCAGCGTTTGCGGCCGGCTTTGCCCAGGGCAATGTTCTCGTGAATGACGTTACCGAGCTGACCAACGGTCGCCTTGCAGGTCAACAGCACCATCCGGACTTCGCCGGAAGGCAGTTTGATCAGCGCATAACGGTTTTCCTTGGCCATTAGCTGGGCGTAAGTCCCGGCGCTACGAACGATTTGGCCACCTTTGCCCAGGCGCAGCTCGATATTATGGATATGGGTGCCCAGCGGGATATTGGCCAGGGGCAAGGTATTGCCCGGCTTGATATCTGCCTTTGTGCTCGATAATACGGTATCGCCGACCTTGAGATTCAGCGGTGCCAGGATATAGCGCTTTTCGCCATCCACATAGTGCAGCAGGGCTATCCGGGCACTGCGGTTAGGGTCGTACTCGATGGTCGCTACCTTGGCCGGGATATCGATTTTATCGCGCTTGAAATCAATTACCCGGTAATGACGCTTGTGTCCGCCGCCGCGATGCCGGACGGTAATCCGGCCGTTCACATTCCGCCCGCCCTTCTTGCGCAGGGGTCTGAGCAGACTCTTTTCTGGTTCCCGGCTGGTGACCTCTTCGTAAGTGGAATAGGCCTGAAAACGGCGTCCGGGTGAAGTCGGTTTTACTTTCTTTACAGCAGCCATTTCTCTTCCCTTTTATACTCCCTCGAAAAAGTCGATCCGGTCGCCCGGGGCCAGTGTTACCACTGCTTTCTTCCAACTTCTGCGTTTCCCGAGGATCCGGCCCCTCTGTTTGGTTTTGCCTTTTACCTGCATTGTGCGGACACCGGTCACATTAACATTAAATATCTTTTCAACCGCTTTTTTAATCTCGATGCGGTTTGCCTTACGGTCAACCTCGAAGGTCACCTGGTTGGCGACTTCTTTTTGAATACTGGTTTTCTCCGTAATCAGCGGCCGCCTGATGATATCGTGGACAATCATGTCATCAGCCTCCCTTCGATGGCCCCAACCGAAGATTCCAAGAGGACCAGATTTTTATATTTGAGGATGTCATAGACATTCAAGCCTGCGGTCCGCAGAACTTTCACCCCCGGTACGTTACGCGAGGAAAGCTCCAGCGCATTATCCGCCTTGTCGCTTATGATCAGGGCATTATCTACTTCCAGCGTGTCCAGCACAGCCACGAACCCGCTGGTTTTGATTTCTTCCAGACCGAAGGAATCCAACACCAGCAGATTGTTATCCTGCAATTTACTGCTGAGCGCCATCTTCAAGGCCAGTTTTCGCACTTTCTTGGGTACGGTGTACGCATAGTTGCGCGGATCCGGACCAAAGGTCGATCCACCGCCCCGCAATAACGGCGATTTAATATCACCACGCCGGGCGCGACCGGTACCCTTCTGCCGAAACAGCTTCTTGCCGCTGCCCTTGACATCGGAACGGTGCTTGACAGCCGCGCTTCCAGCACGCCTTTTGGCAAGCTGCATGGTCACGACTTCATGCAGAACGGATGCTTTCACAGGCACGCTGTATATCTCATCCTTGAGTTCGGCCTGGGAGACTTTCTCCGCCTTATTATTGATTACATCTACAACAGCCATAGTATTCCTCGTTCATATTGACCGTCCCGCTAGACAGGACGTTTTGGCCGCCAACCCTTCCCGAATGGGAATAAATTGCGCAGCCGGATGTCTATTTGACGAACAGCGCCTTGTTAATAGCGACAAGGCCCGACCGCGTTCCCGGCAGGGCCCCCTTGATCATCATCAGATTTTCTTCCGGACGGATATCGACGATCTCAAGGTTGCGTACGATGGTCCGGTCATTGCCGTAACGGCCCGGCATCTTTTTGCCTTTGATCACCTTGGCCGGCCAGGCACTGCAACCGATCGAACCGGGCTCCCGGTAAGAGTGGCTGCCATGGGTTTTACGGCCCAACCGAAAACCGTGGCGTTTAACCACGCCCTGGAAACCGCGCCCTTTGGAAGTGCCGGTGACATCGACTTTTTCACCCACGGTGAACATGTCCAGGTTGATGGTTTGCCCAGGACTGTATTCAGCAGGATCTTCCACGGCAACTTCACGCAGGAAGGCAAACGAACCACCCCCGCTGGCCTTGAGATGACCTTGCAGCGGTTTGCTTATCCGCTCGGCCTTTTTCTCGCCGAAGCCGAGCTGTAGCGCATTGTAACCGTCTTTCTCCTCAGTCTTGACCTGGGTTACCACGCATGGACCAGCCTGGACCACCGTCACCGGAATAAACCGGCCATCTGCAGCAAACAGATTCGTCATTCCCAGTTTTTTTCCAATTATTCCATTACACATAACGTCTACTGTTCCCTATGCTACAGTTTTATCTCGACATCTACACCCGGAGAAAGATCCAGCTTCATCAAGGCATCCACGGTCTGCTGAGTGGGTTCCAGGATATCCAGCAGCCGCTTGTGGGTCCTCATTTCAAACTGTTCACGGGACTTTTTATCGATGTGTGGCGACCGCAGGACGCAGTATTTGTTGATGCGCGTCGGCAGCGGAATGGGCCCCACAACCTTGGCTCCCGTCTTGTTGGCGGTATCCACGATATCGGAGGAAGACTGATCAAGGAGCTTATGATCGTATGCCTTGAGCCTGATCCTGATTTTGGTATTCATTATCATGGTTTTAATCTTTCTCTCTATTCAATGATTTCACTGACCACGCCGGCACCGACGGTGCGGCCGCCTTCGCGGATCGCAAACCGCAGTTCCTTTTCCATGGCAATCGGGGTGATCAACTCGGCGGTGATCGTCACGTTGTCACCC
>Ga0056121_1000041_pt1 | contig 72257 bp, 57 predicted proteins | sample WorMetHEROISLAND_FD_83872 | JGI IMG/M metagenome (GOLD analysis project Ga0056121, IMG submission 83872) | Marine gutless worms symbiont microbial communities from Max Planck institute for Marine Microbiology, Germany - Olavius sp. 1 HERON ISLAND ...
AAAAAACATACCGCGCATATCAGTGACACTGCTCACGTCCCATGAGCCGATATCCTGGTTGAATACTGACGCGCCCAAAAGCATACCATGCATATTGGTGACACTGCTCACATCCCATGAGCCGATATCCTGGTTGAATGCTGATGCGCCAAGAAACATAACATTCATATTGGTGACACTGCTCACATCCCATGAGCCGATATCCTGGTTGAATGCCGATGCGCCACCAAACATAGCACGCATATTGGTGACACTGCTCACATCCCATGAGTCAATATCCTGGTTGAAAGTTGGTGTGTGAGCAAACATATTGGATATATCAGTAATCTTACTAAGATCAGGAGTATCAGACGCTGAGAAGCCTGAGAGGTTGGTGCAATACGCAAATTGGGACCCTTCATTGTGGAGCTTCACCGATCCCCATTGGCTCACATCCAAAAGTTTCGCGCAGTCGCCAATACTCGCAGATGAATCAAAATCATAATCAAATCCAAATCCTTCACAGATTCCCGTTATTGTAACTTCGTACTCCCCTGGGGCCGCATAGGTATGTTTAATCCCTGCCTGATCATGCCTGGTAATCCTCTCAGTATTTCCATCACCCCATGAAACCACAAAGTCATAGGTTCCGCTTGCGCGGAGGGGCAGCTTTATTTGATTTCTCTTCGTCTCCACGTTGTCGCCGGTGACATCCGTATTCCAGCGAGTGACAAAGCTAGAGCCTGTGATTCCGGGATTGGTCCCGGAATTGATTCCGGAGCTGCACCTTACTCCTGTAACTATGAGAGAAAACGCAAGCGCTATGAGCGCTCTTCCACACTTAACTTTCTTATGCATATTGAGTAGATAACCTCCCTTGACCATTGTATAGGGCGCCTGATGTTTAGTCCACATAGTGAGATGGAGCTTTTTTTCGGGTATTCGTGCGTATTGCTAAATGGAGGCGCGCATGGGATGCGCAGATTAGTAAGTCTAAGTTATCCCTAACTCAGAATCTAGCCAGCCGCGCCTCAGGATTGAGATGCGGTTCGAAATGCCGTTTAGACCCATGTTTTGATGGGATATTATTTTCCGTGCCTCACTCACCCTCATAGGACAAAACCGCCTATCGCTCATCGATAAATTCTGGTTGTTTTGCCGTGAACCTCCGTCGTTGCTTATTTGTGGTATATAGTAAATTGAATCAGATCAGTTTCGCGGGATTTTTTGGAAACGTCCAAATAGAATCAAAACCTGTTGCGCAACAATCTTGTTTCAAGTATATTCGTGTGAAATTATTTCAAAAAGGAGAGAGTGATGAAAAGGGTTCTTTTATTTGCGGTTGGGGCGCTCCTGGTTTTCGGTGTTCTGGCGTCCTGCTCGAAAAAAGATGAGGAGGCAGTCGGATGGGAGGGGGACAGAATGCTGGTGGGTATGGTTACCGATGCCGGTACTATTGACGACAAGTCGTTCAACCAGGGAACATGGGAAGGAATAAAAACGGCGTCTGCCGAGGGCTTGGTGTCCGAGAAGTATCTGAAGCCCGTCGGTACTACCGAGGCTGACTACATCAAGGAAATAGGCAATCTTTACGATGCCGGGTATAGGTTTATCGTTACCCCGGGGTTCAAATTCGAAACTGCAATCTACGCGGCGCAGGAAAAATATGTGGATGCTAAGTTTGTTTTGATTGATGGTTTTCCTCATGCGGGAGATTGGAATCCGGTTATTGGACCGAATACGGTTTCAATCTTTTTTGCCGAAGATGAGTCCGGCTTTCTGGCTGGGGTAGCCACGGCGCTTCAGCTGGGTGAAGGAGAGGCGGGCTTCATCGGCGGAATGGAAATTCCCGCTGTTCAGATGTTTAACTGGGGTTTTCAGCAGGGTCTCGCCTATGCCAACAATAACCTTGGCACCAATGTAGCTATTGAGTCCGACAATGTGGTTTACCAGGGCTCGTTCGACAACGTCCCAGCTGGCCAGCAGCTGGCTGCCGGTATGTTTGACAAGGGTGTTGATGTGATTTTTTGCGCGGCAGGCGGAGTTGGAATCGGTGGCATCAATGAGGCCAAGGCTAGGGCTCAAAACGGAGAAGAAGTCTGGATAGTCGGTGTCGATGTCGATCAGTACGACGAGGGAATCTACGAAGGGGACAGCTCCGTTATTCTGACATCGGCCATGAAATACATAGACATTGCCGCCTACGATATGATTAAGGCTGAGCTTGACGGGGAGTTTCCGGGGGGCCAGAGGCTCACATTGAATACGACAAATGATGGAGTCGGGATTCCAGTCGCTAACCCGAATCTGGATGCGGATGTGATGGATGCCGTCGCGGATATCTTTGAGCAAATTTCCAGGGGGGAAATAGCTGTCTCGGCCGACCAGGCCGCAATCAACTAACTGGAAGTCAAAGGGGAACGATCTTCGTTCCCCTGCTTGCGTTGATGGGAGTTAAGCCCTTCTTCCGTTGTCGCGGCGGGAGCAGTTTGTAAGTGAAAAGTACGCCTATTATCGAAATGAGGGGGATTCGAAAGAAGTTCCCGGGTATCCTCGCCAACGACGATATTTCAATTAGCCTCCAAAAGGGTGAAATTCTGGCGCTGCTTGGCGAAAACGGCGCCGGCAAATCCACCTTGATGAGCATCCTCTTTGGGCTGTACAAGCCGGATAGGGGAAGAATATTCGTCGATGGAAGGGAGGTTAGCATAAACAGCCCCACTCAGGCCAGTGCGCTGGGTATCGGCATGGTTCATCAGCACTTCAAACTCGTGCACAACTTCACAATTACGGAAAACATAGTCCTGGGAATTGAGCCCCGCCGCGGCCTGGGGATGAATCTGGCCTCTTCGTCCAGGAGAATAAAGCAATTGAGTGAGCATTACGGGCTGAATGTGGACCCCGATGCCAAGATCGAGGATGTCTCGGTTGGCATGCAGCAAAGGGTGGAAATTCTCAAGATGCTTTATCGCGACACAGACATCCTCATTTTTGACGAGCCCTCTGCCGTTCTTACTCCGCAGGAGATTAACGATTTGATGGGAATAATGAGAAACCTCATCAATGAGGGTAAATCCATCATCCTTATCACGCATAAGCTCAAGGAGATTAAAGCCATTGCCGATCGCTGCACGGTAATCCGAAGGGGAAGGCTGGTTGGAACTGTCAATGTGGATGAGACTTCCACCAAGGAGATGGCAAAGATGATGGTGGGCAGGGAGGTTCTGTTCACCGTGGACAAGGAAGAGAATGATCCCGGGGAGATGGTGCTGGAAATTCGGAACCTCAATGTTATCAACAGGCGGGGTATTAGGAGTGTAAAGAACTTCTCGCTCGGAGTTCGCAGGGGTGAAATTCTAGGGCTTGCAGGCGTGGATGGCAATGGCCAAACAGAGCTTGTGGAAGCCCTTACCGGGCTTACCCATGCGGAATCGGGAGAGATTCTCATCAGCGGTAAGAATGTCACCAATACCAGCGTCCGAGAACGCATAGACAGAGGAGGCGCTCACATTCCGGAAGACAGACAGAAAAGGGGACTGGTTCTGGATTATTCGCTGGAGAACAACTTCATTCTGGAGAATCATGGGCACCCGCGCTTTAACCGATATGGCTTCCTCAAACGTTCGGCAATCAGAGTGAATTCCGAGAAGATTATTGAAGATTTCGATGTCAGGGCAGGACAGGGAGGGCTGACTCCCGCACGCTCACTTTCGGGAGGGAACCAACAGAAGGCGATAGTGGGCAGAGAAATCAGCCACAATCCGGATCTGTTGATTTCCGTTCAGCCGACAAGGGGCCTGGATGTCGGCTCAATCGAATACATACACAGAAGACTGGTTGAGCAGCGCGATTCGGGTAAGGCTGTTCTGCTTGTTTCGCTTGAACTGGACGAGATATTTGGACTCTCTGACAGGATAGCTGTTATCAGCCACGGCGAGCTGGTTGGGCTAGTGCAGGCGGATGAGGTAGATGAAAATGAGGTGGGATTGATGATGGCTGGCGTAAGCGAAAAAAAATGAAAAACTTAACTTCCCGCGGTATCTCGTTCGGCATTCCGAGAGAGCTTTCTGTATCCCTTATTGCCATACTTTTGGGTTTGATTGCCGGCACGTTTTTTATGGCAATTACCGGCAGCAATCCGTTAGCAGGTTATGCATTCCTGTTCCGTGGCGGCTTGATGAATATCGAACGAATAGGAAACACCCTGGCCACGGCCACTCCCCTGATTTTTACGGGCTTGTCGGTCGCCTTCGCATTCAGCACCGGATTGTTCAATATTGGGGCATCGGGGCAGCTCCTTGTCGGTGGGCTCTGTGCAACAGCCGTCGGTCTGACGGTTGTGCTTCCTAAGCCCCTGCTTCTGCTTCTTATGCTTGCCGCGGCAATTCTAGGCGGCGGTATTTGGGGATTCATCCCCGGCTTGCTGAAGGCGCTGTTCAATGTCCACGAGGTTGTGGCAACTATTATGATGAATTGGCTGGCCTATTGGCTTGTCTACTACACCATTCCGGCCTATTTCAAGGGTGAATTCATGGAAACCGAATCTCGGAGAATTGCCGAGAATGCCTCACTGCGGACTCCATGGCTGTCGGAAATCTTTGATGGGTCCTTTGTAAATCTCGGGATTTTCATTGCAATAGCCGCGGCCATCATCATCTGGGTTATTCTGACGAAGACGGTGCTCGGTTATGAGCTCAAGGCCGCCGGATACAATAGATATGCCGCGGAGTATGGGGGTATGAAGGTGAACCGCAACATAGTTCTGTCCATGACAATAGCGGGAATTCTGGCGGGCATCGGGGGGATGGCTGTGTATGCGGGATATTCCGTAAACATGCAAATCGGAATATTGCCTTCTCAGGGTTTTGATGGTATTGCGGTGGCCCTGCTGGGCGGCAACTCGCCGATAGGCGTGCTCTTTTCGGCGCTGTTTTTCGGATTGCTTCACTCCGGCAAGGGTTTCATGAACGCAATGACCAGGATACCACCTCAGATTGGAGACACAATTATAGCCACCATCCTCTATTTCGCCGCAACCAGTGTCTTGTTCAACCGCCTCATTGACTCAGTTGGAAGAGGGCTTTCCGTCCGCAAGATATCAAAATCACAGAAGGAGGAAGGTTAAATGTGGGATTTCCTAACCTTTGTGTTCCCATATGCCGTTACCTTCACCATCCCGCTGCTAATCACCTCCCTGGGTGGGCTTATCTGTGAGCGGTCCGGCGTTGTAAACATCGGACTTGAGGGGCTCATGGTGATTGGATCTTTTTCCAGCGCGCTTACGATTCTGAAACTCTTTCCGGTGATGGGCACAGCGGCTGTTTACGTTGGCCTGGCGATGGGCATCATTGCGGGAGCGATTTTCTCACTTCTGCACGCCTTTGCAAGTATCAATCTAAAGGCGAATCAGGTGATAAGCGGCACCGCGATAAATATGATAGCGGGATCCTTGACTCTGTATTTTGCCAGACATATCACTGGAAGTGGGAACATCCAGATTATTAGCGGTTTGCGAAGATTTGATGTTCCACTGCTGCACAAGATTCCAATAATTGGAAAACTCCTGTTCACGCAAACTTATTTTTCCACCTGGCTGGTGTTCTTGCTTTTGGCCTGCAGTGCCTACCTAATCTATAAAACCCCCCTGGGCTTGCGTATTCGAGCCTGCGGCGAGCATCCACACGCGGCTGATGCGGCTGGCATCAATGTGAAGCTGGTTAGATATATAGGGGTTCTGTTTTCGGGCGCCTTTGCCGGACTTGGCGGAGCCATAATTCTGGTAACTTACTCGGGTGAATTCAATGGCTCAGTGGCGGGGCTTGGTTTTCTGGCCCTGGCGGCATTGATATTTGGGCAGTGGCGGCCCTTAGGAATACTTGGCGCCACGTTCTTTTTTGGTTTTGCGAGTACTCTGGCAAACATATCTCAGGTGATTCCCGCCCTTGCAAAAATCCCGGGGTTACTCTTGAAGGCATTCCCCTACGTCCTAACTCTCCTTGCTCTCGTATTGTTTTCCAAAACCACACAGGCGCCCAGAGCCGCAGGAGAGCCGTTCGATCCAGGGAAGGATTAGCAGCTCGGAAGCCCTATCATGTCGATATTGTTCCTGGATCTGACTATGGCTTTGCGTGTTATGACCAGAGTCAAGCAGATCTTGCTTACCGTAATTGTAAGTCTTTGCTCCGTAAACTGTGTGACAGAGCAGCCGAACGACATATCTGTCATCCCCGATGAGGATTTCGAGAATTCCCTACCCCAACCCAGATTCTCAAACCCCAAGCCAAGACCCTTAAACAGGATTTTGATCCAGTGGTTGGAAATTGAAGGGGCTGACGGCTATGAAATCCAAATATCCTCAACGGAGTCCTTCCATACGATTGACAAGCTGTGGATAGTGAAGGGGACTAACCTGGAGATTCCGATTCCCCAAGATGGGGCAGTGTGGCTGCGAATTCGTGCATTCAATGAGGATGTGACTAGTGATTGGAGCACCGTCTTGGCAATCAGGGAAAATCTCTAGTGCATGGTTTATTGACTGCTGATTGGCTTTACGGCGCCGCCATAGGAAACGAGGCTCTATGGGTGATCATGCTGGTGTCGAATTTCGCCGCCATACTCCTTATTTATCGATTATTTGGAAGGATCGGATTGCTTTGCTGGCTGCCCATAGTCATTATAATCGCCAATTTACAAGTGATGAAAACCGTTATTCTTTTCGGGCTCACCACCTCACTCGGCAATATCACCTATGCAACAAGCTTTCTGGCCACCGACATACTCTCCGAGAATTATGGATCGAAGCAGGCGAGGCAGGCGGTGATGCTTGGCTTTTTTGCCCTTCTCTTGCTCACCATCTTCATGGGAATTGCACTGCTTTTTAAGCCCTCGCCAGCCGATTATGCTCAAGAAAGCATGCAAACTCTGTATGCGATATTCCCGCGCATTGCCCTTGCAAGTTTTGTTGCCTACGGGATTAGCCAGGCCCACGACGTTTGGACTTATGCCAGTTTCAAAAAGAGGCAGCCGGCTAAAAAATGGATCTGGCTGAGAAACAATGTATCCACAATGCTCAGTCAGGCAATCGACTCATTTCTCTTTGTTGCAATCGCCTTTGCCGGACGCCTGCCTTCTAGGGAATTCTGGGAGATTGCCATAAGCACCTATCTTATCAAATGGATAGTTGCCGCCGCCGATACACCCCTGATTTATATTGGCGCCCTGTGGCACAGAAAGAAATGCGTCGGAGAAATATAGGCATGTTTTTCTTCCTGATGAAAAAGGTGTTTTTTGACGGATGGGATAATTTGGAGACCCTTGTCATCACAAACCTCGTCATTTTTGTCACAGGCATTGCCCTGATATGGCCCCTGCTTGTTTTTCCGGAAACCTCATTGCCTATTTTTCTTGCCCTGCTAGGCGTGATAACGATTTTCGGGGCCATGCTGCTGGGAGTTGTTTCGGCTCTAATGTCCGCCCTTGCGGATTACCGTCGAGTTACATGGGCCGATGTTCCGAGATTTTTCAAGAAAACATGGAAGCAATGTCTGATTTTCGGCATTGCAGCAATGTGCTTTGTCATGGTTTCACTGTTGGGAATAATATATTACTCAAACTTCAAGAATTTACTCGGAATTGCCGCTTCGGTGGTTTTGTTTTGGATTCTGATCGGGGCCTATCTGACAGGTCTTTGGTACTTCCCCGCGCGTAGCCGTCTTCAGGGCAATTTTAGGATTTTGATAAAGAAGAGCGCGCTGCTTATGCTGGATAATTTCTTGCTTAGCCTATATCTGGGGTTTGTAATAGTTCCTCTGTTTTTGATCGCCTGGCCTATGACGGCCTTCACCGCCTTTGGGCCATCCGGCATACTGCTATATCTCTCCAGTGCGCTGCGCCTGCTAATGTGCAAGTACGCTTGGCGGGAGGGGAATCCAGGCGCGAAAAGAGGTCGAGTGCCGTGGCTTGAAATCCTAGCCGATGAAAAGGAACGAATAGGCAAGCGCACTCTGAAGGGTATGATTTTCCCCTGGAAAGAGTAGGGCTGCAAATAGGGCTCCCGTGAAGAGCTAATCTAAAAATGCAGGCCTTTCGAATGCCAGCCGCAAGAGAATGGTTCAACAAACAGAATGCTGCTATAATGTAAATATAATGAAAAGAAGTATTGAGGCGATAGGAGGCCCTTGATGGCAGGAAGGAATTTACTTGAAAAGGTTTGGTTGAGGCATAGGGTAAAAACCCTCCTCTCAGGTCAAGACCAACTATTTATTGGATTGCACCTTATCCATGAAGTTACCTCACCCCAGGCCTTTGCAATGCTCCGCGCAAGTGGACAAACCGTTCCATTTGCAGGGAACACCTTCGCGACCGCCGATCACATAGTCCCCACCGATACGATTAAACGCCCGTACTCCGATCCGCTCGCGGAAGAAATGCTTAGCGCTCTTGAAGAAAACACCAGAGAATATGGCATTACCTTTTTTGGGCCGGAATCCGGAAAACAGGGTGTGGTCCATGTCGTAGGGCCTGAGAAGGGCCTCACCCAACCTGGGATGACAATCGCATGTGGGGATTCTCATACCGCCACCCATGGGGCCTTTGGAGCCATAGCGTTTGGAGTGGGAACAAGCCAGATTAGGGATATTTTGGCCACCCAGACAATGGCGATCGAAAAACCAGGGGTGCGGAGAATAGTGGTGAATGGCCGAAAACCCAATGGCGTGGGCGCCAAAGACATAATTCTTGCGATTATCAGGCAGCTCGGCGTTATGGGTGGATTGGGCTATGCCTACGAATACGCCGGTGAGACGATTAGTAAGCTGAGTATGGAAGAGCGCATGACTCTCTGCAACATGAGCATTGAGGGAGGAGCGCGCGTAGGGTATGTCAATCCGGATCATACAACCTACAAGTGGCTGGAAGGCCGCCCCTTTATCAAAGATTACGATTCGATGAAGGCCTTTGGTGAGGAAATGAAATCCGATGCCGATGCTGAGTTCGATGATGAAGTGGTTTTTTCGGCAGCTGAGATTAAGCCGATGATTACCTGGGGGATAAACCCCGGTCAGGCCATTGCGATTGATGAATCCCTACCTCAAATTGCCTCGCTTCCAGCTAGTGAGCGGGAAAACGCCAGGCGAGCCTATGAGCATATGGGGTTTTCCCCGGGTGAGAAAATTATCGGGAAAAAGATTGATGTGGTTTTTATTGGCTCCTGTACTAATGGGCGGCTCAGCGATCTTAGGGAGGCGGCATCTGTTGCCAGGGGGCGAAAAATCGCCCTGGGTATAAGGGCTCTGGTTGTGCCGGGGAGCCAGGAAGTCGCGGCCGCCGCGGAGTTGGAGGGTTTGGATGCTGTTTTTGCGGAGGCAGGCTTTGAGTGGCGCCTGCCGGGCTGCTCAATGTGCCTGGGAATGAATTCGGATAAGCTGGAGGGCCGCCAACTCTCCGCAAGCACTTCCAATCGAAATTTTATTGGCAGGCAGGGCTCTTCCAGGGGCAGAACCCTCTTGATGAGCCCGGCGATGGCGGCGGCGGCGGCCATTGCAGGTGAGATTGCTGACTTGCGGAAAGGAATTTAACTTGAAAGCGCAGAGAATACAGAGGATTAGCGGCAAGGGCTTGGTGGTGAGAGGCAATGACATAGACACGGATAGAATCATTCCTGCTCGATTTATGAAATGTATCACCTTCGACGGTCTTGGGAAATTCGCCTTCAACGATGAGAGGTTTGATGAGGTCGGCAGGAAGAAGAATCATCCCTTTGATGACAGCCGCTGGGCGGGGAATCCTGTGCTCATCACGAATTCCAATTTCGGATGCGGATCTTCCCGCGAGCATGCTCCCCAGGCTCTTAGGGATTACGGTATTAAGGCCATCATCGGGGAGTCCTTTGCCGAGATTTTTGCCGGGAATTGCTCCGCTCTGGGAATACCCACGCTGCGCTTGATAGCTGCCGAAGTTGCGCTGCTTCAAACGCTTATCGAAACTAATCCCGACACAGCTGTGCTAGTCGACATAAAGAAAAAAACCGTTAGCGCCGGCGGTCTGAGTTGGAAATTTTCGATGCCAAAATCACGGCGAAGGGCCCTACTGGATGGCGCCTGGGACTCCATGGCCGTCTTGGCGGAAGCAAGGGAGGAGATTGCAAGGCTTGCCTCAAGCCTACCATACCTGCGCAGTTAATCAGTTTATTTGAAAACTCCTGGTATTTTCAGCCCGCAGTTAGGGCATTTATCACCCAGCATCGCCCTTTTCACCCTATAAGAGCTGCGCGATATGAGAGAGCGCTTGCAGCTTGGGCATTGAGTGGAATTCTCAATGCCGAGATTACCGATGTATACGAAGCGAAGCTTCCTTGACGCCGCGTCATAAACCTGTTTCAGCTTGCTGGAACTTGTCGCCGGCCTGGTGTATTTGTAGGCGGGGTGGTAGGCGGAAAGATGGAATGGAATGTCTTTCGACAGGGATGCAATCCATTCACTTATCGACTCAATCTCATCCTCGTCATCGTTATCTTCCGGCACTACCAGTGTGGTTATTTCCACCCAGCAATGCGCCAATGCAGTCTCAATGAATTTTTTCACTGTTTTCAGATTCCCCCCCAATGTCTCCTCATAGTACCCGGGCCTCCATGACTTTAAATCAACATTCACTCCATCCATCCTCTTCAATAACTCCAGGGCTGGTTTTGAGTTGAGATTTCCATTAGTGATAAGAACATTTTTCAATCCAGCGCTGGAGGCCATGTAGGCGCAGTCCATGAGGTATTCGAAATGTATGGTGGGCTCTGAATATGTATATGCAATGATCTTCGCAGCCGAGGAGACTGCATCGTCAACTGCCCTTGAGGGAGGCGTAAAGCGCCCCGAATTGGGGCTGGCGCGAGCTATGCTATGGTTCTGACAAAATGGGCAATGCAAGTTACAGCCCGCAAAACCAATGGACCAGGCCATTTCTCCCGGATAGAAATGGAAGAGGGGTTTCTTCTCTATAGGATCCGGAGCCTCTGCCGTCACCATGCCATAGCCTGGAATTGATAAGACTCCTGATTCATGCTTCCTGGCGCCGCATAATCCCGTTTCGCCTGGTGAGAGTAGACAGAGCTTGGGGCAGAGCAGGCATTTAATCCCTTTGTCTTCTCTTATCCACCAACTTGCTTTCCGAGTCATCCTATCCCATCAGCTTCTGAATAAGATCGATTTTGTCCACCCTTTCCCAGGGAAATTCCGGGCGTCCAAAATGTCCATACGCGGCAGTTTTTCTGTAAATTGGCTGTTGCAAATTGAGCTCTTGAATAATGCCTGCGGGGGTAAGATCGAAAATCTCATGTAGTTTTTTCGCAATCGCATCATCTTTTTGCTTGCTTTGAAACGTATTTACCAGTAGGGACACTGGATTCGCCATGCCGATGGCGTATGCGAGCTGGATTTCGACTTCTTCGGCAATATTGGCGGCAACAAGGTTTTTTGCCATATATCGGGCCATGTATGCGCCCGACCGATCAACCTTTGTCGGGTCTTTGCCGGAGAACGATCCTCCCCCATGCCTGGAATATCCGCCGTAGGTGTCCACAATTATTTTTCTTCCGGTTAGACCTGTATCGGCGTTGGGGCCGCCTATGACAAACCTGCCTGTTGGATTGATATGGATGGTTGTTTCCTTGTTGAATAATTCAGCTGGCAGAGCGGGGCGGATGACGCTTTCGATCAAAGCCTCGGTAATGGTTTTATGGCTAACGGTTTCAGTGTGCTGATGCGATAACACAACGGTGTCAATGAGCGCCGGCTTGTCATCTCGGTATTGCACGGTTACCTGGCACTTGGCATCCGGCCTGAGAAAATCCAGTATTCCCGATTTCCTTACCTCGGCGGCCCTCCTCATTATCTGATGCGCATATTGGATAGGAGCCGGCATCAATTCATCTGTTTGCCGGCACGCATATCCAAACATCATTCCCTGGTCTCCGGCTCCCAGTTCCTTATGCAGCCCTTCGCCTTCATTTACCCCCTGCGATATATCGCTGGACTGGGGTCTAATAACCGACAAAATTGAGCAGGAAATTTTGTCTATCCCATCTGAGGGATGGGTGTAGCCAATTTCGCCCAGCACATCACGGGCGGTTTGAATTATGTCTATGTAGCCCTCGGTGCTTATTTCACCACCCACCAGGACAAGTCCCGTTGATGCATAGCATTCACAGGCAACCCTTGATTTTGAATCAAGAGACAGGGCCCTATCCAGAATCGCATCGGATATTATATCGCATATCTTGTCCGGATGCCCCTCGCTTACGCTTTCGGAGGTGAATAGATTGCTCCTGTACCTGTTCATGCAGATATTGTAATCGGGATTGGCCTGTCTTGGAAGGAGGCCGGATACTACCTGGGGATAATGTGCCGATGCACCTCATTCAGAAAAATTTCGGACCCATCCCCTTCGAAGTCGATAAACTCCATGGACAAGGTTCCGGAATTACCTATAACTCGCGCCCGCAGAGAAATCAGCAGGGAGCCCACTTTCATTGAGCAGGCCTCAATAACGGTTCCGGTTTCAAGATCGGCAATCTCGCCAGGCTCGTTTGGCCGAAAAACTCCCCCCGTCGTCAATAATTCAACAAAGCGCCCCGCAACCATTCTAAAATCTCCCGGGTGGCAGAGGGCGAATAAAACCGGGTTTTCTTCCTCTGGGAACCATGAGGATTGTTTCAATAACTCGGGGGGAGACTTGTACCTGCTTATTTTGTTATTCAGGCTTTCAAAATCCTCAATCCTCTCTATTGTGTTCGGGAAAAGGATATTCACTCCCAGGATTGCCGCCTTGTCCGCCTCGCTGGAATCAAAGTCGCTTGCAATCAATAGGATCGCGACAACATCTTTTCGTTTTCTATTCTCCCTAATCTGTTTGACAATGATTTTCCAATGTCTAGGATAATCTGAGGCATTGCATATCAGTACGTCAGGTTTAATCTCATCGAGATTGTCCATCGCTTTAAGTGGATTTATGTATTGCACTACGCTATAGCCAATATGGCCGAAATATTTGTGAAATTTTGCCTTTAAATCCCTGTCATCGGCAACGATTAGGATGGTCATTGAGCCTTATCTCCTGACAATGCTCGTATTATATCGAATAACCCTCCAACGTTCACCAGGTGTGGGGTCTTTCTCGAAATGAAAGGTATAGAGTGTTACCTGCTCCATCGGCCCCTCGGCTGTGTCATGTGTTGTCGTGTTTTCAATTGTAACCGAACCGACTGCATCAGTGTAGTTAACTCGGTTTATTTTCCACCTATCGACATCCCTTAATGGGCTGCTCTCGAGCTCCCCGTTTATCAGTTTTCTCCGATACTCCTCCAGAGCCATTCGGTGCTCGGCTGCGCTCATATTCTTCCATCTGTCCCTGTACTCGGGCAGGTGCATCACCATATCTTCTATATCCAGATGGCGCAGCGCAACTTCCCAGTCGCCCCGTTTAACGGCCCCTAATAACTCTGAAATCACCTCTTGAGGGCTCAGGCCAGAGTAAGTTAGCGGGCTCGAATCGGCATCGCTAAGTAATTCGATTCGGCGAATTTGCCAAAAACCCTCCGGATTATGAAGGTAAAACCTGAGATTCTTGGAAAAAGCCTCACCGTATGGCTCATATAGCGCCTTCACGCTAACCTCCGCCTCATGCCGGGACACAAGATATGAACCTAGCTCATAATTCACTGCTGGATGCTCGAAGCCTGGAATGTCATCCCACAGCCCTCGAAGCAGAGCCCTTTCGAGGTTTTTTCGGTCTTCGAATGCATTGCTTATTCTGACAAGAGAATCCAAATCCAGATAAAGAATGGCCCGATTGAATTTCAGCTCCTGACGCGTTGAGAAGGTTTCGGACACAACAGCCCAGGGATCGAGATTCCTATCGATGAGGGCCATGCGTATCTCCAGATCAAGCTCATCCTCCCATCGCAGCTCCGTTTCGGGCATTATTGTCAAATCCAATGTGGACTCTGATATTATAACCATCCCATCTGCCTTTCTCATCTGGGGATAAAAAAAGCCGGTTAGCCGATATTGCCCGGGGAGTAGGGGGGCAATCCAATCATTTAGGGGAGCTATTATCGACAAAGCCTGCCTGGGCCCTAGATGGACTACCCGATATACTCCCCCTGCCTGGGCGATGAAATCGGGTGCAAGCGGCACGGGTTTGCCTGTCAGTGTCCGCAAATCGAAACCAAAGCTATGTGTTGGATTATCGGAAATGTAGAAAGTCAAAGCCGAGCTCTCGGGATTGAAGACGGTAAGTTTTAGCTCAATTCGTTCACCGGGATAATAGATTCTTTTATTGTTATACCGTATGCTAAACTCTGTCTCTGCCTGGATGGCAAACACTGCTATGAGCAATAAGGAAAGTGAAAAGATTAGCTGACGTAACATAATCCCCCCAGGTTGCGTTTTGCCGAAACCTCTTGATGGTTAGTTGCCCCCCATTCTAATGAAATATCGGTAAACCCCCATGTTGAATCAATTCAAATCGCTGCTCGAACAAGCCTTAATCTCGATGCCTGCCTGGGAAAGACTCATGCTCAGGTGGGATGAGGGCGCCTTTCCACTCCAGGCGAAGGGTATTCAGGGCTCCTGGGGCGCCTTTGTGCTTTCAAAACTTGCCGCCATCACAAGGGGAATCCTGCTTGTGGTAACTGCCGATGAAACCGAGGCCAACTCACTAGTATCCGACCTATCCCTGTTTACATCCAAGGTTGCGCAATTTCCATGGTGGGGATCAATGCTGTATAGGGGCGTTTCACCCCAGGCGGAAATTTTCGGGAAGCGCGTATCTGCGCTGGCGCAGCTTGTCTCTGCTAACTGCACAATCCTGGTAACTACGCTGAGAGCGGCACTGGGTTTTTTGCCGCCGCCCCAAACGATTCGAGATTCTCTAATTGAACTGCATGTGGACGAAGAAATAAACACAGGCGAGTTGGCGGCGAGCCTGCGGGATTTCGGATACACAAGGGTATCCAGGGTTAGTGTGCCAGGTGAGTTCGCTCTGCGTGGTGAGGTGATCGATATCGCTCCCCTGGGTGAGGAAAAGGCGTTTAGAGTTGTGTTTAGCTGGGATAAAATCGATGAATTAAGGCGCTTTGATCCACTAAATCAGGTCTCTACCGCCTCGCTGTCCCGAATTACCCTGCATCCGCTGCGGGAGGTGCTTTGGAACGAGAAAACAATTTCCGCGCTTAAATCGAATCTTCCCAGCAAAGGATTCAGCGAGGTGCTTGAAAGCCTGGAGAGGGGAGCGGATTGGCGTGGCGAGGAGGTGTTTTATCCGCTGGCCTTTGATAGGACCAGCACATTGCTGGACTACCTTCCCGATCATTCGGTAAGTGTATTTCTGGACTGCCAACGGCTTGAAATGGCCGAAGTTAGCCTCCGCAGGGAATATAAGAAACTCTACGAGGGAGCCATTGAGCAGGCATTATCAATACCGCCGCCCGACACTCAGATAATTGACTTCAAATTGTTTCAAAGCAAGTCCAGGAGAAATTTCTATATTCATTCGCTCCGCGGAAAAAAATCCTCGGAGATTTACGACTTCGCGTGCGAGCCTGGTTACTCATTTCTTGGCAATATCTCTCTGATGACAGAGGAATTCGATTCCCTTGGGAAGGCGGGTTTTGAAATTTATTTATTTGCCGAAAGCGAATCGCAGGCCGGTAGGATTGCATATCTGCTGCGGGAGATAGGGGCTCTTCACGTTATCCCAGCCCCCCTGTCCGCTGGTTTCAAGCTGCCAAAATCAAAATTGCTGGTGGTTCAGGAAAATGAGATATTTGGCCGCAAAAACAGACAGACAACGTCCCTCAGCGGGGCGGAGAGCAGCATAATCGATTCCTTTGTCGATTTGGAACCAGGGGATTTGGTTGTGCATATCGACTATGGAATTGGGCAGTTTCTGGGCATAAAGAGAATTAGGGCAGTCGGCTTGGAACGGGACTATATTACCGTGCTCTATGGAAATGAGGAAAAGGTATTTGTTCCCATCGAACAGGTTAATCTCATACAGCGCTATATTGGTCAGAAGGGTGAAAAGCCAAAACTGGACAGGCTTGGCGCCCCGTCTTGGGAGAGGAAGAAGGCCCGAGTCAGGCGCTCTGTCGCCGAACTTGCCGGCAGGCTGGTTAAGCTCTATGCTCGGAGGCAGATAAGCAGTGGTTTTGCATTTCCAAGCGACGATGATTTCCAGATAAGCTTTGAAGCGGCCTTTCCCTGGCAGGAAACCAGGGACCAGCTAGCCGTTATCAGGGAAGTAAAGGCTGATATGGAATCTCTAAGGCCCATGGATAGGCTTGTGTGCGGAGATGTTGGATACGGCAAAACGGAAATTGCAATGCGAGCCGCCTTCAAATCTGTTATGGGCGGGAAGCAGGCCGCTTATCTCTGCCCAACCACTATTTTGGCCGAGCAGCATTATGAGAACTTCAGTGAGCGGTTCAGAAGATTTCCGGTGAGAGTCGCCATGCTCAGTCGCATGGTTGAGCCTGCCGAACGAAAAAGAGTATTGGAAGACCTTGGACGCGGGAGCATCGACATTGTGATCGGAACACATAGGATACTATCGAACGATGTAAGCTTCAAAAACCTTGGTCTGCTGATAATTGACGAGGAACAAAGATTTGGTGTCAAGGATAAGGAACGGCTTAAGGAATTAAAAACCTCCGTGGACTGCCTTGTGCTATCGGCAACGCCGATTCCTCGAACCCTGCATATGTCTCTTATCAAGATAAGGGATATATCACTGCTCAAAACTCCACCAAGCAATCGGCGCCCAATCGAGACATTTATCCAGCATTTTGAACCGGCGCTCGTTAGCAATTCGATTCGGAACGAGGTTGAGCGGGGAGGGCAGGTATACTACCTGCACAATCGGATTGAAACCCTAAAAGAGGTGAGGGCATTTCTGCAGGATCTGGTACCGGAGGTAATAATAGAAATTGCCCATGGGCAGATGCAGGCCAGCAGGCTTGAGGATGTAATGCATCGCTTCGTTCACGGCGCCTTCCAGGTGCTGGTTTCCACCACGATTATTGAAAACGGAATCGATATTCCCAATGTCAATACAATGATAATTGATAGAGCGGATATGTATGGAATCAGCCAGCTATACCAGCTGCGTGGGAGGGTGGGCCGTTCGGATCGTATTGCATATGCATACCTGTTTTATCCTGAGGGCAGGCAGCTAAGCGAATTATCAATGAAGCGGCTTCAAACCATTGGCAATCATACGGAACTGGGAGCTGGCTTCAAGATAGCCATGAAGGATATGGAGGTTCGCGGTGCCGGAAATCTGTTAGGAGCGGAGCAGTCGGGTGTCATCTACTCCGTGGGTTTCGACCTATATCTAAAACTCCTGGAGGCTGCCATTCGAAAACTAACGGAGACTGCGCAGGAGGATGAAAGCCGCGAAACCTATCTGGAGCTTGAGTATTCGGGATTCATCCCGAGCGGTTATATCGATGATGAGTCCGTAAAGATGGATATATACAAAAAAATCGCGGCCGTCGAAAAAGACGAGGAACTTCAGCAGCTGCATCATGGGCTTCACGATCGCTTCGGGCCGCTGCCCGATGAGGTTCATAGCCTGATATCGATAGCCGAAATCAGAATAATCTGCAGGAAATTGAAAATTATCAGCCTCAAGGAGAGAGGGGGGGTGGTTCAGATTAGGTTTGGCAGGTTATCGATTATCTCTGCGGAGAAGGTTATGGCCATGATCGGAAATGCCGGCGGCAGGGTGAAACTGAGCCCATCCAAACCGGATAGCCTCTTGTTCGAAGTAGGAGATGTGGGGCTAAAGGGAAAATCAACATTCATCAGGGAAAAATTGGAGTCTCTCTTATAATCCGTGGATTGCCTTGATTATACCCTGTGTAGGAGTTTCCGCCTTGCCCGATAAGCCGTTTTCCGTAAGAAGTTATGTATGCAGGTCCTCCAGAATATCAATGGCTCAGAAAAAGGCCTATTCCGACCATGCCTCCGATTGGATTATCCCCTTCAAAAAGGAAAGGATCAGTTGGGATGAAATTTGTCCCAATGCCAATCGGCGCATAGTGGAGATTGGTTTTGGAATGGGAGAGGGCACCAGGAAGCTGGCCGCCGAGCATCCAACCTGGGGCATATTGGGGATAGAGGTGTATAAACCCGGCATCGGGAAGCTGCTTTGGTGGATAAACCAGGAAAATCTCAAAAACATCCGCATAATCGAGCACGACGCTGTCGAGGTGATAGGGAAGATGCTTAGAAAAGACAGCGTGGACGGTTTTCATATCTGGTTTCCGGATCCCTGGCCTAAGAGAAGACATCAAAAGAGGAGACTGATTGAGCCAGGATTTATCGAGCTCCTTTCCCGCGCGTTGAAACCCGGGGCATATATTCATATTGCAACGGATTGGGAGCCCTACGCCGAGAAAATACTTGGCTTTCTTGAGGATGCCGAGGGGTTAAAAAATACCCACAGTAAGTGGTCACCCAAGCCTACTTACCGCCCTTCAACCAAATTCGAGAGACGTGGGCTTGCAGCGAATCGAATAATCCGCGATATTATCTTCGCATCGGATAAAATATGAATGAAGACAAAACCTTTTTTGCCAAGTTCGCAGAAATTGCTGATAGACGGAATAGAATACCTCCTGAGCTGTATGAAGAGCACTCCGTAAAAAGGGGACTTCGCAATAAAGACGGGACCGGCGTTTTGGTTGGGCTCACGGAAATAGGTCAGGTGCACGGGTATATCCTCGATGAGGGTGAGAAGATACCGGTTTCGGGTGTGCTCAGCTATAGAGGCATTGATGTTAAGGATATTGTCAGCGCATTCCAGCAGGAAGAGCGCTTCGGTTTTGAGGAAACTGCATTTCTTCTGCTATTCGGAAGTCTTCCCACAAAACAGGATTTAGATGATTTTTCCAGGCAGCTTGGGCATCTTCGCACATTGCCTGAGCGTTTCACGGAGGATGTAATACTCAAGGTCCCCAGTAAAAACCTCATGAACAAGCTGGCAGGGGCGGTGCTTTCGCTGTATGCCTTTGATCCATCTCCGGATTCTCTCGACATTTCAAATCTCTTGAGGCAAAGTGTGCAGCTGATTAGCAAATTTCCCTTGATTGCAGCATATGTCTTTCAAGCCAAGAAGCACTTTCTTGACGGCGCGAAACTCTTTATTCACGCCCCGGATAAGGATAAGAAAACCGCCGAAAATCTGCTGCTGATGATTCGGGAGGATCAAAGCTATTCACGACTGGAAGCAGAACTTCTTGATCTTTGCATGGTGCTTCACGCGGAGCATGGCGGTGGAAACAATTCCGCATTCACGGCGCATGTGGTTTCATCCACGGGCACTGATACATATGCAGCGATAAGCGCCGCAATCGGCTCCCTAAAGGGGCCGCTTCATGGCGGCGCAGCGGAAAGGGCTCGCTCTATGATGCTGGACATAATGGACAAGGTGAAGGATTGGTCCGATGAGGAGATGGTAAGCGAGTACATTGCCAGGATACTGAGGAAGGAGGCCTTCGATCGCCGCGGCCTGGTATATGGGATGGGACACGCGGTTTACACTAAATCGGATCCCCGCTCGGGGCTGCTTAAAAGAAAGATATCCGAACTGGCAAAGTCGGCAGGCCTGGAAGATGAGTACAGGCTCTATGAAATCGTCGAAAGGGTCTCTCCAAAAGTGTTTTCCGAGGTGACGGGGAAGAGCAAGGATATAAGCGCCAATGTTGATTTTTACTCGGGATTTGCATACAACTGTTTGGGTATATCACAAGATTTGTTTACCCCCTTGTTTGCGGTATCCAGGATTGTAGGCTGGTGCGCGCACCGAATTGAGGAAATTGTATCAGGAGGCAGAATAATGCGGCCAGCCTACCGAAGCATAACCAAGAGAAGACCCTACACACCATTGGAGGAGCGGGGGTAGTTCCGCAATTTAGGGTACCGGGGATTCCATCGCGCATGCTAAAAACCAAGAGCGCCTTTTTGAAATTCTTTTACTTGGCAGCTTTAGAACCTTTTCAGAAGCTCAGAACCGACCGATGCGAAATTGGAATACAGCGTCTATCAGCACCTATAATACTTGGCGATAAGACTTCCTCATCTCAATCCGCCATTGGGCGTGGTGCAGTCTAAGAGCGAGCAGGCTCTGGGGTACTTGGAGCCCCACTTGGCCTCAAGGCTATCCCTGAGCCGTTTTTCTGCTAGATCCTTGCCTGTAAGCACGATACACAAGTTTCAAATCCCTCATGAAAGCTCTCTTGTCTTTCTTAGGAGACATACTTCAAGGAGCCTTGAGAATTTGGTGAATGACACAAAGTTGTACTTCGGTATCGGGATAGACTCAAGCGTATGGCATCGGGGAATCCTCATCAAGCCGTAGGTCGAAGTGATCAAAATATCCTGACAACCGCGATTTTTCAGATCGGTTTGAGTATCCTGAAGCCAAAACTAAAGTTCCCTCGGTTTCAACTAAGTATATGCCTAGTAAATCTTTAGTGCCTTCGGTATTCACCGCCAGTACACAGCATGCGCTCTTCTTTCGAACAAATCCTTCCTCACCTAGCCTTGGGGCATCCATCCAGACGAAGGGATAGACCTCTTCTTAAGTTGCCTTCCCTGCTATTCTGAGGGCCACCGAGCTCACCGTGATGGCAGATAGGATCGCTTTGGAGAGCTCCACACCATAGACCCCATGTGATTGGCGCTAAAATCCCACAGAGTGGTGTGATCGGTGGTTTGGATAAAGAGGCCGCCGTGCATCTTTCGGTATGCTGCTAGTCACAAAACCTACAGCTAAGTGAGGATTAAACACGGTGACCAAGGAAGGTTCCCCATTGATCAGGCTGACTGAAAAGCATGCAAATGCAGATTTCATGCGGAATTTGGGAGAATGGGCATTGCACCGTCTGATGGGTCTGGAAGGGAGTGAGCACCCGGAAGATAGACTACCTTGCGCAAATTCGTGGAATACTCAATATTTGTATGGTGGATTGATTCAATAGCGGAGATTTCTTGAGCCCATCGGACATATGTCCCCCGCAGAGCACGAATTGATGTATGATGTATTATGAGCAAAATTAGAATCCGTCCATAGTCTCCGGAGAACTCAAGGCGGTTCGGGGGGTGTTATGCCGGACTCCAAAGACTCATAAAGCTCAAGAGTAGGTTGCTGTGTGCGTTGTGCAACGGGAAAAGATAGGGAGGCCGGAAAAGGCGAGAACTCGAGAAAAAGGAGGTAAATAGCTGCTAAATGATTAAGGGGAAAATGATTTTCTGTGCGCTGGTGCTAGTCATAATAACGACTTTCTTCGGATGTAGCAGGGGGGGTGGTTCTACTGATATTTCAGGCCTCCCCAAAACCACCGGGGTTAAATTGCGGGTTGATTTTGCAACCGATGTAGCTACCGCTGGAATCTCGGGAGTAGGTCCTAACCCCTCGGTTGGATTAGATGAACTACTTCATAATCAAGTCATTACAATTTTTATTGCTGAAGAATATATAGAGGCAACCCTTTCATATAGAGATAAAGATGGCAGAAATTACTCAAGAAATATAACGATACGTTCACATCACAGGGTTCTTAATTTCGATCCTGGGGGCAATATAAGCATAGAATAGCCATAGCTCGATCGAAGGGGGAGAAGGTGTTTTTAGGATACCATTTGTGCCCCGAAGATGGGCTTTCGAGAGATATGAGCCCGCAATATACGCGATTGCCCTTCCTCCGGAGGTTATTTAAGGCTTCAGCTTTTGTCAGATTTGGCGTATGGCTTCTTTGTCTTTGGTTGTTGTCTAATTTTTGGAGCTTTTCTCTGAGTTAATGAACCTCGCTTTCCAGCCGTCAATCTCGTGATTTTGATCCTCAATCTTTCCCTCCAGTCGCTCTTCCATTCAATGGAAAATAATACACCATCAAAACATGGGTCTAAACAGCTATCTAAACGAAATCAAGCTTCTCTTTATCACGCCGGGGAAGCCCATCGAGAACTGCTTCATCGAAAGCTTCAATGGTCGATTCCGAGATGAGTGCTTGAATCTTAACTGGTTCCAGTCGCTCCCGAGATGCCAGAGAAAGGATTGAAAGATGGAGGCTCAGAATACAACGAAATTCGACCTCACAGCGCGCTGGATGATATGACTCTTACCTTGAGTTTTTCCAACTACATGACGAAGGTGAAGAAAAGACAGAATACCCTTAAGAGAGCTAGTGGATGTCTCTGGGGGGAAGGTCAAGAGAGCCTTTGAGCCACCACATTTAGGGCAGTGTGTTTTTCTGGAAAGAGCGGAATGAAGGGATGAGGACGGTTGCTTCTATATTTGCCATTTTGGTGTTTGTACTGCCTATTTCGGCTGAGTCTTTTGGAGATATTCTAGGAGTCCGGCTAGTTCGCGTGTACGATGGCGATACTTTTTTTGTGGATATTGAAGGGGTCCACCCTCTTCTTGGGGATGAGATGGGTATTCGAGTACGTGGGGTTGATACCCCTGAGATTCGGGGGAAATGCGATAAAGAAAAAGAGTTGGCGCAGGCAGCAAGGCGGTTTGCCGAGGATGCGCTTCTGGGAGCGACACGCATTGACCTTCTGGATGTGGAGCGAGGAAAATACTTTCGGATTGTCGCTGATGTTTCTGTCGACGGTGTGAACCTGGCGCAGCTTCTAATCAATAACGGGCTTGGGGTGCCGTATGATGGGAAGGGAGAAAAACGCAACTGGTGCGAATAACGTACGCGTAAGAGCCGTCTTTGTTGGGACGGAAAAAGAATTTCACCACATGGCATGGAAGCCGGCGACTAGTTACCTAGCCCTCTAATCAATATTCTCAATGTGGTTTATCCGATTGCTTATATCTACTACACACAATACCCGGTAGGATTAACGCCTTCTGCCATGCTGTGGCCTGGAGTCTGGGAAGCGCTGTTTGAAACCGAGGGTGTTTTTTTCAGAAATCCGGGCGGCCAGAGGATTACCCCCTAACAGACAAAACGGCCTGGAAAATCTACCGTCAAGAGCTGAGAGATGTGCCGCAGCAGGCGTCATTTCCAAGCAATATCACTTGGTCGACAGCGCCAGCATAAAACTGAAATTTCGAAAATTCTCATTTCATATGTACATTTCTCTCATTTTGAGTGCAGAGTTACAATTATAAAGCTTTTATCTCAAATGGAGCATTTTGTGGGAGTTATTGAATCGAAAATAGAATACAGCAAATTGCCAGTTAAAGATGTTGAGCAATTAACGTGGGACCTTAGAAGAATTGGTGCAGGAAAGGTCTTTGCAGCACGGGGTAGGGGTTCTCGGATGTCCGATTTTCAGTCTATGAGCAATGAATTATCCGCATGTCTCCATTTTCCTGATTATTATGGGGATAATTGGGATGCTTTGAATGAATGTATGCAGGACTTAGAATGGCTGTTTGCTGAAGAGGTTTTTCTAGCTATCGACGAATTCGATCTCGTGTTTCCCGGGAACGATGAAGATTTCAGAATCCTTATGGAAATATTAGAAGATGCTATTCAGGAACATGGCAATAATCAAGAAGGAAATCAAAAACTCAGAGTCATCCTACAGATAACTGATGAGGGCTATGAGAGTCTTCAAATCCGATTGGAGAAAAAGAATATACGACTGTCAGAATTCAGAAAACCACAACTTATGTGGAAAAAAAGAAAGAATTAAGTGAATCTTAGCGACTATAAGAAGTCTGTCCGCTTGAAGCTGTCAACACACTCCTAGAAGCGGATTGAGAGAGGAAGCCTTATCGTCGAACACTGTGCACAGGTGCGGCAGCACTGTTCCCGAAGGGCGAGAGTGCACTCCACCCCGCCAGGCCCGCCCGGATATTTGCCTAAGCGCCGGTGTTTGGCACGGGCTAAATGAGAACATACGTTATTGTCAGTTCACTTTGGCTTTGTGCAGAAGTGTCTGTTAACCTGGCGCTGGTTAGCTCCTTGAGATGGGCGTACGAGCCGTTTTAGCTGTTAACCCCGGCCGAGGCACGGGAGGGTCATGGCTCACCCTGCGTAAAACCTGTCCCATAGCGCCTCCTTCCATTCCAATGGAAAGTGATACACCATTAAAACATGGGTCTAAACACCTAGAGTATTCTATGCTCAGTATTGGAGAAGTCATTCAGTGCTTCCAATATAAAATCCTGAAGCTTCGATATAAAAAATTGCCTATCATATTTCTTAGCATGACGCCTAATTTCGGAGCTGTCCCAGTGACGGCATTCGAATTCTCTTATTCCATCAATAAGAGAGCTCTCTGTCTGCTCATCAAAAAACACGCCCGTTACGCCTGGAACCACCGTATCCAAAGCGCCCCCCCGTCCCAGGGCGATTACCGGTTTTCCGCAGGCCTGAACCTCAACCGGAGTAATTCCAAAATCCTCAAGCGCGGGGAACAGCAGCGCACGGCAGTTGCGATAGTGCTCTCTAACTTCGTTATCCGAGATCTGCCCCAGGAAGGAAATCCGAGAGCCGGCTAGTCTCCGAAGACTTTTTCCCTCCGGACCACTGCCTATTACTATCAGTTTCCTGCCCAATTTATTGCAGGCGCGAACAGCCAGATCCACCCGTTTGTATGCAACCAGCCGTGACACGATGAGATAGTATTCTTCGTGTCTATCAGGATGTGAGCCTGGAGAGTAGAAGTCAGTTTGAACTGGGGGATGAAGAACCGCGGCGTCCCTTCTGTAGGTTTTCGCAATTCGAGCCGCAACTTCCCTCGAATTGGCGAGATACTTATCAACCCGAATCCCGGAAAGCGCATCCCACTGACGGATACTGGTCATCTGAATTCTCATTGCAAAACGGGTTAAGAACCCAGACTGTTTGATATAGTCCGGATAGAGATCCCAGGCATATCGCATCGGCGTATGCACATAGCTGATATGGAGTGTGTTTGCCGGGCTGATAACGCCCTTGGCGCAGCATGATGAGCTCGATAGTATCAGATCGAATTCTCTTAGATCAAATTCCTCAAATGCCCTTGGCATTAGGGCAAGCATTTTCCTGTAATGTCTCCTTGCGAAGGGAATTTTTTGCATATAGGAAGTCAGGACACGTTTTTCGGTAAACATGCTTCCCATTGCCTTTCTATCGTATACAGTGGTAAAAATCGGAGCCTCCGGAAACAAAGAAGCAAATTCCCTGAGAACCCGTTCGGCGCCCCCGGGAGATACCAACCAATCGTGAACTAGAGCAACTTTCAAGCCCTTTAGAGAGCTAGTACGCATTGGGATTCACGAATCCCCGAAGAAATGTCAAGAACAGAATCTTGATATCCAACCATATTGACCAGTTCTGGATATAATAAAGATCGAATTCTATTCGCTTATCCAGGCTGGTGTCACCACGCCAGCCATTCACCTGAGCCCAGCCGGTGATACCCGATTTCATCTTATGGCGCAGCATGTATGAGGGTATTTGATCGCGAAATTTCTCAATCAGAACAGGCCGCTCCGGTCTTGGTCCCACCAAGCTCATATCTCCTTTTAGGACATTCCAGAACTGCGGAATTTCATCGAGTGATGTTTTTCGCAGAAAGGAGCCGATCGGCGTTACGCGCGAGTCGTTTTTCTTAGTCCATGCAGCGTCGGATTCCCTCTCTAGGCTAGCGAACATGGAACGATATTTCCACATGGTGAATAGATGCCCGTTTTGCGACACCCTCTTCTGGCCATAGAAAACGGGCCCCTTAGAGCTCAGTTTCACGATAATTGAAATCAATAGGAAGACAGGGGATAGGATGATCAAGGCCAGGAGGCTTCCAAGGATGTCAATACCGCGTTTGACTAGGCCCTCCAGAATTGAAAGGCGATGCGCGTTTATTTTGAGCATTGGGATGCTGTGAAATGACTCAATTGTGTAGCCAATGAAGGTGTGCTCTATATCAAGCAGTATCCACATAGGAATCACTGTCTTGTTGAAATACGCCAGGACAGTGTTTTGACGCGGATAATCCTTCACCGCATAACCAATAATCAGTGCATCTGGCAGAGACTCGTCCCGAAGCGCGGAAATGCTTTCGATTGACGAGATCTCCATAATGCCAAGTTCCCCGGCCCTGCCTTGAGAATCAAGCCAGCCTACTACCCTAAGCCCCAGTTCAGGAGTCTGTATTACCTTTTGAGCGTATTTAAGGATCGACTTATTAGCGCCTATCAGCACTACCTGCTTGAGATTGAACCCTCTGCGTCTGCGCCGTATCAGAAGTGATTTTATGAGGAGCCGACTGCCTAGGGATAGGATGACGACCGAAAAGCTATAGATGAGCAGCATAATTCTGGACAGCCTGGAAGGGTTCAGCGTGTATAGAAGAACAATTACCGTGGCAATGGTCTGGAAATGTGATTTGAAAACCGAAAATAGCTCATGGTGCCAGGAGAAATAGCGCTGAGATGTATATAAATCGTTGTGAGAGAAGAATAAGAGTGTAATGACAGCCACCCCCACGCCGATGAAGGGAATTTCCAAATCTGAATAATCGATATTGGAGGCCATCAGGCCAAATCGCACAATGTAAGCTCCATTCCAGCATACTGTCGCGACGAGAAAATCGAATATGCGATACAGAACCATTGTGGAATTGCCCCGACTTCTTAACATTTCTAGTAGGATAGCGAACTTGTTATCGAGATTTCCAGACTGCCAAACAAATCTTCCTTGTCAAAGCGCTTGGGATCGATCCCAATTGATCCGGTAGCCACTAGATTGGGCAGAGCATCAAGGTACAAAACCAAATCGAAACCCACGCTATAGTTGTAATCCCGAAAGGCATTGAAGGCTTTATTGTTATATACGATGCCCATATCGAAGAATGGATGAATTTGCGCGTCCCAAACTTTCTCGAAACGCCAGAATTGGAAGGCGAGACTCATATTGAACACGGCGCCCACGTAACCGGACATTACGTCGTCGCGAACACCACGGAGTTGGGATGCCGGGCTTCTAGGCATGCCCCAATGATAAAACGTTATCAGGCGGGTGTATAGATTGAATCTCTTCCGGAGTGGAAGATAATAGGATGCGGAAGCATTGACACTGCCGGAAAATTGAAAATCCCCGTTGTCCGCTGCGCCAAAACCGTAGGAGTTGGATAATCCTGCGCTGAAACCCTTTCGGAAATTCTCAATCCAGTCCACTCTTCCATAGCTAAGCCCATGAGATGGGGCAAACTCATATAGTTTTTTTGAATTTGGTCCAAGATTCCCAGAGTAGCTATAATTGAAGTTGGCTCCCAGGCTAACCAGATAGCTTAGTTTTTCGTAGAGCGCAAAAGACGTCCCGGCATTTAAACCAGTTGAGTAATAGCCGTAATGATAAGAATTATGAGGGTTGACGGTATCGTTGAATTCCTCCTCATCGTATTTTTGCTCCATCGAAACGGAGAGAAAAATTCCTTTGGCCAGTCTTATTCTTGATACGGATGGGTTGATATTCCATCTGCTAATCTCCCACTTATTTCCGGAATTCTTTGGTCGAATACTGATGCCCATACCCCAAAAAAGATTCACCATGGTGCCAAGAAAATTGTCCCAATAGATCTTAGTTCCCAGTCGAACACCGGTGTTTGAGCTGTACTTGGGGTAGAAGATTGGAGTAATGGATATGGCATCCACAACGGAGATGATAACCATGAAATTACGGATATCTTCATCCGTGGAAAGCTGTATAATATCCGCGTTTACCGATTTAAAAACCCTGGCGTTTACAAGTTTTTGCCGCTCGTTTTCAACAGACTTTTCCAAGGCTTCCAATGAAGAAAAACTCATCCCGGCTTCCAGATTTGAAAGGGCCCTTAGGGCCTTTTCCTTGGTGCTGCCTTCAATTGAATAGATTATCTCCTCGATAACGAATATAAATTCACTATTGCTTTCCGCATGAAGCTCGGCGTTTGAGAATCCAAGGCAGACACAAACAGGAATCAGAGCCAGGCAAAAGCGCCTCATCGGCGAACTATAGAGCTTTAGTACATTTAAAACAAGTGTTTCGGAATCACCGCTTCTTTACAAAGGACAGTTTTAGTCTATATTTTTGCTGATATGATGAGAAGCTCACCAAATAGAAAAAAACTGATTGCGGCAGCATTTTTCCTTATCCTGCCATGCGCCCTGTCGGCGCAATCTCACAATGCGATACCGGTTACAGAGACAGCGCTGTATGATTTTTTGGAAATCGCCAGGATTCGCGGGTTTACAGGCCCCCTCAGGGCCACCAGACCCTATTCCAAATCGCTTGTTGCTGCGATTCTATATGAGATAGAGGAAAAAAAGGACAAACTGAGCGCTCATGAGCAGTCGATATTGGAAGAGCTGATTGAGCGCTATGCAATAGATGCTGATAAGGCCTTCAATCTGGATGGCGATGTCCGAATCTCTCACGACACCTTCCCAACAACCTTCGGAGCGTACCTGGGAGGCGAAATGAGTATTGATATGGGCAGCAAGGATAGTTTGGGCGGCAATGCTTTTGTGGCCGCCTATATCAAGGGCGATATCGGGAAGCACGTGTCCTGGGGAATCGATGCGGCTATGGGAGGATTCCTTGTCGACGACTATGACACGGAAAAGAGTTATGGGCCGGAAGGCTGGACGCCCTATTCATACACGAAGATTTGGGATGGAGGTTTGCATCCCATCACCAGTCTAAGCAGTTTTGAGCAAATGCCAACCTCCCCTTCGGCGGGTTATTCTTATTCGCCTGAAATTGCGGCGAGTTTTTGGGATAACCGTGTTGGCCTGCGATTCGGCAGAATCCGCCACAGCTGGGGAATTGGGGAGGGCAGCCTTCAACTTGATCCGGGCGCACGGCCCTTTTTTGCATTTGAATGGAACATAACCCCCTTTAAGCAGGTTTCCGTATCTTCCATTACCGGGATACTGGAGTATGGGGAGAATTTTCGCAATCATAAATCCTATAACATAGAGTATACATCGAGAGAGCAGCAGAACATGTTCTCCGCCTTGCATGTGCAGGTGACGCCATTAGACTGGCTGTATTTGTCATTTTTCGACGCGGTCGTTTACTTAAAACGGCCCGAGTGGGGTTATGCCTTCCCCCTTATGAGTAAGTTCCTGAGTCAGAACAATACCGGCGACTTCGACAATCTGATGATGGGCGGCACAGTTGGCTTATCCTGGCCCGGCCTCCTGCAAACCTATTTTTCCGTCTATCTCGATGAGGCTCGTTTCACGGCGGGGGATTTCTTTCATAACCCGGCGAATATGTACAGCTTTCAGGCAGGAATAAAATTTCCGGTACCGGGCATACCCTGGTCTAATCTAACCCTGCAGTACACTAAAATCGAGCCTTTCACCTATACCCATTACTACTATGTTGATTCTCCCTGGTATACTCCTTCCGATGTCGCCGGCAAAGATGGGAGGACCGGGGAGCCGAACGGGCTTCCGGATTATGCTATGGATACGGGATACATGAATGGCGGTGAATCACTCGGCTATGGGCTGGAACCAAATTCAGACGAGATAATGCTGAAGCTGAAAAGCTATTTCCGCCGTGGCATAACCTGGAGCGGCGAATTTCGCATAATTAGGCACGGTCTTCCCAAGAGTGTCCCTGGGAGCAGCTTCGATGCCTGGGGCTTTAGCCCCAAAAAAGAGCGCCTTAGCAGCATCAGAGAAAAGCCGGCAATAGTAACTCCCGGGAACGATCCAAAGGGGGCATACAGCGGCACGAAGAAGAATTTCCTGAGGGACGGCATATACGAGTGGTTCTATATTGTCACCCTTGGCGCAACCCTTGATACAAGGCTCTGGAACGAGCCCGTGCAATTTGGCCTGCAATATTCGTTCGTGACCCTATACTACACCGACTTCAAGGAACGCGGCAGTTTTAGGCCCATAAACAGCTCCGCCTACCCCAATACTTTCCGAAACATCCTGACGATATCCATCGGGGTTTCACCCTATTGAAGCGCCAGCCATGCGGGTTTTTCTTAACCTGCCGCGGCCCGCTTAGCGATTAGTATGAGGGCGCTATGAGAGAAATAACCACAATTACTTTTCCTGAGGGCAGGTCTGTTGTTTTGCATGTTTCCGAGGAGGAAATTTTTCCCTCGTGCGAGTTTGCTGCTGTAACCGACAGCAGCGTTGCCGGATTTTTTGCGCTTCCGGATGAGAAACGGATGCTTAAGCTGCCTCCTGGAGAGGCGGCAAAGGCGTGGCCCTCAGTGCAGGAAATTCTGAATTTTGCGCTGTCCCTGTCTTTGGGCAGAGATGGGATGCTGTTGGGATTCGGCGGCGGGGTGGTATGCGATGTTACAGCCTTTGCGGCGTCGATATATATGCGCGGGTGTAAATTGATCTTGGCGCCCACGACATTGCTTTCAATGGTGGATGCGGCAATCGGCGGCAAGACAGGCATCAATTTTGGGGGCTCAAAGAATATTGTTGGCACCTTCTATCCCGCCCATGAGACTCGCATCTGTCCCGGATTGCTAAGAACACTTCCGGATAGGGAGTATAAGTCCGGTCTCGCGGAGGTAATCAAGCACGCCATGCTGGAGCCCCGAAAATACGAGCTCTTGGATACTCTCCTAAGCGAGAGAGAGGCCATACTTTCCAGAGATCCACGAATTCTGGACAAAATCATACCTGCCGCTGCAAGGATCAAGGCTGATATAGTCAATGCAGATCTCCGGGAACAGGGGGAAAGAGCCTATCTGAATTTGGGGCACACCTTCGGGCACGCTCTGGAGGGTGCAATGAATTTTTCTCGGTGGAGTCATGGAGAGGCCGTTGCGTGGGGCATAAGAAGGGCTCTGGATTTGGGGCTGCGCATGGGAATCACGAATCCCGATTGGGCCAGTTTTTCCAGGCGTTTATTCTCGGAGTACGGCTTTGACGATGTCGATCCCGAAGTTGATGGCGCCAGGATAAAGGCGGCCATGATTAACGATAAGAAAAAATTGGGAGGGAAGCTCCGTTTTGTTCTAATTAGGGATGCGGGCGATGTGATTGTAGAGAAGGCGGACCAGTCAGAATTGGATTCGGTGTTGGGAATACAGGGCGCCTGCTCTCATGGTGATTAAACTGCCGAAGAATACGGAGCAGCCGCTTCTTCAGCGGCGCTTTCAGCGGGAGAGCATAGGGAGATGTTAGGGGGAGGCGGATTGCAAGTATTGAGCAGTTTCCGAATCGAGCTAAAAACCATGGTTCGTTATGGCTTTGTGGGGCTTCTAAACACAGGAGTATTCACACTAACTGCCTATCTGCTAAGTAGAAGCCAACTGCATTATGCCATTTATACGGCCCTAGCCTACATTGTTGCCATAGTGTTTAGTTTTTGGATGAATGCCCTTTTCACCTTCAGGAAATCAGGATATCTCAAGGGGGCGATGTTCGGAAAATTTGTTTTGGTTACGGTATGCCTGCTGATATTGGTGCAGGGAATTCAGGCTGGATTGATAGAAATCATGAGCACAGGGGAGCTGCCCGCAATAGTAGCTGGGATGCTGTTCTACACGGGAGCGGGTTACGCACTTAATCGGCTTTGGGTTTTTACAGGCCCCAATAGACGAGTCTAGCAGGCTTTACGGCTGGGCGGATTCCCTCATATACGGAGACGCGGCAAACGGAGAAGGCGCAGGGCTCTTGAGGCAGGGTGAATGAGCTTGATGCCTAGAATCCAATACCGGAGCAGATTAGTACAGAAGCGATTCAATCTGCCTGTACCTATCTCCCAGTTTGGTTTTCTGCGATTTATCCAAGTCTGTCTTCACATGATCGGCAAGGCTGTCCAGGCTTTCAAGGCAGGCGGAAACAGCGCCATGAAAACTTCTAAGAGACTTAAACCAGAAATGCCCCTTCTCGTCGAAGCAGAGGGTTACGAAGCCCATACCCCTATTTTTTCGCTTCCTCCTGCCGCGCGTCACTTTTAGCAGATTTGGCAGCTCGCTGATTAACACCTCCAGCTGGGAATCAATGCGGAATTTGCCGCGGGGAGCAGCTTCAAGAAGGTCTTTTTCAGGGTTTAGTAAGCCCGCTGCCTTGATAATCGTATTTACCCTGCTATCCGGCAATACCTCATCTCCTGCCAGCAGCAGGGTTCCCCGCATTGCTCCGAAATCAGGCAAGGCGGCTTCACCCTCCGCTTTTTTAAGAGCGCTATGAAGACGATCCCATTGAATCAATGCCCGTTTCTTATTGCCTCTGCCCGGAGCTCTTGCGAGCTCAAAGGTTTTTCCGGCAATCCAAATTTGATTCGTGGTATCCTTTTTGGCTGCCCCCTTTCCGCTGCGCCTCCTCTTCCGCCAATCCAGGCCGAATGCTCTATTCTCCCTGGCTATCAGCCTCTTTGGCAAATCCGGATGAATGTCCCCCAGCCACATTTCTTCCAGCGGCGACACCGAGCGGGCATAAGTTCTGCTCGTATGAACTATTTCACCTGCAATGATGAACTCGGGAGTTTCCTTGAACAGAACTGAACCGGGATGAATCAGGATGCGGTCCGCCCCAACACTTCTGTAATCGAAGCGCCTATCCCTTATGCAGACAAAGGGAATAAGCCCACGCGCACAGGCCTTGATGAAATCCTCGCTTGCTCCTCCCTCGTCTATTGCTGTGCCATTTCTTGCGGTTATTTCCTCCAGCTGATCGGCTATAGACAGAATTTCGTCCAGAATTTTTTTGTCCAGGTAATGAGTTTCGGCGAAAACCTCCCTATCCCCTGCATCCGTGTAATCCCAAAAAAGATTGAGATAGCTCGCAAGATCGCCATGGCGCTTCGATCGGAATTTGTGATGCGCCCTGCGCGCCTCCATTTCCTCACCCTGCGGCAGTAAATAGGGTGAATTGGTAGACAGAAACGCCGCGAGTATTATCACCTCCCTTATCACGCTTGGGTAACGCAGGGCTGCCTCCACTATCATCCTGGAATGCCTGGGCATAAGGGGGTATGGCGTCATCCATCGTCCAATATCAGTTAGCTCATTGTCAAAATTGAGCGCATCCAACAGGCGCAGGGCCTCAACAGCGCCACGAATTCCCTCCCTCTCAGGCGAGCTGATGAAGGGAAAGGTTTCAAAATTCCTAATTCCGATTTCGGCCATACGCAGCACCACCTCAGTCAAATCCGTTCTGTAAATCTCCTCCTTGGTGAATTTCGGCCTCTTATTATAGCTGGCCTCCGAATAGAGCCGATAACAGACTCCAGGCTGAGTTCTTCCCGCCCTGCCCCTTCTTTGATTTGCCGAGGCCTTTGAAATCTCGGTCTCAGTCAGGGAGCTGGTGTAGGTATGTGGATCATAAAAATTCAATTTGGCAAGCCCAGTGTCAATAACCGCGGTTATGCCATCTACGGTAACGCTTGTTTCGGCAATGTTAGTGGCCACCACCACCTTGGTTTTCCCCTCCGGAGCGGCCTCGAACACCCTCTCCTGTTCCTCATTCCCGAGACGTGCGTAAAGGGGCATTATTTGGAGCCGCTCGCGGACAGAGCAGGTGGAGAGTTTCGCCACTGAATCCTTAATCATCTTTTCACCCGTGCAGAAAATCAGTATATCGCCATTGGGCACACCCTTCTTCCCGGAATTTCCCATCGCCACAATTTGCTCAACTCTGCCAATAATTTTATTGATCAGCATAGTTTCATCCTTCTCAATGGGCGGAGGATCGTAGTAGAGACGAACCGGATAAGCGGGAGTATCAATCGTTACGATGGGAGCGCCATTGAAGTATTCGCTGAAAACATGCGGGTTCAATGTGGCCGAGGAGATAACAACCTTGAATTCCGGGCGATTAGACAGAATTTCCTTCACCAAACCCAGGATAAAATCGATGTTCAGGGTGCGCTCGTGCACCTCGTCAATCATCAAAACATCATAACGGCTAAGCCAGCGATCGCCCTTCATTTCCTGCAGGAGGGTTCCATCGGTAACAATCTTCAACTTCGTATCCGCGCTCGTCACATCTTCAAAGCGCATCTTGTAGCCCACGAGCCCACCCACCGCGGAGCCCAAATGCCGGGCAATGAAATTGCAGACAGTCACGGTGGCAATCCGCCTAGGCTGAGTAACGCCTATAAGCCCCTCCCTTGCGTATCCGGCTTCAAGAAGAATCACAGGCAGACCAGTAGTCTTCCCCGATCCAGTCGGGCTCTCGACTACAAGCACCTGCCGCCCTTCTAGGGCCTCAAGTATCCGATGCCTCTGCGCATAAACCGGCAAGTTCCATAAAAAAATTCCCACACTATCCCCCCCCCTCTCTAGTCTCCAACCTTAGGAAGCAGCACTGCCAGTCTCCAGACTGGGCAAGCACCTAGTATACTTAAGCGAGTGCCGATATACGATATACCGTGATTGGTTTATGAGGCAAAAACAAATTGCGCCAATTTTCGGATCACATCATACTCTTTCTTCTTAACTTGCGGTGATGCAAAGGGCAGGGATGCCTCTTTGCAGGTTTAACAAGTGCCGGCCTTCATTTAGCCCAGGCGGCACCGCCGCCCAGTAAGCTGATTAATTTGGATTGGGCTTCGCTCATGCTAAGGGGCTCGAAACTCTTCCGGCTTCTTAAGTCCTTGAGGACTACCTTGCCAATTTTCGCCTCGCGGGGGCCGTAGAGCAGTGCGAATGGGATTCCCCCGGCCTGGGCGTGGCGGAACTGAGCCTCAAGCCTTTTCGACTCCGGATAAACCTCCACGGATAGGCCTAGTTCTCTGAAATCCCTCGCAAAACCTTGATAGTCGCCTAGAAAAGCCTCATCCAGCATCAGCACCAGTAAGTCCGTATTTCGCTCAGTATCCTCGTTGATTCCCAGCTCCTTGAGCCCGGCTAGCAGACGGTCCAATCCTATTGATGCCCCAACGCCGCTGATTGGCTCCCTTTGGAATAGGCCGGCTAAATCATCGTAACGTCCACCCGAGCAAACCGCCCCTATGCCCGGCAGGTTTTCCAGAAAGGCTTCAAAGACAATCCCCGTGTAGTAATCCAGTCCCCGGGTAATCGAGGGGTCCAGGAGCAGAACATCTCCAAGCTTCAATTTATCAAAGGCGTTTAGAATCATACTCACCCGCAGGGCCTCCGGCAACTCGTGGGTTTCCTGCTCCCCGGTGTCTGATCGCCGCTCCCTTCCCTCTGTTTCCAGCGCTCCGGCCACCCTCCCCCTACTCACTTTTTTTATGCATTGAAGCATCTTTTCCAGAGTTTTCTCGTTATCCGCCCCCGGCGCAATGAAGTCCAAAATCGCATCGGCCTCCCTCATCCCGACAAGATCTGCCAGAATTCTCTGAACTCCATCACTTCCGATCTTGCCAATTTTGTCGACCGCGCGAAGCACGCTCACCCTATTGCCCGCCAGGCCCATACCATCCAGGAGCAGATTGAAAAGGCCCTGATGGCTGAATCGAAGCTTCACGGGCCCCCCTCCTATCAGGCTCAAACCCTCAATCGTCATTAGCATGACTTCCAAATCCGCTCCCGCGCTGTCGGGGCCTACAATATCGAAGTCGCATTGGATAAATTCGCGAAACCTGCCTCTTTGAGTGTTCTCCCCGCGCCACACCTTGGCCACATGGCAGCGGCGAAAGGGCATGGTTAGCTCGGCCCGATGCGAGGCCACGAAGCGGGCTAGGGGCACGGTTAGATCAAAGCGCAGGGCGACATCGCGCCCTCCTCCGTCGATGAAGCGATAGCACTGCTTGTCGGTTTCGCCCCCCCCCTTGGAAAGAAGGATGTCCGCGTACTCCAGAGCCGGCGTATCAATCGGCAAATAGCCGTGGGATGCGAAATGCTTCTCCAGCAGGCGAATCAATCGCCCGCGCCGCAGCTCCTCCCCTGGCAGAGAGTCTCTAAAGCCCTTAAGCAGGCGCGCCCTTACCCTGCTCATCACTTTCGCCTCCTGAAACCCGACAACTCCCAGTTTCAAAATCAGGTGGTCTGCTGTCTTTGGATTTGTTTTTTCGTTACTAAGGATAGCAGTTGCACCCTGAAATTGCCAGGGCCGCAAGCGGATACGCGTTTGAGCTATAATCGGGGCTATGTATCCGCCTTCCAGGCTTGTTTGTTTCGCTGTCGGCCTGCGCTCCGCGGGGGCGTTTACTTCTCCGATTCTCCAGATCATCCTCGCCAATCCGATTGCCAGCTGACTGACGAAACGCTATGATTATAGCCTCGGAGCTATCCTAACCTATGCGCAGCAGATACTTTCTGGACAGTAACGGAAAACCTACAATAAAAGCCGCTGTCTATGATAGGGGTGACCACCTCCTTCAATCCGATGATTGCGACTTAAATGCGCGCAGGATTTGCTCCAGATTAAACCAGTGCGGGCATGAAGCCTATATTGTGGGAGGAGCCGTACGCGATCTTCTAATGGGAAGGATACCAAAGGATTTCGATGTTGTTACCGACGCCTCGCCGAGTCGCGTTAGGAAGCTGTTTAGGAGCGCGCGTATAATTGGGAGACGCTTTCGTCTGGTGCATATCTATTTCCCCGGGAATAAATTCTACGAAGTTGCCACTTTCAGATCCATCGAGTCTGTCAGCAGGAGAAACATCTATGGAAGCCTCTATGAAGATGTGATGAGGCGAGATTTTTCGATAAATGCGCTCTATTTTGATCCGCGAAACGAGATTCTTATCGACTTTGTGGAGGGATTCGCGGACATCAAGCGCAGAATCCTGCGGAGCGTCTTACCCCTGGACACTTCATTTGTCGAAGACCCTGTCCGAATGCTGCGAGCCCTGAAGTATGCGGCTATTTTGGGGGTGAATATTGGCCGCCCGCTTGCAAAGAGAATTCGTAAGGATGTGAATCTTCTAGGCAATGCATCAAGCTCAAGGCTCTCGGAGGAGCTGTACAAAATACTCAGCAGCGGGCATTCGGCCGAGTCTTTCCGCCTGATTAGCCGCTATGATCTAATTAGGTTTCTTCTGCCGGAATTTGCACGAAAGTTCAGCGGAAATGGGGGTAGAAAGCTGCGTGAAGGCATTTTTTCGGATCTTGAGGTTTTGGATGAAAATGTGAACAAGGCGGAAATCGAGCGAGGCGTGATGATTGCCAGCCTCTGCAGGAGGATTGCCGAGAAGGAAGGATTTCTTGAATCGATGTGGGAGGGGCAAAACTCCGTTGATCTGGTTGAATATGTGAAGAATCTGATAGTGCCCCTAGTGCAGCCCAATCGAGATGTGGAAAATGCCGTCCGCCATATGTTTTTGAACCAGGGGCTCCGCGCGCCGCGAAGGCGAAGCCGGAAGAGAAGAGCCGGATGAAGAACATTGCGGTAGTCGGAACCGGCTATGTAGGGCTTGTTGTGGCCGTGGGGCTTGCGGACTTTGGCAATCGGGTTATCGGGGTGGACATTGATGACGCGAAGATAGCCATGCTGAATGCAGGCAGGCTGCCATTCTATGAGCCAGGGCTCAAGGATTACCTGGAGTCCAATATTGAGTCCGGAAGGCTCAGTTTTACCCAGGATGCTTCATCGGCAGTTGCCAAGTCTAGCGTGGTGTTTCTTGCTGTGGGGACGCCTTCCGAAAAGGATGGATCGGCCAATCTCGCGCACCTGAAATCCTCGGTGGACCTTATTGCAGGGCATGCCTCTTCCTACACTCTGGTGGTTACAAAATCTACGGTGCCGGTTGGAACGAACCGGGCGCTTGGGGAGCGGATTCGCGCCCTGGGCGCGTCAGCCAGAATTGAAATGGTGTCCAATCCTGAATTCCTGCGGGAGGGAAGGGCGATTCAGGATTTCTTTCACCCGGACCGGGTTGTTATCGGCGCGGAGTCGGATCGGGCCAGGAAGATATTGAAGGATATCTATAGCGCCCTTAGGCTTGATGAAGTTCCCTTTGTATGGTGCGACATGGAAACAGCCGAGCTGATAAAATACGCCACCAATGCCTTTTTGGCAACGAAGATCACCTTTATAAACCAGATGGCGAACCTGGCAGATAGGGCAGGGGCCGATATCATGCTCATAGCAAAATCAATGGGTATGGATGGGCGGATAGGGGAAAAATTTCTTCATCCCGGGCCGGGCTTTGGGGGAAGCTGCCTCCCCAAAGATATTCGGGCGCTCCTCTCAACAGCCGATAGGCTCGATGTGGATATGAGCCTGGTTAAGGCTGCTCTTAATGCCAATGAAGAGCAAAAGGCCCGCGTGGCGGTGAAACTTAAGGAATCACTCGGCGCTCAGCTCGGCGGCCTGTCCATAGCTGTCCTGGGCTTGGCTTTCAAGTCGAGCACGGATGATGTTCGGGAATCACCGGCGCTGCGAGTGGTTGCCGATTTGCTGGAGGAAGGAGCTCTTGTCCGCGCTCACGACCCGCGGGCGATGGACAATTTCAGGGCGGTATTTCCCAGCATCAGCTACCATGCCTCCGCGTATGAGGCGATGAGAGGCGCCGATGCGACTCTCATACTCACCGAATGGAATGAGTATCGCTCCCTGGATTTCAGCCTGATGAGAAGAAAGATGAGGGGTAAAACACTTCTGGATACGCGAAATCTTCTGAATCCGGAGCTTGCTCGCAGGCATGGGTTTATCTACCGCGGCAATGGGCAGAGCCGTGATTCAGGTCAGAAGAAGTGAGAAAGGGGCGCGCCTGCCTCGAAAAAAAGACAATGCCTATGTCCATGGTCATGCCAGCCAATATTCGCCGGGTGTTTCCCAGATCCTAGCTATAATGAACTCCACTGATGCACAAAAAATATGCTCGGCGCTGACGATCGGAAGACCCCTAAAAAGCTGGTGAGAGGGGGGCTATTTGATGCGCGGCAGCAGAGCGCTTTTGCTACTCCGGCAGGAGCTTGCGGGTGATGAGGTTTTGCACCTCGCGCTTTCTGAGCACCTTGGTAATTGTGAACTTTGTTTCGTTTTCGCTAGTTTTGACTATGGGCTGCTTAGCGTAGGGCCGGAGATCCGCGTCCAAATAGAGTTTTACTATGGGGTATACTGGGCTGTCGCCGATGTCGACTATGACACCGATGGAGCCGTTTTTAAGGCGGACATGGCTTCCGAGCGCGAAAACCGAGATTGAGTTGAGTAGGGCCGTTATAATTCCCTTATCGAAAAGGACGTGCTTATCTTGTATCATTTTCAGAATAATCATATGGCTCTCGCCGCTTTCTCGGAAGGGCCGGTTGGATATCTGCGCATCATATGAGCAGGCAACCGCGAGAATTCTGGCAAACAGGGTCATTGACTCATCCCTGATGCCCTGGGGGTAGCCGGACCCATTGAGACGCTCATGATGCTGAGAGACCGCAAGGAGTATTTCCTGGGAAATTGGATTGGGCTGCCCGCGGGAGTAGTTTTGCAGCATTTTCAGGCCAATAAGTGGATGAGTGCGTATGATTTTTTTTTCGCCTGCAGTGAGACCGCCTGTTTTGTTGAGGATGCTGTTTGATATTTTCATCATTCCAATTTCATGAAGTACGGCCGCGATGCCAAGCTCAATTAGGCGGAAATGGGGTAGCTTGAGGCTGTTGCCAATGGTGAGGGCGATTATGGCTGTTCGGGCCGAGTGATTGTAGAGGTAGTCGACTCCCTGTTCCTTTAGGCTGGAGAGCCTGAGGATGAAAGCGCGGTAGTTCTTCAGCATCATGATTGTCGATTTAATCTGCTCCGTGAGGGCGTTCAGATTGAGGTGCCCATCGCTGTTGAATGTCTCATAGGTTTTTTGGACAAATGCCGTGAAATTGAAAAAGAAATTGAGAGTGGTGCGGCGTCCCTCGGATTCCTCCGTTTCGCCGCCTAAGCCGGAATTAATACCCTTAGGGGCTGCTTTACGCGGAGCACCGCTGCTTAGTATGGTTTTGTACCCCCATTTTTTCAATTTTTCAATCAGGTTTTTCGTGATAGGAGAGCCATCCGGAAGGAGCATAAAATCCTCATCAATCCATAGGGGCTCACTGTAATGGGTATTGGCTTCAAGGCTGCTTACTGGTATATTTTCCATTCTTGGATGTTTTTTGCTGCTCCCTTGTTATGGCGGCTCAGGTTTGTCTTCCCAGACCTGTTCCTATCATAAGGATGAATTTGGATAATTAGAAGAGAATGATATCGGAAATTGAGGGTGGGGGGTGAAATTTAGGGCGATTTTCTTTCTTTTGAATTCATTGATGCTTTTTGCCTTGCTCCTCCTTCTCATCCCATCGTTTTTTGTCCTTGATTGGGGCGGGATGGCCGCCGTGAGGAGTGTGTGGATTATTCTTCCCATCTTCGTGCTGCTTGTCGGGATTTTGGATTTTTATTTCATTCGAAATTGGAAACTCTTTTCTCTGCTTGAGGCCGAGGATTGGCCGGGCCTTTTAGCCTGGTTGGAGAATCGTTTGTACGTTAGGCGGAAGTTGAATCGGGCATATTCGAATCTTCTTATCAACGCCGCAATCTCTGTTTCAAATTTTGATGCGATAAGGAAGCTGGAGGTTGAGATACGAGAGAGAAGGCCAATACTCCTAAGAAGTCTGGGGGTTGCTTTGGGCATTCCGGTGCTTCTGGAGCAGGACTGGAAGGCAATCGCGGAGTATTACGGGCCGCTGGCTGAAGACCCTAAAACCAAACAGAGGGATTGGGCCATCTGGTGTCGGGCCGCGGCGCTGGGCGGGGAGAGGATAGACCAGCTTATGGAGCTTCTCAATGGCCGGGATATTTCGCTGCGCCTGCTTTCGTGGGAGATTTTGGAGCGGCGCTCGCAGTATTTATCCGGTGCGCAGCTCAATGTGCTGGCCGCGTCCAAAATGGAGCTGAAGAGGATGCTAAACGGCCCCGAAGGCGAGAGGATGCTGCAGAAATCGAGGGAGAATTATCTGATTTCTCTTCTTCTATCTTCACAGGTGGACAGGGTGAAATCGAATTTGCTGACGAGCTGATATTTGGAGGTTATTCTATGAGCGTTCGAGTTCGCTATGCGCCTTCCCCAACAGGGCTGCAGCACATCGGCGGCGCGCGAACGGCCCTGTTTAACTACTTTTTTGCCAGGGCCAATGGAGGCAATTTTATTCTCAGGGTTGAGGATACCGATCGGGAGAGGTTCAATCCCGAGGCGCTCAAGGATTTATTCAGCTGCCTTGAATGGCTGGGCATCCATTATGACGAGGGGCCCGGCAGGGATGGAGCCTGTGGGCCCTATGTGCAGTCGGAGCGGAAATCGCTATATGCGGAACAGGCCGAGAAACTACTTGGTTCCGACAACGCTTATCATTGTTTTTGCAGCGCCGAGCGCCTTGATTCGATTAGAAATGAGCAAAAACTAGCCAAGAAGAGCATTGGTTACGATCGACATTGCCGCAAAATATCGATTGATGAGGCTAGATCGCGAATTGAGTTAGGCGAAAAATACGTTATCCGCCTAAAGGCGCCCATGGAGGGGAAAACCGTATTCAAAGATTTTCTATTGGGGGAAATCGGCAAAAAGAACAGGGATATTGTCCCCGATCCTGTGATAATGAAGTCTGACGGTTTTCCCACCTATCATTTTGCGAATGTAGTTGACGACCATGGGATGGGAATCTCACATGTTCTTCGCGCCCAGGAATGGATTCCCTCCGGGCCGCTTCATATCATCATTTATCAGGCCTTTGGCTGGTCTCCTCCTGTCTTTTGCCACCTGCCGATGGTGATAGGCAAGGATGGTCAAAAACTATCCAAGCGTCACGGGGCGATGGCCTTGAGAGATTTTCGCGAGGCTGGCTATCTTCCCGGGGCGCTGATCAATTTCATTTCCCTCCTGGGCTGGAGTTACGATGGCTCGAGAGAGTTCTTTACTATGGATGAGCTTTGCGAGCTATTCAGCCTTGAGAAAATTAACAAATCCCCATCAATTTTTGACTTTCGAAAGCTGGATTGGTTTAACGGGCACTATATTCGGCTAATGAATTTGGATTCCCTTAAATCTCAGCTAATTCCGATTTTAGCTGCCGATAAGCTTGTCCAGGATCCGCCCACTTCCAATCAGCTGGATATCATCGATGGTTTTATGCCCATTGTGGCCAAGCGCTTAAAGCGGCTAAGTGACATAACCCCCATGATCCGCTTCCTCTTTGTCGATCCCGGCCCTGTCAGCGCCGAGAGCGTGATATCAAAGGAAATGGGGGCGCAAGAGGCGCTGAGCACACTAGCCTCTGCTGTTGATTTGCTCACTTCCGCGCCAAAGCCGCCTGGGATTGGTGAGGTCTGCACGGAGTGGGATGAGGCCATGGAACGTGAGCTTCGCGGTATAGCGAAGAACCTGAAGGTTGGCCTGGTGTTTGGGCTGCTTCGAATGGCGCTTACCGCAAGTTCAGTCAGCCCCCCGCTGATTCCTGTTATCCGCCTGCTTGGTCTGGGCGAGTCTCTCAGGCGGATAAGAAGGCTAATCCACACCGTGGAAGATGCAAGGGGGTAATGCTGCTTGTGTTCGGCGCTGCTAAGTGATACTTTTCTGACAAGGATAAATGGCAACTTATACTAATGCGGGAAGGGGCGAGACTGTCAATGAACATGGCGCCTCGATGGAAAAGCTGGTTTCTCTTTGTAAGAGCCGCGGGTTCATATATCCGTCGAGCGAGATATATGGGGGGCTGTCGGCCACCTGGGATTACGGGCCCTTGGGAGTTGAGATTAAGCAGAATATCCAAGATGCCTGGTGGAAGGAGATGGTGCGCAGGCATGAGAACATTGTAGGGCTGGATGCTGCTATTATGATGCATCCTAGAACCTGGGAAGCTTCCGGTCATGTCGATAATTTTTCGGATCCCCTGGTTGACTGCAAGAAGTGCAAAAGCAGGTTTCGTGAGGATACTCTGCAGGAAATGCGGCTTGAAAAAAACATCGATAATGCCGTGTGCCCTGAATGCGGCGGTGAGCTCACCGAGGCCAGGCAGTTCAACCTAATGTTCACCACCCAGTTGGGGCCGGTGGAGGATGCCGGCAGCCTGGTGTATCTGCGGCCGGAAACCGCGCAGGGCATCTTCGTAAATTTCAAAAATGTAGTGAACAGCTCCAGAGTCAAAATACCATTTGGGATTGCGCAGGTGGGCAAGGCCTTTCGCAATGAGATTACCGCCAGAAATTTCATATTCCGCACCTGCGAGTTCGAGCAGATGGAGATGCAGTACTTTGTAAGGCCCGGCAGCGAGGATTTGGCCTTCGAAGAGTGGAAAACCAAGCGCATGGGCTGGTATGTTGACAGTGTTGGCATTAGGCCAGAGCGCCTGCGCTTTAGCGAGCACGGGCCAAAGGAGCTTGCCCACTACGCTAAAGCGGCCTTCGACATCGAATACAATTATCCCTTCGGCTGGCAGGAACTGGAGGGAATTCACTCAAGAACCGACTATGATCTGAGGAGACATGGACAATTCTGCGGCAAGGACATCAGCTATTTGGATGCCGAAACCAACAGCCGCTACATACCCTATGTGATTGAAACCTCCTCTGGGCTTACCCGCAGCGTGCTGGTGGCGCTGATGGACGCCTATCACGAGGAGAGGCTGGACGCCAAGGGCGAGGTGCGCACTGTTCTCCATCTTCACCCGCATATCGCGCCAGTGAAGGTTGCCGTGTTCCCGTTGGTGAAAAAAGATGGACTTCCGGAAATGGCCCGACGGATTGAGAAGGGTCTTAGGGAGGATTTCGCCACCTTCTACGATCAGGGAGGCGCGATTGGGCGCCGTTATCGCAGAATGGATGAAATTGGCACGCCCTTCTGCGTTACGGTGGATTATGAAACCATGGATAATCGCACCGTAACTCTTAGACTGCGAGATTCGATGGAGCAGATTCGGATATCTATCGAAGGGATTGCCGATTCAATACGGGAGAGAACTCTCTCATACAGGCGCCCTTAATCTCTGTGCCATAATTTTGATTTAGGTTATAGCGGGTTGCCATGAGTAAAGGTCAGGTTAATACAGGGAAGCGGGCAGAGGCGCTGGACAAGCTGATTAGCAGGGGGCTCTATAGGCAGTGCACGGATGAAATCGGCTTGAGAAGGAAGATGGCCGGCGGCCCAATAAAATTCTATGTCGGGATAGACCCCACGGCGCCCTCCCTGCACATAGGGCATCTTGTGCCCCTTTATGCCTCGGCCCACCTCCAAAATGAAGGCCATCACCCCATAATACTCATGGGGGGCGGCACCGCGCGCATCGGCGATCCGTCCGGCAAAACCAAAATGCGGAGACTGATTGATTACCGGCAGATTGACGAGAATATTGAAAGGATTGTCCCGCAAATTGCCAGGATTATTGATTTCGATAAGGCCGGGGCATTGCTCGGCAACAACGCCGACTGGCTCTCATCGCTGAATTATATTGATTTTCTTCGGGATATTGGGCGGCATTTCAGCGTAAATCGGATGCTCGGCTTCGAAGCCTATAAGCAGCGTATGGAAGAGGGTCTCTCCTTCCTTGAGTTCAACTACCAGCTGCTTCAGTCATATGACTTCCTTGAGCTATGGAGGAGGGAAAAATGCTTGCTCCAGGTAGGAGGCGACGATCAATGGGGTAACATAGTGGCCGGTGTTGAGCTTATTCGCAGGGTTGCCGGGGTGGAGGCATATGGCCTTACCTTCCCCCTGCTCACGCGGTCGGACGGAGGGAAGATGGGCAAGACCGAGAGGGGCGCATTGTTTCTTGATCCGGCCATCACCCCGGTATATGAGTTCTATCAATACTGGCGCAATGTCCCAGACCAGGATGTCGAAAAATTCCTCCTGATATTCACCTTCCTTTCGGAGGAAGAATGCCGTAAGCTCGGATCGGCTGAGGGAGCCGGGATCAATTCTTCCAAGGAGAGATTGGCCTATGAGGTAACCAGACTGCTTCATGGGGAAGATGAGGCGCTAAATGCGCGGGAGGCTGCCAGGGCGGTTTTTTCCAATGGAAAGGATGGAGAGGGCGTCCCTTCCCGCGCGATGCCAAGAGCCGACTTCGAAGCCGGAATCACCATAGTCGATTTGCTTGCTCGAACAGACTTATGCGGCTCAAAAAGCGAGGCCCGGCGCCTTGTCCTTCAGGGAGGGGCGAGGGTGAACGGAACGAGGGTGGGCAGGATAGACACCGTGATCGGCTTATCGGATATTGCGGACGGCAAGCTGCTGCTAAGGGCCGGGAAGAAGAGATTTTTCAGGATAGATGTGATAGAATAAAAAAACCCGCGGATCTGGATATCGATTTCCCGCGGGTAGTAACGGCAACTCGCCGACATTTCCACTATCGGACGGTGAGCTGCCCGGCTTTATTTTTTGCTGCAATCTCGCGGCTGGCCGAATCTAGACGGCAGCGGTGGTAGCTTGCCGATTTTACAATTTCGGAGTATAGGCGTCTGGAATTCTCCAAGGGCTTGGTATTCGCCTTGGATGAGCTGAGCTCCAGTATAGCTGGCTGCATCAGAAAGGAGACAATTTCACGGCCTCTTATTGCAAGCAGGCGTCTATCGATATCCTCCATTTCCGCAAGTTGTGAGCCCGGGTCCCGGCCGTCTGCAATCGATTGCTCGGCCTCTGCGGCGAGTTCCATCCCCCTTTTCGCCAGTTGAACGAGCTTATCAAGCCCCTCCGAAACATCTCGGATTGCCCTATTCACATTCGAGGCGCAGGCCGAATTTATTGGCCTGTCCACCAATGCCGCCAGTATTGAATCAATTTTGCCGCGCACATCCGGGAGTTTTTTTAATTCGGGGGCGCTGGTTGTGGTCATGCCCCTGATGCGGCGGCCCGAGTCACCCATTATCTGGGGATCTCTGTCCCGAGTTAGCGTGGTGATGCTTTCGGCAAACCAGCTGGCATAGACATCCATTCGCATGTTGGTGAGCAGGCTTTCGCTCCTATAGGACTTCGCATAGTACGGCGAGGCGTCATAAAGGCTTCGGAAGAAGAACTGCTCGGCGGGCAGGGTTCTTCTTGAATAGAGATGCGGCCTTTTGTGCGGGAAACTGCCGGAAAAATGAGTCCTCCCGCCGGGGAACCCCAAATCCAGCCCGGCGATGCTCATGGGCCTGCATCCCAGAAAGCGGGCGAGCTCCCAGGCTGCAGTCGCCACCGAGCCCCCGGATTTTAGCTCACCCTGAATACCGGCTGCATCCTCCAGCAGGGCTCCCAAGGGGAATTTGGTTTTGCTTAGCAGCGGGCGGCCGGACAGCATTCGAAACACTGCCGGATGTGTTGCGGCCTCGGCAAGAATGGGGCAGCCGCCTGCCTCTTCGGCGCACCAGTCCAAATGTCTGGTGTTCCAGTACTGGGGATCCACCGCCGCGATTATATCCGGCTTCACTCCAACCCTGCTCACTGCCGAAACGGCTGTATCCACCGCTATTATCAGGTGGCTCTTGGAAATATCGCCGAGTTCGGGAAGGACAATTTCCGCTGACGGGCCGCCTGCGACAATCAGAGCCGGGATGTTCCTAAATTTTCCCTCCCAGGATAGAAGCGGCAGGGCTCTGGGGAGGATGGGGATATTTGCGATAAGATTCCTAACCCACAGGCGGCCAAAGCGCTCAAGAGTCCTCGCGTTTATCTCCCGCCGGTTTTGGATGCTCGTAACGGTTTGCCTTAGGGCGCCATACCAATGAGGATCGCCGCGCTCGGAGGGGCGCCAGATAATCAGGGAGATTTTCGAGCCAACCGGGCCGCCGCTTAAATAGCTGCCAATATTCTTCATATCCCCGCCCAAGACAAATTTCACCTGGGGGCTGTCAATCAGGGGCTTGATATCTCGGATAGCGGCGGCGCGCTCGAGTATGCTCCCATCCGCTTCGGCTATTATAAGGGGCCGATGCGGCGCCGCCCTTAGCAGGGCCTCAGCCACGTAACCGAGGCCAAAACCGCCAAGCACTACAATTGCCGAATTCTCCGGTATCGAAGCGGCAACTCTTTTTGCCTCCTGAACTGGGTTGAAGCGTGAATGGAGCGCAATGCCATTCGAATAGGCGGTTATCATCCCGCCGCGGGTGGGCTCGGTGCGCCACTTGTCATCGGAATTCACGCTATTTGAGCTCCAGGTATATGCTCATCCCACTCCTGATCGGCGTGCCGGGGGGCGGTGACTGAAATACAACCCATCCTCTGCCCCGAATAATCCAGCGTATATCATCCCGCTCCAAGTATGGCAGCAGCATTCGCTTTGAATAGCCCGTCAAGTCATGCAGCGTATCGCCGAGTGGAAGGGGATTGGGATTATCGATACGCAGCTGCCCCGTATGCTTGATCACGGTGTTGCCCTCAAGGGGAATTCCATGAAGCGGAGCCAGAGTTTGGGCAATTTCCCTTAGCATCGGCGCCGCCGTCTGAGCTCCGAAAATGCTAACCCTCTTGGGGTTTTCCAAAACAACATAGACAATTAGCTGTGGGTCTTCAGTGGGGAAAATTCCCAAAACAGAGCTTAAGAAACGATCAGGGCTATACTGCCCGGTTTCCGGATCCGTAATCTGAGCCGTGCCCGATTTGGCGGAAATCCGAAGGCCCGAAACCGCCGCCTTGTGAGAGGTGCCTGACGGAGAAATCACCGTTTGCTCCATCAGATCCAGCATCAGTTTAGCCGTTTTTGGAGAGATTACCTCCCTGACGGGGCTGCGCGGATACTCTTTTACAAGTCTTCCATCGGCCGTTACCACCTTGCTCACTATCCGGGGGTGCAGCAAGATGCCCCCGTTCGCCAGTGTCGTGGCCGCCGCGGCGACTTGAATCGCCGATACTCCAACCTCCTGCCCAATGGCGATTGTGGGCTTGCTGCGGGCCGACCAGTTTGACACTGGATTCAAGATGCCATGAGATTCTCCCGACAGAGGAAGCCCAGTGGGATTTCCAAAGCCGAAGTTTTTCAAAATCCTGTAGAAATCAATGTCCGAAATATTCTCCGATGCGCTGGCGACTGCAACATTGCTGGATAGGATGATGGCCTCATTTAGGCTAAGCACCCCATAATTGCGAATATCCGAGATGGGCGGTATCCCATATCGCTTGAAGGCTTCCGGCTCATAGCCGCTCGCCGTGTGGAATTCATCTTCGGGGCTTACGGCTCCTGTATCCAGCAGGGCAGACCAGGAGAAAACCTTGAACACCGAGCCTGGCTCGTAGGCTATTGCCAGGGGCCGGTTGATGCGCTGATTTTGACTCGATTGAGCGAAGATGTTTGGATCGAAGGAGGGTCTGGAAACCCAGGCTAGAATCTCGGCTGTCTTTGCGTCCAAAATCAAAATAGTCATGGAGTCCGGGCTGAAATCCTCCCAGGCCCCCTGCGCTATGTCCTCGACGAGGAACTGCATGCTCATGTCCAGGGTTAAATGAACAGAGTTCCCGTAAATTCTATCTACTTCGGCCGTTACGCTGCCCTGGGCCAGAACCCGATTAAATGAGTATTCGAGCCCATCTAGGCCGATATTATCCGTTCCGACATATCCTATTAGGGGCGCTGCCAGCTCTTTCATGGGATAATGCCTTCCAAGCTCCTCCTGCAGGCTGATTCCGGGTAATTGCCCCTCTTCGATCAATTTTCTAACCATGTCAGACTGGGTTGGCGTAACCTGCCGTTTGATGAAAACGAAGCGGGACGCCCTGTTGTCAACCAGCATTCGTGAAATCGAGCCGGGCTCCATGCCGAGAGCATCTCCCAGCAGATTGCCGGTTTTGACAGGATCATCAATCTCGGGTTTCCAGGCCGTCACCGAGTATAAACGGGTTTGCAGGGCAATCAGACGGCCATTCCTATCGACAATCGAGCCCCTCTCCGCCACCGCTGGGGCCTTGCCCATCGAGGTGTTTTTATTGGGGGAAAGCATGATAAAGGCGAAGCGAATAAATATGGCCAAGGCTGCAGCCACACTAATTGCCATCAGAATCCTTGTTCTAACGCCGGCTGGATGCCTACTCATTGCCTTCCCAGCTTACAACCCTGCCTATGAAGCTTTCCCTGGGCACAAAGCCGTAATCCCTGCTGTCAAAGGACATGAATTGGTTGTCCCCAACCATAAACAGGGAATTCTCGGTTTGAGCCCCATCCATCTGCTCCCACTCTGCTCCCGAAAGATACCATCTCCCCCAGGGCGTAATCAGCCATCCGTTCTCGATATGGGGCTTCTCGCCGCTGTCAAGGACACAGCGCTTGACAACCAGATTGCCTGTTATCGGGCTGTGGTAAACCGCGATATCGCCAGGGCGGATTTTTTCGGAGCCCCGCAGGACAAGCGCTATCTCGCCGTTCATAAGGGCCGGAGCCATTGAATCTTCCTGAATTCTGACAAGCATGAAAATGATCGGCGCCATGAAGGTGATAGATATAACCAGAACGAGTGAAATGACCTGCGCAAATCCGGCTGCCTTTGAGCAGTGGTGAAACATGTTGGGATGAGGGTAATACGGCTTTAGTCTTTTGTCGATATGAGTGGAAGATGAGGAAGCTGTGAGTTTACATTCGCGAAGATGGAATTTCGCGCCGCTGGGAAAAGAAAGCTCAGAAGCAGCGCCAGCGGCAGGGCGGGATGTGAGGGAGAGCTGCTCCCGACTCAGTTCCCGGATTCCGAAATCACATGGTTTGCCTGGTGAATTCTCCGAAAACCTTGGGGAAACAAAGGTATTGCCCCTCATTGCCGCCTTCATCTTCGTTTTGGCGGCCCTAGGAATGGGTCTCTTCGATAGTTTTCTCCCTGCCGCAGGGGGGATGAATCCGAGTGGGGCTGACTCCCCAATTCCGGAGGTTAACAAGAGCGCGATAACAATGACGAATCCCGGGATAGGCGCCTCGGAGATGGTATTCACCAGGCATAAGATAGGCAAGAACGAAACTATTTCACGAATCGCCTACCGATATGGGCTCTCGCCGACAACCATCGTGAGCGTTAATGCGCTGGACAGTGTTGGAATTCCGGAAGAAGGCCGCAGCCTGATGATTCCCTACATTGACGGATGGCGGGTTCGGCATCTTGAGGGCGAGAGCATCAGGGAGGCGGCGGCTCGTTTCAACACCGCGATAGACAGAATTCAGCAAATTCCGGGAAGCGGGGATTACTTCATACACGGGGAAATTTCCAATGCATTTTCGGCATCCAAGATAACCGGAGATCATTTCCTATATCCTGCGCCCGGCAGGATAATCACCGCATACGGCCAGAGTGTGGACGATCTCACCGGTGTGAACTACATCTCCGAGGGCATTGGCATTTCGGTAAAGAGCGGGACACCGGTGTCCGCCTCAAAGGAGGGGAGGGTTATCCTGACAGGCCACCATTCAGCCTACGGGCTCTATGTGATTATGTCCCATGCCGGAAAGTGGAAGAGCTTTTACGGCCACCTCGGCAGTATCCAAGTTGACATTGGTGAGAGGCTTGATGTCGGGGAGCTTCTAGGCTATTCAGGCGCCACGGGAGCAGTGCACAGCCCCCAGCTTCTTCTCGTTTTGATATCCGCCGGAAAAACCGTGGACCCTCTGAATCACCTCTACTAAGGGCGCCGTATGGCATCCTAGGCGCCGCAGCACTGCTTGTATTTCTTGCCGCTCCCGCAGGGGCAGGGCTCATTTCTTCCAATCTTGGGCGCAACCCGCTTAATCTGGGCGCCCCTCGCACTGGCCTCGCGCCGCTCCCCACTCCTTATCGCAGCGCTTGGGTTTATCAGAGACGACACCGATTTATGCGATGCCATTACGGCCATGTGCTCAGGGATCCTGCGGCTTTCACCCTGCTGCAGATGCACCCTGAACACTCTGCGGGCAATATCAATGCGCAGGTCTTCAAGCATGGCGTCGAATAGCTCAAAGCCCTCGTTCTTATACTCGATGAGGGGATTTTTTTGCGCGTAGGTTCGCAGGCGAACTGACTCGCCAAGCGCGGTTAGCTCCTCAAGGTGATCCTGCCAGCGCCTGTCAATTTGCCGCAGGTACTCATACCGTATGAACAATCTAATCTGCTGCGCGCCTACCAGGGATTTCTTTCCCTCAATGTCTCTTTGGAGATAGTCTCCAACAATTTCCTGAATCCTGTCGGGGCCAGTTTGCGCGGTGATTTCCTCATCCGAGGAGCCGCGAAAGCTGAAATTCTGGAGAAGGCGCTCGCCTAATCTGGCCAGGGCGGTTTTCGGATCGCTGCGGTTTTCCACCCTGTAATCGTCCATTAGCACCTGGAGCATCTGCTCGCCGGTGTCCACTATCATCTTATCGAGCTCCTCGCCGCATAGGACCTCGTTTCTGATTGAGTAGATGGCGCTTCTCTGCCTGCTTACGACATTATCGTACTCAAGCAGGTGCTTCCGTATTTCGTAGTTCCTCTCCTCAACGCGTTTCTGGGCTCTTTCGAGGGACTTATTGATAAGGGGGTGGTAAAGCGGCTCGCCGCCGCCCATTCCCAAACGGGCCATGGTGGCGCGGAAGTTCTCACCTCCAAATAGCCGCATCAAATCATCTTCGAGGGAGATGTAGAATCGGGAATATCCCGGATCGCCCTGGCGGCCTGAGCGCCCCCGCAGCTGATTGTCTATGCGCCTGGATTCATGCCGCTCCGTGCCCAGGACATAGAGCCCTCCCAGCTCAATAACCTCCCTGTTTTGAATCTGCCACTTCCTGTATTCTTCATCGAAAATTTTCCCGTATTCCTCCTCACTGCAATCCTCACCGCAGCGTCTTCTGGCCCTGAATTCGGCATTCCCCCCCAGTTTGATATCAGTGCCGCGCCCCGCCATGTTGGTTGCTATCGTTACGGAGCCCCTTGCGCCCGCCTCGGCTATAATCAGCGCCTCTCGGTGATGATTCTTCGCATTGAGAATCTCATATCTTATTCCCCGTTTTTTCAGGAAAGCGGCAAGTTTCTCGGATTTCTCAACGCTTACCGTTCCCACCAGTATTGGCTGCCCCTTCCTATGCACTTTGACAATTTCATCGCAGATCGCATTGAATTTATAGCTCTCATTCAGAAATATGATGTCATCATCATCCGTTCTGTTTACAGGGCGATTTGTTGGGATTATCACCACATCGAGATTGTAGATTTTGCCGAATTCTCGAGCCTCGGTGTCGGCGGTTCCTGTCATCCCAGAGAGCTTCTTGTACATTCGAAAATAGTTTTGAAAGGTAATAGTGGCCAGAGTTTTGTTCTGACGGGCAGGTCTTATGCTTTCCTTTGCTTCAATGGCCTGGTGGAGGCCGTCGGAATACCGCCTCCCATGCAAAATGCGCCCGGTAAACTCATCCACAATTTGAACCTTGCCCTCCTGAACCACATAGTCCCTGTCCCTTTTGAATAGCCAACCGGCCTTCAATGCCTGGGTGAAATAGTGGATGAACTCGAAGTTTCCTTCGTCGAAAAGGCTGCCCTTTCTGAGCAGCCCCTCCTTGATTAGGATGGCCTCAATGCTGTTCATCCCCTCGTTGGTGAAAACCACGCGTTTGGCTTTCTCATCGAGCTTATAGTCGCCCACCGCCTGTGCTCCGGTGATGGGATCATCGTGCGGATAATTCCCCGTGGCCGGATCCTTTTCACACTCTTTCAATTTCGCTGCGAGCTTGTTAACCTGAATATACTTGGCGACATCCTCCTCAACGGGTCCGGAAATGATAAGCGGAGTTCTTGCCTCATCAATCAGGATTGAGTCTATTTCATCGATTATCGCGTAGTAATGGCGCTTTTGAACCTTGGTTTTCTCATCCCACTGCATGTTGTCGCGGAGATAGTCGAATCCAAATTCGTTATTCGTTCCATAGGTTATATCCTTGGAGTATTCAATCAGGCGGGTTTCCGGGGTCATATTGGAGAGAATTGAGCCCACGCTTACTCCAAGAAGGCTGTATGCCGGTCTCATCCAATTGGCATCGCGCTCGGCCAGATAGTCATTCACGGTGACGATATGAACGCCAAAACCCAGGAGGCTGTTTAGATATGCCGCGGCTATGCTTGCGAGGGTTTTGCCCTCGCCGGTTTTCATTTCGGTAATCTTCCCCTGGTGCAGTACGATTGCCCCGAGCATTTGAACATCATAGGGCCGTTCGCCGAGCGTGCGGCGAGCCGCTTCCCGGGCTAGCGCGAATGCCTCGGGCAGCAGGGCATCACAGCTCTCGTCCCTCTTAAGGCGCGATTTCAAAATTTCGGTTTGCTTCGGAAAATCCTCATCCGCAAGATCCAGGGCCCATAGCTCCAGGCTGTTTACCCTGTGCAGTATCGGCATCAAATTCTTGAGATCTCTGACGTGTTTCGTTCCGAACAAGGAGGTGAGGAAGTTCCCAGCCATTGTCACTTAAGATACTGCCGCGCCGGATATCCAGTCAAGCTTGCAGGTTAGGGTCAAATTGACAGCCGCGGCGCGCCTCATTAGAATTGAGCCCCAAGTTTGGAGACTCATGATGGTAAAGCCGCAAAAACCAATTAATTTCGCCCTTGTGGGCCTCGCCTTCATTGCCCTACTCGACTCATGCGCCGTCGCCTCCAACTCGGAATTGGAGCGCCATGATCTATTCGCCATTCCTCTTGGAACACTGCCTGAGGAGCTGGATTGGTTTTATCCAGGCGGCGGCGCGGCCAGCATAGGGGATGTTCAAACAAGAGATGGCCTAATATACATTTCCAATAGCCGCAGGGGGAAGGTAATGGTGTTTAACTCCTACGGCGATCTTCTAACCATTGTTTACGACCCATTGAGAAACCCCATTCCGCCCAGGGGCAAGGGCGGTGAATTCAATAGCTCGTTTTCCAGTTGGCCATTTCGCTCTCCCCGGATAATTGCCGCCCTCAATGGAGGCTTCCTTGTCGGAGACAGGGTGGAGAGTGAGCCTCAAGAAGGGTATGAGGAGGAATCCGCGATCTTCAATAAGGTTGTTCTGCGATTTGACAGGGAGGGCAGCTATCTGGGGCATCTGGGCAGGGAGGGCCCTCAAGGGTCGCCATTCCCCAATATATTCGCCATCGATGTCCGCCATGACGGCGGAATAGTTGTTATTTGCCATCCCTTCGATTCCAAAACCTGGTTTAGTTACTGGTACACCGAAGATGGCTTCCCGATTACAACGGTTCAAATCAGAGAGGATCGGCTGCCGGATATTGAGGGCGGCAGGGGCGCTAGAGTTCAGGCTGTCAGATCCGATCCGCGAAAGTGGCTGCTGCATCTGAGGGTGGATGTTTACGACAAGGCTGAGCCGGGCAGAGGGCTGGAGCCGAGACTCTATACCTTGAACCTATCAACCCTCGACTATGATGAGCCAATACGTCTCCCCTATGACGAGGATATCACAAGCATGGGTTACCCCTCTAGCCCCCCCGAATACCTGGGAACCACGCTTGATGGAAGTCACGCGATGCTATACCGGGAAGGCCCGGACACATATCGAATTTCCATGTTGGATGCGCAGGGCAGCGCTGCTCATAACAGGCGTCTTGAGGTGGGCGGCGGCGCAAGGATTTACCGCAGCTTCAAAATTCAGAATGACGGGCTTTTGGCGGGCCTGTTCTTCGGCGATTCCGAGGCTGCGGTTTCGTGGTGGCGTCTGGACGAAATTCTAAAAGAATAATCTTCTGAGCGCAGCATGACAATCAAGATTGCTCCGGCGGGGCTTTCGGGCTTGATAAGTCCGCCTTTGAGTATTGAGTGACAAACTTGGCTCAAGCAGCATCATTGGGAGTTGACTAAGAGCCTGATTCCGGTGTAGCTTTGACATAGTTTGAGGAGGAGAATAGTGTTTCTACTGTATCTATTGACTGTTTTTACGAATATCATGGCAGGACATGCATTGGCGCGGGATTTTCTAGGCTCACGCTTCGAGCGATTCTCTAAGTACACAAGTTTTGTGGGCAGCAGCCGCTATCGGGCAGTGCTTGCCGTGGTGAGCATCCTAATTGGCTTAATCAATCTTTTCCCCACCTATTCGGGCAACACTGCCGTGCTGGGAGATTTCTTGCCGAGTCTGGCTGGAATTGGTGTCGGAATCATGCTTCTGATGGAGCTTTCCAAGAGCCGCAAGGGCGCTGCGAAGACGGGAAGCGCTGAAGCCGCCGAAGAAACCGAAAAGATTTCCGGCCCCTTTTCGAACATTGTAGGCGTCTGCTCAATAATTATCGGCCTTCTGCATGCGATTCTCCCGAGGGTTCCGCTGCTTTGATAAATGCTTCCATCGCGGGGACATGACCCCTCAAGGGTGGGGGGGCTCTTGCGATGCGCCTGCCCGAAAGAGGTATGCAGTTTCCCGGGTATTTTTTTGAGAATTCGGGGGGCAAAAAGATGCCGGGCTGTCATGAAAACGGGGGTATCCGCTTCTCGCGCTTTGAGGCGGCCCTCCGGCGCAGCTAGGATTCATGTCGATGGGGATTTGTGTTTATCGCTGGCGGAGTCGGATAACCCACCTACAGCTATCCGCCGAAGCGAAGGGGCTAAAGGCTCCCTCTTCGGAAGAAGGCTTGATATCGGGCGGAGGAGTCGGGAATTTCTTGAATTCCTCTATTTCCCTAACATATACCTCTTGCTCTTTGTCTTCATAGCTTCCCCGTGAAAACCATGCCTTCAAGTCTTCAAGGTATTTACGAATCGAGGAGATACTGAATCTAAACCAGCATTCCCTGCCGTCTATAATCTTTCTTATCCGCTCTCCCGCCGGTGCGAGATCATCGGAAACCTCGCGCAGGCTGCTGCGCAGCCCTCCAAAATATGCAAGCTCCATTGTGAGCGGCAGCAGATTTTTCCCCTTGAGAGTCCAAAGCTGAAAGATGCCGGCCTCTGAGGGCACCAGCCGGTTTACTACCCAGCGGTCCATAAGCCCCCACGGAGACCAGCGGATGGTGTAATACACCGCGTATGGAAGCTCTTCCCGGCAAATTTCCCACCTAGCCATCAATCACTCTATATGGAAGTCCTATTGGCGATTACGGCTCCCTTCAGAATGATGATGATGCCATCCCGGATAGCATATCCATCGAAATCTCCGTCCTCCCGCGTTAGCGCATCGACGCCAATTCTGCATTCCCTGCCGATTCGGGCATTCTTGTCGATTATCGCACCGCGAATCATCGATTCGGCGCCAATGCCAATGTGGGGAACGCCATTCTTCTCATTGGATGCTCTTTCCTCTTCGGTTTCATAGAAATCGGCCCCCATGGCATACACTTCCTCAAGAGTGGCCCCGGAGCTGACTATGGTTCTAATCCCGATTAGACTCCGCTCGATATAGGCATCGGTAATAATCGAGCCCTCGGAGGCGATGCTTTCTCTCAGTGTGCTTGAATTTATCTTTGTTGGAGGCAAATCTCGCCGATGCGTGTAAAGGGGGTTTTCCTGATCGTAGAGATTGAAGTGCGGAAAGGGCGACCCCAAATTTATATTGGCCTCGTAAAAACTGCGTATTGAGCCTATATCCTCCCAGTATCCGCGGTAGATGTAGGTCATCACATTGAAATTCCCTATGGATTCGGGGATTATTTCCTTGCCAAAATCAGTGCTGGCGCTGTTTAACACCTTCTCCATAACATCGGCGTCAAATATATAGATGCCCATGGAAGCAAGATATCCGCGGCCCTCCTTTGCATCGCCGTCAGTCATGTTCTTCCTGGGGATTTTGTATGCGCTGATATCCCGCTCCGGTTCCGGTTTTTCCAGGAATGCGCTAATATGGTTTTTTGCATTAGTCTGGAGTATGCCCAGCGTCTTAGTGAGAGCGTGCGGGACGGGTGTCGAGGCAATGGTAACTTGAGCGCCGGATTCCACATGCTGCTTCATATACTCACGGAGGTTCATTCTGTAAAGCTGGTCGCCGGAGAGAATAATGTAATGGCTTGGCCTTTGAACTTTGAAATGCTCAAGGTTTTTCCGAACGGCATCGGCGGTGCCGCCATACCAGCCCTCATGATGAAAGGTTTGCTCTGCTGCCAAAATTTCACAGAAGTCCCTGCTAAAGGGATCAAAATTGTAGGTTCTCCCGATATGGAGATGAAGGCTTGCTGAATTGAATTGGGTTAGCACATAAATTTTGCGGAATCCTGAGTTGATGCTGTTGCTAATCGGAATATCCACCAGCCTGTATTTGCCGCCGAAGGGGCAAGATGGCTTTGCCCTCTCCTTTGTTAGGGGATAAAGCCTGGTGCCCTTACCCCCACCCAGTATTATAGTCAGCGCCTTATTCATTTCACGGCACCTCCAGATTAAGCTTGAACTTTCATCGCCAATTGCGCTAGCGCTAGGGACGGATACATAATAACCTATGTCCCTAAAAGAGCTACTACAAGAATTAAAGAAAGATAGTTTATTCAGCGAGAATGTAACCCGGTGGATGATAATACCGCCGAAAGAGGGGGTTTATAGCCCCCTGCCGCCCGGTATTTCTCCGAAGCTGACTTCAAGATTGGCCTCGCATGGAATAGAAAGACTTTATTCACATCAGGCAGAGAGTTGGCGCCGCATACGCTCCGGCAGGGACACGGTGGTTGTAACCCCAACGGCCTCCGGTAAATCACTCTGCTACAACCTGCCTGTGCTTCAAAGACTCCTCGAAAATCCCGCTCCCCGCGCGCTTTATCTGTTTCCCACGAAGGCCCTGAGCCAGGATCAGCAGGCGGCGCTGAATGAGCTTACATTGGGCTCGGGGCTGCCGATACACACCTACGATGGCGATACGCCCTCTTCAATTCGTATGGCCGCAAGAAAGAATGGGCGCATCATAATTTCAAATCCGGATATGCTCCACACCGGAGTTCTGCCCAACCATACCAAGTGGATCACCTTCTTCAAAAACCTGGACTTCATCGTATTGGACGAGCTGCATGTTTACACGGGCGTTTTCGGCTCTCACATGGCGAATTTGATGCGCCGCCTCCTTAGGATTTGCAAATTCTACGGCTCAAATCCGCTGGTAATAGCTGCCAGTGCGAGCATTGGAAACCCAGGCGGTCTGGCTCAATCCCTAATTGGCCGCTCCTTTGCGGTGGTTGACAGCAATGGCGCGCCATCGGGCGAGAAACACTTTATCCTATACAACCCCCCGCTGGTGGATGAGGTTCAGGGAATTCGCCGCGGCGTGGTATTGGAATCCCGGCAGCTTGCCTTAACCCTGCTGAGGGCAGGCGTCAAAACAATAGTGTTCGCCCGCAGCCGAATCAATGCCGAGTTGATAGCAGCCTATATCAATGACAGGCTTGCCAACGTATACAATGAAAACCAGGGGATCAGAGTGGAGTCCTATCGCGGCGGGTATCTGCCTAATGAGCGGCGGGAGGTGGAAAGGGGCCTTCGCGATGGGAGCATTCAGGGCGTGGTGTCAACGAGCGCATTGGAATTGGGCATTGATATCGGGGGGCTGGATGCGGCTGTTTTAGCCGGTTTCCCCTCCTCGGCTGCCTCGGCATGGCAGCGCATCGGCCGCGCCGGACGCTCGACCGACGTATCTGCCGCAATAATGGTGGCTTCGTCCAGTGCGACGGACCAGTATCTGGTGCGTCATCCGGATTACTTCATTTCCCGCTCAATTGAATCGGCCTTTATCGATCCTTCGAACCTGTATATTCTGGGGGATCACCTGAAATGCGCAAGCTTCGAGATACCCTTTGAGGAGGGTGAGGATTTCGGGGCCGATACCGGGGCTATGCTGGCATACCTCGAAGAGCAGGGAGTTCTAAGACATACATCCGGGCGCTGGTTTTGGTCCGATAGGTCCTATCCCTCTGAGCAAATTTCCATGCGCGGGGGGGCGGAAGGGAATGTGGTAATCATCGACGAAACAGGGGGCGCCAACCTCGTAATTGGCGAAATGGACACCTACTCAGCCAGAGAAATGCTTCACAATGAGGCAATCTACCTCCATAGGGGGGAGCAGTACCAGGTAAGAAAACTGGATTTGGCCAGCCGCCATGCCTATGTCGAGTCATCTAGGGTTAACTACTTCACCGATGCCATTGTGAAACGCGATATCAAGGTGCTCTCCGAGGATGCCCGCAGGAATGTGGCCGGGCTTCAAGAGAGGTTGGGAGACCTCCTAATTCGCAGCGAGATTTCCAAATACAAGAAGTCGCGTTTTGGCTCTCACGAGAACGTAGGCTTTGGCGATGTCTGCATCCCTGAGTATGAAATGCACACTCAAGGGGTTTTTCTGGCGTTCAGCGCCGATTCGGCATCGGGGCGCTCATGGGAAGGGGTTCCGGAATCGATGAAAATACCGGTGCTCGGCCGAACCGCCGCGCTGATTCAGCTTGTGGCCCCAGTTTTCCTCCTCTGCAGTCCCAGAGATATAGGGATTTCCGAGCGAATGCGCGATCCCCACCATGAATTGAGCGGAATCTATGTTTTCGATAACTTTCCCGGGGGGATTGGCCTTGCCGAGGCGCTTATCGGGCAGCTTCACCGAATTCTAGCGGCGGGATTGGATTTGATAGGAGCCTGCCCCTGCCAAATGGGCTGCCCATCCTGCGTTGGCCCCGGGGATGAGCGCGAAAACAACACTCTTAACCCCAAGGAGTCCACGAGGGAGTTTCTCAATGCCTGGATAGGCGGGATGGAGGGATGCTGAGCAGTTTGGCCCGGCGATTAGCCCGCCTCCGTGAGCATAGGCCCGCGGCGCAGGCGGAGATGAGGGATGCGGCGCCCGGCGCGGAGTGGAAAAAGTATGATGAATGGGTTTGGGAGCGCAGGGTGGAATTCCCTCCCATACTGCCTAGGAGATTCGACAGCACGTTCATACTGCCCGAGGGGCTTGGCTCCGAGGACTTGCGTTTCTACGACTTGGAAACAACGGGCCTATCCGGGGGCTCCGGCAACACGGCCTTTCTAATCGGTATCGCCTGGCAGGAGGGGGGTCATTTCATGATTGCCCAGCTATTCCTTGCCGACTATCCCGGGGAGCAGGCCCTGCTGCGGCGCTATCGGGAGCTATGCCCCGAAGGGCATCCGCAAATTTCCTACAACGGTCTCTCCTTCGACTATCAGGTGTTAAAGACACGCTTTGCGATTAATCGAATGCCCCTGCCGCATAGGAGGCAAGTGGACCTCTTGTATCCGACGCGCCGCCTATGGAAAACCGCCCTGAGCAATTTCACCCTCGGGACGGTTGAAAGGGAGCTTCTAGGGGTTTATCGGGCCAATGACCTCCCCGGAAGAGAGGCGCCTGAGGCCTGGTTTGCCTGGCTAAGGGGGCATTTGAATCTAATACAGGGGGTGTTTCGGCACAATATCGGCGATATGATTTCACTAGCCAAATTATTGGTTCTCCTGGAGCAATGCGGCCTCTGGGGCGCGGCTAATGAGGCGGAAGCAAGCCCGCGCTCCGGGCATGATTTAAGCCGCCCGCGCCAAGCTTCAAAAGCACTTCCAGGGCCGCTAAACGGGCCGCCGGAGAGATGGGGCTCCCCGGGGAGGTTTTCTTCAGAGCAGAGACCGATGGCGCCTAGGCTTCCGGAGTGGAAGATGCCCTCATATCGGGGTATTGCGCATCAGTGGTCGCTGAGCGATGCCTCAAGGGAGCGGAATTCACTGGAGCTTGGCTGGGCCGTTAGGGAGGTAAGCTGCGGCCGCGAGCTGGCCAGGCGATTGAAGAGAGAGCGGGATTACCCTGCCTCCTACTTGATCTGCAAGGAGTTGTACGAGACTAAAGGGGACTTTGTATCGGCCATTGAGCTGTCCAAGCACTTAGAGCACCAGATGAAAAATCCCGCGGCGGCGCTCAGTGTGCTTGAGAGCCTAAAGGAGCCTGCCCCAGGCATCAAGGGGCGCGGGGACCTTGCCCATCGCAGGAGGCGTCTTAGCCGCAAAATTGCCCGAATGCGATGATGAGATGGGCGTGAATAGTGAAAACCATGCCCCGAAAGGTGAAAATCAGCCCCGCCGCGCCTGTGCTCTAAGAAGCCTCCTGGCTCTTCTGTAAATTCTTAAATAAAGCCGCGCCGAGGAATTCCAATCAAAGCGCTGTTTCATTCCGCGCCTAATCGCGCCCTGCATCGAGCGCTTATCGCGGTGGAAGGCAATGGCCCTATTAACTGCGCCAGCCAGTTCGGCATTGCCGTATTCATCGAAGACAAAGCCGTTTCCCCTCCGCGGGGACTCTTTGACATCAATCACGGTATCCGCAAGGCCGCCGGTTCGTCTTACAATTGGCAGGGTCCCGTAGCGCATGGAATACATCTGATTCAGCCCGCAGGGCTCATAGCGGCTGGGCATGAGAAAGAAATCCGATCCGGCTTCGATCAGCCTCGCGAGGCGGTCATCGAATGCGATTTTCACAAAGCAATGGCGCATCTCGCCGATGGAGCGAAAGGCGTCTTCGTAAATGGTCTCCCCGGCGCCCAGAACCACAAGCTGGGCCCTGCCTTCTCGAAAGGGCTCCATTGCGGCTCCGTGAATTTCAGTTAGGAGCTCCACTCCCTTCTGGCCAACCAGCCTGGTAACCATCCCAAAAACAGGAATATCGGGATTCTCATCCAAACCAGCCTCTTTTTGAAGCCGCCCCTTTAGCCGGGCTTTACCGGCCAGTTGACTGCGATCGTAGTTATCCGGCTCCAGCGCGCTGTCGTTTGCCGGATTCCACGAGCCGTAATCCACGCCATTCAGTATGCCGGTGATACTTCTCCTGCGGCTTCTCAAGATTTTGTTCAGGGCGCCGCCCAGCTTTGGGTTTAAAATTTCTTTCGCGTAACTAGGTGACACCGTAGTTAGCTCATCGGCTGCCCTCAAGCCCAGCGCCAGGAAGTTAAGAGAGCCCATGTGCAAGATGGTTTGAATGCCTTCCCGCCTTCCCGCTAGGGCTCTAGTCTGTCTGGGTGAGAAAATCGAGAGGCTCTCGGAAGGGAAAACTCCCTGATACTCGATATTGTGAATGGTTAGAACCGACGCGCTCCTCTCAAAGCCCTCACTTCTTTCCGAATTCTTCAACAGCCAGGCAAGCGGGGCCGTGGGCCAATCGTGCACGTGGAAAACATCCGGAATCCAATTCAGACTGCGGCAGAGCTGAAATGCCGCGGTGCAGAGGAACCCGTAACGAAGCGCATTGTCCGGCCAGGGAGTAGAGCCATCCGGCCCGTAAATCCCTCCCCGCCCGTAGATATCCCGCCTGTCTAGGGCATACAGGGGAATTTTGCTCCCCGCTAGATTGCCAGCATAAACCGCGCACCACATCTCACCCGGGCCCATCGGAACTCCCAGCGGTTTATCGAATCGCCTAAACGCGCTCTCATCCATGCCCAAATACATGGGAATTAAGGCTCTGACATCGTGACCCCTCCGATAGAGGGCCTCAGAGAGCGCGGGGACGGCATCAGCTAGGCCGCCGACCTTCGCAAGGGGCGCCGCCTCGCTGCTCACCATCAGGATTCTCACATTAAATCCCCAGGCATAGATACCGCTGAGATTGGCAGCTCGCCCTCCGGGGTGAAATCGCCGATAAGGGCGGCAAACACTGCCCGAAAGCTCTCCTTCCCCGTGCCGTAAGCCGCCAGCGAGGTGCGGGCCCAGTCAAGCGCGCTTAGATGAATGGGAGAAAGGGCGGAGATGACAATAACCCTCTCGGCTATTGGCGCAAGCTCATTGAGGAGGATTCCCATTTCCTCATCCGTAAGCAAGACAATTATCGAATCGAAGCTGCGGGCGGTCTTCAAGAGCTCTCGCCCGCTGCGGCGCAGCTCGGCGCTGCTTTCGGCATAATCCAAGACCCACCGGCGCGCTTTTGGGTAACGTTTGATTCCTTCACTAAAAAAATCCGCATAAGTTCCGGCCAGCAGCACCTTCCCTGACTGCTCCGGTTTGAGGGGAAGGCGCTCGGAGCGAAGCAGCGTGATACTGCGGGCGGCCTGCTCCAAAAAGAATTCGGCGGCTCCCGGCACAGCCCTATCGGCCTTCGAGGAATCCGGGCTTAAGGGGACAGCATTCGGCGCCTTGAGATACTCCGCCTTGAGGGCGACAACCCGTTTGGCCGCCTCGCGGACACGGTGATTGAATTTATCCCCGCTCATGCTCCCAAGAAGGTGCTGATGGACGTTTCGGCGCTCTCCTCCCCTGCTGGATGCAAGGAGTATGTCGGCGCCGCTCATAATCGCCCGGTAACAGATATCGGCGATGGGCGCGCTGCCATTTCTTGCGCCCTGCATGAAGATGTCATCGGTTATCGCAACCCCCTCGAAGCCAAGCTCATTCCTCAATAGCTCGGTTTGTATTGAGTAGGAAAGCGTTGAGGGAATTTCATTTCCGATTATTGCGGGGAAGGCAAGGTGGCCTACCATTATCGCCGGTATGCCCGCGGCTATCATGGTTTTATAGGGGATTAGCTCGCGGTTTTTCAGTGTCTCCAAATCCGCGTAAATTTTCGGCAGGGTCCCATGGGAGTCGTCTTGGGTATCCCCATGGCCCGGGAAATGCTTTGCCGCGCTGATGATGCCCGCCTCCCTAAGCCCTCGAAAAAACGCGAGCCCCAGAATGGCGGTCTGCTGCGGGTCTGACGAGAATGCCCGCGGCCCGATAACGTCTGCCTTGGGGTTGATGAAGATGTCCACGGAGGGGGCGAAATTCGTGTTGATGCCAACGGCGGCCAGCTCCTGTCCTAAGATTGAGCCGGTCTTCCAGGCATCTGCGGGAAGCCCATCTGCTCCCAGGGCCATGTTGCCGGGGGTGATAGAGGCGCCTCCCTTGACATGGCGAACCCATCCGCCCTCCTGGTCGGTGGCGATTAGCAATGGGATGCCGAACCTAGAGGCGATAGCCCTGCTTTGGTAGCTGCCAAGGGTTTCAGCCAGCACAGAGAGGTTGTCGGCATTCCAGCCGAACACCTTCACCCCCCCGAGCCCTTCCTGCTCTATCCAGCGGAGCAGCTCCTTCTCAGGCGTCTTCCCGGGATAGCCGAACATCAGAACCTGCCCCAGGGCCTCCCTGTCGCTCATGGCGTCCACAATGCGATGAGCAAGCTGCTTGGGAGGTGATTTATCGGAAAAATGGGGCAGAGGTCTGGCAGTCTCCCTTCGGTTTCCGAAAGTCTCGGCAGTCTTCTCAGGCGGGATGGAAGGCTTCTCGGCTTTGCTCTCCAATTTCGGGGAATGAGGGGGCTTCGGAGGAAAGAGGCTTGCCTTCAATGTTGCGCCGGAGGTCAGCAATAAGAAGAGGGAGATAAATCGGTTCAAGCTCGGCCAGCTCCTTCGTAGGGCTCACCCTTGATCGCATCGATGTAGGCAGTGGCCATATGGGCGGCTATCGCGCCCTCGCCGCATGCCACCACCACCTGGCGGAAGGGCGAAGAGCGCACGTCGCCAACCGTGTAAAGGCCCGGCTGCGCCGTTTCCATGTTTTGGTTTGTTATAATGTAACCGGCTTCGTCCTTCTCCAAATTCGGCGTCAGCGCCGTCTGCGGAACAGCGCCCGCGAAAATAAACACGCCGTCGAAATCCTCTCTGTACGCCTCGCCCCCATCGGTTGGTTTTAGCCTTACTTCACGCACCTTACCCTCGCCTATAATTTCTTCCAGGATGTGGTTTAGACGCACTTCGATATTCGGGTTTTTCAACACCCTCTCGGCCAGGGATTTCTGCGCCCTGAAGCGGTCGCGCCGGTGTATCAATGTGATCTTGTCGCTGAGATTCGCAAGATAGGCTGCCTCGTCGCAGGCGGCATCGCCTCCGCCGACAACCAGAATTTTTTTGTTTTTAAAAAAAGGTCCGTCGCAGGTCGCGCAGTAAGAAACACCGCGGCCCGAGAATTCCTCCTCTCCGGGTATGCCCAAATGCCTGTGCCTTGCCCCGGTGGACAGAACAACGGTCCAGCTCTTGAAGCTTTCATCCGGGGTTTCAACGGTGAAAACATCCTGCGTCTTTCCTATGAACGTTGCGGTGGCAGTTTTTATTATCGCTCCGAATTGCTCTGTTTGCTGGCGCATGAGCTCGCTAAATTCGTAGCCGTTTATCGCCCTTGGGAAACCCGGGTAGTTCTCCATGCCGCTGATAAGGAGAACCGTTCCGCCTGGGGCCAATTCCTCTATCACCAGTGTGCGCAGATTGGCGCGGGACCCATACTGGGCCGCGCTCAGCCCGGCGGGCCCTCCGCCGACCACAATTAAATCCCATTCAGGCTGTGCTTTTTTTTCCATATCCCCATTGACGAGGGTAGCGCAAATGGGCGGATGAATCAATTACCCGCCGAATGCATCATCCGATTGGCCCTGTGTAGGGATATGCTGGATTTTTGAGCCTGGAAATTACGCAGAAATCAACTTACAAGGGCTTATGAGGAAGTTAAAGAGGGGAGGCTGCCAGCCTTCCGCCCCCCGTCTACGAGGAAAGAAGCCTGCATAGGGGGGAAATTTTGTAATCTTGCCTGTTATTTGAGATAGAATGTGTTATAATAACCGCAAGCAGATTCAAAAAATTCGATTTGGAGGAAAAAAATGCTTGTTAAAAGTTTTCCATTTAAATTTGGCAGAATGCGCTTGAAGAGCCTTCTCCCCCTAGTGATCCTGGCAGCTATTTTCGGCTCTCTTCTCACTTCCTGCCCCAAGCCCAGCTCCAGCCCCACTAGTTCCACATCCTGATCCCAATCCCAATCCTAATCCCGATCTTAATCCTGATCCCGAACCCGGTCCAATCCTAGTCACGACCGCCAAAGGCACTTGGACCTGGACCCCCCGCGCGTTGGACAGCCGCAGACCCTGGCAATCCATTGCCTCTTCGGAAGATGGGAGTAAGCTTGCCGCAGTGACAGGTGGGCCAAGAGGGAGTATTTACACCTCAGACGACTCAGGGGCAACCTGGGTCGACCGTTCGGTTCGTTCGGCGCCACCCGAAAGCGCAATCACCGGAAGCTGGAAGTCCATCGCCTCTTCAAGCGATGGGAGTAAGCTTGCCGCAGTGGTGAATGGAGGGAATATTCACACCTCAGACAACTTTGGGGCAAACTGGAGATCCCGCAATGCGACGGGCGCTTACAGAAGCTGGTTTTCTATCGCCTCTTCAAGCAATGGGGAAAAGCTTGCTGCAGTGGCGAGCAACTGGAGAGTTTGCACCTCAAACGACTATGGGGCAACCTGGACCGTTCACTCTGCGAACTCCGGCAGGGCCACAAAGTGGTATTCCATCGCCTCCTCAGACAATGGGGAAAGGCTTGCCGCAGTGGCGTGGGAAGGGGGTGTTTACACCGCAGAGAAATCCGGGGGAACCTGGACCTGGACCGATCACTCGGCGGCCGGTGATGCTCAAAGCAATCCCATCTCTGGAACCAAGAACTGGAGATCCATCGCCTCCTCAGACAATGGGGAAAGGCTTGCCGCAGTGGTGGAAAACGGGGGTGTTTACACCGCAGAGAAATCCGGGGGAACCTGGACCTGGATCGATCGCTCTGCGGCCGGTGGTGCGGGCAATCCCATTTCCGGAACCAAAACGTTGGTCTTCCATCGCCTCTTCGGAAGATGGGAGTAAGCTTGCCGCAGTGGCGCAGCTAGCGGGTGTTTACACCTCAGACGACTTCGGGGTAACATGGATCGATCGCTCGGCGGCGGGTGATGCTCAAGGCAATCCCATCTACGGGAGAAAATACTGGAGATCCATCGCCTCTTCGGAAGATGGGAGTAAGCTTGCCGCAGTTGCAGCGGAGGCGAACGGGGGTGTTTTCACCTCAGACGACTTTGGGGTGAACTGGATCGATCGTTCGGCGGCCGGTGGTGCGGGCAATCCCATCTCTGGAACCAAGAACTGGAGATCCATCGCCTCCTCAGACAATGGGGAAAGGCTTGCCGCAGTGGTGGGGCATGGAGTGGTGGGGCATGGAGGGGGTATTTACACCTCAGAGAACTCCGGGGAGACCTGGGCCCATCAATCCTCAGCCGGTAACAGAAACTGGCAATCCATCGCCTCTTCAAGCGATGGAAACAAGCTTGCCGCAGCGGCAAATGGTGGATGGATTGTCACTGGAGTTGCCCAAGAGAGCTCCCCCTAGAGCGCCCCTTAAGAAAGAGGCGGCGGGCTGCCGCCTCTCTGCCCTCCGTTCGCTGGTGAAAAAGCCTGCATAGGGCCCGCGGATGTTCCGTCTCCAAGCAGTGCGGTGATGGTTTAGCCCCTACAGCGCTGCGGCGCCCGGCTAACCGGCTGCATGGGGAGCGGCCCCCTTCGGCTCTGATTCCTATAGCTTTTGCTTCTCCAGGCGTCAGCCTAATCGGAGGGCCAAGCCTTGAGTATCAAATCCGCGATCGGCTATCCTATCACGTGTTTTCCGGATTCGGGCCTCATGATCTTTGAGGTTACACGCCAAAACGATCCGCCCCAAGGCCCCACAGTGCGCTCAATGATAGATTGAAAGAGACCGCCTGATCTCCCCTACAGTAAGCAGCCTCATCCGGCTGAAACTCACCCTAATTAGAGAAATTAATAGTATTCAGCTGTTTTTTTATATCCTCATTTGCTTGTCCCCGATCCGTTTCTGGCTAATAGCCATAGCACCTATTTTTTTGTGTAGGAGTTTTTTCCCCATCTATGCTTAGAAAAGTTTTTCTTCCCTTACTTTGTTGACGATTAAATTTGAGGGCAATAGGATTGACTGAGTGGCAAAAAGTGGTATGAAGTAGGAAAAAGTGGTAAAAATGGGAATATGGGGGCAGTTCAATGTGACTATCGACGAGAAGGGCCGCCTCTCTCTCCCCGCGAAAATCAGGGGAAGGGTGGGGGGCGATCGATTAATTCTCACCAAGGGGACCGAGAAGTGCCTTTGGCTTTATCTACCCGACAAATGGGCAATGGTTTCAAGTCAGCTTGTCGATTCGGCGTCCGTTTTCTCTTTGAGCGCCCAGGATATACTGCGCAGATTCGTAGCACCCGCGGAGGAAGTTGCTGTGGATAGGATAGGCAGGGTTAAAATTTCGCCTTCTCTCATGAAGTCCATGGAATTGAAAAGGGATTGCTATCTGCTGGGGATGGGCGAGCGGCTGGAGATTTGGGACGAGGCGGTTTACGAGAGGTTTGAAGAGGAGCGCTCGACTGAGATTAAGCAGATTTGGGAGAATTTTCACAGCATGGGAAGAATTTCGTGACTCCGGCTCATGCTGCGGTGATGCCAGATGAGGTTCTAAGGCAGCTTGCCCCTCCCAGGCCGGATGCCCTGATAGTGGACGGCACCCTGGGCGAGGGGGGGCATTCCAGCCTCTTTTTGAAGGCCTTTCCGGAGTGCAGGGTGATAGGGATAGATGCCGATCGAAGTATCGGAGAAAGGGCGCAGGGCAGACTTGCCCCCTGGAGCAGTCGATTCCGGTACATACGGGGCTGGGCGGATGAGGTGCTGGAAAACTGGGGCAATGGAGCTCCCGATATAATTTTGATGGATCTTGGTGTTTCAGCCTACCATTTCAAGGATAGTAAAAGGGGGTTTTCCTTCAGGTTGGATGAGCCGCTGGATATGCGTTTTGATGCTGAGGGGGGCATGAATGCATCGAATCTGGTGAATGCCCTGGAGGAGGGCAAACTTGCCGAGCTAATCTCCAGTTTTGGCGGGGAGCGCTTTAGCCGAAGGATTGCCCGGGGGATCGTGCGCGAGAGATTGAAAACGAAGATACGGAATTCGAGACAACTGGCCGCAATAGTTGTGAAATCCATTCCGATTGGATTTCGTCATAGGAGAATCCATGCGGCCACCAGAACCTTTCAGGCGCTTCGAATTGCCGTGAATTCCGAATTGGACCGTTTGAGCAGGCTGCTCCAATTTGCCCCCTCCCTGCTGGGCCAGGGCGGGCGTCTGGGTGTTATTAGCTTTCACTCTCTTGAGGACCGCCTGGTGAAGAATGCCTATCGCGCCCTGGATTCCCGCTCCAGCGGCGAGTACAGGGTTGTCACCCGAAAGCCTATGAGGCCCCAAGATGAGGAAATCAGGGTGAATCCATCATCGAGGGGGGCAAAATTCAGGGTGCTTGAGAAATCAACAGGAGAGATGTCGAAATGAGGCGGCTGTGGTTTTCGCTGATGCTTATCAGTGTTCCCCTACTGATATTCTTACAGGTGTTCCAGGGCTATCGCTACACGATAGCCCTGGAGAAGATGGATAGTCTTGAGGCGATGCAGCTTGAGAAGCTGGAAAAAAACCGAAAAGTATTGGCCGGTATCGCGGTGTATGATGCTCCGGCCCGCATTTATCGAGTCGCTCAGGACTTGTTAAAGCTTGAAAAGGCGGAGCCCGAGAGGGTGCTCCAGGTGACTCTGCCGGAGAAAGAGCAGGAGCAATAGGTGGATGCGGGCAGTATCGCGGAGATAACAGGTGGCGCACTCATCGGCAACCCGGATGCCGAAGTGATTCGGGGAAGAGCTGATTCGCGGCTTTGCAGAGCCGGGGATCTCTTTGTGGCGCTTGAGGGCGAGCAAAGCGATGGAAATCGGTATATCGAGCCGGCCTGGGAGATGGGAGCCGAGGTTGCCTTGGCCGACGAGGCTAAGAGCCCGCCGATGCCGCCTGATTCCAAGGCCCTAATCATGGTGCGCGATCCACTGCATTCCCTGCAGTGTCTTGCGAGTTATCTTCGAAGCAGGATGTCCAAACTTAAGGTAGTGGGCATTACCGGCAGCAATGGCAAAACAACGACAAGGGGAATCTTGGCCGCGATTCTACTTGATTGGAAGGGAGATTCCATACTCGCCTCCGAGGGAAACTATAACTCGGATATCGGCTTGCCGCTTACCCTGCTCGGCTTGAGGCATCATCATGAAATCGCTGTTTTGGAGATGGGGATGAATAAGCGCGGGGAAATGGCCCTGCTCGCGGGAATTGCCAGGCCGGAAATAGGGTTGATTACCAATATTGGCAGCGCCCACATAGGCAAGCTGGGCTCAATGGAAGCCCTGGCTTCCGAGAAGCGGGACATATTCTCGACCGCGGGGCCGGACACTGTTGCAATAATAAACGAAACCGAGGCCTGGAAGAACTTCCTCCTCATGGGTTTCCCCGGCAGAGCGCGGTTTTTTGGAGGGTGGGGCAAAGAGGGATGGGAGTCCTATGAAAACAGAGGGGCTGAAGGATTCCTGCTGCTTCGGAATGGGAGGCATATCGACTTTGCGCTGGCCGGATATCACAACCTTCTCAATGCCATGGGGGCGGTGGAAGCGGCCAATACCCTGGGGGCTCCGGAGGATTCGATAGCAAGGGGATTGGAGGCCGCTCGTTCGGAGCCTAATCGCTCCGAAATCAGAAATGGCCCGGTGGTCCTAGTCCGAGATGCCTATAATGCGAACCCCGAATCGCTTATGGCGGCCTTGGACATGGTGTCGAATATTCGAGTAGACGGCAGGCGGGTGGCTGTTCTGGGTGAGCTGCTGGAATTAGGCGGGCATACGGAGAGGGCGCTCAATATAGTTGGGCGGGCGCTTGCCGAGCATGAGCCCGACTCTGTGTTCCTATTCGGCGATTCTCTTAGCCCAGTCAGAGAGGCGGCCCTAAGGGCCGGATTTGGCGGTGAGATTAGTCTTTATCTTGAGATTAATGAGCTTGGCAAAGCTCTTTCCGGATATCTCAAACCCGGCGATCTTGTACTTCTCAAGGGGTCTCGCAAGAGCGCTCTGGAGCGTTTGAGCGAGACGATTGTGAAGGTTGGTTCCAATTAGACTGCGGAGAGGCAATGGTAAAAGAAATACTTTTTCCCCTGGTTGATTACATCAATGCCTTCAATGTGTTTCAGTATATCAGCTTCCGCTCTGCTTATGCGGCCGTCTCCGCCCTCCTCCTTGCCTTTTTGCTGGGGCCAAGCGTAATCGACAAATTGGGAAGGCTCAAACTCGGCCAGGAAATCCGCGCTGATGGGCCTAACTCCCATTTTTCAAAGGCCGGCACCCCAACCATGGGGGGAATCCTGATAATAATCGCCTTTGTCATATCCGTTCTGTTTTGGCAGGAGCTTTCAACATTCTATACCTGGATTGTTCTAATAGCCACGGTTGGCTTTGGCGCTCTGGGGCTCTCGGATGACCTGCTAAAAGTATCCAAGCAGAATTCCGATGGGCTTCGCGCGGGCGTAAAATTTGTGAGCCAGGGCATCATATCATTCATTGTCGTTTTTCTTATTTACCAATTCAGGAATGATCAAACCACGCTTCTCTACATCCCGTTTTTCAAAAATGCAATTTTTGATCTGGGAGTTTTCTACATCCCCTTCGGAATGCTGATGATTGTCGGCATGTCCAATTCCGTAAATTTGACAGATGGGCTGGACGGGCTTGCCATCGGGCTTACAATAATCGCCTTAGCCGCCTTTACGGTTTTGGCCTATCTCACCGGGCATTCGGAATTTGCGCGGTATCTGCTGATTCCCTACCTCCCGGGGGCTGGCGAGCTTACCATAAGCGCCACGGCCCTGCTCGGAGCCTGCATCGGATTCCTATGGTTTAATTCCCACCCCTCCGAGGTGATGATGGGCGATACCGGCAGCCTGACGCTTGGCGGCTTGCTGGCCGTATTCTCCCTCCTGCTCAAGAAGGAATTTCTGCTTCTTATTATCGGCGGAGTTTTTGTCCTGGAAGCTCTATCGGTGATCATACAGGTGCTCAATTATAAGAGAACGGGCCGCCGAGTTTTTAAGATGGCGCCCCTTCATCATCATTTCGAGCTATCCGGATGGGCCGAAAGCAAGGTTGTAACCAGATTCTGGATCTTGGGAGGGATGTTTGCGATTTTGGGTTTGAGCACCCTCAAGATCCAATAGAGGGGTTTTTGTGAGATTGGGAAGTTTAAAAGCGGATTACCTGAGCATCAAGAGCCCCATGGGAGGAATGCTGACAATTTACTTCCTTCTTGCCGGGATAGGCTCCGCGCTGCTCTTTTCCGCTTCCTGGCACTTTGCCAGAACCATCTTTGACGATCCCTTTCTCATCTGGCGCAGACAGCTGCTATGGATGCTAATCGGCTCGGCGCTGTCTTTTCTGCTTGTAATCCGCGTCTCAAAATCTCAGATACGAAAATCAGTTCCAATCCTGATATGGATAGCCCTAATTCTAAATGCCCTAACCCACATACCCGGTCTTGGCTATACATCCGGAGGAGCCAAGCGCTGGATAGAAATTTTCGGATTAACCTTTCAGACCTCTGAATTCACCAAGGTTGCGCTGATTCTTTATCTGGCCAGAATGCTGGAGAAGAACGAGAATAGGCTGGGCAATTTCAGGGTAGGCCTACTGCCGTCTCTTATAGTGGTTTCGGCTCTCATATTTACCGTGTATCTCCAGAATGATTTCTCCACCGCCACTTACTTACTGCTTTTGGCACTTGGCCTCTTCTATGTTGCGGGGGTTCCAAAAACCCTAATTGGCATTTCGATAATCGGATCGATAGCTGCGACCGCGGGCATGCTGCTGGCAAAGCCATTTCGGATTGAGCGGATAAGATCTTGGCTCAACCCCGCGGCTGATCCCTCGGGCACGGGCTATCAAA